>Ga0194128_10007211_pt1 | contig 14640 bp, 4 predicted proteins | sample TA2KigCa65mmetaG_FD_148650 | JGI IMG/M metagenome (GOLD analysis project Ga0194128, IMG submission 148650) | Freshwater microbial communities from Lake Tanganyika, Tanzania - TA2015037 Kigoma Deep Cast 65m | ecosystem: Environmental > Aquatic > Freshwater > Lake | place: Tanzania: Lake...
GAGCGTGAACGCGGCCCCGCAGCACCGGCCGAGCCGCCGGCGCCGGAGATGCCGGCGAGCTACCGCGCGGCGCTCGGCGGCTTCACCGGCCGGCTGCTCGAGCCCGACCTCACGCCGGTGGCCGAGCTGCCGGTCTCCGCCGTCGAGTTCGAGCCAAGTCGCTTCCTGCTCGACAGCGCCGTGCTGCTCGACGAGGCGCACGCCCCGCCGCCGCTCGAGAGCGCCCGCTCCCGCACCGACGCGGACGGCCGTTTCACGCTGGCCGGGCTCGAGCCACGCGCGCTCCATCTGCTCGGAATCGACCTCGGTGGTCCGCGCGCGAGCTTCCGCGTCATCGACCGCTCACCGATCCCGGGCGAGATGATCGACCTCGGCGACCTGGTGCTCGAACCGTTCGTGACCTTCCTCGGCCGCGTGGTCGACAGCGAGGGCGAACCGGTCGCCGGCGCTCGCGTGCGCGGCTCGAACCTGCCGTCGATCGTCTTCCAGTTCGGCGTCGAGGAGATCCGCCGCGGCTGCGGCGTGATGGTCGAGGTGCTGGAGGAGGCCAAGGCGTTCGAACTGCCGGCCGTGGTGTGGGAGTTCGAACGGCTGCTGCCGATCCCGACCACCGTCAGCGGCGAGGACGGGACCTTCCGCCTGCCGGGCGTCCCCGTCGGCATGGTCACGGTCGTCGCCGATCGAGCCGGCTTCAAGGCCACCACCAAGACGCAGCCGTCGGGGCGCGGCAAGGAGCGCAACGTCGGCGACCTCATGCTGCAGGACGGCTACGTCGTGCAGGGCGTGGTCGTCGACGGCGCGCGACAGCCGGTGGCCGGCGTGGACGTGCTGGTCGGCATCCGCAGTCCGCAGGTGCCGGTGCCGGTGGCGCTGTTGCAACCAGCCGGCCGCACCGATGCCGCCGGGCGTTTCTCGCTGCGCGGCCTGCCGCAGGGCAGCGATGCGTACGTCGCGACGCGGGTCTCGCGCGGGCGACCGCTCAACGTCCACGGTCCGTTCCCCGCCACCGACGAGGAGCTGACCGTCGAACTGTCGCCGCCGAGCGGGTTCCTCGCGCGGGTCGTCGACGGCGCCGGCCAGCCGGTGCGCGATGCCGAGCTCTTCATCGCGCCCGATCCGATCGAGGGCGGCGCGCCGCTGCCGCCGATCCTCGCCCCGCCGATGCAGCGACTGACCGAGGTGGCACAGCTCGAGGACGGGCTCTACCGCATCGGCGGACTCGACTTCGGCAAGTACCGCCTGATCGGCCGCGCCGCGGACTTCGCGCTGGCGCAGGCGAAGGTCGAGGTGACCGAACCGCCGGCGACGTTCGACCTCGTGTTCGAGCGGGCGCACCAGCTGGAACTGACGGTCACCGGCGCCAAGGAGGGAACGCCACTCGAGTGGGCGTTCGCCAGCCTCTGCCCGCCCGGAGTGTTCGAGCGGCCGGTCGCGCGCGGGCGGAGCAACCGCGACGGCCGGATCGTGCTCGAGCGGGTGCCGGCGGGCAAGTACGCGCTGACGGTGCAGCACCCGCTCAAGGCGACCACCGAGCTCGAGGTCACCGTGCCGAGCGAGCCGCTCACCGTGGCGCTGCCGCTCGGCGGCAACCTGAAGGGGCGCGTCCACACCGCCGGCGCCGATCCGGGCAAGTCGCTGTTCATCATCGTGCTGCCGCGCGACCAGCGCCGCCCCGACGCCGCGCTGCCGACGTTCTCCGCGACCGCCGACACCGGCCACTTCGCGGTGGTCAACCTCGCCGTCGGCAACTACCGCTACGAGGTGCGCGATCGCATCGTCGGCAAGGGCGCGCTGGCGCTGTTCGAGACGTTCCGCGACGACCCGCTGGCCAAGGGCGAATGCGAGATCCGCGAGGGCGAGACGACCGAGCTCGACCTCGACCTCGCCGGGCTGAACGGCGGCCCGATCGCGGCGCTCGAGGGCACGGTGCGGATCAACGGCGCGCCGGTCGAGGACCTCTCGGTGCGCATCGAAGGGCCGCGCAACATCACGGCGAAGACCGACGCGAACGGCTGGTACCGCTTCGACGCGCTGCCGGCGGCGGCGAAGTGCACGCTGAGCGTGCAGGGGCTGAAGGGCGAAGCCGACCTCTTCGCGCTGGCTTCGGTCCTGCACCGCGAGGAACTCGAGCTGGTCGCCGGGGAGGTGCGCGTCCGCGACCTCGCGCTGCAGATCGCGGCCGTGCGCGGACGCGTGACCGGACCCGGCATCCTGCCGGCCGGCCTCGGCACCGCCGTGGTCCTGACCGCCGGCGAGGACGGCGCGAGGCAATTCGCGCCGACCAACCCGCTGACCGGCGGCTTCGAACTGCCGTACGTGCCGGCCGGCACCTACTCGCTGCTGGTGCGCAAGCAAGGCGCCGCGCCGTGGCAACAGGAGATCGTCGTCGATCCGCGCCGCGGCGACGTCGACCTGCGCATCGAGCTGATGCCGTCGATCGCCATCGTCGGCACCTTCGCCCTGCCGGAAGGCGACGTGCCGCCGGCAGCCGACGCACGCGGCGGCGCGGCGCTGCTGCTGCTCGTGGACGCCGCCGGTCAGTCGGCCGGCCGCGGCAGCGTCGACTGGGCGACCATGACCTTCAAGGTCGACGATGCCGCACCCGGCGAGTTCACCGTCCAACTGTGGCGTGGCGAGCGGGCGGTGCTGGCGCGCGGGCTTTCGGTTCCGCCCGCCGGCCTGCGCGACGTCGCCCTGCAGTTCGAGGCCCCGGCGGCCGACGAGAAGCTGAGCAATCCCTTCTCCGGGTTCCGGGGCGGCCGCGGCGGCCGTGGCGGCCCGCCGTTCGGCGGACGGCGGCCCGGCGGGTGAGGCGGCGCCGCGCGGCCCGCGACTTGCCGCGGTGACAATGCATGATGGACTGCCTCGGCAGCCGGGAAGTCCGTTCGGGCGCGTTTTCGGCTCACACAAGAGGCCAAGCGCCGTAGCGGGACCACCGGTCGCGCCGTCCTCGCCCCCTGGAGTCGCTCGCGATGCCACTCGCCCGCGCCCTGCTCTGCACCGTCGCGCTCGCCGGCGGCCTGGCGACCACCACGCCGGCCGCGCCGCAGGCCGAGGCACCGGCGAAGACGGCGGAAGGCATCCACTTCGGACGCAGCGCCATCCGCGGCCAGACCGTCGTCGTGGGCAGCATCGCCGTGCGCAACGTCGTGCTGAAGAACTCGACGGCGCAGGCCGCCCGCCTGACCGAGGTGAAGCTCGACGGTGATGCCGTGGCGCTGACGCTGCTGCGCGAGTTGCAGCCGTTCCCGACCGCGCTCAACTCGCCGTTCGCGATGGAGCTCCCGGCCGGAGCCGGCGTGACGTTCCAGGTCCGCTTCGACGCCAAGGACCTGCCGCTCGGCGATCGCATGAGCAAGCTGACCGCCATCGTCGACGACCGGCCGCATGAATTGGCCATCGCGTGGGAAGTGGTCGAGCCGCCGAAGGACGACGGCGACGACCTGCCGATCCCGAAGCCGAAGAGCGACTGGGAGAAGTACGCGACGCAGGGCCCGCCGCCGCGGCTCGAGTGCGACCGCTGGTCCCACGACTTCGGCCGCAAGATGTCGGGCGAACGGCTCAAGACCGAATTCAAGCTGAAGAACAGCGGCGAGGGCGACCTGGTCATCATCAAGGTCGGCGCGCAATGCCACTGCACGCTGTCGGCGCTGCGCCTCCCGGATCGCGTCGTCCCGCCCAAGGAGCTCAAGGCCAAGGAGGCGTACGGCACACTCAAGCCGGGCGAGGAGGCGACGCTCGAGTGCGACGTCGACACCGCCGGCATGGCGGGGACCACGCGCAAGAAGATCCAGATCTACACCAGCGACCGCGCGCGCAGCCCGGTCTCGATCGACCTGACCATGGTGATCGACAACCCGTTCCAGTTCTCGCCATCGAGCATCAACTTCGGCGGCGTGCGCAGCGGCGAGGCGATCGAGCGCGTGGTGCGCATGTCCTCCGTCGACCAGGGCGAGTTCGAGATCGTCGGCCACGAGCTGCCGCAGCCGCAGGTGGTGGACATCGAGTACGTGAAGGTCACGCCCAGGCGCAACGAGCAGTGCGCGTGGGAGATCAAGCTGCGGACCCGCGCCGGGATCGAGTGCAAGGACCACGTCGGCCGGATCAAGCTGCTGCTCGACCACGAGCGGATCGCCGTCCTCGACCAGCTCCACTACACGATGCGCGGGCTCCCCGACGTCGAGTGGACGCTCGACCACAAGCCGACGCCGAAGTCGCCCGAGATGATCACGCTGGGCGTGGTCAAACCGAAGGTGAACGACGTGCGCACGATCGTGCTGGAGAACAAGAACCCGAAGGTGCCGTGGAAGCTGACCGGCGCCAAGGTGACGTCGCGGATCGGCTCGGATCCGTTCGCGGTCGAGTGCGTCACGCTCGAGGAAGGTCAGCGCTACGAGGTGAAGTTCAGCGTGATCGCGCCGCCGAAGACCAAGTCCTTCGCCGGCGAGATCGAGATCAGCGCTGACAGCGCGACCGCGCCGAAGCTGAAGCTCAAGTTCTCCGGCATCTGGGCGGGGAACGTTCCACCGACCGACCCGGCGACCGGCGGGCGCTGAGCGGGCGCGCTCCGGCGCACCCCGGCGCGCTCAGTCGCCGCCGCTGCCCGCGTCGCCGTCGTCGGCGCCCTCGTCGCGGCGCTGGCGGCGCCGCCCCTTGCCGGCGCCGGACCGAGGTTCCGTGCCCGCCGCCGCGGGTTCCTCGGCGTCTCCCGCCGACGCGTCCGCGTCATCCTCGGCGCCCGCCTCGCCGTCGTCGCCCGCCTCTTCGTCCTCCTCCGCGCCGTCGCCGATGTAGCCGAGCTGCGCCAGCGCCTCGAGATCGGCGGCGCCGAGCTTCTCCTGCACCATCTTGTAGCGCACGAAACCGCGCTCTTCGTAGTCCTTCAGGATCCGCTCGAGCTCGCCCTTCATCGCGCGCGCGGCATCGGCGCGGCTCTCCGAAAGGTCGACGAGCTCGCGCGGGTCCTCGGCGAGGTTGAACAGCCAGGTGCGCTGCTTGCGGCAGCCCGGCCCGTACCAGATCAGCTTGAGCGGTCCGCTGATCAGCATCTTCTTGTCGGGGTATTCCTCGGCGATGACCGGCAGCTCGGGGAGCTCGAGGCCGAACATCCCGGGGGAGAGGTCGACCCCCATGAACTCCGCCTCGGGCGCCGCGAGCCCCGCGCGCAGCAGGAGCGTCTGCGGGACGTCCATGACCCGCACCGGTTCGCGCACGCGACCGCCGCCGAGCGTCTCACCCGCACGACGGTCGGGCTTCAGGATCAGCGGCACGTGGACCAGCTCGTTCCACAGCGTCGAGCCGTGGCCGAATCCCTCGTGCTCGTAGAACTCCTCGCCGTGATCTGAGACGACCAGCACGATCGTGTCGTCCCACAGGCCGCGTTCGCGCAGCTGGTCGCACAGCACGCCGAATTCGCGGTCGTTGAACAGGATCTCCTCGTCGTACAGGTCGATCACGTGCTGCAGGTCGGCCGGCGCCAGCGGCGCGCGGCTGGTCAGCTCGCGCGCGTTGGTGCGCGCCGGCGACATCCGGCCGGAATAGTCGCCGCTCCAGGTGCCCCGCGTCGATGCCGGCGGGTCGTAGGGCGCATGCGGGTCGATCGTGTGCAGGTAGAGGAAGAACGGCCGGTCCTGCTGCTGGTCGAGCCAGGCGAACGCCTCCTCGTGCACCTGGTTCGCGCGCGAGTCGCCGCGCTGGCGCGCCTTCTCGACCGCCTCGAACTGCGAGAAGCCCTGCTCGAAGTTGAGGCTCGCGCCATGGACGTGGGCATTGGCGAGGAAGGCGCCGGTGGCGTAGCCCGCCTTGCGGAAGCGTTCGGCCAGCGTCTCGATCTCGGGCGCGAGCCCGGTGGTCTTGCTGGCGTTGTGGAAGCTGTGCAGGTAACTGGAGAAGAGCGTCGCCACCGAAGGGCGGGTCCACGGCGCCTGCGAGAAGGCGCGCTCGAACACCACCCCCTCCGCCGCCAGCCGCTGCAACTGCGGCGTGGTGTCGCGCGCGTAGCCGTACGGCGTGCAGTGATCCGCTCGCAGCGTGTCGATCAGGTAGACCAGCACGTTCGGCTGCCGGCGCGTCGCCGGACGCACGATGACCGGGTCGGCGAAGGCGAGCAGCGCCTCGAACGCCGCCACCGCCGGCGTGCCGACGCAGGCCGACTCGAAGCGCAGCGTGCCGCTCCCCGCTTCGGCCGCGGTGATCGGCCGCGACGTTCGCGCCCAATCGAGCCGCCGCTTGCGGGAGAGTTCGATCTCGGCCAGCGCCACCGGCGGCGCCCCCGCGCGGACGAAGGTGACCCGGCCCTTCACCGGCGGATGGCGCAGGTGCTCGTCGACCAGCGGCAACGCCGCGATCTCGACCTCGAAGCGGTCGCCCGCGCGCAGCTCGACCGGGAACTCGACCACCGTCGGCACCGGCGCGAGCAGCGCGAGCCGGGTGTCGTCCTTCGACATGACGTGGCGGACCAGCGGATGGCCGCCCGCCGCTTCGAGTCCGCGCACGAACGGGGACGGGTCACGCAGCGACTCCATCGGATCGCGCAGCTTGCAGAAGATGGCGCGCGGCTGGACCAGCTGCCAGCTGCCCTTGAGCGGCACGTTCGAGCGCAGCGTGAGGCGGGCGCGCCCCAGGCGGCTGCAGCGGAACGACACCTCCTCCTGACCGCGCCCGCGCGCCCGCCCCACCGGCGAGCCGTCGACCAGCAGCTCCCACTCCTGGCCCGAGCCGGCCACCACCGCCACCGTTCCCGGCAGCACGACGACGTCGCCGCTCCACTCGCGCTGCTCGCCCTGCGCCAGGCTCTCCGTGAACAGCGGGGTGACCGCCGGCGGCGCCGCGTGCGCGTACTCGGCCCGCAACCCGCGCAGCGCCGCGCCGCCGCGCAGCAGCAGTCGATCGCAACCGTCCGCGGCCAGCACCGCGAACGCGCGCAGCATCGGCATCCCGCCCTTCTGCGCGGTGACGTCGTCCATGCGCACGGTGACGGCGACCTCGCCGGCGACGTTCGGCAGATCGAACAGCTGCTCGCCGAGCTTCCACGAACCGGTGATGGTCCCGGCCAGCTTGCCGGCGATCAGCACGTCGTAGGTCGGCGGCAGATCGGTGGCGGTGAAGTCGTCCTTTGTGCCGAGCACCTTGGTCGACAGCGCGAGCCGGCACGGCCAATCGGGCAGCGGCACCTTGAAGGTGATCTCGCCCGGCTCGTCGAAGACGAGGTAGCGGTTGCCATGGACATCGCCGGCGCGGCGGATGTCCTTGAAGTCGGGGTGGTCCTTGAACAGCACCTCGGAACGAGTGGGCAGCAGCTCGACCGTCGCGGCGGCCGGCAGCGGCTGGCCGCCGGCCGTCAGCAGCGGCTCGACCAGGCGCCCGTCCGGCCCGCGTGAGAGCGGCAGATCGAGCCGCCAGACCCGCACCGCGCCGTCCTCGTGCACGCGATCGGGCGGCGTCGTGTCGAGGTCGAGCACGACCTTGCCGAGCGGCTCCGCGTCGAGCAGCACCGAGGTGGCCTGCGCCCGGTCGATGGCGTCGAGCACGAAATGCACTTCGGCCCGCTCGTTCGCACGGGCGACCGCGCCCGCCGGCGCCGGCGCGCCGTCCTGCGCGGCTGCCGGTGCCGCGGCCTGGGCCTCAGCACCGCGGCCGGCGATCCCGGCGAACGCCAGCGCGACGCCGGGGAGCGCGCCGGCCCGACGGAACCCGGATCGGGCGCCGGGACGTCGTACCATGCGCTCGAGCCGTCGGCGTCTGGAGGCTCTGGCCAAGCACGGTTCTCCGCGGCAGGGCGTGGGGACGGCGGGTCCGCCTCCAGCAGCCGGACAGTCGCCCGCTCGCCCGGGGGAGCGCGACCGGCTCTCGATCGGCCGGGACGATAGCCGAACCGAAGGAGCGGATCCCGGGCGACCACCGCGATCGTCCCGACCCCCACCTGCAGCGAGCCACCCCACAGGTCACACCTCCACCCAGCCGAGATGCCCGTTTCGCCGATGGCTGCTCCCCCCACCGACTCGCCGCTGCCGCACCCGGACCGCCGCGCTCCTCCGCGCGCCGCAGCCGGCGTCACCGCCTTGCTGCTCGCCGGCCTGCTGCCGTCGCTCGCTCCGTCGCGGGCGACCGACGACGCGGCCCCGCCGGCGGCCGCACTCGCGGCACCGGCGCGCAACCTCGTGGTGATCGTGATCGACACGCTGCGCGCCGACCGGCTCTCGTGCTACGGCTACGACAAGGCGACCACGCCGCGCCTCGACCAGCTCGCCGCACGCGGGCTGCGCTTCGAGCGGGCGTACTCGACGGCGCCGTGGACGCTGCCATCGACCGCTTCGTTGCTGACCGGGCTGCAACCCGAGATGCACCGCGGCACCCACTTCTTCGCCTCGCTCTCGCCCGACTGCCGGCTGCTGGCCGAGCAACTCGCCGAGCGCGGCTACGAGAGCGCGGCGTTCGTCGGCAACTACTTCGTGCAGCCGCTGTTCGGCTTCGCGCGCGGTTTCGGGAGCTACGACGAAGGCTGCATGGTCGATCGCGGCGGGATCAACTCGGACAAGATCAGCGATGCCGCCATCGCCTGGCTCGACCGGCGCGCCGCGAGCGCGCCGGACGGCGGCGACGCCGCGGCCGCGGCGCCCTTCCTGCTCTACCTCCACTACTTCGATCCGCACTACAACTACTGGGAGCACGAAGGCTTCAAGTTCGGCGGCGAGGACACCGAGCGGGTCTTCTCCGGCGCCGACATCTACGCGCTGCGCGAGCAGCAGAAGCGTTTCGACGACGCCGACCGGGCGCGGCTCTCCGCGCTCTACGACAGCGAGGTCGCCTTCACCGACCACCACGTCGGCCGCGTCCTCGATCACCTGACGCAGCGCGGCCACGACGACGACACCTTCGTGCTGGTCACCGCCGACCATGGCGAGGCGCTCGGCGAGCACGGCTGGATCGGCCACACGATCCAGCTCTACGAGGAGAGCATCCGCATCCCGCTGCTGCTCAAGGGGCCCGGCCTCGCGCCGGCGGTCCTCGGCCCCGATCCGGTGCAGCTCGACGACGTGCTCGAGCCGCTGCTGCGATTGGCCGGGGGCACCGCAGCGGGGAGCTTCGCCGCGGGCGCCGGCGCGCGCCTCGATGCCGGACTCCGCCCGGACGAGGCGCTCTGCTGCGTCGACACCGTCGGCATCGAGCAATCGGACGACGTGCCGGCGCCGAAGAGCGCGACCCGCTTCCCGTGGAAGCTCTTCGTCGACGTCGCCGCCGACGGCAGCGAGACCTACCGGCTGTTCAAGCTGGACGAGCCGAAGGGCCGGAAGAAGAAGCGGCTCGAGGACTTTCCGGCGCAGATGCGCGAGCTGCTCGAGGCCCGCGCCGACGACTGGGCCGCGCAGAAGAAGGAGCGCGAGCGCACGCAGGCCACGCTGACGCGCCGCCGCGCGCTGGTCCAGGGGACGTGGAAGCTGATCGTCGACCTGGTCAGCGGCGAGCGCGAGCTCTACGACCTCGCCGCCGACCCGCACGAGCGCCAGGACCTCGTCGACGCGCAGCCGGAGCGCGCCGCCGCGCTGGCGCAGCGCCTCGCCGAGCTGTGCGACGTGCTGGCCGCGAACGCGCTGCCCGACGGTCCCCCGCTCGATCCCGACGCCGCCGCGGAACACCGCAAGAACATCGAGAAGTCGGGCTACGCGCACAAATGACCCGCTGCCCGCCGCACCGCACCCGCGCCCGAGGAGCGCCGCCTCCATGAACCAATCCCGCCCGAGCCCGCCGACCACGAACCCGACGGCCCTGCCGGCGCCCGGCGCCCGCGGCGCCGGGCCGCTGGTGGCGCTGCTGCTCGCGGTGGCGACGCTCGCCGTCGCCTGGTGGCATGTCGAGCTGGTGCAATTCTTCTGCGACGACTCCTACATCAGCTACCGCTACTCGCAGAACTTCGCCGAAGGCCATGGGCTCGTCTACAACCCGGGCGAACGGGTCGAGGGCTACACCAACTTCCTCTGGGTGATCCTGGTCGGCGTGGCGATGAAGGCCGGCATCGGCGCCGAGCCGGCGTCGCTGGCGCTCGGCCTCCTCTTCCTCGCCGTCACGCTGGCGGCGACCGCGGTCTACACGCGGCGCTTGACCCAGTCGTGGGCGTTCGCGCTGGTGCCGTGCCTGCTGCTGGTCTGCCAGGGGCCGATGATCCTCTGGTCGACCAGCGGCCTCGAGGCGAGCTGCTACGCGGCGATGACGCTGCTGGCGCTGCTCGCCTACGAGCGCTGGTTCGAGCGGCCGGCCGGGCTGCTGCTGACCGGCGCGCTGTTCGGCCTGTCGACCATGGTCCGGCCGGACGGCGTCGTCTTCGGCGGCGCGGCCGGGCTGCACCTGATCCTGTGCGGGCTGCTCGCGCCGCTGTCGGGCCGCCCGCTCGAGCTCGGGCGGCTGTGCGTCCGCGGCAGCGCGCTGGCGGCCGGCTTCCTGCTCGCGTTCGGCCCGTTCGTGCTGTGGCGCCACGCCTACTACGGCGACTGGCTGCCCAACACCTTCTACATCAAGGCCGGCGGCGCGCTGAACCTGCAGCTCGGGCTCGACTATCTCGCCACGTGGTTCCGCGAGTACCCGATCGCAGGCGTGCTGACCGTCGCCGGCCTCCTCGGCACGCTGCTGCTGCCGCGCTTCCGCGCGTCGCGCCGGAGCTTCGCGCTGCTGGCGCTCTCGCTGACGCTGTTCTGCGGCTACCTCGCCTGGGCCGGCGGCGACTACATGGCGCTCTACCGGTTCCTGGTGCCGCTGCTGCCGCTGGCGATGGTGCCGGCGACGGCGCTGCTGCAGGCGCTGTTCGAGGGTGCCGGCCGGTTCGGCCTGCCGGCGGCGCTGCGGGCGGTCGCCGGGCTGCTCCTGCTGGCCGGCGGCGGCTACGCACTGACGTTGCCGAGCCGGGGCAGCGTCGCCGGGATCGAGCAGTCGCGTGCCATCGCCACGGTCAAGCGGATGAAGCGCAACTCGCTGCAGTGGGAACTGCTCGGCAAGACGCTCCATGCGAAGTTCGGCGAACTGCCGCGCGACCAGCAGCCGGTGATGGCGATCACGGCGGCGGGAGCCGCGCCGTTCTTCGCTGAGTTGCCGACCATCGACCAATCGGGGCTGTGCGACCGCCATGTCGCCAAGGTCGAGTCCGATCCCTGGCTGCTCGACCGTCCCGGCCACATGAAGCAGGCGACGCGCGCCTACCTCGCCACGCGCAAGCCCGACCTCATCTTCTGGCACCCGCAGCTGAAGGAGGCGGGCAAGCCGGCGCGCGAATTCGTGGTCGCGCCGACTCCCGACTACGAGCTGCGGGCGATGGCCGTCGACGGACTCACCGCCGAGACCGGCGAGTGCGTCTACTTCTGGGTGCGCAAGGACCGCGCGGCGGAACTGACGCGTTTCGGCATCGTCCCGCCGGCCGAGAGCGCGCAGTGGCGCAAGGCCGGCAGCACGGCGACGCCGGCGACCGAGAAGCTGAAGGCACGCGACCAGATGGCGGCCGCGATGCTGGCCGAGCTCGAGCAGGAACCGCCGCCCGAGCCGCCCTCGATCGACCCGCCGCTGCCGCCCCGCCATGACGGGCCGCGCTTCAACACGCGCCGCATCGGCGCGGCCGACCCGGCCGAGGTCGAGCCGCGCTTCTCGATCGCCGACGTCACCCGTCCGCTCTGGCACGACACGCTGGCGACGCCGATCGAGTTCACCGGCGCCGCCGGCAGCTGGCTCGAGTTCGACGTGGCGAGCGTGCCGGCGCTGACGCCTGACGGCGCGGTGGCGACGGCGGCCGGCATCCGCGTCCCGCAGTCGATCGCCGCCGCGCTGGTGACCGCCTCGGGGCGGGTCGAGCTGAAGACCCGCCTGGTCGATCCGGCACCCGCCGGCAGCTCGGCGTGGCGGCGCGTGCGTGCGGAGCTCTCCGGCGTGCCGGCCGGTCCGGCGGAGCTGTCGGTCGCGATCGACGGCGCCGACGCCCACGCCGCCGGCGCGAAGCGCTCCTGGTTCGTCTCGGTGCCGCGCATCCATCAGGACACGCAAGGCGACGAGCGGCCGAACGTGCTGGTGATCACGGTGGACACGCTGCGCGCCGACTACCTGCGCTGCTACGGCCACGACCGGCCGACCTCGTCCAACCTCGACGGACTGGCGAAGGCAGGCGTCGTCTTCGAGCGCAACCTCGCCCAGGCGTCGTGGACGCTGCCGTCCTACTCGAGCTGCTTCAGCGGTCAGTACACCGAGGCGCACGGCGTCACCCACCGCGACCACCGCTTCGCCGGCCACTTCGTCACCTGGCCCGAGTTGCTCGCGCGCGACGGCTACGCGCTCGGCGGGTTCGTGTCGGGGACGTTCACCGACGCCCACTGGGGCATGGATCAGGGCTTCGACGAGTACGACGACCTCGGCATGGTGGTGAACGAGGCGCACGCCGCCTCGGTGCAGGCGCACAACGGCCTCACGCCCGACCAGCCCGAGGCGATGAAGACCGCGGCGCACCGCCGTCTCACCTCGCCGGAGATCGCCAACAAGTCGATCGCCTTCCTCGACGCGCACCGCGACCGGCGCTTCTGCCTGCTAGCGCATTTCTTCGACCCGCACGAGGACTACGTGCGCCACCCGAAGATCAATCCGCACTTCCCCGATCGCCCGGTGCCGCCCGGGTTCCCGAACCAGGTCGATCGGTTCCCCGAGGTCACCGCGCGCATGCGCGCGCTCTACGAGGCGGAGATCGCCTACACCGACTTCCACATCGGCCGGGTGCTGAAGCGGCTGGTGGACCTCGGCCTCGCCGAGAAGACGATCGTGGTGGTCTTCTCCGACCATGGCGAGGCGTTCAAGGAGCACATCCTCGATCCGCGGCCCGAGTTCGACCACGTCAACTGCGGCCACGGCAGCTCGCTCTACAACGAGCAGATCCATGTGCCGCTGATCTTCCGCGCGCCGGGCATCACGCCCGGCCGGGTGAAGACGCCGACCGGCAACCTCGACATCGGCCCGACCCTGCTCGAGCTGTGCGCCGTCGATCCGGGCGACTGGATCCACCACGGCCGCTCGCTGGTGCCGGCGATGCAGACCAAGGAGCCCGACCCCGAGCGCCTGGTCTTCAGCTCGATGTTCCGCGCGATGCCGGCCGAAGGCGATCCCGACGGCAAGCGCCGCATGGTCGCGCATCGCGTCGACCAGGACGACCTCGCCGCGCTGTCGCAAGGGCGGATCCAGTCGCTCCATCGCTGGAGCAATGACCGCTGGCAGGATCCGGCGAAGAACCTGCTGCCGCAGCAGCAGCAGACGTTCGCCGGGCTCGAGGACGTCTATCAGCAACGCCGCGAGATGCTCGAGGCGCTGCAGCAATCGGCGGTGCCGGTGTCGAACGACGGGCTGAACGACACCCTGAAGGAACTCGGCTACACCGGCGGCTGAACGGCGTTCGCGACGGGAGCCTCGCGTCGGGTAACTTCCGGGCGGTGCAACGAACTCGCCGCTCCTTCCCCGCTCGCCGCGCGCTGCCGTGGCCGATCGCGCTGGCTGCCGTGGCGCCTTGCGCCGCCGGCTCGACGCCGACCGACGCGAACGAGCCGCCACCGCCGCGGCTGGTCGTGCTGCTGGTGGTCGACCAGCTCCGTCCCGACTACCTCGAACGATTCGCGGCGAAGTTCGACGGCTTCTTCGCGGATCTCGCCCGCGACGGGCGCTGGTTCACCGACGCGGAACAGCACCACGCGCTCACGGTGACCGCGCCGGGTCACGCGTCGCTCGGGACCGGCCGTTTCCCCGCGCACCACGGCATCGTCGGCAACGAGTTCTTCGACCCCGCGGAGAAGCGGATCGTCGCCGCGGTCGAGGACCGCTCGGCGCGGCCGCTTGCCGGGGCGGGCGGCGGCTGCTCGGCGGCGCGGCTCCGCACCGACGGACTCGGCGACTGGTGGCGGCGCGCCCATCCGCAGGGGAAGGTGGTCGGCATCTCGCTCAAGCCGCGCTCGGCCCTGCTGCCGCTCGGGCAGGGGCCGCACCTGGCGTTCTGGTTCGACGACGAGTCAGGCGTCTTCGCCAGCTCCGATCGCTGCATGGAGGCGCTGCCCGACTGGGCCGCCACCGCAGCCGCCGCCGATCCGCTGCGCGAGCTTCCCGACCAATGGGAGCGCCGTCTCGCCGACGACGACTACGCCGCCCTCGGTTGCACCGGCGACGACGAGCCGGGCGAGGCGCCGACCGGCCGCCCGCCGACACGCACCTTCCCGCATGGCCTGGCCGCGTTCTCGCGGTCGAGTCGCGCGGCGGCGCTGGCGGTCTCGCCGTACGGCGATCGGCTCGTGCTCGACTTCGCGCGCGCCGCGGTCGCGGGCGAGGCGCTCGGCGCCGACGCGAGCGCCGACCTGCTGGTGCTCGGCCTCTCCGCGACCGACCTGATCGGCCATCGCCACGGCCCCGACTCGTGGGAGATCGCCGAGCAGCTCGTCGCGCTCGATCGCGCGCTCGCCGAGTTCGCCACGTTCCTCGCCGCGCGCGTCGATCCCGCGGGGCTGCTGTTCGCACTCACCTCGGACCACGGCATCCCGCCGCTGCCCGAGGTGGCGACGGCGCGCGGTGAACCGGGCGACCGGCTCGACTGGACCGCGCTCGGGCCGCTGGTCGACCGCGCGCTGGTCGCGATCGATCCCGCGC
>Ga0194128_10007218_pt1 | contig 14629 bp, 11 predicted proteins | sample TA2KigCa65mmetaG_FD_148650 | JGI IMG/M metagenome (GOLD analysis project Ga0194128, IMG submission 148650) | Freshwater microbial communities from Lake Tanganyika, Tanzania - TA2015037 Kigoma Deep Cast 65m | ecosystem: Environmental > Aquatic > Freshwater > Lake | place: Tanzania: Lake...
TGACATCTGACTTCTGACTTCTGGTACTAGGCCTGAAAATGACTTCGCAGTTTCTGAATTGCCTTGTACTTCTCGTCGCTGACGCGCTCAGGCGTCATCGACAGTTCGGCCGCAATGTCTGAGACGTTGTGCCCGTCGCACAAGAGTTGCAAGATGCGTTGCTGCCGGACGCTCAGGACACGCTGGGCGGCTTCGTTGACGGCTGCGCGGTCCTCGTTGCGCTCATGTGCTAGTTGCCCCCGTGAGTCGGCGACCAACTCGGGCAGCACGGCCGACTGCCAACGGCCCCGCTGATGGCGTTTCTTGACGGCGTCGATGGCACGAATGAACTCGCGGCGTTCTTCCGTCTCATTCGCAAACATGCGCTCCCACGACTTGGCCGGCACCGTTCGCAGTAATCGCGTGAATACCTCCTGCGTACAGTCACCCCACTGATCCTGCGGAACTCGGGCGTTGCGCCAGCAGGCGGTGCAATAGCGGCTCACATTAGTTATGGCGCGTGGCGAAATCGCGTCGGCGTTCGCGACCGATTCAGGCCCCATGGCCGCCAGGGCCGTGCCGAGCACGACGGCCATCAGGTACGGGCGGTGAGTCTTGCTGGTGAGGGTGCTTTTCATAGTGCCTCCGCGCGGGATTTCCATACATCCCATTATAACGACATGATCGGGCCAGAATCTCGCCTCGATCTTTGCAGCAATTGAAAAAAAGGTAGGTCAGGCTTTCGAGATCAACCTGGGCGAATACGCTGCACGCAAGAGGAGACGGAGGAAGATTAAGAGAAAGATTGTGAGTTGATCCTACTCTTCATCCTAATCCTACTCTTCTTGGTGCCGAAATTCGGACGGTCGTAACGCCTAACTGAACCGCGAAAGAGTCAGGCTAGAAAGCCTGACCTACGGAACCCAATGCCTCAAACCCTGGGGAGCATCAATGAACGACCTTTCCCGCCGGGATCTGTTAACTACGACCGCGACTGCCGCCGGTGTCGGCCTCGTAACCGCCGACGCGCTCGGTCAGCAACAACAGCCACGCGTCGAGCACCCATTGCGATTTCGGCTCGGCATCGTCACGTACAACATTGCCGCCAACTGGGATCTAACGGCGCTTTTGCGTATTTGCCGAGCGGTCGGACTGGGCCCCGTCGAGTTGCGGACGACCCATCGCCATGGCGTGGAACCGACGCTTTCCGCCGATCAGCGCCGTGAAGTGCGCCGGCGCTTTCAGGACGCGGGCGTTGAGATATGGGGCTGCGGCAGCGTGTGCGAGTTTCATTCCCCGGATCAAGCGGTCGTGCGCCGCAATATCGAGACCTGCCGGCAGTTCTGCCAACTCGTCTCCGACATCGGCGGTCGCGGCGTCAAGGTGAGGCCCAACGACCTGCCCGCAAGTGTGCCGACCGAACGCACGCTTGATCAGATCGGCCGCTCGCTGCGCGAGTGTGGCCGAACCGCCAACGACACCGGCACGGAGATATGGGTCGAAGTGCATGGCCGAGGAACCTCTCACCCGCCGCACATGGCGACCATGATGCGCGTCGCCGATCACAATCGCGTCGGCGTCACGTGGAACTCCAATCAGACCGACATCGTCAACGGCTCCGTCGCGGAGTATTTCCGCTTGCTCCGCCCGTGGATCAAGTCGTGCCATATCAACGAGCTGCACTCGGGCTATCCGTACCGCGAACTCTTTCGCCTCTTGCGAGAAGCCAGCTACGATCGGTGTACACTTGCCGAGATTCAGGGCATGCCGGACGAAGCGACTGGCGAGCGATTGATGCGCTATTACAAAGCGCTGTGGACCGAGCTAGCGCGGCCGTAACCATCATCGAAGCCTCGGGGCGAGGTACTCCGGACCCCGGGGTTCGGAGTCTTGGACGATTCGCGCGGCAAAAAAAGAGAGAAAGAGGAGGATGAGGATGAGGATTAGGAAGAGGAGTAAGATCAAGATTAGGAGCAAGAGTAGGACGATTTATGAACGCCACCAATGAGATTCTGTTTGACCATGAAAAACTGGAAGTGTACCGAGAGGCAATTGCGTTTGTTGCGTGGCTCTCCGCTCAAGTTGAAGAATTGTCGCGCATCGGCGATGTAAAAGATCAACTGGACCGGGCGTCTACTTCAATACCATTGAACATTGCGGAGGGCAACGGGAAATACAGTCTCAAAGACCGCTGCCGATTCTTCGACATCGCGCACGGTTCCACGCTCGAATGTGCCGCAGCGCTGGACGTGATGGTCGCGAAAAAGAAATTGACGGTCGAGCAAATTCGCCCTGGCAAAGAGCGACTGCAAAAAATCGTCCGCATGCTCATGGGGTTGATCAAGAAAAACTCCTCACGCGAATACCCTGACATGGTGAGTCCGAGTGAGTCCTAATCCTGCTCTTAATCTCAATCCTAATCCTCTTCCTAATCTTCCTCTTCATCTTACTCTTTCTTAATGAGTCTCCCATGATTAGACAAGCAATTCTGGTCACGGCACTTGTCGTAATGCAGTCGACGTCCCTCTCGCAACCAACGCCGACCGAGTTCATCGAGCGCTCCAAATCCGTTCTCGCCCAGATCGATGGCGAGATCAAAGTCGCCGGTGTGAAGGAACCCGTCGAGGTGCTGCGCGACCGCTGGGGTGTGCCGCACATCTACGCGAAGAGTGCCGACGATCTCTTCTTCGCGCAGGGTTTTGTCGCTGCACAAGATCGGCTCTTCCAACTCGACCTGTGGCGCCGCGTCAACGTCGGCGAACTGGCAGAATCGCTGGGGGCCGACGCCATCGAAGCCGACACGTTTGCACGCCTCATTCGCTATCGCGGCGACATGAAGGCCGAGTGGGAAAGCTATTCGCCCGACACCAAGCAAATCGCGACCGCCTTCACCAACGGCATCAACGCCTGGATCAGTCACTCCGGCGACAAGCTCCCCGTTGAGTTTCAGATTCTCGGCTACAAGCCGAAGCTCTGGCGGCCCGAGGACATTCTGGGCCGAATGTCCGGCATCATCATGTCGCGGAATTTCAGCGACGAGGTTGTGCGGGCGCATTTGATCGACAAGCTCGGCCTGGAAAAAGTGCGCATGCTGATGCCGACCGATCCGCAGCGCGACTTCGGGCCGGAAAAAGGTCTCGATCTCAAGGGGATCGATTCGCGCATTCTGAAGGGGTATCAAGCGGCGTCGAAAGCGGTCGGCTTCAAGCCGTCGAAGAGTGAGAGCAACAACTGGGCCGTGTCGGGCAAGCGTTCGGCGTCGGGCAAACCGATGCTGGCGAGCGACCCGCATCGCGCCATCAGCCTGCCGGCGCTGCGCTACCTGGTGCACCTCAACGCACCCGGCTGGAACGTCATCGGCGCCGGCGAACCGGGGCTGCCCGGCGTCGCGCTCGGGCACAACGAACGCATCGCCTGGGGCATCACCATCGTCGGCACCGATCAGGCGGATATCTTCGTCGAGGAAACCAAGCCCGGCGACGCCGATATGTACCGCGTTGGTGACGGCTGGCAGAAAATGCACACCGTCCACGAGGCATGGCACGTGAAAGTCAACGTGAAGGGCAAATTGGTTCAGACCATGCAAGACCGCTACTTCCGCCACACTCGGCACGGTCCGGTCCTCTACCTCGATCAAGAACGTAATCGGGCCTACGCTTTGAAATGGGCCGGCAGCGAGCCGGGCGGGGCGGCGTATCTGCCCGCGCTGGCCGTGGCACGGGCGCAGAATCACAAGGACTTTCTCGCCGCCCTCGAGCGCTGGAAGATTCCGAGTCTGAACTTCATGTACGCGGACAAGGACGACAACATCGCCTGGGTCGCCGCCGCCGCCACGCCGATTCGTCCCAAGCACGATGGCCTCCTGCCGGTCCCAGGCAATAGCGGGTATGACTGGAAGGGCTATCTCACGGTCAAAGATCTGCCGCAAGACTTGAATCCAAAGTCCGGCTGGCTGGCGACGGCGAACCACAATATCCTTCCGCTCGGATACAAGCATCCAATCGCCTATGAATTCGCGGCGCCGTATCGCTTCGAGCGTGTCAAAGCCAATCTCGACGGCAAGCAGAAACTCACGCTCGACGATTTCAAACGCATTCAGCACGACGATGTTTCGATCCCTGGCATGCGCCTGGCGAAACTCTTGCGGCTCAACTCATGGAATGACGGCGAAATTGCCGGGTATGCCAAACTGATGCAAGAATGGGACGGGAAACTGTCGCGCGAATCCAAGGCAGCCGTCCTTTATGCCTGCTGGGTTCCTATTCTCCAGGCGATGGTGTACATGCGGCATGCCGGAGAACATTGGAAGGAAGTCGCTGGCAAGAGCGGTCTGCCCACCATGCTCGCCGCCCTGGAAAACCCCAGCGAAATGTGGTTCGGCAAGGATTCCCACGAAGAGCGCCGATTGATCATCGCGCGAAGTTTCGAGGACGCCGTGCAACATTCGAAGAGACTGTTTCGCGACCGCGACAAAATGCGCTGGGGCGCCTTGCACTCGGTCATTTTTCGCCATCCGCTGGAAAAGATGCACGCCGACTATGCCAAGGCGCTCAACATCGGCCCCTTCGAACGCACCGGCGACGGCAACACGCCGAACAACACGCGCTATGACGCCGACTTCAAGCAGATTCACGGCGCCACCTATCGCCACCTCTTCGACCTCGCCGACTGGGACAAAGGCCTCGCCACCAGCGCTCCGGGCCAATCGGGGCAATTCGGCAGCCCACACTACGCCGACCTCGCGCCGCTCTGGGCCAACGGCGAGTATTTCCCGCTGGCGTATTCCCGCAAGATGGTGGAGGAGGTGACGCGGCACAAACTGATTCTGCGACCATGAACTGATTGGGAGGCCCAGGGGTGAGGTACTCCGAACCCCGGGGAACCCAGGGATTCGGAGTACCTTACCCCGGGGCTTCTTTCTAAACCAACTCCATGAATCCTGCCGATGAACTCGTGGACCTCATCGACGACGCCGGCAACACCGTCGGCGTCGTCACGCGGCGCGAGATGCGCGCCAAGCGTTTGCCTCATCGTTGCACCTACGTCCTGGTTTTCAACACGCGCGGCGACCTGTTCATCCACCTGCGCACCGCGACCAAAGACGTGAATCCAAGCCATTGGGACGTCACCATCGGCGGCGTCCTGGCAGCGGGCGAGAGCTTTGCCAGCGGCGTCAAGCGCGAAATCCGCGAAGAACTCGGCATCGAAGCCGACGCCGCGGAACTGTTTCCCTTCGAGCATTCTGACCCCAACACGCTGGTAAGAGCGATCGCCTACCGCCTGGTGCATGACGGCCCGTTTCGGCTGCAACCCGAAGAGATCGTCCGCGGCGAGTTCGTGCCGATCGACGACGTTCTGAAGCGAGTCGGCTCGATGCTGTTTTGTGCCGACGGAGTTGCCGTGTTGAACCAATACCTGCGGACGCAGCGATGACATCCAAGAAACCAGAATCAATTAGCGACACCAAGAAACGTGCACGCCGGATCGACAAGGAACTGGCGAAGCTCTATCCGGACGCCCAATGTGCGTTGCATCACAAAAACGCGCTGGAGCTATTGGTCGCAACGATCCTTTCGGCACAGTGCACCGATGAGCGAGTGAACAAGGTGACTCCGGCCGTGTTCGCGCGATTCCCCGACGCCCAGGCGTACGCAACCGCCGAAATCGCCGAGCTGGAGCGGCTGATCCAGTCGACCGGCTTTTTTCGGAACAAGGCCAAGAATATTCAGGCGTGCTGCCGGATGCTCGTCGAGAGGCACGGCGGCGAAGTCCCGCGCACGATGGAGGAATTGGTTCCGCTGCCCGGCGTCGGACGGAAAACCGCCAACGTCATTCTCGGCAACGCTTTCAATGTTCCGGGTATCCCTGTCGACACCCACGTCGGTCGGTTGTCGCGCCGCATGGCCCTGACCGAACACGACGATCCCGTCAAAGTGGAGCACGACCTGATGGCACTCATTCCAAAGGCCGATTGGACCGACTTCGGCCATCGCATGATTTTTCATGGACGGCAAGTATGCCATTCGCGCAAGCCGAAGTGCGATGAATGCGCGTTGAAGGGAATGTGTCCGAAGATTGGCGTGGGGTAGTGCCGTTTACGTATAGCGCTCGCATGGCGCCCGGCGAGCGCTAAACGTAAGCGCAAGTCACATCGCAGGCTGTTTCAGCAACTCGATCATGTTCGCCTTGTACGCCTGCACCCCCGGCTGACCGTACGGGTTGACGCCGAGCAGCCGGGCTTCGACGACGGTGGCGAGCATCAACATCTGCATAAGCTGGCCCAGCGTATGCTCAGAGATGACCGGCAGCACAAGGTCCGCGGTCGGTCGGGCGACGTCGTAGTACGCCTTGTTCGTCCCTTCGCGGGCGGCTCGCATCACATCCGGAAGGCCTTTGCGATTGAAGCGGTTCAGATCGTCCTCGTTGCGGTCGCTCATACCGATCATGATGGGCGGATTGGCCCAGGTTTTTACGACAAGGTTATTGATGACCTTGTCACGCGCGCCGTCTTGGTGCTGCTGGCCGCGCGAGTGCATGTCGCGCGTATCCACCGCCGTGATCGGCGTCGGGCCGACGCCCTGTTTGCCGAGGCTTTCCGCCAAGAGTTGATCGTACCACAGGCCGAGCGCTTCGAGCTTTTTCGACCAAATCGACATGACGCGGATCGGCTTGTGGTACTTCGTGTACATCAAGTAGTTCACGGCCGCGAATTGCAGGACCGGATTGTTTTCGAAGCGTTCCTCGAGAAAGCGCTTGGTCATGGCCGCCGCGCCCAGGAGCAGAGCGCGAACATCGAGCCCCATCACGGCAGCCGGGAAGAGGCCGACCGGCGTGAACACGGAAAAGCGGCCGCCGACATCGTCCGGAATGGTCAGAATGTTCTCTTCAGAAAACCCGTCGGCATTGACCAGCGAGCGCAGCTTGCCGGCCTCGCCCGTGATCGGTACGAGCAGGCTCTTTCGCTGCGGCGAATGGCTGCCGTAGTATTCGGCAAGTTCGCGGCGGAATGCGCGAAAGGCGGCGGCGGTCTCCAGCGTGTCGCCTCCCTTGCTGATGACGCATGCGCCCCAGCGCTCCTCGCGCACATCCGGGTCGACGCAGGTGATCGAGAGCATCTCGAAGAGTTCGTGCAGCGTATCGTTGTCGGCGTTGTTGCCCTCGAAGTAGATGCGTGGCGTGCCGGCGCGGTCCTTGGAAGGCAAATCGTTGTGACAGGAGCTGCGCACCGCCTCAAAAAGCGCCCGGGCACCCATGTACGAGCCGCCGATGCCGAGCACGACGAACCGATCGACTTCTTCACGCATCGTCGCCGCCAAGCGCAGCACGCGACCCAGGACGCAGGCGTCCCCCTGGCGTTTGTGCTGTTCGAGCAATGTTTGCGGCAAATTGATGAAGCCTGCTTGCAAGGGTTGCAGCTTGGGCGGAATCTGCTTGAGCTCCCGCTCGGTCGCAAGCTGGCTGCGGACCTGCAAAACGCGCGGCGTCAGCTCTTGCAGCACGTCGGCCGAGAGGAAATGCTGCTGCCTTAACTCGGACGCCGGCGTCCATTCCTCCAGCGGTTGGGCGAGGAGATTTTTGTAGTCGTAGGTAATTGCTTCATCGGGTAGTTGCATGGCGGCATCCTGAGTTACCGCATCCGGATGAACGCTCCAGGGCGCACCGTGAGCGCGAAGCCGCAAGCGGCCAAACTTCTATCATACCCAATACTACTGTATACTTTTCCTCGTCGCCGGTAAAATTCGTCATGAACCTGCATCAACTCCTGCGTGACTTGCGTGAAGATAACGGCAGCAAGATTGTGCTGCTCGTTGCCGATGGGCTTGGCGGCCTGCCGATGGAGCCCGGCGGCAAGACGGAACTGGAGACGGCCCGGACGCCGAACCTGGATGCCATGGTCCGCGAAGGCGTCTGCGGACTCTCCATCCCCGTCCTGCCCGGCATCGCTCCCGGCAGCGGACCGGGACACCTTGGCCTGTTCGGCTATGACCCGCTCGAATTTCAGATTGGCCGAGGCATCCTCGAGGCGCTCGGCATCAACTTCGCCGTCGGGCCGCGCGATGTCGCCATCCGAGGCAACTTCTGCACGGTCAATGACAAAGGACTGATTACCGACCGCCGGGCCGGCCGACCGCCGACCGAACGCTGCGTCGAAATGTGCAAGAAGCTGCAATCGATCAAGGTTCCCGGCGTCGAGCTCTTTGTCGAGCCGGTGCGCGAGCATCGTTTCGTCCTTGTGGTGCGCGGCGACAACCTGGGGGATGCCGTCAACGATACCGATCCGCAGGCCCTCAATGTCGCGCCGCTACACGCGGTCGGCGAAGACCCGCCATCGCAGAGCACAGCCAAGGCGATTAATCAGTTCGTCGCCGAGGCTGCCAAGGTACTGAAAGACGATGGGCCCACGAACATGTTGACGCTGCGAGGGTTTGCTCGCTATCCGAAGATTGCCACGGTGCAGGATATCTACGGTCTAAAGTCGGCTTGCATCGCGGTCTATCCGATGTACAAGGGGCTGGCACGCCTCGTTGGCATGGACATTCTCGATGCCGGCAGCACGCTCGCCGACCAGTGTGAAACGCTGAAGAACGCCTGGGCCAAGTACGACTTTTTCTTCCTTCATTACAAGTACACCGACAGCACCGGCGAAGATGGCGACTTCGACGCCAAGGTCGCCAAGATCGAAGCCCTCGACCTGGAGATTCCGAAGATTCGCGGGCTAAAACCGGATGTCATGATCGTGACCGGCGATCATTCCACGCCAAGCAAGATGAAATCGCATAGCTGGCATCCTGTGCCGACCGTGCTTTGCGCCACGACGGCGCGGCCCGACGGCGCCGTCGAGTTCGGCGAATCATTCTGCCTGCGCGGCGGCCTGGGGCAGTTCGAAGCGAAGTACCTGATGACCCTGGCCATGGCTCACGCCGGGCGCCTCGCGAAGTATGGCGCATAGCCTGACAAGATGCGCAAACTGTAACGGCAAGTCCCTACCCACATTGCAGATTCTGCCTGGCTTGTGCCGATGAAGAAATGAGACGCCTACAAGCCCGGAGCGCAAGCGACGGGTTTGCGCCATCCCGTCGCTTGCGCTTCGGGCTGGTATCGACTCACTCCACGGCAGGGACGCCAAATGGACATCACACGTCGCACGCTGCTCAAGGCCGCTGGGATCGGCGCCGGCACTTTGGCGATTACACCGAACTCAGACGCACAGGTGCGCGTACGCGCTGTCGCGCCGGCGGGATGGATCGTCGGCCAAATGTCCGGCGCCGACGCCCTTGTCGAAACGCTGCGGGCCGAAGGCGTCGATTGTGTCTTCGGCATTCCCGGTGCTCAGGAGAACGAGGTTTGGGACGCGCTCAAGACGAAGCGCTTGCCGTACCTGTTGACGACGCATGAGTTCTCCGCCGCCACCATGGCCGACGGCTACGCCCGGTCGACGGGCAAGCCGGGCGTCTTGTGCATCGTCCCTGGCCCGGGGCTGACCAACGCGCTCACGGGGTTGGGCGAGGCGCTGCTCGACAGCGTGCCGATCGTGTGCATCGTCGGCGATGTCTCGAACGCGACCAACGCCCGGCCATTCCAGGTTCATTGCCTCAACCACGTTAGCCTTCTGCAACCGGTCACCAAGCGTGTGTTCACGATCAGCGCTGTCGCCGACATTCCGGGCGTCGTCCGCCAAGCGTTCCAACTGGCCCGGGCGGGCGAGCCGGGGCCTGTCGGCGTCGTCATCCCGTACAACTTGTTCCTCGAAGCGACGCGATTCAACAGTGGCCCGCTGGAACCGACCCCCGTGCCATTCGATGAACAAGCGGCTCGCCGGGCGCTGCAACTTCTGAACGATCGTCGCCAGCGCGTCGGCATCTACGCAGGCATGGGCTGCCTGGACCATTCCGCGACCCTCGTTCAAGTGGCCGAGCTCTTGCAGGCCCCGGTCGCCACCAGCATGTCGGGCAAGGGCGTCATCGCCGAAACGCATCCGCTCTCGGTCGGCTGGGGCTATGGTCCGCAAGGCACGCGCACGGCCGAGGATGTCTTTCGCAACCAGGTCGATACCGTCTTGGCTCTCGGCGTCAAATTCAGCGAAGTGTCGACCGGCTTCTATTCATTGCCGGCACATCGCTGCTTGATCCATGTCGACATCAACGAAAATGTGCTGGGGCGCGTGATGCGCAACGCAACTTGCGTCCATAGCGACGTTGGCGTGTTCTTGAGCTGGGCGCTGGAGCAAGCCGATGCACTGAGGCGACCGGACAACGCGCGATTGCGCGATATCATCCAGCTCCGCAGGCGCGACGAGGCCCGCGTCAATGACGAAATCTTTGCTCGCACATGCGTCGATCCGATGCGATTCGTGCAGACGCTGCGACGCCTGAGCGCGGCCGACGCGTTGACGTTCGTCGATGTCACGCTGTCGCAATACCTGGCGACGGAGTGCTTCACGGCCACGGGGCCACGCACATTTTTCAACCCGACCGACAATCAGGCGATGGGTTGGTCGATTCCCGCGGCTCTCGGCGCGCAAAAAGTGCATCCGAATCGCCAAACGCTGACGATCACCGGCGACGGTTGCTTCCTGATGTCGTGCACCGAAATCTCGACCGCCGCCCGCGAACGCCTGCCGGTCAAATTCTTCGTCCTCGACGATCAGGCGTATCACTACATGCAAGAGCTGCAAAGCCCGGCGTTCTTGCGAACGACGGCGACGATCTTGGCGAGGCTCGACTACCGCTCGCTGGCGATGGGCTATGGCGTTGCCTACCAAGAAATTCGCAACCATGATGAGCTGGAGCCTCGCTTGCGAACGGTCTTCGAGCACAACGGCCCGGTGCTGACTCGCGTTGTGGTCGATTATCGCCGGCGTCCGATACGCTGGATCAACGCAGCGCGAGGCCGCTTCGTCAACGAGCTGACGCCGGAACAACGTCGCCGATTCCTGGCCCGCATCGCCTCGCGCGCGGCCGAAAGGCATCCGCAGAATGATTGATTCGATTCCGGTTTACGTTTGGCGCTCGCAAAGCGCCGGGCGAGCGCTAATCGTAAATAGCCCATTCGCATTTCGATAGGATGATCCGCATCGCCGTTTATCCATCGGGCAAATCTATGGACACACCGATCACTCGCCGTGACGTCTTGCGAGTTGGCGCCGTCAGCGCCGGCGCTCTGGGGCTCACGTTCGGGAAATGTGACGCGAGCGCGAAGCCGCAAGCGGCGAGAGCGTGCATTCTTCTCATGCTCGTCGGCGGACCCAGCCAGCTGGAGACATGGGACCCGAAGCCGAACGCGCCTGCCGAAGTGCGCGGACCATTCGGATCGATCGCGACGAGCGTCCCCGGCATTCGCATCGGCGAGCTCCTGCCGGCGTCGGCGCGAATTGCTGACCGCTTGACCATCATTCGGAGCGTCTATCACGACGCGCCCGCCGTCCATGAAGCCGGCCTGCAGTTGCTTCAGACCGGCCATCTCGCCCGTGGAAACTCCGAGCCGCCGCACGTTGGAGCAAGAGTCAGGAGCCTGGAGTCAGGAGTCAGGAGTCAGGGGTCGCCGTTCGTGATACTGCCGACGCGGATCGGCAATATGGGATTGGCGCTCAGCACTGGACAATCGGCGGGCAATCTCGGCGATGCCTGCCGACCTGCAATCGACGCGTCGTACATCCATCACCTTTCGTCGCGCGATCGGGATCGCTATGGCAAGACGGCGTTCGGCGACGCCTGTGCCCGGTCGATTCAGCTCGTCGAACAGGGCAGCCGTTGCATCGTCGTCAACATGTTCGACACCGTCTACGATCGCGTCACCTGGGATTGCCACGCACAACGCCCAGGATTTCCCAGCACGCTGGACGACTATCGGCGAACGCTGTGCCCGACGTTCGACCGTGCATTCAGCACACTCGTGAACGATCTGCACGATCGCGGCATGCTCGACGAGACGCTGGTCGTGGCGATGGGTGAGATGGGCCGAACGCCCAGGCTGAATGCCAACGGGGGACGCGATCATTGGACGGGCTGCTGGTCGATTGTCATGGCCGGGGGCGGCGTGCGTGGCGGGCAGTTGATCGGCGCTTCGGACCGTTTTGCGAGTGAGCCGAGCCGCAATCCGGTGCGCTGCGAGCAGGTGGCGGCGTCGATAGGCCATGCGCTGGGCATTATCGACCTGTCGCCGGCCACCGGTTTGTTCGTTTAGCCGGCGTTCGAAGAACGCCCCGGGCCTTGCGCCTGCCCGCACCTACGATGCGGGGCGAGACGCATTACTTCTCTTTCGCCTCGCGCCAGATCGGGCCGTACACTTCCTTGTCAAACGGCGGACAACCGGTCGGGAATTGGCCCATTTCGTTATGCTTCGATCGCATCAGCGCGGTGCAATAGCTGAACGTTCGGCACAAGCGCTTGCGATCCAGCTTGCCGTGCTCCTGAAGTTGCCAGACGAAGTCGGGTTGCGCCAGCGTCGCTCGGCCGACGCCGACGAATGTCGCGCGACCGTCGCGAAGATTGGCGGCGGCGGCGTGCGGCAGAAATTCTTGCAAATAGCTGTACCCGCTGCCGACGATCGGGATGGCCGGAAACGCGCGCTGGATTTCGTCTGTAAGGCGAAAATGCCGAGCGACGCCGACCAGCGGATGCTCCGGCGTTTCGTACCCGTCGAGCGGTGGATACTCGAACGGGCGGACCACGTGCGGTGTCGCATACGGGCTGCCCATGCTCACATTTACCAATGCCACGCCGAGGCGAATCATCTCGCCGATCCAGGCTATCGGCTCCGTCAGATCGGGCACGCTGTGATCGGTCGGCTGTGTGCCCCAGGCACATTCAAGAGGCAACGCATGCGGGCACGGCTCGCCGATGTCGTTGGTCGCTTGCTTCCGATACGGGATCGAGTCGTAGACGTTGATCCGAGTTGCGATCATCAGGCCGGGGGCCTCGGCGCGAATGGCAGTGATGATGTCGCGGGCCAGGCGCGTGCGGTTCTCCAGTGAGCCGCCGTACGGTCCGGGCCGAGTCTTCGCCGCCAGCAGTTCATTCAACAGATAGCGATGGCATTGCTTGATATCGACGAACTGAAAGCCCAATCGATGCGCGATCTTGGCGGCCCTCACATAGTGATCGACGAGTCCCTTCAAACGGTCATCACTGATAAGCGGTTGATCCGGAGTGATGCTCATGCGTGGATCGAGGATCGGATCATGGACCGCGATGAGCGGCTTGCGATAGCTATAGCGACCCGAGTGCGTCAACTGAATTCCGATGAGAAGATCATCGTCGCGGCCATGCGATTCGCGATGCGCGCGCCGGCAGAGATCGAGCATCTTGCCAAGGCCCGATGCCGTGTGCTCGTTGATCAGCAGTTGGCGGGGATTGGCTCGGCCTTCGTCGACGACCGCAGTGGCTTCGCCCCAGATGAGTTTGGCCCCGCCGGCGCCGAAGCGCTGATAGCGGCGAAAGACGAGATCGTCGGGCTGACCGTCGAGTGTCCCGTCGCATCCTTCCATCGGCTGTACGCAGAACGCATTGCCGACACGGAACGGACCGACTTGCACCGGCCGAAACAGCGGAGCGAAGTCGGTGCTGAAGCGAATATCCAGGCCGAGTCGCTCGACTTCGGCGACGATATCATCCAGGGAATGAAACTTGAAAAAGTGTGCCACGACAATCGCTCAGTCTGTGGGGCACGTTTCCAACGTGCCGGTCCAGGGCGTGGCACGTTGAAAACGTGCCCCACGGTTCGAGTATAGATTATTCGCGCCTTCCGCTACAATGGCATTCATCGATAGTAGGTCAGGCTTTCTTGCCTGACTCTTGTGCGTCATGTCAGGCTAGAGAGCCTGACCTACGAGGCTCGTGAATGCTACGAATCAGGCATGTGTTCTTCCTGCTGCTCTTCGTGGCCGGCTGCAACTTCGGCAGCGGACCCGCGCCGATAGAGATCGGGCATGTCTCCGACAAGACCCGGCTCGACAGAGCGGGGGCTCATGCCGAGCTTGGCATCCGTTTGGCTCTTGCCGAATTGAGCAAGGACGACGCTCTGGCGACGGCGTTCGGCGGACGCAAGGTGCAGGTTCGCCATACCGACACGCGCGGGCAGCTCGACGCCTTCGAGTCCCAGGCCGTTCGTCTCGACAGTGTCAATCGCTGCGTGGCGGTCCTGGGCGGCGTGTCTCCCGCGGAGACGTCCCGACTCGCGAATGGCGCCGTTCCTCTGTTGACGTTTCAAGGCCAACCGATCGCTGGCGCCAGTACACATATCTTCTACATCGGCATGACCCCAATTCGCCAAGGCGCGGCACTCGCAAAGGTGGTCGCCGAGGACGCCAAACTAAGCCATGTCGCAGTCATCGTAGACGACAAGCGTAGTGAAGCAGTCGCCGCTGCCGACTCGTTCCAGAAAACACTCAACGAGGCTCGAAAGGACGCGAAACCGAGCCTGCTTCGCCTGGGATTCTCTGCCGAGGCTAGCTCCGCGACTTCGAACAAATCCAATGGCACGGCACGATCATCTGAGCCGATCGATTGGAGTCGAATCGTCGAACGCATGAAGGGGCAGGGGACACAGGTAGTGGTTTTCGCCGGAAGCGTTCAGGATTTCAACAATTGGCATCGCGTGCTGCGCAAGGAGGGGGAAAAGGTCAAGCCGAAGCTGGTGTTTGCCGGCCCTG
>Ga0194128_10007223_pt1 | contig 14620 bp, 12 predicted proteins | sample TA2KigCa65mmetaG_FD_148650 | JGI IMG/M metagenome (GOLD analysis project Ga0194128, IMG submission 148650) | Freshwater microbial communities from Lake Tanganyika, Tanzania - TA2015037 Kigoma Deep Cast 65m | ecosystem: Environmental > Aquatic > Freshwater > Lake | place: Tanzania: Lake...
TCGGGCGCTATGTCTACAACTTCCCGACGGCGGTCGTTCGCAGCGTCAAGACGACCCTCGGTCGCGACACCTTCTATCCAGCGTTCCACTCGGTGGTCCCGAACACGGTCGCCGACGTCACGAACGTGGTCCTGCCCCCGCCGCCGCCGGCCGCGCTCCGGCGAGACCTCGACGCGCCATGGCTCTGGCGGGCGGTCGGTCTCACCGACGCACGCACGGCCGACGGGCGGCCCGTGGCTGCAGGAGGCCTCTTCAGCGCGTACGGGCGCTTCATGGGCTTCAACGAGCCGATGTGGTGGTCGAGCGCCGGCTTGGGCGCGCGTCCTGCGACCGCCGTGATCGGACTCGGGATCCAGGCGCTCGCGCTGGGGCTCGTGGCGCTGTGGTGGTTCGGACGCGGCGTCGTGCGTTGGTCACTGCGTCGGGCGTTCGGCGCGGCCATCGCGCTCGGAAAGTCGATCCTGTGGGGCGACACGGATCGGGCGCTCCTGCATCGGGTCCTGCTCGTCGCCGTCCTCGTGTATCTCTTCCTGAGCCTCGAGTACACCGGGGAAGGCGTCTTTAGCGCGGGGCTGCTCGCGCTGGCCGCGGGGATCGCGCTCGCGGAAGGCCTCGCGCGCGTCCCGCTGACGCGTTGGAGCCGGTATCGGGTGGCGGCCTATGTCGTCGTGCTCGCCGGCCTGAACGTCTGGTATGCCGTCGACAAAAAGGTCGTCGAGCCCCGCGCGAACCCGTATTACGCGCCGTACGTGCGTCTCGTGGAGTGGGCGCGCGGCATGGCGTCCGGTGAGCCGCTCTTCTTCGACTTTCCCTTCGACCACTTGCCGGCGAAGGCCCTGATCGATGGTCCGATGCCGTGGCACTGTTGCCAGGTCCCGCGGATCCCGATGACGGCGTGCTGGGATTTCCGGACGGTGTACGGCGCCGAGGCACCGCGCGCCTTGATCGTCGGCGTCGGCGAGACGCGTGGGATCGACGCGGCCGGCGCGGCGCCGGCGCGGGGTGACGTCGTTCGTTGGGACGCGCTCGAGACGCCGCGGTGGACGACGAGCAACCGCCACTTCCTGCCGCGGCCGCCCGGGGGCGATGCGCACCTGCGCCTGGACTATGTCGAGACCGTCGCGCTACCGCGCGGCGAGCGTGATGCGCAGCCCGTGCGCATGACGTTTTACGCCGGCAGGCTCGTGCCGCGCACCGAGGCGCGCGATTAGTCGTCCGGCCGTGCCCTACGTGGTCGGCGCCGTCCATCTCGCGGTCATGGCGCTCTACTTCCACGGGTTCCGCGGAAGCTTTCTCGGCGGCGATTCGGGCGACTACTTCGTGCTGGGAAAGGCGATCGTGACGGGGGTGTTCGAGGCGCCTCGCGTCGACCGGGCCATCGGCTACCCGCTGGTGCTGTCGGCGGCGTACGGTCTGCTCCCGTCGGCACCGTTCGCCGTGGCTATCGCGCTGAACTACGTGTTCTACATGCTGACGATTTCCTGGATCGGACGGCTGTCGGACGCCGTCGGCCTCGGAACCACGGCGGGACGCGTCGCACAGCTGCTCTTCGCGCTCGTTCCGAACATGGCGATCTTCGCCAACCTCGTCATGACCGAAGTCCTCGCGGCGCTGCTGTTGTGCATCGGGACGGACCTCGTGGTGCGTGCCGCCTCGTCCGGCGATGACGCACGCGCACGGAATCCGAAGCGTCTGGTGTTCGCCGGCGCCGTCGCAGCGGCGCTCTTTCTCGTGCGCTCCGAGTACCTGCTCGTTCTTCCCGTGCTGCTGGCCGTCTGCCTCGTCGCGGGGCGGGGACGGGCGCCGCGGACGACGCGGCTGGGTGGACGAGGGATCGTCACGGCGGGCGTGGGGTTTCTCGCGGTCGTGCTGACCGTGAACGTCTTCGTGCGGGCGGCGGCGCCCGCCGGCATCACGATGGGGGCGGCGCCATCGCTCCTGTATCGGAGCCTCTGGCTCTCGTTCTACGACCTCGAGCTCACCCATTTTCGGCTCCACGTGGTCAACGGGCTCTCCGAGCGGGTGCACACGCTGCGCGGGGACGAGATCGCGCAGCGGCTGGAGGCCGTACGCCTCGATTACACGGGAGGCTCGCCGCTGCCCGATCGAATGATGGCCGCCATGCGGCGGGATCTGGAATCGATGCGCACGCACGGCCTCGGGATGGACGAGGGCCAGCGGCACGCTGGAGTGCCGTACCTCCGCGTCTTCGCGGAGCGTTTCGCCGCGCAGCCTTTGGAATACTTCCGTCGAACGGGGCTGCGCCTGTTCTATGCCATGGCCGCCGTCGACCTCGACTGGCCGACGCTCCGTAATCACCTCATCCACAGCGCGGTCCTCGTGCCGGTCTCGGCAGGCGCGTATCTCTCGTGCCTCGTGCTCCTGGCGCGGCGCCGAACCCGGACGCTGGCGGTCGCGCTCGTCGGTGTGGCCGGCGCGTACTCGGCGATCGTCCATGGCGCGCTCGTGTACGACCAGCGCTACATCCTGCCGGCTGTTCCGCTGCTCTCCATCCTCTCGGCCCTGGGACTCTTGAACTGGACCGCGATTCGCGCATGGCTCCCCGAGGTGGAAAGGGCTCATGCGTGACATGGATTCGACGATGAGACGGCGCGCGGGCGTCACCGACGCCGGCGACGTCGATGCGACCGTCGTCCGCCCGGCGCCGCGCGAGAGCTACCTGCGTCCCTATCTGACGCACGCGCCTGCGGCGCTCGCTCTGGAGCGCGCGCTCGAGTGCGAGATATATCGTGGGCGCCCGTTTCGCCGTCCCATCCTCGACCTCGGGTGCGGAGATGGGCTGTTCGTCCAGGTCTTGTTCGGTGCCGGTCGGCCGATCTGTCTCGGGCTCGATCCGAATCTCAGCGAGCTGAACGCGGCGCGGGATCGTGATGCGTATCGCGGGCTGCTCTGCGCGCGGGCCGACAGCACCATCCCGCTGCGCGACGGCTTCTGCCGCACGGTGTTCAGCAACAGCGTCCTCGAGCACATCCCTGAGCTGGACCGCGTCCTCCGCGAGGTCCATCGCGTCCTCAGCGAGGACGGCGAGCTCATGGTCACGGTCCCTACCGACAAGTTCGACCGCTATACCGTTGGCCACCAGGTGCTTCGGCACATGGGGCTTCGGCGTCTTGCGGAGTCTTTCTCGCGGCGGTTCAACACCTTCTGGCGCCACTACTACTACCACACGCCCGCAGGCTGGAAAGCGGTCCTCGAGCGTGCGGGCTTCGAGGTCGTCGAGTCGATGGAATACAGTCCCAAGGCAATCTCGATGCTGCGCGACGCGGCCGTTCCGCTCGCGTTCCCGAGCTTCCTCGCGAAAAAGCTGCTGAATCGTTGGACGCTGAGCCCGGCAGCGCGTGCGCCATGGGCCGGCTGGGCGAGCCGGTGGCTCGAGCGCGCCGAGGACGTCGATTGCGCGGACGGCGGCCTCGTCTTCCTGCGTGCGGTCAAGCGACCCGCGAGCGCGACGTGAGCACGATGGATTCGTCGCGGCCGCCGAAGGTCTCCGTGGTGCTGGCGTCGTACAACGAAGTGGAGAACGTCGTGCCGCTGATCCGCGCGCTTCGGCGATGCGTGTCGGAGCCCCACGAGATCCTCCTCATGGACGATGACAGTCCTGACGGAACCGCCGCCGTCGCCGAGGCCGCGTTCGGTGACGATCCCCGTGTCCGCGTCTGCGTCCGGAAAGCGCATCGCGGCTTCGCGAACTCGATCCGCGACGGCATCGAGCGGGCGCGCGGGGAGAAGCTCCTCGTGATGGACAGCGACTTCAATCACGACCCGGCGACGGCGCCGCTGCTGATCGGCATCAGCGAGTTCACCGACATCGCGAGCGCCTCGCGCTTCTGCGCCGGGGGAGGGATGGAGGACCGGCGTCGCTATCTGCTGAGCTTCTTCTACAACTGGTTCCTGCGGCTGCTGCTGCGCACGCGGGTCCAGGACAACCTCTTCGGCTACTTCGTCATGCGACGCGAGAAGCTCCTGGCGCTGCCGCTCGATCAGATCTTCTACGGCTACGGCGACTACTTCTTCCGGTTGCTGTGGTTCGCGCAGCGCAGCAAGTACTCCATCATCGAGATCCCGGCGTATTGCGGCGCGCGGCACGGCGGAGTCAGCAAGACCGACATGCCTCGCGTCTTCCTCCGCTACACGCGGGAGGTCGCACGCCTCTGGCTTAAAGGCGATGCCATCGATTCGGGCCCGGCACGGCGATGACTGCCACGAATGCCTTCTGGCACGGTCGCCGTGTGATGGTCACCGGCGGCGCCGGCTTTCTCGGATCGTTCGTGGTGGAGAAGCTCCACGAGCGCGGCTGCTCCACGGTCGTCGTTCCGCGCCGGGCCGAGCACGACCTGCGCGACCGGGACGTGATCCGGCGGCTCCTCACCTCCGCGCGGCCCGACATGGTCATCCACCTCGCGGCCACGTGCGGCGGGATCGGCGCGAACGTGCAGAACCCCGGCAGCTTCTTCTACGACAACGCGATCATGGGCATCGAGGTGATGGAGCAAAGCCGCCAGCTCGGCGTGGAGCGGTTCATCGCCGTCGGCACGGTATGCGCCTACCCGAAGCTCCCGCCGACGCCGTTCCGCGAAGAGAACTTCTGGGACGGCTATCCCGAGGAGACGAACGCGCCCTACGGGCTCGCGAAGAAGATGCTGCTCGTGCAGGCGCAGGCGTACCGCGCGGAGTACGGCTTCGACGCGATTTATCTGATCCCCGTGAACCTCTATGGGCCGGGCGACCACTTCGATCTCGAGCGGTCTCACGTGATCCCGGCGGTCATCGCCAAGTGCGAGCGGGCGCGCCAGGAGGGCACGAAGGAGCTGGTGCTCTGGGGGACAGGGACCCCCACGCGGGAATTCCTGTACGTGGAGGACTGCGCGGAGGGCATCCTGCTGGCCGCGGAGCGCTATCACTCGCCGGAGCCCGTCAACCTCGGCTCGGGTGTGGAGATCTCCATCAAGGACCTGGCGACCCTGATCCAGCGACTGACCGGCTTCGAGGGGAACATCGTGTGGGACACCAGCCGACCCGACGGACAGCCACGACGGCTGCTCGACGTCTCCCGCGCGCAGCGAGAGTTCGGCTTTCGCGCGACTGTGAGTCTGGAAGAAGGCCTCGAACGGACCATCGCCTGGTACCGCGCCGGCACGCACTGACCCCATGAAGACGAAAGCCGAGAAGATCGGATACTTCAACGGCATCGCGGACGTTCGCGACGGCTGGAAGCGCCGGAACGCGTATTACCACCGGTCGGTGGAGGAGCTCGTCGCGTCCATCATTCCGCCGGGGCGCAGCGTGCTCGAGATCGGGTGTGGCACGGGCGACGTGCTCGCGGCGCTGCGGCCGTCGCACGGCGTCGGCGTGGACTTCAGCGAGCGGATGGTTGCGCGCGCGCGCACGAAGTACCCGCAGCTGAAATTCGTCGTCGGTGACGCGGACGCGCTTCCGCTGCGCGGCCCCTTCGACTTCGTCGTGCTCTCCGACCTCGTCGGCGAGCTCACCGACGTCTGGCAGACGTTCCGCGAGCTCAACGGTGTCGTCGGCCCCCACACCCGTATCGTCGTCACCTACTACAGCTACCTCTGGGAAGTGGTGCTGAAGCTCGGCGAGCGGGTCGGGCTGAAGATGCCGCAGGACTACCAGAACTGGCTCTCCGTGCCGGATCTCGAGAACCTCGCGTTCCTCAGCGGGCTCGAGCGCGTGCGGCGTGGCAGCGCCGTGCTGTTTCCGGTGTACATCCCGGGCGTCTCGCGCTTCCTGAACGGCGTGGTCGCGCGGCTGCCGGGCGTCAAGCGCCTCTGCCTGACGAGTTTCCTCGTGGCGAGGCCGATGCCAGAATCCGCCGCGCGAAGGGATCTGTCCTGCTCGGTGATCGTGCCGTGTCGCAACGAGGTCGGCAACATCGAGAACACGGTCCGGCGCATGCCGGCGCTCGGGTACGAGACCGAGATCGTATTCGTCGACGGAGCCTCGACCGACGGGACCGTCGAGAAGATCCACGAGATGATGGAACGCTATGCCGGCGCCCGCACGATCCGGCTGGTGCATCAGGTGCCCCGCGACGCGCCGGCGGCCGAGCGCGAGCAGGCGCTGCCGTCGTCGCCGACCAAGATGCTCCGCCTCGGCAAGGGCGACGCGGTGCGGAAGGGCTTCGAGGCCGCCAAGGGCGACGTGCTCGTCATCCTGGACTCCGATCTCACGGTCGTGCCCGAGGATCTTCCGAAGTTCTACCTGGCCCTCGCGGACGGGCGCGGGGAGCTCATCAACGGCTCGCGCCTCGTGTACCAGCCCGAGAAGCAAGCCATGCGGACCCTGAACCTCGTGGCCAACAAGCTCTTCGGGGTGCTCTTCAGCTACCTCCTCGAGCAGCGCATCACCGACACGCTGTGCGGGACGAAGGCGTTGCTCCGGCGCGACTGGGAGCGCGTGCGCGAAACGAGCGCCGCCCTGCGTGTCTTCGATCCGTTCGGGGACTTCGACCTGCTCTTCGGCGCGGCCCAGGCCAACCTCAAGATCGTCGAAGTCCCGGTCCGGTACTTCGAGCGCACGTACGGGGACATCAAGATCGAGCGCTTCAAGCACGGCTGGCTGCTCCTGCGCATGTGCTGGAAGGCCTTTCTGATCTTCAAGCTGGGCCGCCGCTGGCAGTGGAGAGACGGACGGTGAGGGGACGCCTCGCGGTCGTCGCCGTCGTGGCCCTCGTGCATGCGCTGCTCTACATCGTGCACCAGCGCCCCGACTGGCCGGACGTCAACGTCTGGAGCGACCAGGTGGTGTACGAGGCGCTCGGAGAGAACCTCGCGTTCCGCGGCCTCTTCACGCGCGAGCCTGTCGGGGCGGCGCCGGTGCCGGAGTACGCGCGGACACCCGGCTACCCGGCGTTCGTGGCGCTCGTCTATCGCGCATTCGGGGTGAGCCGCCTCGCGGTCGTGCTCGTCCAGGCCGTGCTTTTCGCGGTCCTGGCGCTCGTGGCGGCACAGGTCGGCCGCCGGCTCGCCTCGCCGGGCGTCGGCGTAGCCGCGGGGCTGGCGACCGCCCTCTACGCGCCGTTGCCGTACTACGGTGCGCTCACGCTCACCGATTTTCTGACGGCCTTCCTGCTCACGGTGGCGATCGCGACGACGCTGCGTGCGATCCGCGTTCCATCGACCCTGCAGTTTGCGCTCGCGGGGGTGCTTCTCGGCGCGCTCGCGCTGACACGTCCCGCGTGGGCGCTGTTCGCTCCCGGCCTCGCCGTGGCGCTGTGGCTCGCGGGCGTCACCGCGGCGCGCGCCATCTCCTTCCGTCATCTCGCCCCCGTCGCCGTCGGCTCGATCCTTCTCGTCGGCGGGTGGCTCGCCTATGGCTACGTCACCTTCGATCGCGTCGGCATGGTGCAGGTCGGATTCTGGCGGAGCGCATGGTGGGGCTACTGGCACGGCGTGTGGTCGGGGGCGGCGGCGCAGGAGGTCGGCGCGGCCGGCGCATCGGGCGCGAGTGGCGCCGAACTGGACCGACGGCTCAGCCGCTTCGGCGACGATGCGCCGCTCATGCGCCGGTACATCGAAGAGGACCGCCGAATCCAGAGAGCCCGATATGCCGCGACGGACACGTGGGCGCGGGCCGCCGCCGACATCGAGACCGAGACGGCTTACCGCGTGCAGGTGCTCGAGAACATCCGCCGCGACATGCCCGGTTATCTCTTCCGGAAGGCGACCTACGGCATGTTCGTGCTCTGGGCGTCCGATGTTCCGATTCGCTACACGCTCATCAACAGCGTGCCTCGCGTGCTGATCCGGGCAATCTGGCTCGTGCAGGTCGTGCTCCTCGGCCTCGCGCTCGTGGGCCTCGTGATCCTGACCCGGCGCGACCGCGTCGTCGGGACGCTCCTCGCAATGCCGCTCATCTACGTGGTCGCCGTCCATTTCTTGCTTCACAGCGACCCGCGGTACTCGCTGCCGGTGAAACCCCTGGTCGTGGTCCTCGCCGTGCTCGCCGCGGCCGAGTTGGGCAGCCGCGTCCGGCCGCGAGCGGCGAGGACGAGCGCCTAGCGCATGGAACGTCTGCGGGCCGAGATGGAACGTCTGCGAGCCGAGATCGCCTACGGCCAGCGCATCCAGGCGCATGCCGAGCGAATCTGGGGGTGGCATTCCCCGGCCGGCCGCCGACGGGCCGAGCGCCGGGCGGCCCTCCTCTCCGAGCATGCGGGCCTCGAACGGGTGGCCGCGACGCTCGAGGTGGGCTGCGGGGTCGGCGTGTTCACCGAGATGCTCGCAGCACGCGCCCGGAACCTCACCGCCATCGACATCTCGCCGGATCTCGTCGAGCGCGCCCGGCAGCGCGTGAGGCGTGAACACGTACGCTTCGACGTGATGAACGTCGAGCAGACCACGTTTCTCCCGGAAACGTTCGACGCAGTCGTGGGTAGCTCGATCCTGCATCATCTCGACGTCGGCGCGGCGCTCGCGGAGTTCTGGCGGATCCTCCGGCCGGGAGGCCGGCTGGCGTTCTCCGAGCCGAACATGGTGAACCCCCTCGTGTTCCTGCTCAAAAACGTCGGATTCCTGAAGCGTTGGTACGGGGATCTCCCGCACGAAACCGCGTTCGTGCGATGGTCGATCGCGCGCGAGGTCGCCTCGCGCGGGTTCGGCCGCGTTCGCGTCGTCCCGTACGACTTCCTGGTGCCCGTGACGCCGCGCGTGCTCGTGCCGCTCGCGGCGCGCGCGGCGGTGCTCCTCGAGCGCACCCCGCTGCTGCGGGAAGTCACAGGCTCCTTGCTGATCCTTGCCGAGAAGCCCGGCGTTCGGCAGCCGGGCCCACCAGTCTGCGGCTGAGCGAAACGAGCGACCACCGGGATGCGAGTGTTGGTGACGGGCGGCTCTGGGTTCCTCGGCTCCCACGTGTGCGAGCGATTCCGCCGCGACGGCTGGGATGTGACGGCTTTCGACAACCTCTCGAAGCACGAGCTCGTCCGCACTGGCTACGACGCGCAGGCGGCCCGGGAACACAACCTCCGATGGCTCGACAGCATCGGCGCAACGCTCGCGAGGGCGGACGTCACCGACCTAGATGCCGTGTGTGATTACGCGTCGGGCGCGGACTTCATCGTCCACACCGCCGCTCAGCCCGCCATGACCATCGGCATGGAGGAGCCGGTCCTCGATCTCCGGACCAATGTGCTCGGCACCGCGCACGCGCTCGAGGCGGCACGGCGTCATCGGATCCCTGTCGTCACGTGCTCGACCATCCATGTCTATGGAACCTGGGTCAACGACACGCTCACGGAGCGGCCGACGCGGTATGCCCGGCAGCCGGCGACGGTCAACGAGGAGGCCCCGACCCTGGGCGGCCAGCTCACGCCGCTCCACGCGTCGAAGGCTGCGGGCGAGCACTACGTGCGGGTGTACGCAGACAGCTATCGGGTGCGCGCCGCGGCGTTTCGGTTCACGGGACTCTACGGCCCGCGGCAGTTCGGGGGGGAGGACCACGGCTGGGTGGCGAACTTCTGCATCCGGAGCCTCGTCGGTCTCCCGCTGACCGTCTACGGCACCGGTAAGCAAGTGCGCGACATCCTCTACGCCAGCGACGCGGCTCAAGCCTTCGTCGACTTCTACCAGCGGGGAGAGGCGGGGATCTACAACGTGGGCGGCGGCCTCGACACGGCCGTGTCCCTCCTGGAGTGCATCGAAATGATCAGCGCCATCACCGGCCGGCCCTCCGACATCCGCTTCGGTCCGTCGCGGTTCGGCGACCTCCAGTACTTCGTCTGCGACGTCACGAAGGCGGCGCGCGTGCTCGGATGGAAGCCCCGCGTCGCGGTGCGCGCGGGGCTCGAGGCGCTCGTCGACTGGATCGAGACCGCGCGTGAGATCTTCACGACCGCGCGCGTGGGCGCGCAGTCGTGAAGGCGCTGGTGCTTGCCGGCGGGCGGGGACAGCGGCTCGGCGAGCTGGCCGACGGCCAGAACAAGTGCATGCTCCGGCTCTTCGGCAAGCCGCTCGTCGAGTACAGCCTGGACAACGCCGTGCGGGCCGGCGTCGACGAAGTCGTGGTCGTCGTCGGCTACCGCGCTGAGGACATCATCAACCGCTTCGGCAACGCGTACCGGGAGACGCCGGTTCGCTACGTGATCCAGCACGAGCGTAAAGGCCTCGTGCACGCGATCGAGTGCGCGGCGGACACCATCGGCGACTCGGACTTCATGCTGTTCCTCGCGGACGAGATCCTGACGCGTCCCCGTCACCCCGAGATGATCAAGGCGCTCTACGACGGCGGCGTGTTCGCGGTCTGCGGCGTCGTGCACGAGCCCGACCTCGGCGAGATCCGCAAAACGTACGCGGTGATCGAGGACGAGCGGACCCGGCAGATCTACCGCCTGATCGAGAAGCCGCGGCGGCCGCTCACCCACGTCCGGGGGACGGGCAACTGCGTCTTCCGTCCGGGCATCTTCGACTACCTCGTCCACACGCCGATCAACCAGCACCGGAACGAAAAGGAGCTGCCGGATCTCATCCAGTGCGCGATCGACGACGGCCACGTCGTCAAGGCCTTCGACATCGGCACCCGGTACATCAACATCAACACGGCCGAGGACATCATCATGGCCGAGCGAGAGCATGCCGACGCGCGCGTCGAGGCCTGACGGCGTGACGGACACCGTGGTCGTCATTCCCGCCTACAACGAGGCGGCGACGATCGCCCGGGTCGCGGGCGGGGCGCGGGCCTTCGCCGACGTGTGCGTGGTCGACGACGGCAGCCACGACCGGACCGCCGAGATCGTGGCCGCGCTGCCGGGCATCCACGTGATCCGGCACCCGCGCAACACCCACATCGCCGGCGCACTCCGCGACGGCATGGCCTACGCGGCCGAGCGCGGCTACCGGCATTGCATCACTATGGACGCGGGCCTCAGCCACGACCCGGAGGAGATCCCGCGCTTCATGGCCTGTCGCGACGTGGACCTCGTGCTCGGCTTCCGTGCGCGTCGGACGAACGTGCCCTGGCATCGTCTCGCGCTCAGCCGCGGCGCCACGTTCGTCGTCAATGCGGCGCTGAACCCGTTCGGCCTGCCGTGGGGCTCGCCGCGATTCGGCGACGTGACGTCCGGGTTCCGGATGTACTCTCGAGCCGCCGTCGACGTGATCCTGAGCCGTCCCTTGCGCAGTCGGTCCTTCGATTTCCACCTCGAGACTCTGGCGCTCGTCTATCGCGCGGGACTCACGATCCGGGAGATCCCGATCTCGTACGCATACTCCTCGAGCTCGCTGAATGCCAGGGTGGTCCGCGACGCGCTCAAGATGTGGACGTACCTGATCAGCGATTCTGGACGCCGCGCGAAGCGCGGCTGTGTCCTCGATGGGCAGCGTGGCCGCTGACGCCGGCGCCCGGCGCCCGCTGGTGGCCCTGGCCCTGGTGATCGCGCTCGCGGCGGCGGCGATGACCGCGTCGACGACCTACTCGGCCGCGTTTTACCGGCACCACGGGTATTCGCCGGCTGGCCTGGCGGAGGCGCGTCCGGTGCTCGAACTGCCGCTGCACAGCTTCGTCCTCAAGAACTATCTCTGGGCGCTGGGGCGCGTCGCCCCGCACGTCGACGCCACGCTCCACGTGAACAGGATCCTGTGGTTCCTCGCCGCCGCCGCGGCCGGCGCGCTCGTCGTGCTGCGGATCTCGGGCCGGGCGGCCGCGGCGCTTCTCGCGTTCGTGATCGTGCTCAACATCCCGACGCTCGCCTCGGCGCGCCTGTGGTCGCTGAGCGTCCAGTTCAACATGGCATCGGTCTTCGCGTGCTTGGCCCTATGGCTCGAGTGGCCACTGATCGCGGGTGAGCAGGGGCCCCAGCGGCGGCTCGGCGCGGTCGTGCTCTATGTGCTCTCCGTCGTGGTGATGGAGTACTTCTACGCGCTGCCGCAGATCCTGGTGCTCATGCACGTCGCCTACCACTGGGGCGCGGCCGGTGCGCCGCGAAGCTCGCTCGCATTCGCACGCTCCGTGATCGCGTGGTATCTGATTCCCGTCGTCGTGCTGACCGCGGTGATCTTCGTGTCGCGGAAGAACTTCATGGCGCTCGGAACGGACCTCTGGCAGGTCGTCGTGAGCGAGGCATATCTGAGGTCCGTGATCGGGCAGCTGACCTCGAACGTGGGCGATCGGTTCGTCCTGTTCCTGGCCGACAACCTCGTGCGCTATTACGAGGGGCTCTCTGCCGGAATGCTGGTCGCCGTGGCGACGCTCACGCTCGCGACGACGGTCACGTTCGTCGGTCTCGGGGCCAGGGGCCAGACGCCGAGTTGCGAGCGTGCCCGCCGGCGGACACTCATCGTCGGGGGCCTCGCGATCGTCCTCGTTTCGGCCCTCGTCAACTCGCTCGCGATCTACGCGTACACGCTCGGGTACGGCGAAGACCACGTCAATCAGGCCAGCGCCCTCGGCGTCGCCATGGCGATGGCGGGCGTCCTGGACGGTCTGGCCGCGCGCGGAGGCTGGAGGCGATGGACGGCGATCGGCATCTCCTCGCTCGTGCTGTTCGCGATGACCAAGACGGCCGTGCTCCAGGGTGCGGACTGGTCGCGCGTGCGGCAGTGGGAGATCAGGCTCGGCGAGGACTTTCGTGCGTTCACCGGTCGCGACGGGACCCCCGCCTCGAGCGTCGTGGTCGTGCATGGATTTCCGCGCTTCGTCTCCTCGTTCGGATTCGATCCTGGACTCATCTGGTTCGCTTGGGCCCCGCCGCGCCTCGACGGTCCAGTCGGCGCGTACTACGACGTGCCGGTCGCCGCGCTGAACGGCGCACGCGGCTCGTGGCGCGGGCGAATCGCGCGGCACTTCGAGCGAGGCTTTCGCTTCTGGCCGATGCTGATGGCGCCTGTCCATCCGACGGCCGAGAGCCTCGGCGACGCGCGGGCGATGACGCTCGTCCACGTGGATGCCGAGTTCGGCGTGGCGTGTCAGCCGGGCGCGATCGTGCTCCCACGGTACACCGGCAGTGTGATCCGACCGGTCGCCGTGCCGAGCATCGTGTTCGGCGAGTGGCGGGAAGCACAGCCGACGACGTTCCGCCACGTCACCGCCGAGGAGTGCGAGCGCCTGGCGGCGACGGTGAACGCCGGATGACACGGACCTACCGGCCGGTCCGCGTGCTCGCGCTGGCAACGAACCCGGCGCAGGCTCCGAGCACCCGCTTTCGCGTGCTGCAGTGGGAGGCTGCGCTGCGGCGCGCCGGATTCGCGCTGACGCTCGACGCTTTCTACTCGGAGCCGGCGACGGCCGACCTGTATCGGCCGGGACGGTATGCCAGGAAGCTCGCGCACTTCGTCGGCGGACTGGTTCGGCGCGCGCGAGTGCTCGCCAGCGCGGCGCGGACCGCCGATGTGCTCCTCATCCACCGCGAAGCTTGTCCGCTCGGGTGGCCGCTCGGTCTTCGGCACGTGCGGAACTTTCCCGGCGCCGTCGTCTACGACTACGACGACGCCATGTTCCTCCACCAGCGGAAGGGACGCGGTCTCCTGCACGCGCTCGAGCGCGTCGATACACCCGGCCGGCTCATGGCGGCGAGCGACGCGGTCCTCGCCGGCAACGAATTCCTCGCAGGCTACGCGCGCGACCACGCGTCGAACGTGGTCGTCCTGCCGACGTGCATCGACACGGAGCGGTTTCGGCCGGCCGACGTCCCGCGCGCCGATACGACGTGCGTGGTCGGCTGGATAGGCAGCCACAGCACGGCGAAGTACCTTGAGAGCCTCGTGCCGGTCCTCGAAGCCGTCGGGGGTGACCATCCGTTCCGCCTCGCTGTGGTCGGCAGCCCGGCGCCGCTCTCGGTCCGGGGCGTGACCGTGGACCATGCGATCTGGTCCCTCGAGCGCGAGGTCGCCGACTTCCAGCGCTGTGACGTGGGCGTCTCTCCACTCTGGAACGACGACTGGAGCCGCGGGAAGTGCGGCTTCAAGGCGATCGAATTCATGGCGTGTGGCATCCCCGTGGTGGCGGCCGCCGTCGGAGCGAACTACGACATCATCGAGGACGGCGTCAACGGCTTCCTCGCTGCCACGCCCGAGGAGTGGCGGGAAAAGCTCGGATGGCTTCTGTCCGATCCGCCGCTCAGACGGAAGCTCGGACGCGCGGGCCGCGAGACGATCCTGGCGCGATACTCGCTGGACGCGCACGCGCCGACGATCGTCGGCGCGCTCCGGTCAGCGGTCGATCGCGCCGCGAGTCGGCTCGGGAGGTGAGGATCCTTGCTTCTCGAGGACGTAGGTGATGCGGTTGACGATCACCTCGTCGAGGGGTGGGACCGACGCGAGCAGCCTGGTGATCGGTCGAAGCAGCCGGAAGAGCGGACGCTGCGCGAGGCTGCGTCCTATGGCCGTCTTGCGCTCGAGCCCGATTGCCCATCCCGTGCGGCGCACGAGCTGTCGGAACCGGCGTGCGGTGGTGCCATTGATGCTGTTGCCGCGCTCCCACGACTCGAGCGTCGGCGGTCGCCGATACCAGCGGTCCGCGGGTCCGCGCTCGTCGACGATGGCGTTGTACGCGCGCACCAGCACCGCCGGCGAGAAGAGATAGTGAATGCCCGGAACCCCCGTCACCAGGGACAGGTGGTGCTCCAGCGGATGATAGAAGCCGGGGAAGACCA
>Ga0194128_10007230_pt1 | contig 14605 bp, 10 predicted proteins | sample TA2KigCa65mmetaG_FD_148650 | JGI IMG/M metagenome (GOLD analysis project Ga0194128, IMG submission 148650) | Freshwater microbial communities from Lake Tanganyika, Tanzania - TA2015037 Kigoma Deep Cast 65m | ecosystem: Environmental > Aquatic > Freshwater > Lake | place: Tanzania: Lake...
TTGGCGATCGTCGAGTTTTTCGGCGACGTTAAGAGCGAACTCAAGAAGGTCTCATTCCCCACAAGTCACGAGACGATGGGGTCGACCATGGTGGTGATCGTGTTCTGCGTCATCATGTCTGTCTACTTGTCGGTGATGGACGCGTTTCTCGTCTGGCTAGTTGGAAAGGTGATCTGAGCATGACGGACACAGTCGCTAGGCAGTGGTACGTGCTCCACACCTACGCCGGGTTTGAAGGCCGGGTGAAGGCCAGTCTCATCGAGCGCGCGAACCAGATGGGCCGGCAGGATAGTCTGGGGCAGGTGCTGGTGCCGACCGAGGAAGTGATTGAGATCAAGGACGGCAAGCGCCGGTCCTCGCGGCGGAAGTTTTTCCCTGGCTATGTGTTGATTGAGCTGGAATCCCCGTTGACCGACGAAACTGTCCAGATGATCAAGGAAACGCCCAAGGTGACGGGATTCGTCGGGGGTGGCACGCGTCCAGTCCCGCTGTCGCAAGAAGAAGCGGAGTCGATGCTTAAACAGGTAGTAGATGTCGGCACGGCAGCGCCGCGTGAGCAGTTCAAGTTCATCAAGGGCGACAACGTGCGCATCATCGATGGCCCGTTCATGGGCTTCAATGCGCACGTGGATGAGGTGGACGACGTGCACAATCGGGTTAAGGTGCTGGTGAGCATCTTTGGGCGATCCACACCGGTTGAGCTCAGCTTCATACAGGTGGAGCGTATCTAGGCAGTTTTAGAATTCGGACGAGTAAGGAGAGGGCATGGCGAAGGAAGTACAGGCACAGATCAAGCTGCAGATTCCGGCGGGGAAGGCAAATCCGGCTCCCCCGGTTGGGCCGTCGCTCGGTCAGCACGGCGTGAACATTATGGAGTTCTGCAAGCAGTTCAATGCCAAGACCCAGAAGGAAGGCGACAGCATCATTCCGGTTGTCATCACGGTCTATAAAGACCGCAGCTTTACCTTTATCATGAAGACGCCCCCAGCGTCGGATCTCCTGAAAAAGGCTGCCGGGATCATCAAGGGGTCGGGCGTCCCGCACAAAGATAAGGTGGGGAAAATCACGCAGGCGCAGTTGAAGGAGATTGCACAGAAAAAAATGTCCGATCTTAACGCCGCCGATCTTGAGGGCGCGATCAACATCGTGGCCGGGACGGCGCGCAGCATGGGCATCACGATTCAGTAGCACGGATTAACGGGAGCACGACGATGGGCAAGAAAATGAACGAGGCTCGCAAAAAGGTCGAGCCCAAATTCTACAACCTGAAAGATGCGGCGGCGCTGGTGAAGCAGGCGGCCTATGCCAAGTTTGACGAATCAGTCGATCTGGCGCTCCGGCTCGGCATCGATCCTAAGCGGTCGGACCAGATGGTGCGTGGTACGACGGTGCTGCCGCATGGCAGCGGTAAGCAGGTCCGCGTGGTGGTCTTCGCGAAGGGTGAGAAGGAGCAGGAAGCCCGGGCAGCGGGCGCCGACCATGTGGGCGGCGACGATCTTATCGAGAAGGTGAAAAATGGCTGGATGGAGTTCGATCAGGCCATTGCAACGCCCGATCTGATGGGCGCGGTCGGCAAGCTCGGTAAGGTCTTGGGGCCGCGCGGACTCATGCCAAATCCCAAGACCGGCACTGTGACGTTTGAGGTGGGCAAGGCGGTCTCAGAAATCCGCAAGGGCCGCGTGGAGTACAAGACGGAGAAGGCCGGGATCGTGCAGGTGCCGGTCGGGAAGGTGTCGTTTGATGCGCTGAAGCTCCACGATAATGCCAGCGCAATTCTGGAGTCGGTAATGAAGGCGCGGCCGGCCTCAGTGAAAGGGCGGTATCTCAGGAGCGCGACGCTGTCGAGCACGATGGGCCCCGGCGTGAAGCTGGATCCGGTGGCGATCGCCAAGCAGTGGGAAGCATAACGGAAGCGAGGCGGAGGGTATGAAAAAAGAAGAGAAATCCGCGGCAGTTGCCGAGCTGCACGAAAGGTTCTCGCGGGCCAGGCTGGCCGTGATGGCCGAGTGCTCCGGCCTGCCGGCGAACGACATCACGGAACTGCGTAAGCAGCTCCGCGGTGCGAAGGCGGAACTGCGAGTGGTCAAAAACACGCTGGCCGCGCGGGCGGTGGACGGCACGTCGCTCATCGACGCCAAGCCGTATTTCAAGGGGCCGATGGCGTTGGTGATCGGCTATGACGATCCGGCCCTGCCGACCAAGGTATTGCGCGATTTTCTCAAGGGGGAAAAGCGTGATGAGAAGATCAAGATCGCCGCGGGCGTGCTGGAGGGCAAGCTACTCCAGCCGTCCCAGATCGCGGCGATTGCTAACCTGCCAGCAAAGACAGTCCTGCTGTCGATGCTGCTGTCGACGATGCAGGGACCGGTGCGCGGGTTGGTCTATACGTTGAACGGGGTGGTAGAACAGGTGGTGAGAGTATTGGCAGCCATTCAGGGTACGAAGAAAGGAGACGGGGCTATGTCAGCGACACAGAGCAAGTTGTCTAAAGAGGAATTCATCGCGGCGATCGAGAGCATGAGCGTGCTCGAGCTTTCGGAGCTGGTCAAGGGGCTGGAGACCCGCTTTGGCGTGACGGCGGCGGCGCCGGTGGCCGTGGCGGCGGCGCCTGCGGCTGGCGGCGGTGCGGCGGCGGCAGCTGAGGAGAAGACGTCGTTCGATGTTGTGCTTGCCAGCGCGCCGGCGGACAAGAAGATCCAGATCATCAAGGTCGTGCGGGAACTGACCAACCTGGGCCTCAAAGAGGCAAAGGATCTCGTCGAGGGCGCGCCGAAACCGGTTAAGACCGGCGTGGCTAAGGAAGAAGCCGACACGATGAAGAAGAAGCTCGAAGAGAGCGGCGCCAAGGTCGAAATCAAGTAACAACGGACCCAGTGTGCGGACGTGCGGGTGGCACCCGTCTGACCGGACGGGTGTCCTCCGTGTCGCGATAAGCAGGAGAGGGGTTTCATCATGTCGAGTTCGACTGCAAACGGAATGTTCGACCGACTGGATTTTTCGAAGATCCGGACCAACATCGACATTCCGGATCTGATCGAAATCCAGAAGCGCTCCTACGAGCAGTTTCTCCAGATGGAGTCCGAGCCGAACCGGCGGGAGGACAAGGGGCTCCAGGCCGCGCTAGCCAGCGTGTTCCCCATCGGCGATTACAACAACACGGCGGTGCTGGAATTCACGAGCTATCTGCTGGGCGCGCCAAAATACGACGTACGGGAATGCCTGGAGCAGGGTATGACCTATGCTGTGCCGCTCAAGCTCCGTATCCGCCTGGTGGTCCTGGACAAGGAGGACAAAAGTCCGAAAAAGAAGGTGGTCGACGTTCGCGAGCAGGAGGTCTACGTCGGCGAGCTGCCACTGATGACTGAGCGCGGCACCTTCATCATCAACGGGACGGAGCGGGTCGTGGTGAGCCAGTTGCACCGCTCGCCGGGCGCGTTCTTCACACACGACAAGGGCCGTACCCACGCCAGCGGCAAGGTGCTCTATTCCGCCCGCATCATCCCCTATCGGGGTTCCTGGCTCGATTTCGAGTTCGACGCCCGCGACATCCTTTACGTCCGCATCGACCGGCGCCGGAAGATGCCCGCGACCATCCTGCTAAAGGCCTTCGGGTTTTCCACGGACGATCTGCTCAAAATGTACTACCCTATCGAGGAAGTGCATGTCTCGAAGGGGAAGTTTCTCCGCAAACTGGACCCCGATGTGCACCACGGCTTGCGCTGTTCGGTGGAAATTACCGAGAAGGGCAGCCGTGAGGTTATCGTGCGCGAGGGCGGGAAACTAACCAAGGCGCTGATCACGCGCGCCAAAGCCGCCGGAGTGAAGGACATTCCGGTCGACCCCGCTGAGCTGGTGGGCCGCGCCGTGTTGACGGATCTGACCGACCCGAAGAGTAAAGAAAAAATTCTCGAAAAAAATTCCAAGCTCACGCCTGCGCTGCTGGAAAAGATCGCCGAGAGTCACATCGAGAGCTTCAAGGTCATCTATCTGGACAGCGTCACGACAACGCCGGTGATTCTGGGCACCCTTGAAATGGAAAAGACTGGGTCCAAAGAAGAGGCGATGGTTGAGATCTACAAGCGCCTTCGGCCCGGCGAGACGCCGTCGATCGAAACGGCACGCGTGTTGTTCGACGGCCTGTTCTTCAGCTCGAAGCGGTACGATCTGTCGCAGGTCGGCCGGCTGAAACTCAACAAGAAGCTCGGGCTGGATTTCCCGCTGGAGCAGCGGACGCTGACCCCGCAGGACATTGTCGAGGTGATCCGTTATCTCGTTAACCTCAAACTGGGCAAGGGCGAGATCGACGACATCGATCACTTGGGCAACCGCCGCGTACGGTCTGTCGGCGAGCTGTTGGAGAATCAATTCCGGCTCGGTCTCGTTCGGATGGAGCGCAGCATCAAGGAGCGGATGAACCTGCTCGACATGGAAACGGTGCTGCCGCATGACCTGATCAACGCGAAGCCGGTTGTGGCGGCGATCAAGGAATTTTTCAGCAGCAGCCAGCTATCGCAGTTCATGGACCAGACAAATCCGCTGGCAGAAATCACACACAAGCGGCGCCTCTCGGCCCTAGGCCCTGGCGGTCTCACGCGCGAGCGTGCCGGATTCGAAGTGCGCGACGTACATCCGTCCCACTACAGCCGCATCTGTCCAATCGAGACTCCGGAAGGTCCCAACATCGGTCTGATCACGTCGCTGGCGACCTACGCGCGGATCAACGAGTTTGGCTTTATCGAGGCGCCCTACCGGAAGGTCAAGAAGGGCCGTGTGTCCGACGAGATCGAATATCTCTCCGCGATTGAGGGCGAGAAGTACTACATCGCACAGGCAAACTCGAGACTGGACGGATCGGACCGGCTGATATCGGAGACCGTGTCAGCGCGCTATGGCGGTGAATTTATCACGGCCACGCCGGACAAGATCGAGTATATGGATGTGTCGCCCAAGCAGGTTGTTAGCGTGGCGACGGCGCTGGTGCCGTTTCTCGAGCATGACGACGCTAACCGCGCGCTGATGGGGTCCAACATGCAACGGCAGGCCGTGCCGCTGGTACGCACGGAAGCTCCCTTCGTCGGGACCGGTATGGAAGCGGTTGTGGCGCGGGATTCCGGCTATGTCGTGCAGGCAAAGCGGACCGGTGTGGTCGAGAGCGTGAATGCGACGAAAATCGTCGTCCGCGCGGAGCCGAAAAAGGGCGAGAGCAGCCGGCGGCGGGATTCGTTGCTGGATGTCTATAACCTGGTGAAGTTCCAGCGGTCCAACCAGAGCACCTGCATCACGCAGAAGCCGGTCGTGCGCGTGGGCCAACCGGTCAAGCGCGGCCAGGTGCTGGCGGACGGGCCGGCCATGGATCATGGCGAACTAGCGTTGGGGCAGAACGTGTTGGTGGCGTTCATGCCCTGGGGTGGCTACAACTTCGAGGACGCGATCCTGATCAACGAGAAGCTTGTGCGCGAGGACGTGTTCACCTCGATTCACATCGAGGAATTCGAGGTTGAGGCCCGCGATACGAAGCTGGGCAAGGAAGATATCACGCGCGACATTCCGAACGTGGGCGATGAGGCCCTGCGTAACCTCGATGAGAGCGGCATCATCCGGATCGGTGCTGAGGTTAAGCCAGGGGACATTCTGGTCGGCAAGGTGACGCCAAAGGGCGAGACGCAGCTCACGCCAGAGGAAAAACTCCTCCGGGCAATCTTTGGCGAGAAGGCTGGGGATGTCAAAGACACATCGCTTCAAGTGCCTCCAGGTGTCGAAGGCATTGTGGTGGACGTGAAGATCTTCTCCCGCAAGGGGAGCGAGCGGGATGAGCGCTCCAAGAGCATCGAGAGTGACGACGTGATGAAGCTGCAGCACGACCACCAGGACGAGCTGCGCATTATTGAAGAGGAAAAACACAAAAAGGTTCGCAAGCTCCTGCTGGGCAAGGTTGTCGGGCGCGATCTTATGGATCCGGATGGCGGCGACGTCATTCTGAAGAAGAAGGGCAAGCTGACGGCAGAGATTCTGAAGAAGCTTTCGGACGAGCACATCCGACACATCATGCTCAGCGATCCGGAAGAGCAGAAGGCACTCGAGGAGATCGAGCGATCCGGAAGAGCAGAAGGCGCTCGAGGAGATCGAGCGGCATGCGAAAGAGCAGAGCGAAATTCTCCAAACACTGTACGACGAGAAGGTTGGGCGTCTGAAGCGCGGCGACGAGCTGCCGCCCGGCGTCATCAAGCTCGTCAAGGTTTTCATCGCGATGAAGCGCAAGCTGTCGGTCGGCGACAAGATGGCCGGCCGTCACGGCAACAAGGGGGTCGTGTCGCGCATCGTGCCGGAAGAGGACATGCCCTATCTGCCGGACGGCACACCCGTCGGCATCGTGCTGAATCCGCTTGGCGTTCCCTCGCGTATGAACGTCGGACAGATTCTCGAGATTCACCTCGGTTGGGCGGCGCGGGCGTTGGGCTTGCATGTCGCGAGCCCGGTGTTTGACGGGTCGTCTGAGAAAGAGATCAAAGAGCTGCTTAAGAGGGCCAAGCTACCGTCGAGTGGGCAATCCGAGGTCTTTGACGGTCGGACCGGTGAGGCGTTCAAGAGCCCGGTGACCGTCGGGTACATGTACATGCTGAAACTCCATCACCTGGTCGACGACAAGATCCACGCGCGTTCGATCGGGCCCTACTCGCTGGTCACGCAGCAGCCGCTGGGCGGGAAGGCTCAATTTGGCGGACAGCGGCTTGGTGAGATGGAAGTGTGGGCGCTGCAGGCCTATGGCGCGGCGTCGACGCTGCAGGAGTTCCTGACCGTGAAATCGGATGACGTGCCAGGCCGGTCGCGCATGTACGAGGCAATCGTGAAAGGCGAGAATTTCCTGGAGCCCGGTCTTCCGGAATCCTTCAACGTGCTTGTGAAGGAATTGCAGAGCCTCGGGCTGGACGTTGAGTTGATCAAGGGCAAAGACTGACGACCTCATTGAGGAGGGCCTGACCTTGGAAGGCATCTACACACTGTTCGAAAAACCGCGCGACTCCGTGTCGTTTGACGCCATGCGTATCCGCATCGCGTCGCCGGATAAGATTCGGTCGTGGTCGTACGGCGAAGTGAAGAAGCCGGAGACCATCAACTACCGCTCCTTCAAGCCTGAGAAGGATGGTCTGTTCTGCGCCAAGATTTTCGGGCCGACCAAGGATTGGGAGTGTAATTGCGGTAAGTATAAGCGGATGAAGCACCGCGGCATCGTCTGCGACAAGTGCGGTGTTGAAGTCGTTCAGTCGAAAGTGCGCCGCGAGCGCATGGGACATATTGAATTAGCCGCGCCGGTCGCACACATCTGGTTTCTTAAGGGCGTCCCGTCGCGCATCGGGACGCTACTCGACATAAGCCTCAAGCATCTCGAAAAGGTGCTCTACTTCGAAAGCTATGTGGTTGTGGACGGAGGTGGCATCAAGGGGCTCAAGGAAAAAGATCTGCTGGCTGAGGACAAGCTCCGGGAGTTGCAGGCCGAGCACGGCTCGAGCGCCTTCAAGGCAGGCATCGGCGCGGAAGCGATCCGTGAGCTGCTGCGAAAGGTGGATATCGATGCGGAGTGGACCGATCTGCAGGCCAAGGCCAAGGGAGTGCTGTCAGTCACGCTGAAGAAGAAATACGCGAAGCCACGCTGAAGAAGAAATACGCGAAGCGGCTGAAAGTGCTGGAGGCGTTCCGCCGGTCCGGGAACAAGCCCGAGTGGATGGTGATGGATGTCGTCCCGGTGCTGCCGCCGGAACTGCGTCCGCTCGTGCCGCTCGACGGCGGGCGATTTGCGACCTCGGATCTGAACGATCTCTATCGACGTGTGATCAATCGGAACAACCGTCTGAAGCGCCTCATGGAGCTGCGCGCGCCGGGGGTGATCATCCGAAACGAAATGCGCATGCTGCAGGAAGCGGTGGACGCGCTATTCGACAACGGCCGGCGCGGCCGCGCCATCCGCGGGCCGAACAAGCGTCCGCTCAAGTCGCTGAGCGACATGCTCAAGGGCAAGCAGGGCCGGTTCCGTCAGAACCTGCTTGGCAAGCGCGTGGACTATTCGGGGCGGTCTGTCATCGTGGTGGGCCCCGAGCTGCGGCTCAATCAATGCGGTCTGCCGAAGAAGATGGCGCTTGAGCTTTTCAAGCCATTCATCTTCCACAAGCTGGAAGAGCGCGGCGCGGCCACAACGATCAAGAGCGCCAAGCGGCTTGTCGAGAAGGAACGTCCGGAAGTGTGGGATGTGCTCGACGAGGTCATTCGCGAGCATCCGGTCCTCCTGAACCGGGCGCCAACGCTGCACCGGTTGGGCATTCAGGCTTTCGATCCCGTTCTGGTCGAGGGGAAGGCTATCCGGCTGCATCCGCTGGTCTGCGCGGCGTTCAACGCGGACTTCGACGGCGACCAGATGGCGGTCCACGTGCCGCTGTCAGCAGAGGCGCAGGTCGAGGCGCGCGTACTGATGATGTCGATCAATAACATCCTGTCGCCCGCGAACGGCCGGCCAATCGCGGTACCGTCTCAAGACATGGTGCTTGGTTGTTACTGGCTGACCAAGGAGCGGGCCGGCGCCAAGGGTGAAAACAAGGTCTTTGCATCACCGAAGGAAGTACGGATGGCCTATGATTTGGGCGAAGCGGAGGAGCACGCTCGGATCAAGGTACGGATTAATAACGCGATGGTGTCGACCACGGTTGGGCGGGTTCTGCTGAGCGAGATCCTGCCTCCGTCCATGCCGTTCTCCTGCGCCAATCAGCTGATGACCAAGAAGGAGATGACCAAGCTCATTGACGCGGTGTACCGGCAGGCTGGCCACAAGGACACCGTGATGCTGCTGGACCGCATCAAAGACATCGGGTTCGCCTACGCGACCAAGGCGGGCATGTCAATCTGCATCGACAATATGCACATTCCGGCCAAGAAGGAGAGCCTGATCTCAAAGGCCCAGACAGAGGTCAACGAAATTGAAAAGCAGTATGCCGAGGGGCTGATCACCAACGGCGAGCGGTACAACAAGGTGATCGACATCTGGGCCCACGTCACGGAGCAGGTGGCCAACGAGATGATGAAGGAACTGGGCGCAGGTGGCGCCGCGACGGCACCCGAAGCATTCAACCCCATTTTCATGATGGCCGATTCGGGCGCACGCGGGAGTTCGCAGCAGATCCGCCAGTTAGGCGGGATGCGCGGATTAATGGCCAAGCCCTCCGGTGAAATCATCGAGACGCCGATTACGGCGAATTTTCGCGAAGGGCTGACCGTACTGCAGTACTTCATCTCGACGCACGGCGCCCGGAAGGGTTTGGCCGACACCGCGTTGAAGACAGCAAACTCCGGCTATCTGACGCGCCGGCTGGTCGACATCGCACAGGACGTCATCATCAATGAGGACGATTGCGGAACGACCGATGGCATTGAAGTGACGGCACTCATTGAGGGCGGCGAGATCATCCAGCCGATCGAAGATCGTATTCTCGGACGCATCGCGGCAGAGGACGTGCACGATCCGCTCACAGGCGAGATCATCATCAAGGCGAACGAGGAGCTTGACGAGGAGCGCACGAAGAGCATCGTCGAGGCCGGCGTGGACCGGGTGAAGATCCGGTCAGTGCTGACTTGTGTGGCGCGCCGGGGCGTGTGCAGGAAGTGCTATGGGCGCGATCTGTCCCGCGGCCGCCTGGTCGAGCGCGGAGAGCCAGTTGGCGTGATTGCCGCGCAGTCCATTGGCGAGCCGGGCACGCAGCTCACGATGCGGACCTTCCACATCGGCGGTACGGCCAGCAAGGTCGTTGAACAAACAGTGCTCGAAGCGAAGCATGCCGGGAGCATGAAGTACATGAGCTTCGATGCGAAGAAGAATGCGGACGTGCACAACGCCGGCATCGCGGTCAAGAACAAGGAAGGCGAGTGGGTCGTGATGAATCGCAATGCCAAGATTGCCATCTACGACGAGAACGGCCGGGAGCGTGAAAAGTATCCCGTGGTCTATGGTGCCAGGATCAAGCTGAAAGACGGCGGTAGCGTCACGCTCGGTCAAAAACTGGTCGAGTGGGATCCCTACTCGCTCTCAATCCTGACGGAGGTCGGTGGCAGAGTGGCGTTCGGCGATATCGTCGAGGGCGTCACAATGAAGGAAGAGTTTGATGAGGTCACCGGGCTCTCGCGTAAAGTGGTCATTGAGCATACTGGAGCCACGACGCTGCGACCGCGCATTTCCATCAAGGATGATGGCGGCAAAACCGCAAAGGTGTCGTCGACCGGGTCCGTGGCGCGATATCTGTTGCCGGTGGGCGCTCACATTTTCGTGGAAAAGGGCGCAACGTTGCATCCGGGCGACGTGCTGGCAAAAATTCCACGCGAAACGACTAAGACCAAAGATATCACCGGTGGTCTGCCGCGCGTGGCCGAACTTTTCGAGGCACGCAAGCCGAAGGAGCAGGCGGTTATCAGCGAGATCGACGGAGAAGTGTCTTATGGCGGGTTCGTTAAGGGTATGCGCAAGGTCATGGTGGACAACAAGGTTGGGGATGTGAAGGAGTACTTCATCCCTAAGGGCAAGCACGTCAACGTGCACGAGGGCGACTGGGTGCGTGCGGGCGAGCCCCTGATGGATGGGTCGGCCAATCCGCATGACATCCTCGACGTGCTTGGACCGAAGGAGCTGCAGAAGTATCTGGTGGACGAGGTGCAGGATGTCTACCGGCTGCAGGGAGTGTCCATCAACGACAAGCATATCGAGATTATCGTGCGGCAGATGCTGCGCAAGGTCCGCATTGAGGATACTGGGGATACGGAATTCCTGCCCGGCAGTCAGGTGCATAAGTTCGCGTTCGAGGATGAGAACGAGCGGGTACTGACCAAGGACGGCACGCCGGCGGTCGGCAAGCCGGTGTTGTTGGGCATCACCAAGGCGGCGCTGACAACGGACAGTTTCATTTCGGCGGCTTCGTTCCAGGAAACCACGCGCGTATTGACCGAGGCGGCGATCAACGGCCGCGAAGACACGCTGATGGGCCTATCAACGGCCGCGAAGACATGCTGATGGGCCTGAAGGAGAACGTGATCGTCGGGCGGCTGATTCCGGCCGGCACCGGTTTCGCCGAATACCGGGATACCTTCGTGATCAGCCCAAAAGACGAACCGCTGGCACTGGAGAAGGAGGCGGTCGGCATTGGGCACGACGGAGCCACAGGGGAAAGCGGTTCGGGAGAGTAAGTTTGGAAGCGGAAACCGTCGCTTGACAGAAGCGGACTTCCTCTTTATAATCCGGCGGCTTTGCGCTTTTTAGATTTTCTGGAAAAACTGAAGGGCCTTAAGGTAGAGAATGCCGACCATTAATCAGCTCGTGCGTCATGGACGGGTGCTGTCGCAGAGCAAGACCAAGAGCCCTGCGCTGAAGCGGTGTCCGCAGAGGCGGGGGGTGTGCGTCCGCGTCTATACCTCGACGCCGAAGAAGCCGAACTCGGCTATTCGGAAGGTGGCACGCGTACGGCTTACGAACGGGATGGAAGTGACGACGTACATCCCAGGCGTGGGGCACAATCTCCAGGAGCACTCGATCGTGCTCGTGCGCGGAGGCCGCGTGAAGGACCTGCCGGGCGTTCGGTATCACATTGTCCGGGGTACGCTCGATGCCGCCGGTGTGGCCAATCGCAAGCAGGGGCGGTCGAAGTACGGCGCCAAGCGGCCCAAGTAAGATTACGAAATCGGAACCGAGCTATGCCGAGACACAGAATATTTGGACAGCGTGACGTAAACCCGGATGCGCGCTATCACGACAAGATGGTGACCAAGTTTATCAATGTCCTAATGTCAAAGGGGAAGAAGAGCACGGCCGAGCGAGTGTGTTACGGCGCCTTTGATCTGGTAGAGGAAAAGACAGGCGGAGATCCGCTCAAAGTCTTCCGGTCTGCGGTGGACAACGTGAAGCCGGCGGTGGAAGTCAAGTCGCGCCGCGTGGGTGGGGCGTCGTACCAGGTTCCGGTGGAAATTCGTCCGGTCCGTCGCATGGCGCTGGCGTTCCGTTGGATCGCTGAATATTCAAGGGCCAGAGGCGGCAGGAGTATGTCCGAGAAGCTGGCCGGAGAATTACTCGACGCGGCCAACAACACCGGCGCGTCGGTGAAAAAGCGGGAAGACGTACATCGCATGGCGGAGGCGAATAGGGCCTTCGCGCATTATCGCTGGTAGCGTCGTTTTGCCCGTGCTGCAGTTGGGCCACGCTGCGAAGGCATCGGTGGGTCCGAGTCGCCGCAGCGACCGAAGTGGCTCGATGTTGCAGCATTGTTGTTTTTAGGGTGTGAATTGGAAGGCATATGGCACGGCAGGCACCATTAGACCGGACGCGGAACATCGGCATCATGGCGCACATTGATGCCGGGAAGACCACGACCACGGAGCGCATCCTGTACTACACCGGGGTGTCGCACCGTATGGGCGAGGTCCACGACGGCGCCGCCACGATGGACTGGATGGAGCAGGAGCGGGAACGCGGCATCACGATCACGGCGGCCGCAACCACCTGTTTCTGGAAGGACCAGCGCATCAACATCATCGATACGCCCGGCCACGTGGATTTTACGATTGAAGTGGAGCGGTCCCTGCGGGTGCTCGACGGAGCCGTGGCGGTGTTTGATTCTGTGCAGGGCGTGGAGCCGCAGTCCGAGACGGTCTGGCGGCAGGCGGACAAGTACAGCGTGCCGCGCATCGCGTTCATGAACAAGATGGACCGCATCGGCGCGGATTTTTACGCCAGCGTGAAGTCTATGGTGGAGCGTTTGGGGGCCAAGCCGGTGCCAATCCAGATTCCGATCGGACGTGAAGCGGAATTCCGTGGCTCGATCGATCTTGTGCAGATGAAGGCGTTCTTCTATGACGACGAGACGCTTGGTGCAAAATACGAAGTGCGAGACATCCCGGCCAACCTGGCCGACCAGGCCAAGGAATATCGCGAGAAGATGCTTGATGCGGTGGCCGAGTTCGATGATCAGGCGATGGAAAAATATCTGAACGGTCAGGCGCTCTCAGTCGAAGAGGTCATGCGGGCGCTTCGTGCGGGGACGATCAAGATGCAGATCACGCCCGTGATCTGCGGCTCGGCGTTCAAGAACAAGGGCGTGCAGCAATTGCTGGACGCCGTAAGATGCAGATCACGCCCGTGATCTGCGGCTCGGCGTTCAAGAACAAGGGCGTGCAGCAATTGCTGGACGCCGTCGTGGATTATTTGCCCTCGCCGCTGGACATTCCGCCTGTGGTCGGGGTCGAGCCAGGGGCGGACAAGGAGATCAAGCGCTCGGTTAGCGACAGTGAGCCCTTTTCCGCGCTGGCTTTCAAGATCATGACCGATCCCTTCGCTGGTCAGTTGACGTTCTTCCGTGTTTACTCGGGCACACTCAAAACGGGGACGTCGGTGCTGAATGTGACCAAGAATTCCCGCGAGCGAATTGGGCGCTTGCTGAAGATGCACGCGAACAAACGCGAGGAAATCACCGAGGTTTACGCCGGCGACATCGCTGCGGCTGTCGGGCTCAAGGGCGCGACGACGGGCGATACACTGAGCGACGAGAAGAACGCCATTTTGCTGGAAGTGATGAAATTTCCGGAGCCGGTCATCGCGATGGCGATCGAGCCCAAGACGAAGGCCGATCAGGAGAAGATGGCAGTGGCGCTCCAGAAGCTGGCGCAGGAAGATCCCTCGTTCCGGGTCAAGACCGACGAGGAGACTGGCCAGACGATCATCGCGGGCATGGGCGAATTGCACTTGGAAATCATCGTGGACCGCATGCTGCGCGAGTTCAAGGTCGAAGCTAATGTCGGCAAGCCTGAGGTGGCGTACCGTGAAACCATCCGGCGTCCGGCCGATGCGGAAGGTAAATATATCAAGCAGACCGGTGGACGCGGCCAGTACGGCCATGCGTGCATCACGGTCGAGCCGTCGGAACCGGGCAAGGGATTCGAGTTCGTCAATAAGATCGTCGGGGGCGCCGTTCCGAGGGAATACATCCCGGCGATCGAAAAGGGCATCAAGGAACGAATGGAAACAGGCGTGCTGGCCGGCTATCCAATGCGTGACGTGCGTGTGACACTCACTGACGGGTCATATCACGATGTGGACTCGAACGAAATGGCGTTCAAGATCGCTGGTTCCATGGCGTTCCAGGATGCCTGCAAGCGGGCCGATCCGGTGCTGCTGGAGCCGATCATGAAGGTGGAAGTGCTGGTCCCGCAGGAATTTATGGGGGACATCATCGGCAACCTAAACGGCCGGCGCGGAAAGATTCATGGCATGAAGGTGCGTGCGGGTTCGCAGGCGATCGATGCGGCGGTGCCACTGAGCACCATGTTTGGCTATGCGACGGACCTCCGGTCCCGCACGCAGGGCCGGGCCACCTACAGCATGGAATTTGACCGGTACGAGCAAGTGCCAAGACAGATTGCGGATGAAATCGTCGCCAAGAACCGCGGCGAGTAGAATTTAGCGAAGAGGAGCGAGGGACATCATGGCGAAGGGCAAGTTTGAGCGGCGGAAGCCGCACGTGAACATCGGGACGATCGGGCACGTGGACCACGGCAAGACGACGTTGACCAGTGCGTTGACGAAGATCTG
>Ga0194128_10007232_pt1 | contig 14599 bp, 15 predicted proteins | sample TA2KigCa65mmetaG_FD_148650 | JGI IMG/M metagenome (GOLD analysis project Ga0194128, IMG submission 148650) | Freshwater microbial communities from Lake Tanganyika, Tanzania - TA2015037 Kigoma Deep Cast 65m | ecosystem: Environmental > Aquatic > Freshwater > Lake | place: Tanzania: Lake...
CAAAGGCCATGAGCACATCCCGGCACTACTGGCCAACATCGAAGTCGAACATGCATCGCTCAGTTATCTTAAAAGCACTTTTTAATGAGCCACTCCAAAAAGTTTCAACTAAAAGCTGGACATGCTCGGTAACAGAGATTGCGCCAGCCTTGCTCTCCGTTCCATCCGTTCCATCTGTTAGCTCCTGTGAAAACGCTTCAGCTCTCTTCGTGTCGGGTCGTGTCGGGTCAGGTTAATTAATCGCAATTTGACACTGCCTGGCCTGGCCACTATAAACGCCAACGCTAAGTGACTTAAACCTTAACGAATTAACAAAACAATATGGCTATCCCATCAGGCTCTAAAGCCCCCGATTTTACGCTCAAATCCAAGAATGCTTCTGGTCTTACGGACATCAAACTCAGCAACAACTTTGGCAAGAAGAATACCGTGCTCTTGTTCTTCCCTTTAGCATTTACGAGCGTGTGCACTTCTGAAATGTGCGATGTCACCGCCGGCCTTGCTCAATATTCGAATCTGAACGCAGACGTTATCGGGGTCAGTGTGGATAGCCCCTTCGCGCAGGAAGCCTGGGCACAGAAAGAAAAGATCGGCATCACCTTGGCCAGCGACTTGAACAAAAAGACCGCCGAAGCTTATGGAACGCTGTTGCCTGATTTGATCGGATTGGGGGCGGTCAGTGCGCGGGCGGCCTTCGTCATCGACAAGAATGGGACCGTTCAGTATAGCGAGCAAACACCGACACCCAAGGAATTACCGAATTTCGATGCTATCCGCGACACGCTGGGGAAATTGAAGTAGGTTTCGTTCTGCGCTCGAAATCGGGTCGTAGGACAGGCGTCTCGCCTGTCTCATGCACCAAACAACACAGACAGGCGAGTCGCTTGTCCTACGCTGTAATCGATGGTTTCACGGTTGACCAATCGGGTTGGTGAGCCACATTACTGAGTTGTCATGAACAATCGGCACAATCTCTTTAACTCACTGAAACAATTTCAAGCGGCGAAAGGTCAAACGGGCTATTACTATTCGTTGCCTGCCCTCGCAGAAGCGAAGATCGGGCCGGTGTCCCGGCTTCCGGTTTCGATTCGCATCATCCTCGAAGCTGTGCTGCGGACGTACGACGGCAAGAAGGTCGCTGAAAAGAATATCCGCGAACTCGCCCAATGGAAGCCGAACGCGGAACGGGTCGAAGAAATCCCATTTATCGTCGCGCGCATTGTCTTGCAGGATTTTACCGGCGTGCCGCTGCTGGTCGATTTGGCGGCCATGCGGTCTGCGGCGGCTCGGCTCGGCAAGAATCCAAAGATCATTGAACCGTTGGTGCCGGTGGACCTGGTCGTCGATCATTCAGTGCAAGTGGACTTCTCGAATTCACCCGATGCCTTGCGTTTGAATATGGAGGTCGAGTTCAAGCGCAACCAAACCCGTTACCAGTTCTTAAAATGGGGAACACAAGCTTTTAACAGCTTCAAGGTCGTTCCGCCCGGGATCGGAATCGTTCATCAAGTGAACCTCGAGTATTTGGCCAAAGGCGTTTTGGACAAAGACGGCCTTTATTATCCCGATACTTTGGTCGGCACCGATTCTCATACGACCATGATTAACGGATTGGGTGTTGTCGGTTGGGGCGTGGGCGGCATCGAAGCAGAAGCCGGGATGCTTGGACAGCCTGTTTATTTCCTAACGCCGGACGTTGTAGGCGTGCATCTGACAGGCGCATTGCGCGAAGGCGTCACCGCAACCGATTTGGCGCTGACCGTTACGCAAATGCTCCGCAAAGCAAAGGTCGTGGGCAAGTTCGTCGAATTCTTCGGATCGGGTGCAGCCGCATTGCCCGTTGTTGATCGCGCGACCATCGCAAACATGGCTCCGGAATACGGCGCTACAATGGGTTTCTTCCCGATTGATGAAGAATCCTGCCAGTACCTCCTCGCAACGGGACGCACGGATGAACAAGTTTCGGCGTTTCGAAATTATTTTCAAGCCCAAGAAATGTTCGGCATGCCGAAGTCTGGCCAATGCGACTATTCGACCGTCTTAGAGCTTGACCTTGCCAGCGTGCAACCGAGCGTGGCCGGGCCAAAACGCCCGCAAGATCGGATTCTGTTGCCCGAACTGAAGCGGCAATTCACTGATCTCTTGCAAAAACCGGCTGAGCAAAGCGGATATGGCAAGTCAGGTCTCGATCTGAGCAAACGCGTGGCCACACATTTGACCAGCAATGGCGATGTGCAACAAGTCGTCGCCGGCGGCGGAGAGCAAGCGCCCGAAACAGTTCCCGCCCCAACCGCAACGCCCCATACAAGCCCAGCGAACACCAGCGCCATGACCGAAATGGAAATGGTCAACAACCGTCCGACGCCAGATCGCGTCGAGAAAACAGCTGACAAAGTTGCTGCACCGGGCGTTGTTGATTTGGGTCACGGCGATGTGGTGATCGCCGCCATTACGTCATGCACAAACACCTCCAATCCCACCGTGATGCTGGCCGCAGGACTTCTCGCCAAAAAGGCGGTCGAAAAGGGATTGGAAGTAAAGCCTGTCGTTAAAACTTCCCTCGCGCCCGGATCGCGTGTCGTCTCGCAATACTTGAAGAACAGCGGGCTGCAACCCTACCTGGACCGTCTCGGATTTCATATCGTTGGGTACGGCTGCACAACGTGCATTGGCAATTCCGGTCCACTTGATCCCCGGATCGAGGACGTCATCGTGTCGAACGACCTCGTCGCGGCATCAGTCCTTTCAGGAAACCGCAACTTCGAAGCCCGCGTGCATCAAAGTGTCAAAGCAAACTTCCTGATGAGCCCTCCGCTCGTCGTCGCGTTCGCCTTGGCGGGTCGTGTCAATATCGACCTGTCGCGCGAAGCCATTGGACGAAACCGCGCCGGCGAGGAAGTATATCTGCGCGATATATGGCCGACACTAAAGGAAATCCGTGAGTTGATGCAGTCGTCATTCAGTGCGGAGACGTTTCGCAAGATGTACGCGAACTTCGCTTCGCAGAATCCACTCTGGGATCAAATTCCAACCTCCACAGGCGATCTCTACGAGTGGGATCCGGCATCGACCTACATTCAAGAGCCGCCGTTTTTCGAGAATTTCTCGCTGCAAACAAAACCAATCGCGGAGATTCGCCAGGCCCGCGCTTTAGCTATCTTTGGCGACTCGGTGACCACCGATCACATTAGCCCGGCCGGCGCGATTAAACCGACATCTCCTTCGGGGCTTTATTTGCAAAAGATGGGCGTGCCAGTGGCAGACTTTAACAGCTACGGCGCTCGCCGAGGCAATGATCGCGTGATGGTGCGCGGAACCTTTGCCAACGTCCGGATTAAGAACTTGATGGTTTCTGGCGTCGAAGGCGGCGTTACCATTCATCAGCCGAGCGGCGAACGGCTGAGCATTTACGACGCGGCCATGCAATACCAAAGTGCGGGAGTGCCGCTCGTCGTCATTGCAGGTCAGGAATATGGCACCGGCAGCTCGCGCGATTGGGCCGCCAAAGGGACCAGCTTGCTCGGCGTGCGAGCGGTCGTCGCGCAAAGTTTTGAGCGGATTCATCGGTCGAATCTGGTGGGCATGGGAGTGCTGCCGCTGCAATTCCAGGAAGGCACAACCGCGCAAACACTCAAGCTCGATGGCACGGAGATTTACGATATTGTCGGTCTGCATGCGTCGTTAAAGCCGCAACAGAATCTGATCCTCCGAATCACGCGGAGCAACGGAACCGCCGAGGATGTGCCTGTGCGCAGCCGCATCGATACGCCCATCGAGATCGATTATTATCAGCATGGCGGCATCCTGCCATTTGTCCTCCGGCAATTAGTCGCTTAGCCGTAAGTGTGCAGTCAAGGTTGCCCCTCTCCGATGAACCTGGTGGTAGGACCGGGCGTCTCGCCTGTCCAAACGTTGAGGGCACCTGAACAGGCGGGACACTCGCTCGTGAACGCTGCCGACGTTTGTTGCCGGAAGGATGGCAAGGACTGGAAGCAGCTCAAGTCTGACCCTTCCGACTCGAGGTAATCGCACGGGGCTCAATCAGTCGAAAACCTGGGGCGTGCTGAACGGGCTTGTTGACGCAGGGTTGGCGCAACTTATTCACCGCGAGTGAAATCCGCCGTCAAAATGGTCGCTCATCAATTTTGTCCGCGCGGACAAAATTGGGTAGAAACACCCAAAGGCACGTCTTCCCAAGCTCCCGAAAAGAGCGGGCATTTCGGCAGTTGATCAGCCACCAAAGAGGCAAAGAACTCAAAGAGAAGAGGAGATGGAGGTGGCGCAACCTCACCCGTTTTCAAATTGAGCAATGCCGCAAACATCCGTAGGGTCCGTCGGGCTGGTTTGGGATTTAGAATTTGCTTATTGCGGTTTTGTTTCGGATTTCGGATTTCGAGTTTCGGATTTAGGCTGCGGCTCGCCGCGCTGCAGTCTATGTGTTCTTTTGCGGCCCAACTGCTTCTTCGAGGTTAATTCAATGGGAGGGGGAGGATTGAGTTTGTTCGGCAACACCAAAACCCGAGAATCCATCAGCGGCTTTTTTCTTGTTCCATCGCTTTCCGGATGCCTATCCTCGACTCCACCGTGAAGCGCTAGATTCGGCGAGCTGGCTGCTTGGCAGTATCACGAAGGAATCAATGGTGTTGAAAATGAAAGCGCACCGCTGGTGAGCGAAGCGGTCGGGAATCCCGAACTCAACTAACGCCAAGCCATGTCGACAATCACCAACGACCTCATCGAGGATGGCAAGAATACCACGAAGCGAAAGCTGAACTGCTCCCCCATCGCTTTCGTTTGCTGGACGACGATGGTGAGATTTACTACGAGGGATTGTCCGACGACTGCGATTCGCAACATGCATTTGCTCCGCTGGACGATTTTGGACATCGCTACGCTGGTTGCACGGAAATCCATTACTTCACTGATGGTGCGTGGCGACAGCTCTGACGCACGACCATGCCAGGGAGAGGAAATAACAACTGGACGCGCGAGGAACACATCCTCGCCTTCGACCTCTACTGCAAGATTCCGTTCGGCACGCTTCACATGGGCAACCCTCGTGTTATCGAACTTGCCTCAAATCATTGCCGCATTCGCCGCTGGGCATCTTCATTTCCGATGAGAACAGAGAAGTTGTGGGCGATGTCGAAAAGGCGATCCGCATCCTGCGTGGCACTGAAGGTGTTCTGAAACTCGGCCAGATCATTGAAAAGGGCTTTTTCATCGAATCCGAGAAAAGCCTTATCCTGCAACTCTGCGATCTCTGTGTTTACACCGCCCGCCGCCGGGAAGAACAGAAGGCCGGAATGTCCATAAAACCGATTGATCAGGGCGGCATCCCATTGATTGAACCGCTCATTCACGTGGGCGATGAGCGTTTGGCTGACGTTGTCGTCTGGCTCGAACAACAACAAAAAAAGGGGCGGCCAGGGAATTGATCACGGGGTCGGAAAAGGTCCGGCCCACTCTGGTCGCCGCAATCAATATGTGCGCAACGCTTGATTTCGCAAGGAGGATTTCCCACAGGCCTCCGCACGAATTGCGTTACGCGAGACCGGCGCCGGAAGGCAAGTCCACAACCATCATCCAGACCAGCAAATGAAAGCTCAAGACCAGTATCTCAAGTTCATCCGATGGAACGAGACCGACCGACTATATGTGGGCTATTGCCCAGACTTGTTTCCGTGGCGTGCAGTTTGTCACGGCCAGACCGAAGAAGAAACCTACAGCGCGCTTTGCACGCTGGTTCACGAAGAGGTCGAAGAATTGATTCAGGCAGGAAGGGAACTGCCGCCGGCCAGCCCACGTCCGATGCGCGAGGCGATTCCGGCGTAAGAGCGTGCGCCCTGACGTTTTTGCCAAGGTGAGAAGATCACACCAGAAAGTCATCCCGGCTCGAAACAGCCCCTCGGCAAATGTGATAAGAAAACACAAGGAAGCCCAAGATAACGCCGATTCCGACCTTCGCCGCTTGTCGCGGACGCTTTTTCGGCAGAAGCTGCCTGGCAATTGCATGCAGAATAGAGTCTTGGAAATTGCTGCTTCCGTGATCGCCAAATCGGATCGCAGTCACCCGGCCGATGCGGTCCTTCGAACGAAATTGAGAAAACAGAAAAGCTTGCCGCCCGAGCAAAGTCGCGAAACTGCTCGCGCAGTATTTGCCTATTACCGCTGGATGGGATGGCTCGACCGACGTCAACCGATTTCAAAGCAGCTTCGGCAAGCCGTCGAGCTCGCCGACCGCTTTCAACATGAGCCTGGAGGTTTTTCGAGTGAAGATTTGTTGGCCAAGGCCATCCCCCCATGGACCTCACTTCAGGTGAACGTGACCGTGGAGTGGATTCATGCGCTGCAAACTGAGCCCAAGCTTTGGTTGCGCACCCGGCCTGGACAAGGCAAAGCCGTCGCAACCAAGTTGGGTGATTGCCAGCTTTCCCATACTCTCGCAGACGCCCTGTGCTACGAGGGAACCAAAGATCTCTTTCGCACGCCTGAATTCCAAGCTGGCGAGTTCGAATTACAGGACATCAGTTCCCAAGCAGTCGGCCTGATCTGCAATCCGCGCCCGGCGGAAACTTGGTGGGATGCGTGTGCAGGCGAGGGCGGCAAAACATTGCATCTCTCCGATCTCATGCGCAACCAAGGACTCATTTGGGCGAGCGACAAGGCGGAATGGCGTTTACAGAAGCTCAAACAACGGGCGGCGCGAGCCAAAGTTTTTAACTATCGCACCGCGCTCTGGAACGGAGCTCAAAAGCTTCCGACGAAAACGAAGTTTAACGGTGTGTTAGTGGATGCGCCCTGCAGCGGGCTGGGCACCTGGCAGCGCAATCCGCAAGCCCGATGGACCACAGGCCCGCAAGATGTCGAGGAATTGGGAACGCTGCAGGAACGCCTCCTGGCCAACGTTGTTCCTGGACTCAAACCGGGCGGACGCCTCATCTATGCGGTATGCACACTGACAAGGCGAGAAACCACAGATGTTGCCGCTTCGTTGCAGCGCCGGTTTCCGGAATTGCAGCCATTGATTGCAACCGATCCTTTTGGCGCCAGCCCGCCATCAGCCCATCATTGGCTTTGGCCCAAAGTCACCTATGGGAATGGCATGTTTGTGGCCGCTTGGCAGAAATAATAATTATTCTTTGGCGCTAAAGTTTGTCGGGCATCGGACGATTATGCGAGATGGGTTGGACCGCTTTAGAACCTGTTTTAGAATGGTAGCAGCCGAGGTCACGAGGCTCTAATTCTGAGGCGTAAGGCGAAATATTTCAGAGCCTCGTCACCTCGGCTGCTACGACCTGATTGATTTCTAAAACACGCTGTTAGCGCAGTTTAAGAACAGCGTGACGACTCGTCATCACGCTACGATAAATTGAATCGATAAGAACAAAGTTATTTCGCGTGGAACTCATTCTGTCAGGATTAGCTTCGGGTTTCGATTGGAAATCTCTCGTTGACCAATTGGCCGATGTCCAACGCGCTCCCCAGCGCCGCCTTCGGAGTCAGCAGGTGAGCCTCGGCGGTGTGAGCTCGGCGCTTTCCAGCCTCAGCACAGAGTTGACGAACCTCAAAAGTAAAGCTGACGCTCTAAAGACTGCGAAGGATTCGACCTCGCTCAAAACAGCCATCAACGAATTTGTCGAACAATACAATAAGACCCAAAGGGTAATCGAGATTCAGACGGCCAGCTCGACGGATTCGAAGGGCGCCGTTACACCCGGAATCCTCGCAGATCAAAGTGGCGTCTCTGAGATCGCTCGCAGCATGCGCAGCAAAATGGTAGCGGATGTGGCTGGTGTTTCCGACACCCTCCAGCGGCTCGAATCATTGGGCTACAGCAGTGAGGGATTCGACAACGAGATTGTTCTGAACAATCCCAGCGCCCTAGATGCCGCATTACAGGCCGACTTCAGCGGCGTTCAGAATTTATTTGCAGGCAGCGGCGGCATTGGGACGCGGCTGAGCAATTACCTTGAAACTGTCGTGGGCGATGAAGGGAGCTTGAGCAGGCAGCGCGACGGCGTTCTCAATGAGGCGACCGATATCGACGATCAGATTCGATCCATGGAAGAATCAGTTCAGAGCAGCCGCGCACAGTCGATCAGCAAGTTTCAGGCGATGGAGAAAGCCCTGGCGCAGGTGAATCGCCAATCGCAATTCTTTGCCCAGCGCTTTGGCAGGCTTTAGACATTAAGACGGCAGTTAAGGAACCACGAAAGAAACGAAAAACACGAAAAGAGGAAGTCTTCCAGACAATGGTAATACTACTCGGTGAAACGATTCCTTCCCGACAACTCGTTCTTGTTTCCTGTATTTCGAGTCTTTCGTGGTTATCAATCCTATCAGAGCCGCAAAAAAAGCTTTCTCCGATAGAGAAACCTCACCAGCAGAAAACTCATCAAGAGAACGATCGTCGTCACGAGTACGTCTCCGTAATTGCCCAAACTCGCCTTGATAGGACCGCCGACGATCCGATGGGCCGCTTTGTTGAAGTCGATAATATCGTGGGCGAGATAGATGGTAATGGCGTTCATGCCGATCCAGACGAACGGCATCGCCCACTTGCGGTAACCCCCAATCTCGATGATCTGATAGAAGACCGCCAGAAAGATACAACTGTAGCCCGCCGCAACCAGCACGTACGATGAGGTCCAAATCTTCTTGATCACCGGAAACTGCAGCCCCCAAATAAACCCGAGAATCACCCCTGCAACACCCGCGACAACCAATCGGTTCACCTTTTGTTGTTCGGTTAGCGCGGCGTTTTTCAGCAGCAAACCAGCGAACGCGCCCAACAGGCAGGTTGCGATCGCCGGCAATGTGCTTAGCAACCCTTCGGGGTCGTGATCACCGTCCCATTTCCGCAAAGGCAAATACTGTTTGTCGATGTAGTTGGCAAGATTCGCGCCCTCCTGGAAATTGCCTGGACCGATACCTGGGACCGGGATGAATGTCATCAGCGCCCAATAACCCACCAGCAAGGCGGCGCAAATGGCAATCATCCCTCGAAGTTTGAATGTGCAAAAAATAAATCCGGCAAATAAGTAACAGAGTGCAATCCGCTGCAACACACCCAACAGCCGGATCCTTTCCACGCCATCGGCGATCCCGTCGTACGTAAATATTCCCAGGAGAAAGAGCAGTGCGCTCCGCCACAGAATGCGTTTGTAAGCGGCGGCCCGGCCGCACTCGGCGATGGTTCGGCTTAATGAATAAACCAAAGACACGCCGACAATAAACACGAACAACGGAAAGATTAGGTCGTAGAACGCGACCCCTTCCCAATCTTTGTGCGTCAGTTGGCCGGTGAGCAGATTGACGAACGCATTCGGAGTTACTTTGTGCAGCGCATGGACGATCTCCTCAGCACCAACAATCCAAAACATGTCGAAGCCCCGCAGCGCGTCTAACGACATCAATCGTGAACTGGCCGGCGTGGCAACTTGATGTTGCGTTTCACGGATCTGGGTCTCGGTGCTAGGCATAATGTGAACGTGAGTTCGTAATTCCGCTGCGAGAACACGGCCGAGTTGAATTTGAATGGAAGCTGCCGAAATCAGCCGGCGCCGTCGCGACGACAGTACAAAAACGAAAGCTTTCTCGTCGCAACATGAAACGATCGCCCGCTCAGTTAGCTTTTCCCAGATTCACGCAGACTAATTTGTCCTTGCTCCGCGCATAGAGATATCCGTTCGCCACCGCCGGATAAGCGCGTGCGCCAAAGGGCAAAATCTGAGCCTCGGCAATCATCCTGAAACGTTCAGACGCAGCTTCCGCCAACATTAAGCGGCCATCTTCAAACAGAACTAACAACATGTCATCAGCCAGCGTGACCGTGCCCGCTGGACCTTGTTCGCGCGACCAGCGAACTCGGCCCGTCTTCAGCTCGATACAACGCAAGCTCGGGCCTTCCTCCTGGCGGCCATGAAAACCATACAAGAATCCCGCTCGATGTACGCTCGTCGCGTAATGATTCGAGAGCGCTTCGTCCGACGACCAAATCTCTTGCAGCTTATTGTTTTCCTTCAGAGCGAGCACAATCGCGCCCGTGTCGTAGCTCGCCGACAAGAAAATGAGATCACCGATAACTAAAGGCGTCGCGGCGTTCACCGACGCCGCCATGCGCGCACGCCAAGGAAATTCGGAATGAACCTTTCCTTTTTCGGGATCAAGAATGACCAGCCCGCTCCGGGTGAGAAAGGCAGCAACGCGCCTCCCGTGCACAGTCGCTCCGACCGGCGACGAATAACCAGCTTCGTGATCGGTTGCCTTCCAAACCGTTCGGCCGGTTTGTTGGTCGAACGCGACGATTCCGGCGCCATTCTTACCCCCCATGTTCAACAAGACATTGTTCCCCTCGACGAGTGGCGAACAGGCCATCCCGAAAAAGCCTTTCGTCGCGCCAAATTGCTCTTTGGCATCGACGCTCCAGATTTTCTTTCCGGAACTAGAATCCAGGCAGGACAACATTCCTTCGGCGCCGAACGTAATGATCTTTTCATTAGCGATCGCAGGAGTCGCGCGAGGTCCATCACCACGGGCGAAATCGTCGCGATAAGCACAGGAATAATCAAACGTCCAGATCGGTTCGCCCGATTCCACCTTTAATGCCTCGATGACTTCTTTGTTCCCGAGTCGATGAAAAAGTATCGCGCGTCCGTTGGCGACGGTGATCCCACTGAACCCCTCTCCAATTTTCTTTTCCCAACGCTTCGGAGGACCTTCTTTTGGCCAAACCCGGGCCAAATCATTTCCGGCATACACGCCATTTCGCGTCGGGCCAAGAAACTGCGGCCATTCGCTGGCGTCGCTTGTGATCAACAAAACGCCGAACGCGATAAGAATCCATCGACACATTTTCACTACGAATTAAAGCCAAGACCAACCAGCAAGGCTTGGGAAACGGGGGTACTATACGGAGCCGTGGGTGCCCTGGCAATGGTTTGTGCATTCGCCGGCAGCTCTCCAACAGCTCTCCCCATGAACCTGACGTTGCGGCATGTAGTCCCGGCTTTAGCCAGGCTTTAGCCGGAGCGATTGCAATCCGCAAGTTGTTTAGCTGCCAGCAAATGCCGCCGCCTGAAGGCGGGACTACATACCGCGCCGGTTCATGGGCAGAACTGGTGGTGCAGTTGTGCAAATTTGTACCGCGAGGCGCCAGCGTTGTGGGTCATTTTGGCTCACAGGCTCGATATTCTACCAACCTCAACCGTTATTTAATTGTTGATTTTCAGCGACTTACTACATCCTGGCGCGGCCAATCTCGCCTGGCATTTTGAAAGCCACTTGATCAGTCAAACGGAAACGTTTCACAACAAATTTAAGAAAGGAAAAATATGAGACTTACACGATATCAAAGACCAGTTCTGGAAAATGGATTTGAAGATCCGTTTTACACCCTGCAAAACGAGATCAACCGGTTGTTCGATAGTCCATGGCTTGGACAATCCAGCCAGGACTTCTACGGCGGTTGGACGCCTGCACTAGATCTTTACGAAGATAAAGATAGTTTCGTCGTGAAGGCCGAACTGCCAGGCATGAAGCGAGAAGATATTGAGATCTCGATTCATGAGGGAAGCTTGACCATTTCCGGAGAGCGAAAGTTCGAGGAAAAGGCAGGTGAAGGCGAGGCATCTCGCAGAGAGCGTTTTTTGGTCGCTTCCAGCGAACATTGGGCCTGAATAAGCCCGTGGATGTGAGCAAGGTTTCGGCGAGTTATAAGGATGGAATCTTGACCGTCACGCTGCCGAAGGCTGAGGAAGCAAAACCCAAACAGATTGAAGTAAAGGTCAGTTAACCAACCAACTGAGATTCGAGAATCATTCTTATGAAGGCTATGACAAAAACAGAAGACCGGCCTGTGCGTGAGGAACAGCAGCAGCAGCAACCCCAGCAGGTAAACCGGCTTTACCTCTCTCCGCGTGTAAACATCACGGAGACTAAAGAGGGTTACCTGCTCGAGGCGGAGATGCCGGGCGTGAACAGAAGCGGCTTGGAAATTCTATTGGAGGCCAGCGAACTGACAATTGTTGGCAAGCGCCATATCGAGAGTGGACAAGCAAATCTTGTCTATCAAGAATCGGCGCCTCGAGACTTCCGACGCGTGTTCGTTCTCGACCCGACCATCGATACGCCGAAGATCGAGGCTAAGATCGATAACGGTCTATTGACGCTGCACCTCCCTAAGGCCGAGCGAGTGCAACCGCGAAAGATCACGGTAACGTAATTTTCATATACGTGACCGCCAAGCCCCTGAGCCCGAGTTGATCGGACTTAGGGGCATTTGTTTTTTACTTTCCATAAGCGACTGGTAAAAGTGCTTCCGTGCCGATTGATTCTGCGAAGCTTTGGAAATCCTTAACGGATAAAAGCCGTCTATTTGTAATCGCCGGACCGTGCGTGATCGAAGACGAAAAGCTTTGCTTCCGCATCGCTGGTTTCTTGCAGAACACCTGTCGCAAACTCGGGATCACTTACATTTTCAAAGCGAGCTACGACAAGGCTAATCGCTCTTCAAGCGAATCTTTCCGAGGTCCGGGGCTGGCGGCGGGTCTGCAAACCCTCGCGAAGGTTCGCGATGAGTTTGAAGTTCCCGTTCTGACAGACGTGCACACAGAGGCGCAGGTGTCGGCCGCTGCGGAAGTCGTCAACGTTCTTCAAATCCCTGCCTTTCTCTGCCGCCAGACGGACCTAATTGCGGCAGCCGCACGCGCTGGAAAAATCGTCAATCTAAAAAAAGGGCAATTTCTGTCGCCGCTTGATATGGGACAAGTTGTTAAAAAAGCAAAGGCTGCGGGCGATTCGAGAGCGAAGATACTAGTGACAGAACGCGGCAGTTCCTTTGGCTACAACAATCTTGTCGCAGACATGCGCGCAATCCCGATCATGCGTCAATTTGGATGCCCCGTGATCTTCGATGCGACACATTCGGTACAACTGCCCGGCGGCGGAGGCGACAGGTCAAGCGGCCAACGCGAATTTGCGCCGGTGCTGGCGCGCTCCGCTGTGGCTGCTGGAGCAAACGGCTTGTTAATCGAGACGCATCCTGATCCAGATCACGGCTTGAGCGATGGTCCGAATATGATTCCGCTTTCGAAAATGCCGCAGCTGCTCTCCGGATTACTCAAGGTCCATGCTGCTGTGTCGCATGATGGGCGGCGTTCTTGAAACGCATCGAGGTCGAATGGGGCCTGATCGCCGAAAAGACCAAAGCGGCTTTCAATGCCCTCTTTACTGAATCCAGCCGCGGGAGGGGGCCAAGTGATTTAATCATTTGACCTGTTGATTCTCGAAGTGCTGCTGGCCTTTTACGCCGCCGCGCGCGGTGTTCATCAAGGGGAAAACTTCTTCCAAGAGATCAAGAAAGACTTAGCCGAATGGCTGGTTCAACAGGGCCGTGTTCCAGGTGTGCTTTGCGCCCACGAAGCTGGCACGGCGCTCTGGTTTCATTCACAAGGCTGCTGGCAATTGCCAGACGAAAAACTCCGAAGACTTTCGAGCCGTCCGGCGGTCTCACGTTTTGCAGCGTGAACGCTGCGGTCCAAAATGAGGACAAACCTGCGCTAGTTGAAGAGGGAACAATCCGCTATCGGCCCGCTCGCCCATCGTAGCACCACATCAAGTTATGGAAGCGTTGGCGGGCTCGTACCTGTTCATCCTTCAATTGGCTCATCAAATAAATAATGAATAGACACGACCCCAAAGGCCCCCTCAGCAAAAGATTTTGCTCTGCCGCACGCCCGCTCTGGGCGGCCAACTGTTCGGCTGTCCGGACTGCCAAGGCCAGTTCCGCTACCGCTATCATTCCTGCAATGACCGGCATTGTCCGCAGCGCGGACAGGCCGATGCTGATCAGTGGCTGGAGCGCCAGCCGCCGGTTCCGGACGGGAAGCCCTGCGTTACCTTTCCCGTTACATTTTCAAGACCGCCACCTCCAATCGCACCGTCCAACTTTTGCCCGAAGGCCAAATCCTCTGGACTTACCGCCAGAGCAAAACCCGAAAACTCACTTCGGTGAAGCTGGAGCCTTTGGAGTTCATGAGCCGGTTTTGGCAACACATCCTGCCGCCGGGCTTTGCGCGCGTGCGCACCTTTGGCTGGCCGCATCCAGCCGCCAAAGTGCGGGCCAATCGCGTGCGCGCTCTGCTTGAAGAAGCGCCCTTGCTCACCCCTCAAGAGCAACAAACCTGGAAGCTGCCGCCAACGATTGAGCCAGCCAGTCCAGCAGCTCCGGTCCTCAACCCGGCCGAGCCAGGGCCGCGCTGTCCTTGCTGTCGCAAACCGGTGCGACTGGTGGCCACTTGGGCGGCCGGACACCGAGCGCCGCTCCCGCGCTGGCCCAATCGTCCACCATGAAACTGCCCTCGAACTTTACTTTTGCGTTTTGGATTCACACACGAGTTGGTCTCGTGCACCGGTGGGCTCTGCCCGCGCCGTGGATTTGGGCTTTGGAACTGCTCCCAGAGCCTGCTGCCACAGCCTGGCGCCACCCACCCCAGAGCTCCAGCACGACCGGAAAGTCTCTTGGCTCAAAGAGGTTTTTGTCCTATGCGCAGGAGCAAACGAAAACTTTCCGCAAGGAGCCAAGCCTTCCGGGCCA
>Ga0194128_10007236_pt1 | contig 14596 bp, 9 predicted proteins | sample TA2KigCa65mmetaG_FD_148650 | JGI IMG/M metagenome (GOLD analysis project Ga0194128, IMG submission 148650) | Freshwater microbial communities from Lake Tanganyika, Tanzania - TA2015037 Kigoma Deep Cast 65m | ecosystem: Environmental > Aquatic > Freshwater > Lake | place: Tanzania: Lake...
GTTCTAGCCTGCATTTCTCACCAGATCACGTCGCGAGGCGGTCGAGAGTGCCGAAGATTCGCGAGCCTCGGACCGGAGGGCGACGCAGGCGTACTTGAACAGTACGTCGAGGAGCCCGGAGGGAGAAGCTCGCGAAGATTCGGTGCTATCGGCCGCCGCAGTAGGGATCTGGTGAGAAATGCAGGCTAGAGCAGAGTTCTCATCGCTGCGTCAGGGAAAGCCCGACGCATGGCCTTGTCCGCCCCGTCCAAAACGGGATATTGCTCGCGCCCGCGAACTTCCGATAACACGGCGATTACGACAAACGGCCGCTTGTGCGAGCTACCCGCAAAGCAGACGGTCGTCCGAGGCGACGAATTGCACGCTTTCCGCAAGCTCGGTCTGAGGGCGCACGGCCGAAGCGAGGTGGATCGGGTCGAATCCCCGGCGCGGATCATCCACGAGATCGCCGCTCGGACTACAGGCTCAGGTCATCGAGGAGACGGGAGCCCCGCGAGCCGCTTCTCTCGAGACTCGATCGGGTCCGCGCGCGTGACAGGACTGTGAAGCGCACGCACCGGCTCGCATCGCGTACTGGCCAGGCAGATCGAACTCGCCTGGACTATCCGTGACGCTTCAGTCTCGCTGCCACGAATTCGGAGATCGACTTCCCCGCCCGCGCAGCATCCCGGCGCACGGCGTCCAGGAGCCTTGGAGGGAGGCGCAGCGTGATCGGCTTGTTCCCGGTCGACGGTCGGCCAGCCCCAGGCCGCTTGCCGCCATGTCCGGGAAGGATTTCTCGTCCGACTCGGCGGCCGATCTTGATCGGCTCATCGCTATACGCGATTCGCTTGCTCATAGAATGCCTTCCCTTTTCTCCAATATCCGGCCCCGATGAACCGGACGCGCTCGCCGCGGACGGCGAAGCGAACTGTCAGAATGCCCCCGCCTACCCGTCCGAAGGCGAAGTAGCGAGATTCGGATCGACCATGCGCAGCATCTTCGGCAAGCACGAGGCGCGGATCATCGATACGGGCTTCGTCGTCGCTCTCGTTACGCGGTGGAACGCGTGGCGGACAAAGTGAGCGGCGCCTGGGTCTGGTCTAGACCAGGGGAACTTCTAGACTGCCTATGGCAGCGGCGGCTGCGCGCATCCGTTGGTCGAAGGTCACGAGTACGCGGGCTCCGCCGCGACCGGCGAGGCCGAGATGTAACGCGTCCGCCGCCCGCAGTGCCACCTGGGTGCCCACCGCCAGGAGCACTCGCTCGGCTTCGCGATGGCTGTCGGCGCTCAGCTCGGCGCGCCGGAACTCGCCCATGTCGGCGTCGCGGAGGAGTCTTCTGTAGATGCGGCGAGCCTGACCGGCGGGGAGATCCCCATCCCGGACGCGACGCACGAGTGCCGAGGTCATTTCCGTGATCGCCAGATCCGACACGATCAGGTCGCGGCGCCCCACCATCATTTCCTCGAGCTCCTCGCTCTCACGTTCCGGGAGGTAGAGCTTCACCAAGGCGCTGGTGTCCAGATAGACGGGGCTACTCTCGATCGTCACGATCGCTCAGCACAGTTTCGGAGAGTGGCTTCCCGCGCAGCCGAATCCCGGCGCGGAAGCGACGGTGCGCCGAGAAGGGTCGCTCGGACTGTTGCCGCGGTGGAACCAGCATCGCGACCGGCCGGCCGCGGTCGGTGATCTCGACCTCACGCCCTCGCCGCACCTCCTCGAGAAGCACCGAGAGTTGCTGCCGAGCCTCGCGAATGCCGGCGGACTTCATGGGCCCCAGAGTGCTACAAGTAGCACTCCGCAGTCAACCCGTACGCCGGAGACCGGAAGCGCACGAGCCGTCGCGGCGGAGGTTCGGCACGCTGCCCCGAACCCGAACGGCATCATCGCCCCCGGCAGGTACGCGCGGGTCAGCGCGCTTCGGCGCGCGACCGCGGGATGCGCCGGCACGCGAGGAGCCCGAGCATCGCTGCGCCGACCATCACCGCGTCGACGAGTGCGATCGCGCGCGCTTCCGGGGCCCCGCCGCCGGTGACGAGAGCGAGGATCGCGCCGGCGAGGCCCGTGCCGAGAGCCGTCCCGAGCGTCACGGAGAGCTGCATCGCCGCGGAGGCGCGACCCTCTTCGCCCGGCACGGCGCACTCGAGGACGACGAGCGCCGCCGTCGAGTAGGCGATTCCCATCCCGAGCGACGTGATTCCCCACGAGATGCCGGAGAACCACGACGGCACGCTCGGCAGGAGCACGAGCGACGTCGCGGCGACGCCGAGGCCGATCGCGACGAAACCCGCACCGGCGAGGACGCGACGGCTCCGCCGTTCCGCCTGGTGATCCTGGATCCACGAGCCCACGGTCCACGCGAGAGTTCCGACCGTCAGCGGCAATCCGGCGACGACGACGGACTCGCCGCGGATCGCGGACAGGGCGAGCGGCACGAACGCCTCCGCGCCGAAGAACGCGAAGCCCGCGAGCCCGATGAGCGCGACGGAAGCCGGAAGCCCCGGCTCCGCCGTCAGCGTTCCGCTCGGGAGGAGCTTGCGCAGCGCCGGAGCCGCGAGGACGCCGCCTGCGACGAGGAGGGCGCTCGCCCAGAGGAGACCGGGACGCTCGAGCCCGACCAGCACGAACGCGACGCCGATCGCGAGCTGGACGGCGGCGATGGTCAGACTCGTCTCCGTGCGCGAGTTCTCGCGCGGGCCGTCGTCGAGCCGTCGCAGCGAGGGCACGGCGAGCGCGCCGCCCAGGATCGAAGCGGGCGCGAGGCCGAGGAACACCCAGCGCCATCCCGCGAGGTCCGCGAGCACGCCCGCAAGCGCAGGTCCGATCAATCCGGGGATGACCCAGGCGCTGGAGAGGAGCGCGATCATGCGCGGCCGAGCCGCCGGCGCGTAGCCGCGGCTCACCGCGACGTAGGCGATCGCGCCGATCGCACCTGCTCCGAGCCCTTGCACGACGCGCGCTCCGACGAGCGCCGGCATGCCGCCCGCGAACCCTGCGACGAGGAGTCCCGCGACGAACAGCGCCACTCCCGCGGTGAACGGGACCGCCGGCCCGCGACGATCGGCGAGCCCGCCGCTCGCGGTGATGCCGATCAGGCTTCCGAGCATGAACGCGCTGAACACCCAGCCGTAGAGCGCGAGGCCGCCGAGCTCGTCGACGATGATCGGCATCACGGTCGCGACCGCGAGCGACTCGAAGGCGCTGAACGCGACCGTCGCGAGGAGCCCGACGGTCAGGGCGCCATGCCGACGATCCCAGACCTCCGCCGGCGAGCCCTCGACCGCGACGCCCGAAGCGTCCGTCATCGCGCCGCGCCGTCGCAGCCGAGAAGCTCCTGGCTCAACCGGAGGGTCAAGTCGGCGATGAAGGAGCCGCGGTACGGCGGCTTCGAGTCGATGAACGCGGCGAGGACGAACGAGTCGCCGGCAGCGTTCCGGACGAACCCCGCGTCCGCGTAGATCGGTCCCCACGTGCCCGTCTTCGCGACGATCTCGAGCGAGGCGTCGCAGCGGCGCGCGCCGCCGGCGATCCGGTGCACGAGGTGCGGCTGCTTTCGCGAGTCGCGGCGCATGCGCTCGCGTACCTCGGCGGAGCTTGCCGGAGAGAGCGCGCGGTCGGTCGCGAGGAGAGCGAGGAGTCGCGCCGTCTCATTCGCCGTCATCGCTTGACGGTTCGGGTACTCGCCTGGCTTCGCGGGAAGACCACCCGGGATGCTGCCGTCCTGCAGGAGCTGGCGGTCGCGGCCGTAGAGATCGCCGTTGCCGTTGTACGTCGGATGCATCGCGTGCAGCTGCTCGATGCCGAGCGTCGCGAGCCATCGCTTCACCATCAGACGGCGGTCGCGGAACTCGCGGTATGCCTCCGGAGAGAGCTCCGGCCCGGGCGACGTACCCGTGAGCCGGGCCACGACGCGCTGGGTCGCGTCGTTGCTGCTGGCGTAGGTCATCTCGCGGAGGTCGCGATCGAGCGTCGCGTCGATCTCGAGCTTCTCCTGGTCCTTCCACGCAAACGCGGCCATCAGGTAGACGAACTTGACGACGCTCGCGGGGTACGTCGGACGGTCGCCGTTTCGGTCCGCGATCTTCGGTCGGCCGCTCGGGTCGAGGTCGATCACCGACAGGCGGACGTTCTCCGGACGGAGCTGCGGATTCCGCGCGAGGAGCGCGTCGACGGCGGCGTCGAGCTTCTTCTGCAGGTCCGGAGAGCGCTCGATCGCGGCGAGCCAGGCCTTCGCTTCGGCCGGCCCGGCGGCGCGCACCGGTGTGACGAGCACCGCGAGCACGGCGGAGAGTCGCGCCGCACGAACCAGCACCGCCCGTGCAGCACTTCCGGCCGGATCCCGCATCGTCTAAACGCCTCCGAGTCGGTGCCGCGTGCGCGCGGACCGAAGGCGCAGGTCTAGCCCAAACGGGCCGGATCTTCGACCGCCACGGTACAGGAGATCCGAACGGAGGCTTCATGAACCGAACGATCGAATGGCCGCGGAAGACCCGCGAGCTCCACAACCATCACTTCGACTCGACGATCTGGAACGACTTCACGTTCCGCGAAGACGACATCGTCATCGCCACGTACGCGAAGGCCGGAACGACGTGGACGCAGCAGATCATCGGACAGCTTCTCTTCCGCGGCGATCCCGATCTCGAGGTGGCCGAGATGTCGCCCTGGCTCGACCTGCGCGTGCCGCCGAAGGCGGTGAAGCTGCCGGTCGTCGAAGCGCAGAAGCACCGCCGCTTCGTGAAGACGCATCTACCCATCGACGCTCTCCGCTTCTCGCCGAAGGCGAAGTACATCTACATCGGGCGCGACGGACGCGACGTCGTATGGAGCATGTACAACCATCACTCGAACGCGAACCAGACGTGGTACGAGGCGTTGAACGATACGCCCGGGCTCGTCGGACCGCCGATCGAGCGGCCGCCGGAGGACATCCGCCAGTACTGGCGCGACTGGATGGACCGCGACGGGCATCCGTTCTGGCCGTTTTGGGAGAACGTCCGCACGTGGTGGGCGATCCGCGACCTCCCGAACGTCGAGCTGATCCACTTCGCGAGCATGAAGGCGGACATGCCCGGGCAGATCCGCTCGATCGCGGAGTTCCTCGAGATCCCGGTCGACGAGTCGCGCTGGGACGCGATCGTCGAGCACTGCTCGTTCGACTGGATGAAGAAGAACGCGAGGAAGAGCGTGCCGCTCGGCGGCGCGTTCTGGGACGCGGGCGCCGAGGTCTTCATCAACAAGGGCGTGAACGGGCGCTGGCGGGACACGCTCACGGCGGACGAGTCGGCGGAGTACGAGAAGCGCGCGCGCGAAGAGCTCGGCGAAGAGCGTGCGCGCTGGCTCGCGACGGGAGAACGGCGCGGCTGAAGCGGACGCGTCACCGTACGGGCGCTCGCCCGAGCGCCCGCCTCCTCGACACCGCTCCCTTCGTCGCGCGATCGGGCACGCGCACGACGCCGAGGTTCCGGGACTCTGAGCGGCCCGACGCGTCCGGAAGCGACCGGCGTCACGTCACGGCCGGTGCCTCCTCGTCGCCGCGTCGAACGCGGCGCCGGCTCGCGCGGCGCAGGCTCTGCACGACCTCGACGGCGGCGCCTCCGAGGACGACCGCGATCACCCAGACTCCGCCCGACGCGAAGATCGAATCGTGCACCGAGCGGAGCACGAGAGCGAGGACGAATCCGAGCGCGAGCATTCCCCACGGCAGCTCGCGCGCGACGAGGCGCTGATCCCCGCGCAGGATCGCGAGGAACGGGATCCCCGACGTCGACGCGACATAGCGCCCGAAGGCCGGTCCTTTCTCCGCGGCGAGCTTCCGGTCCTGGTGGAGCGCTCCGCCGATCACGAGCACGGAGAAGCCCGCCGCGAAGACCGTGCCGACGAGGTGCGTCGCGAGGAGCACGTGCCCGAGCGCGAAGAGCGCCATGGCGGCGAGGAACGGATGGCGCGTGACGCGCTCGATCCCGCGAGCCTCGTGTTCGGTTTCCTCGCGGAACAGCGCGTACGGCGTCGTCGGATACGAGAAGAGAGAGGAGGGAAGGAGAGTCACGCCGGCGGCGATCGCCGCAATCGCACTCCAGCGAATCCACGCGACCTCGCCCAGGGCGAGACCCCGTGCACCCTCGAAGCGGTGCTCCGCGTAGTAGTGCACGAGGAGCGCGAAGGTGATCGCGGCGACGGCCGAGAACACGAGGCCGAAGCCGCGCGCGCCGAGCCGCTGGACGAGCGCACCGCGGATCGGCGCGGCCGCGAGACCGACGTGCGTTCCACCGAAGGCGAGCCAGAGAGCCGTCACGACCAGGGCGGGTTCCATCGCGTCCCTCCTCGGGCGCCGACCGAGCATCCGATCGTTGCCGGCACAGCCAGTATCGTTGATGTACGCTACGTTTAGAACATTCTGAATATAGAGTCAATAGGCGAATCCTGGAGCCGCCGGAGCGCCGGTATCGCTCCAGGGCCGCGTCGGCTAAGAGGGCCGGACGGTGCGGGTGCGGATCGGCCTGGTTCTCCTGGCGGCTCTGGTGTGCCCGCTCCCGAAGCACGCGCGGCTCCTCCGGGCGTGGGTCGGACCCTCCACGGCGAGCGCGGCTTCTGCAGCTCGCGGCCCGGAGCTCGACGCGGCCGCGCAGAAGGAGCTCCGCGAGGCCTGGCAGACGATCCTCGTCAAGAAGAAAGGGCCGTACACCCAGAACTACTGTGTCTGCGCCGACGGCTCGAAGCGTCCCGTGATGGCGGCCGACGGCCGCATCACGAGCCCGTGCGGTCCGACGGCCCGCTTCTGCGCCGCGTACCGCGCGCCGTGGGCGGAGACCCTCGCGAAGCACGGGATGTGGGTCGGCAACATCTTCTCGCGCGATCTCGCGCTCTGGGACGAGATCCCGGATCACCACGATCTCGTGCGCGGCTACGTGCTCGAGAAGTTCTTCGTCGAGACGAACCCGAACAACAAGCTCACGGAGATGCGCGCGTACGGCGGCCTCTCCGGCGCGGAGTACGAGGCGCGCGACGCGCCGCTCTTCTTCGAGCGCTATCTTGCCGATCCGACGTTCGATCCGGAGCGGCACTACCTCCTCGCGTACGAGCTGCAGCGGCGCTTCTTCGTGCGCGACGCGCAGGGACAGATCCAACGCGTCCGGAACCTCGCGAGCCGCATCTACGCGGCGCGGAAGGACTTCAAGCCGCTCCGCGACGAGACGCACAACCGCGTCTCGGAGGCGCTCGTCCCGAAGCTCGAGGCGTATCGGGCGAAGGTGCCACCGGGCGGAACGCGGAACGACCTCGACGCGCTCATCCAGGAGGTCCGCGCTCTCACGGCTCTCGACGCGAGCGTGCTTCCGCCGCAGGTGAGGGCGATCGAGAACGAGGACGTGCGCGAGAAGCTCCTCGAGCACCTGCCCGACGCGAAGGGTGCTTCGAAGAAGGAGCCGGCGAGCGCCGAGGAAGCCGTCGAATCGATCCGCGAGCTCGCCGAGCTGATGATCGCCGCGCGCCAGGCCGTCGCAGAAGGCAAGGTCTCTCCTGCCGACCGCCGCCGTCTCGTCGACGTCTCGATCACCGCCGCGGCCGTGATCCAGGCGACGGGCGCGCGACTCCTCGACGAAGGACCGCCTCTTTCCGTTCGCCAGAGCCTCGGGCTGCTCGCCGCTTTCACGGACGCGGCCTACGGCGCGGGGCTGCTCAACACGCGCGAGTGGAAAGCCGCGTCGGAGGACCTGCGCGCGACGGCGGAAGAGGACGATCTCTCGCGTGCCGAGCTGCGGAAGCGGATCGCGCGCGCGCGTCTCGTCGTCGAGTGGTCGCAGGGGGGCGTCGCGTACGCGTTCGAGGAGGTCCGCGCTCCCTGGAGCTTCCTCCTGCCGCCGACGGCGCTGATCGGCGACGACGTCCTGCGTGGCTCGCCGCTCCTTCTCTACGGGCGCGTGCTCGAGCACCTCGACGACCACGCGGCGGGCGGCGATCCGGTGCGGCACGCGATCTTCGGCGAGCAGGTGAGCGCGGACGTGCGCGCGCTCAACCCGGGGCTCGCGATGGGACGTCTGCGCGTCGATCCGAAGCCGACGGGAGGACGCGGAGCGGGCGCGCACGGGAGCTCGCAGGGCGGCGGGTACTCGCGCGACGAGATCGTCGTCCTCCCCGAGACGCCCGCCGATCTCCAGCCCGCGGCCGGGATCGTCACGCGCGGCGAGGGCAACGTCGTCTCGCACGTGCAGCTCCTCGCGCGCTCGCTCGGCATCCCGAACGTCGTCGTCGGACCCTCCGTGTACCGGAAGCTCCAGCCGCACGACGGCGAGTCGGTGATGCTCCTCGTCACACCGGGCGGACGCGTGCATCTGAAGAACGTCGCGAGCTTGACGGACGCGGAGCGCACGGCCGTCGCCGAGTTTCGCAAGAGCAGCCGCCGTCCCGGCGAGGGCTCGCTCGGCCGCGGCGGAAGCAAGCTCCAAATCGACCGCACGCGCCTCGACCTCTCCTCGACGAAACCCTTGCCGCTCGACGACGTTCGCCGCGTCGATTCCGGAATTCGCACGGGTCCGAAAGCCGCCTACCTCGGCGAGCTGCACCATCTCTTTCCCGACAAGGTCGCGCGCGGCGTCGTCGTGCCGTTCGGCGTCTATTACGAGCACTACCGCCGAGCGAAGGTCGCTCTTCCGCCCGAGCTCGCCGGCAGCGACGTCGCGAAGCCGGGCGAGCCGCTTCCCGAGTTCGTCACGCGGACCTATGCGACGTTCTTCAACGAGATGATCGCGGCGGGCACGAGCGAGGAGGAGCTTTCGGCATGGATCCGGCCGCGGCTCGACGTGGTCCGTCACTCGATCCGCGCGCAGCCGCTCTCGCCGGAGCTCCGTGCGCAGATCCGCGACGCGCTCGCGAAGGAGGGGCTTCTCGATCCCTCCGACCCGACGCAGACGGTCGGCTGCTTCGTGCGAAGCGATACGAACGTCGAGGACCTCGACGACTTCAGCGGAGCGGGCCTGAACTTGACGCTGTTCCACCTACGTTCGCTCGAGGACGTGTACGACGGCATCCGCGAGGTCTGGGCGTCGCCGTTCTCGTATCGCTCCTTCGCGTGGCGGCAGACGCTGATCGACGAGCCGCTCTGGGTGCTGCCTTCGATCGTGATCCTCGAGTCCGTCCCGTCCGACAAGTCGGGCGTGCTCGTGACCGCGGACCTCGACACCGGCGACGCGGAGAAGATGCTCGTCGCGACGTCCGAAGGCGTCGGCGGCGCGGTCGACGGCACTCCGGCGGAGACGCTCGTCTGGTCGCCCGAAGGCGTCGAGCTCCGCACGATGTTCAAGTCGCCGTGGCGGCGCATGCTCCAGCCGGGCGGTGGCAGCGCGATCGTCGCGGCGAGCGGCAAGGACCACGTGCTCTCGGAGGACGAGCTCGACGAGCTCGTCGGTGTCGCCGGATCCCTGCGCGAGCAGCTCGCCCCGGCGAAGGATGGGACGGGCCGCGCGCGCCCGTGGGACGTCGAGTTCGGCTTTTCGGGCGGAAAGCTGTGGCTCTTCCAAGCGAGGCCGTTCATCGGTAACGACGACCTGGCGAACCTTCCCGCCTTGCGGGCTCTCGACGGGGCGCGCGCGCGCGACGACGAGCGCCTCTCGCTCGAGGAGACGGTCGGATGAATCGGCGGCATTGGAGCCTGCTCGGCATCGCTTGTGCGCTTTCGCTCTGCGCTCTCGCACAGCCTCTCGGCGTGACGAGCGCCGCGGCGATCGAGAAGGCGTGGGACGGCTCGGAGCCGCCGACCGGAATCTACTTCTACTGGTACGAGCCGTCGTTCTACACGGGCTTCGCGCCGCGCACGCAGGACAAGACGCTCCCGCACATCCGCCTCTCACGCGGCAATCAGGTGCGCTTCACGATGGTGCTCGGCAACGAGGAGCTCGACGGCTATCTCGACGGCCTCGAATCGCGCCGCAAGACGTACCAGGAGCTGATCGACCGCGGCGTGATCGAGCTCACGACGAACAAGCAATACGAGAGCTTCGCCGCGAAGCTCGAGGAGACGAAGGTTGCGGCCGCGATCGCCGCGCGCGGCAGCCAGACGCCCGAGGAGTACCGCGCGAAGACGGTCGAGATCCTCGAGAAGCTCAACCCGGGACGGATCTTCCGCATCCACATGCCGGTCGCACGCGTCGCGAGCGACTGGCACGGGACGCTGACGTCGATGAGCGACGCGGACTTCGCCGATCGGGGCCGACGTCTCGACGCGGCGAACGCCGTGCTTCCCGGCCGCGTCAACCTCTACGAGCTGACACCCAAGCTCGACCAGGCGCTCGCGGAGGCCCGGAAGAAGGCGGCGACCGAGCCGGCGGACTCCGAAGCCTGGCAGGGAGTGACGACCGCGTTCCTGCAGGAGGCGACGAAGGGTCGCTACGTCGTGAAGGACGGGCACGTCGACGCGGTCGAGTTCACCGCGATCTATCCCGCCGGCACGATCGAGGGCTGGACGACGTACAAGGGAAAGCGACTTCCCGCGTTCGGTGTGACGGGCGTCTGGTCGCTGATCTCGCGTGACGAGGGCCGCGGCCAGGTCGGGATGGTCGACTACATCTCGAACAACCCCGGCTACGGCTTCATCAGCATGCTGCCGTACGAGCACGCTGGCGGGATCTACTACAACGCCTTCCACAACGCGGGCGTGCGGAGCCAGCTCAACAGCACGCCGTTCCTGCCGAAGGAGTGGCGGAACGTCCCGGGCGAGCGGACGCCGAACAAGGGTTACCAGAACCTCTGGATCGTCAGTCGGGGACCGACGTCGCACGGCTGCACACGGCTGCCTTCGGGACACATGGCGGAGCTTCGCGACTCGCTGCCGTCGACGTCCGACGGTCTCGAGGGCATCGACACCTACCGCAACCTGCCGCAGTGCTTCGACGTGTTCGACATCGACGGCGACGGCTCGCCCGAGGTGATGGGCGTCGAGTACTACCTCGCGTACCGCAGCAACAAGCACACTCCGGTCGAGGCGTACGTGACCAACCGCCGCGAGCCGTACTACGCGTGGCTCTACGGCGACGCGATCCAGTATGACGCCGAAGGCAAGGCGCGCGTCCGCGAGGTGCCCGTCTGCCGCTTCGAGGGGAAGCGCAAGGCGAAGGAAGTGCAGGTCCTGACGGATCTGCCGCTCTACGAAGCGAAGTACGAGCCCGAAGCGATTCAGTTCTACAAGTTGAAGCCGGCTTCGTTCGAGTCCGGACCGGGCTTCGTCTTCAATCGCGAGATCCGGAGGGTCGGGAGCGGGTATCAGCCGGATCGCGCGAAGCTGCTCCTGGGGGGCGCGAAATGAACGGAAAGCGCACGATCCTCGGAGGCGTCGCCGCCTGCGTTTTCACCTTCGTCGTCTTCGCCGCCGCTGCGGCGTACGCGGGCGAAGCTCCGAAGAAGAAGCGCGCGGGCATGCTCGAGGAGCCGCCTCGCTACGGCGTCTACTACGACCGCTACGAGCCCTCGTTCTACACCGGCTTCGCGCCGCGTGCGGACGATCCGGGGCGCGTGCATCTGCACGTGGGCCGCGGGAACCAGCTGCGCGTCACGGTCGTCCTGTCGGACGACGTGATCGAGGGCTACGTGCGCGATCTGCAGGCGCGCGACCGTGCGTACCGCCGCTACATCGACGAAGGTCGCATCGTCCTCACGCAGAACGCCTCCTTCGACGACTTCGACCGTGAGATCCGCGCGCTCGACGTCGACCGTCTCGTCGCGGACGAGTCGCAGCTCTCGAAGGCGGCGCTCCGCGAGCGCAACCTGGCACTCCTCGAGCGCCTGAACCCGGGACGTGTGTTCCGCATCGCGATGCCCGCGCGCGAGGTCGTGCGCCGCTGGGCCGCGCAGGTCCGTCCCGCGGACGCGCAAGAGATGGATCAGCGCCGACAGCTCGAGCTCCTGAACGCGATGCTCCCGACGCGACTCTGGGTCACCGAGATCGACCGCACGACGTCGTCCGCGCTGCGCGACCTCGTCGTGCAGGCGCGCCTTCCGGGGACCTCCGAGACGAAGCTCGAAGCCTCGTTCTTCGCGCTCTTCGACCGCGTGACGAACGGCCATTACCCGCGGCGCGAGGGCGAGATCCGCTTCGTCGAGCTCACGGCGATCTACCCGGTCGGCACGTTCAACGACACGACGGTCTACAACGGACGCAAGATCCCGCTCTATCCGACGCCGGGACGCCGCGCGCTGACGACGCACCAGCGCACGAAGACGGTCGATCACATCCCGACGGTCGAGGTGTACTCCTACTCGCCGTGGATTCCGTACATGCACGTGGGCACGCGCATGCACAACTCCTTCCACACGCTCTACTGGCGCATGGGGACGGACTCGACGTCGTTCCTTCCCGCCGAGTGGCGCACGGTCGACCGCGGCAGCCGCGACGGCGCGGGCGACGGCTACGAGTACCTCTGGCTCCTCTCGCGCGGTCCGATGTCGCACGGCTGCACGCACGTGAACGCGGGCCACATCGCGGAGCTGCGACAGATCCTGCCCGCGGAGACGGCGCGCCTCTACGACGTCGACGCGTTCCTCAACAAGTCGCACCTCTACGACGTGTTCGACATCGACGGCGACTTCACGCCGGAGGTGATCGGCGTGCAGTACTACATCGCCTACTCGCTGAAGGGCACGAAGCCCGACCAGCTCCGCGCTCCGAACGAGCGGGCACCGTTCTACGACTGGCTCTACGGCGGCGAGGTGCGCTTCCGCGACGACGGCGGAGCATACTTCGAGCGCGTGCGCGACGGGCGCTTCGTGCAGCGCACCGCGCTCGACGGCTTCGCGTACGACGACATCTCTCTGTACGAGGCTCCGTACCAGCCCGAGCGGATCCAGTTCTACCGGCTGATCGACATTCCCTTCGCCCGCGAGCTCCGCAAGGTCGGCGTCGAGTACCCGCTCGACCGGAGCGGTCGCCTGGCGAAGGCGGCGAACTGAGACGGAGAGAGAGGCGAGGCGATGGCGGACACGCAGCGGCTCGGCTTCATCGGCCTCGGCAACATCGGCGGCGCCGTCGCGGCGAACCTCGTGCAGGACGGGCACACGGTGCACGTGCACGACCTCGACGAAGCGCGCCGGAAGACGCTGACGGAAGCGGGCGCGAAGGCACCGGGCGGGATCGCGGGCGTCGCGCGCGAGAGCGAGGTGACGTTCCTCTCGGTGCCGACTCCGGCTGTGATGGACAGCGTCGCGGCCGAGTGGGCGGAGGCCGCGCCTGCGGGCTCGGTCCTGATCGATCTGACGACGAACGCACCCGATACGATCCGTCGCGTCGGGGCGCGCCTCGCCGAGAGCGGGCATCACCTCCTCGAGTGTCCCCTGACGGGCGGCGCGCCGGGCGCGCGTGCCCGCATGCTCGTCTTCCTCGTCGGCGGCGACGCGGCGACGTACGAGCGTTGCGCGCCGCTTCTCGGCACGATCGGGCGCGCGACGTTCCACATGGGACCGCTCGGCGCGGGAAACGTCGCGAAGCTCGTCAACAGCCTCTACGCCTTCACGACCGTCTGGGTGTCGCTCGAGGGGCTCGCGATCTGCGCGCGGAGCGGCATCGACCTCCGCACGATGGTCGAGATGGTGCGCACGGGCGGCGGCGGGAACCTCTTCATCGACCGCATGGTCGAGGGCATCAACCAGCGCGGCCGTCCGACCGAGTTCGCCCTCGAGCTCGCGGCGAAGGACGCGGGGCTGCTGCTGGAGGTCGCGCGCGACCTCGGCGTCCCGACACCGGTCGCGGCGGAGGTCGCGCAGGGCCTCGTCGCGGCGAAGTCCTTCGGCCTCGGCGGTCGCGACTTCACGGACCTCGTCGAGGTCGTCGAGCGCTTGACGGGCGCCGAGATCCGCCTCCCGCGCTGAAGCACGTAGAAGTCGGCCGCGGCGAGATCGATCTCCGGAGCGCTCACGAAGGGCCTCGTTCGCGCGGGCTCGGCCCGATGCGTTGGAAGTCCGCGATCGCGGCCCGGCTCGCCTGGACGCGCGCACGCAGGTCGGCGAGGAGAGGGGAGTCCGCCCGGAAGTTGAGGTTCAGGACCCCGTTCTGCTCGCGAGTGCGCTCCTGCGGAGGCGTCCGCAGCGCGCGGATCACGCGCGGCGGGAGAGGCGTCGGGGCGTGCGTCACGAGGAAGTGAAGCTGCTCGGGTGAAGCGCCGGGTCCGACCCGGACGACGAGCTCGCCGACGTCGTCGAGCGCCGCCGGGAACGAGAGGACCGCGGAGCCGCTCGCGTGCGGATCGAGCTGCAGGCTCACTTCGTTCGACGACTCCGCCTTCTCCCCATTCGCGCCGGCGCGCGGAAGGCTCGCGAGCAGACCTCCGTCGCCGGCCGCGCTCGCGAGCGGCACGGGAGTCACCGCACCGGTCTCGCCCACCGGGCGCTCGAGAGCGATCACGACGCGCGTGCGCGGGCTCTTCCCGCCGGGACTGGCGGCGGACTCGGCGGCTTCGGCGGCTTCGGCGGCTTCGGCGGACTCGGCGGCTTCGGCGGACTCGGCGGCTTCGGCGGACTCGGCGGACTCGGCGGACTCGGCGGACTCGGCGGACTCGGCGGGCGGAACCCAGTCGATCCGGAGGCCGGTGGCGCCGAAGGAGCCGAGCGGCAGCAGGACGCGGATCTCGCCGTGA
>Ga0194128_10007243_pt1 | contig 14587 bp, 14 predicted proteins | sample TA2KigCa65mmetaG_FD_148650 | JGI IMG/M metagenome (GOLD analysis project Ga0194128, IMG submission 148650) | Freshwater microbial communities from Lake Tanganyika, Tanzania - TA2015037 Kigoma Deep Cast 65m | ecosystem: Environmental > Aquatic > Freshwater > Lake | place: Tanzania: Lake...
CGGGCCACGGCGCGGTGGTATCTCTCCATCCGCGCTCGTACCCAGCAGGGCGGACATCTCCGAGTGCTTATGCACCGGACATCTCCACTGCTCCTTACATTCCGCCGCGCACGACTTGCGGCACCGGGGGCCCCGCGCGTAGCATGCCTCCGGGTGGAGACCCCGGTACGCCAGCTGCTGCGGCGCATGGCGACGGATCTGGAGATCGTCGAGGCGTCGCTCGACGATCCGACCCACACGACGGCGATCGTGCGTTTGCTCGACGCCTACGCGCGCGAGCCGATGGGGATCGGCCGGTCGCTGTCGGACGACGTCAAGGCGAACCTGATTCCCGGTCTTCGCGCGCAGCCGAACACGCTCATCTTCCTCGCCTTCATCGGACGCGAGCCGGCGGGGGTCATCGTCTGCTTCCGAGGCTTCTCGACCTTCGCGGCGCGTCCCGTGCTGAACGTGCACGACCTCGCCGTGCGACCCGGCTTTCGCGGCCGGAGGATCGGCCTCGCGCTGCTCCGCCGCGTCGAGGAGCGCGGCCTCGCGATGGGCTGCATCAAGGTGACGCTCGAGGTGCGCGAGGACAACGAGTCCGCGCTGAAGCTCTATCGGCGCGCCGGCTTCGCGGGCGACGAGCCGCAGGAGAGCCGACCGCGCACCCTCTTCCTCGAGAAGGAGCTCCCGCCGACGCCATGAGAGCGGACCGCCCCGTCAGGCGATCGCGCTCTCGCTCGTCAACGCCGAGATCTCCGCCGCGGTGAAGCCCCAGTCGCGCAGCGCCGCCTCCGTGTGCTCGCCCGGGATCGCCGGCGGGCCCTGGATCTGGGCCTTCGTCCGGCTGAAGCGCGGCGCGGGCGCCGGCTGCATCACCCCCCCGACCTCGACGAACGTTTCGCGCTGGCGATTGTGCGGATGCTGCGGCGCCTCGGTCATCGAGAGAACCGGCGCGAAGCAGGCGTCCGAGCCCTCGAGGAGCTTGCACCACTCGTCGCGCGTCTTCGTGCGGAAGAGCGCCGCGACGGTCCCCTTGTTTGCGGACCAGCGCGATTGATCCATCTGCGGACCGAGGGCCGCGGGATCGAGCCCGGTCTTCTCGAGGAGCTCCGCGTAGAACTGCGACTCGATCGCGCCGACCGAGATGTACTTGCCGTCCTTGCACTCGTACGCGTCGTAGAAGTGCGAGCCTCCGTCGATCAGGTTCACGCCCTTCTCGTCGCGCCACATGCCCATCAGGCGCATGCCGTGGAACATCGTCATCAGAGTCGCGGCACCGTCGACCATCGCCGCGTCGACGACCTGCCCCTTGCCCGAGCGCTCGCGCTCGAGAAGCGCGCAGACGATGCCGTACGCGAGCATCAGGCCGCCGCCGCCGAAGTCGCCGACGAGGTTCAGAGGAGGCACGGGCGGCTCGCCCTTCCGCCCCACGTGATCGAGCACGCCCGCGAGCGCGATGTAGTTGATGTCGTGGCCCGCCGCCTGCGCCATCGGGCCTTCCTGGCCCCAGCCGGTCATGCGGCCGTAGATCAAGCGCGAATTTCGCTCGAGGCAGACGTCCGGTCCGAGCCCAAGGCGCTCCATCACGCCGGGGCGGAAGCCCTCGAAGAGGACGTCCGCTCGCTCGGCGAGCCGCAGGACGACCTCGACGCCGCGCGAGCTCTTGAGATCCACGCCGACGCTTCGCCGCCCGCGTGCGAGCAGATCCCCGCTCGGGCCGCGATCGCCACGCTCGCCGGGACGGACGCGCACCGCGCGATCGACGCGCAGCACCTCGGCGCCCATGTCCGAGAGCATCATGCCGCAGAACGGCCCTGGACCGATGCCGGCGACCTCGACGACGCGGATTCCCTTCAGTGGACCCAATGCTGCCTCCTTGGCTCGTGCCCCACCATAGGGTACCCGCCTCGCGGTTCAAGGCGCCCGGCCCTTCCGCCGCGCGCTTGACCCGGCGCGAGGGAGGCCCGAGGATCGGTCGCTTCACGCGGTCATGCTGAACGGAATCTGGCTCTTCCTCGTCCTCGGATCGATCGTCTACGGCGCGTGGACCGGCCGGCTCGGCGAAGTCACGGACGCCCTGTTCGAGAGCGCGCGCGGCGCCGTGACGCTCGTGATCGGGCTCGTCGGGATCATGGTCTTCCTCCTCGGCGTGATGCGCGTCGCGTTCGACGGCGGGCTTCGCGAGGCGATCGCGCGCGTGCTGGCGCCGCTCCTTCGGAAGCTGATGCCCGAGGTGCCGGCGGATCACCCCGCGATGACGGCGATGGTGATGAACCTCACGTCGAACATGGCGGGACTCGGCAACGCGGCGACGCCGTTCGGTCTGAAGTCGATGGCCGAGCTCGACCGGCTGAACCGGCACCCGGGCTCGGCTTCGGACACGATGATCCTCTTCCTCGTGCTGAACACGGCCTCGATCGCGGTGCTGCCGCCGCTCGGCACGATCGGCGTACGGCTCGCGGCGGGATCCGAGCATCCGGAGGCGATCTGGGCGCCGACGCTGATCGCGACGATCGTCTCCGCGGTCGCGGCCCTCGCGGCGTACTACGCGTTGCGCGGTCTCCCCTACTTCCGCCCCGGCGACGTGGACGGCGGCGCCGGGGAGCGGACGACGCCCGTGCCGGACATCGATCTCGCGTCGCTCGCCCCGTCGTCGGCACCCCGCGAGCCCGCTTCGCCCCTCCGCCGCCTCGTGGTCTGGGGGATCGGGCTCGCTCTCCTCGGGGGCCTCGTCGCGGACGTCGTCCGTCTCTCCGCGGAGGGCACGCCCGGCGACGTCGCCCGGGCGCTCCTGCAAACGTGGCTCTTCCCGCTCCTCATCGCGGGGCTCCTCCTGATCGGGATCGGCGGACGGGTCCGGGCCTACGAGTCGATGATCCAGGGCGCGCGCGAGGGTCTCGACGTCGCCGCCCGGATCGTCCCCTACCTCGTCGCGATCCTCGTCGCGGCGGGGATGTTCCGCGCCTCGGGTGCGCTCGGGATCATCGTCTCTTGGCTCGATCCCCTGACCTCGCGGATGGGCGTGCCGGCCGAGGTCCTGCCGATGGCCCTCCTTCGCCCGCTCTCCGGCTCCGGGGCCTTCGGCCTGATGAGCGAGATCCTCGAGGCGCACGGTCCGGACTCGTTCATCGGGCTCCTCGCGAGCACGCTCCAGGGATCGACGGAGACGACCTTCTACGTGCTCGCCCTCTACCTCGGAGCGGCCGGCGTGCGGGACGGCCGGTACGCTTTGATTGCTTGCTTGACGGGGGACGTCGCCGGGTTCGTCGGCGCCGTCGTGGCCTGCCACTGGTTCTTCGGCTGAAGCGGGTGTCCGCGTCTCGCGACATCCAAACCGCGGTGGCATACGAAAGCTCTTCGAAATGCCACACGAAAGAGAGCCGCAGGTCCGACCCGTCTGGCTCGTCGCGCTCGAGCACGTCTCCATCGCCGCGGCCGCGGTGTTGCTCGTTCTGGAGGCAGCCGCCGTCGCGCGTGCAGTCGAGCCGGGCGATCTCGGATTGCTCGCGGCGGCCTTCCTCGCGGCGCTCCTGCTCGCGGATCTGGTCTCCGGCACGGTGCATTGGATCGGGGACACGTTCTTCGAGACCACGACCCCGATCCTCGGGCCCGCCTTCGTCGCGAACTTCCGCGAGCACCACCGCGATCCGCAGGCCATCGTCCGTCATGGGTTCGCCGAGAGAAACGGCGGCAACGCGCTCGCGATCGTGCTTCCGCTGCTTCTCGCGCGCATGGCGACGCCGCCCGAGGCGGGCCACACGGCGCTCGCCGCGCACGCCTTCCTCCTCTTCCTCACGATCGGATCGTGCGCGACGAACCAGATCCACATGTGGGCGCACACGAAGCGGGTCCCGCGCTTCGTCCGGTCGCTGCAGCGCGCGCGGCTCATCCTCTCGCCGGAGCACCACGATGGGCATCACCGCGGGGACTTTCGTCGCTGCTACTGCGTGACGACCGGCTGGCTCAATCCTGCCCTGGACGCTATGGCCTTCTGGGAGCGCAGCGAACGATGGCTGCGCGAGCGGTGGCCGAAGGATGGCGCGCGGCTTCCGGCGAAGGAGGCGCGGCGCGCCCAAGGTGGTTGAGCGGAGATCGATGCCGAACGCGAGGGCCCGGTGAGCAGCTCCACCTCTGCACTCGAGACCTGGTCGGGAGAGCGCGGAGATCTCGAGGCGAGGAGTGCCGCTTGCGTCGCCGACGCGATCCGCGCGCGCGTCGCGACGGCGGGACGCGTCGTCCTCGGTGTGGTCGGCGGCCGGAGCGTCGGCGGCATCTACGCGCATCTCGCGCGCACTCCGCTGCCGTGGGCGCAGGTCCACGTGTTTCTCGCGGACGAGCGGCTCGTTCCGGTCGACAGCCCCGAGAGCAACTTCAAGCTCGTGCGCGGTGATCTCCTGGCACCGCTTCTCGACTCCGGCGCGATGCCGCCAGGGAACGCGCATCCGTTCCCGCTCGACGAGTCGCGGCCCGACTGCGGCGTCGGCGCGTACGACGAAGCACTCCGAGCACTCGGCGGACGTCTCGACGTCGTCGTGCTGAGCGCCGGCGAGGACGGCCACACGGCCTCTCTCTTCCCGGACCACCCCTCGGTCCGTCTCGATGCGGACGGTTTCGTCCTCGTCGAGGGATCACCGAAGCCGCCGCCGCGCCGCGTGAGCGCTTCCCGACGACTCCTCGCCGCCGCGGATCTCGGCGTCCTCGTGTTCTTCGGCGAGGAGAAGCGCGAAGCTCTCGCGAAGCTCCGAAATCCGTCGATCGACGTGATCGGCTGCCCCTCGAAGGTGCTCACCTCGATGCGCCGAGGCGTCGTCGTCACGGACCTCGGCGCGTAGGGTCAGAACCCGAGGAACTTCTGGCGGAGAGTCGGGCTCGGCGTCGGCTCGACGATCGGAGCGCTCCGCTCCACCCGGTTCACGAGCACCCACTGCGAGCCGATGTTCGTGTAACCCGTGATGTGCAGCATCTCGTTCGGCTTCGCGGTGCGGATCTTCTCGAGGATGTCGTCTCCGCCGGCGAAGATGAAGTTCGGACGGATCGGCTGCACCTGCGCCACGATGTCGCCGCCGGTGGCCGGGCCCCCGTTCAGAACGATCACGTTCGTGAGCGCGAAGGGATGCAGGTTGCCCTCGCCGACGCGCACCTGGAACATCTGCCACGGGTGGATCTCTTCGCGTGTCGCATTGAGGAAGCCTTCGATCCGAACCTCGACGCGCTCCGCGATGCGGCCGATCCCGACCGTCGCTGCCAGCGCGATCAGCAACAGGGTCTTCATGCGTCGACTATAGACGCACGCCCACGCGTGGCCAAACGACGCGAGCCGAGACCCGACCCGAGCGCCAGGGGGCTCGCCTAACGCGACGCGTCAGTGGCGTCAAATCCGACCCGTTGCTTGACAGCCTTTCGGGGATCGGTTAGCCGTCTCCCGGTCGACGCCATTTCTTGCTTCGCAGCGTCGATTTTCGGTCGCACACGGGGGACGAGTGCACCGCGCTCGCAATCGAGGGGGGGATCGAAGCCACGCCCGTCGGGGTGGTGGTCGAGCTTCGTGCGAGAGCGTGTACATTCCGGAAGGAGTCGAGTTGGGATGCTGAAGGACGAGTCGGAGATCAGTCGTCAGGCACGCTGGCAGCGGAAGCATCGTGCGATGGGCCTGTGTGTCCTTTGCAGCCGCCCCGCCTTCAAGGGCTGGCGCTGCAAGAAGCACTACGAGCAGCACAAGATCACCATGCGCCTGCGCTATATCCCGAAGGTGCGTGGACGGTACAAGGTCGGAGGCACCTCGGCCGCGGAGTCCGGCGCCAAGCGAGGCGCGAAGAAGACCGCCACGGCAAAGCGCGCCACGACGGCGAAGAAGACGACCGCCAAGAAGCGGACGACTCGCGCCGCGACCGCCAAGAAGACGGGTCGGAGCAAGGCGACCGCCAAGAAGACGGGTCGGAGCAAGGCGACCGCCAAGGCGAGCGCGCGCACCACGGCGCGGAAGAAATCGAGCGCAGGCGGACGGTAGCCCGGGCCACGCGGTCCGGCGCCGCCGCTCGAGCGGCGGCGGCCGTCGGGCCCGGCCGGCCCCCGCGGGACTTCGCCCGGAGGGCATGCCCGCCGCCGATCGTCCGGCCACCCGGCCGTAAGAAGGCCCGAAACCCGGCGTCGATTGTCTCTCGATGGCGCTGGTTGGAGGCGTCCTCGCGGCTCCACTCCGGCTGCCCGGCCAGCGGCTCGCGAGCGGCCTCGGGGCGGTGGCGGTGAGGCGGGCGGGCGTACCGGGCACCGGGACGAAGGCTCGTCCTGCGTCCGCCGAGGACGGCGAGCGCGCTTTCCTGGCGCGCTGCTTGGCGAACGCCCCCGGGGTTCAGGAGGAGTTCCTCGAGCGCTACGCAGCTCTCGTCCGGTTCGCCATCGGCTCCGTGCTCCGCCAGCGAGGCGTCCGGCTCGAGCCCGAGGACCACGAGGACCTCTTCCAGGGCGTGGTCCTGTCGTTCTTCGACAAGGGCTGCCGCCGCCTCAAGATGTACGACGGTCGGAACCAGGCGTCCTTCGCGACCTTCGTCCGCGTCTGCGCGACCCGCCAGACCCTCGACTACCTCCGCCGCGCGAGCCGGCGCGCGATCGTCCTCGTCGAAGAGGCGGGCGACGACGCTCGCGCGGCCTCGGAGGACCTCGCCGATCCCGCCTCCGGCCCGGAGGAGACCACGGCGACGAGCGAGACGTTCGCGCGGCTTCGGGGCGTCGTCGCCGGGCTGCCCGCGCGCGAGCAGATGCTCGTCCGCCTGCACTTCGTGAACGGCCAGAGCATTCCCGAGGTCGCCCGCGTCCTCGGCATCAGCGACAACGCGGCGCACGTGCTGAAATCGCGGCTACGTGCCAAGCTACGGCAGCAGATGGGGCTCGAGAGCGATGACTGACCGGGAATCGCTCCTGCCGGATCGCTGGCGCGGGGCTCTGCGCGACGACGTGCCCGCGGAGGACCACCTCGAGGACGCCCGCCTCGCGCGTTACCTCGACGGCTCCGTCGCTCCCGAGGACCGCGAGTCGATCGAGAGCCACGTCGGCCGCTGCGCGCAGTGCGCGGAGGACCTCGCAGCGGCCGTTCGGGTCGAGGCCGACGCCGCCGCGCGCGCCGAGGTGCCACTCGTCGAGCTTCCGCGCATCGATCTGGCCCCCACGCGCGCGCGCGCGCCGCGGACGATCGGGCTCGGGACGGTCTTCAAGATCGCCGCCGGCCTCGTCCTCGTGATCGGCGCCGTGGTGGCCGGACGCGAGACGGGCCGCTTCGTCTCGTCGCAGCTCCAGCCGCTCGTCGTCGCGCGCCTCGGGGAGTGGAGCGGCCGGTTCGTGTCCGCGGATCGCGCCTCGCTCGTTCTGCTGCGCGGTCCCGGCATCGCGGTCAGCAACCTCGAGATCTCCGACGATCCGCGCTTCTCGGAGGAGCGCTTCGCCCGGTTCGAGCGTGCCGAGGTGCTCGCCGATCCGGGCGCGCTGCTCCGCGGCAAGCTCCGCGGGTCCGTCGTCCTGGAGCGCCCCTCCCTGCGGCTCGTGCGCGACCGCCTCGGAACCTGGAACGTCGAGACCCTGGGCCGCGACGGCGAAGAGTCGGTCTCCGTCGACGAGGCCGATCTCGATCGAGCGCGCGAGCAGGTGCGCCAGGCCTCGCGGGGAGAAATCGAAGAGCCTCCCGTGCAGATCTCCTCCGCGGACATCCGCAACGGCACGCTCGAGATCGAGGACCTCGGCGGCACCAAGAAGTCTCTCCGCCTGCAGGGCGTGAGCTTGACCTATCGCGGCAGCGACGGCGCAGCCGGTACGCTCGACCTCTCCGGTCAGGTGGGGAGCGCGGACGACCGCGTCGTCGTCCGGGGACGGATCGGCCCGTTCGACACGGCCGCGGACCCGACCTACCGCCTCTCCGAGGTCGAGCTCGCGCGCGTGCCCGTGCGCGACATCCCGGGCGCACCGGTCGCGGTCGAAGGCGACCTGAGCTTCACCGGTCACGTCACGGCGACGGGACGCTCGCTCGATGCCGTGATTCGCTCGGCGCGCGGCGCGGGCCGACTCGACGTCGAGCGGGGATCGATCGGCGGACGAAACCTCGCGGCGGACGTCCTCGCCCAGATCGAGCGCGCCGTCGAGCCGGCAGCCGGCGCGGGCAACCTCCTCGCCGTCGCCCGCGAGCGCGCCGACCTGGCGACCGTTCTCGCCGACGACGCGACGCGGTTCGAGCGCCTCGGCGGGTCGATGGACCTGCAGCCCGAGACGATGCGCTTCCGGTCGCTCGCGATCCAGACGAGCGTCTTTGCGGCGGATGCGAACGTCTCGCTCGATCTCGAGGGAGCGTTGGCCGCCACCGGCTCCGTCCGCCTCGCGCCCGAGCTCGGCGCGATCGTCGTCGCGGCCGTTCCGGAGCTCTCGGGGCTTCGCGACGCGAAGGGAGCGTTGGCGCTTCCCTTCCGTGCGTCGGGGACGTGGTCCTCCCTCGACCTCTCCGTCGACGTCGAACGCGTCGCGGCGCTTCTCGCGCCGCGGACGCCGGGTCCGTTCGCCGGGCTCGACCTCTTCCGCGCGCTCAGCGCGGGAGGAGCAGCAGCGCGCGATCCGCTTCGCGGTTGATCGAGCCGATGATCAGGAGATCACCGTTCGCGGTGACGTCCGCGATCGAGAGCTCGACGAGAGTTCCGCCGCCGACGCTCGCGCCGGTCTGGAGCACGTTCCCGAGACCGCCGCCGTTCCAGCGCAGGAGCGCCGTGCTGGTGATGCGGCGCGTGCCCTCCTCGATGAAGCCGAGCGTCGCGATGAACACGACGTCACCGTTGTCCGCGACGCGAATGTTCTCGATCTCGAGGATCGACTGCTGGTTGCCCTGCTCGTCCTCGCCCCCGAACGGCAGGCCAGCGTGCGCGATCAGCGTGATCTGGCCGTTCTCCCAAGCGCGGAGGCTCGTCAGCTCGCGTCCGGCAGCCGCGGAGTCGAAGTCGACCGTGTAGATCACGCGGTTCCGGCCGTCGATCGACTGCGCGCGGACGCCTGTCACCGGGTTGCCCTCGAAGGTCCCGCCCGGCGTCGACTCGATCGAGGTGAGCGTGCCGTTCGCGAAAAGGAGCACGCGCTCGCGATCGCGTGCACCGTCGCCGTCCTCGTCGAAGCCCCCGTCGACGGCGATCGCGCCGGACGACGAGATCCCGCGGGGCCGCGCCGTGAGGAGCGTGCCGAGGCCCGGGAAGACCTGACGGCGGTTCAGCAGGCCCTCGAACTCGCCCTGACGGATCCGTCCGACGAGCGGCTCGTTGCCACGGCCCGGAAGGCCGACGGCAACCTCCTGCCGCACGTTCGCCTGGAGGATCACCGAGGTCGGCGTCTGGCTCGTGAGCGCGTTCGGAACCACGACCTCCTGGACGGAGGTGCCGTTTCCGGCATGGATGCGCAGATCGCACTCGATGCGCTCGCTGCCGCCTGAAGTGTCGATCGTGCAGGGGCTCGTGCCGTCGCTGAACACGACGAGGCCGTCGTTCGTCACGCGGATCTCGCCGAGGATGCGGAAGCCCGGAAGGACCGACTGATCGCCCGTGCGCGCAAGGACGTGCGTCTGCGAGCCGTCGAAGTAGAAGAGCCCGTCCTCGTCGAGCGTGTCGCCGACCTCGAACGCGAACTGCCCCGTCTGCGACATCGAGAGGTTGCGGACGGTCGCGAGCGAGAGGCCGCCGGCGAGCGGATCATTCGGCAAGAGAACCGTCTCGACGTTCCCGTCCGGCCGGCGCACGAAGACGCCGTTCAGCGACGGCAGCCCCGGCTGCGAGGCGATGAACGCGATCGTCAGGTCCTGCGACATTCGTGCGGACTCGATCGTCGCGATCGTGAATCCTCCGGGGAGCACCTCTCCATCGCGAATCAGGGTTTCGAGGGTATCGGGTGTCGGCGGGGCATCGCTGCCACCACCGCAGGAAGCGAACGCAATGGCGAGGAGAGCCCCGCCTACGAGCCCGGCTCGCCGGGCGGAAATAAGCTCTTTCATGGACCTCACCTGTGTCCGGAAGGGTACGGCGACTTGCCGCTACTGGGCAAGCCACTTCCGTTCATGCAGAACCCATGGCGCTTGCCGCGGAGTCGGCGGCGCCGGAAGCGATCATTCGGCGCCGTGCGCGCGAAGCTCGGCCGGAGATTCCTCCACCAGGTGGCCGTCCTGCTCCACCCGGATGGCCGCGATGAAGTCGTAGCGCTGCCAGTAGAGGATCCGCTCTCGGGGACGGCTCGGCTCGCGCGAGGGCCGGCGGTAGATCCACTTCTCGTTGAACTCGACGCCGTTCTCCACCCGGAGGCGCGGCTCGTTGACGCTGCCGAGGGTCTCGTCGGGAGTCCCGAAGAGCTCGACGACCTCGTTGCGCCTGAGCGGACGCTCCGTCCCGTCGGAGACCGTTGTCGAAGTTGCGCTCGTCGCCACGTGCGAAAGGCCTCCTCAGACCTCGAACGACACGCCTTCGAGCGGGCAGCCGCGGTGCTCGACGTGCGCCTCGAACTCGCTCCGGAAGCGCCGGAGGAACCAGCCCGTGCCCCACGCGGCCGCGTCGGCGAGCGCGCAGATGGTGTGTCCTTCCATGAACTTCGCGACCTCGTCGATCGCCTCGAGATCGCGCTTCGTACCGTGCCCCGCTTCGAGCCCCTGCATCAGCTTGTGCAGCCAGCCCGTTCCTTCGCGGCACTGCGTGCACTGGCCGCACGACTCGTGGCGGAAGAAGCGCGCGATCACCATCGCCGCGCGCACCATGCAGGCGCGGTCGTCCATCACGATGATCGCGCCCGTGCCGAGGAGCGTTCCGGCCTTCTGCAGGGAGTCGTGGTCCATTGCCACCTGCATCGCCATCTCGGCCGTGAGGACCGGCATCGACACGCCGCCGGGGATCACCGCCTTGAGCGTGCGATTCGGATGGAGCCCGCCCGCGTGCTCGAAGATGATCTCGCGGAGCGGCGTGCCGAGCGGCAGCTCGAACGTCCCGGGCCGCACGACGTCGCCGCTGACCCCGAAGATCGTCGTGCCCGTGCTCTTCTCGGTCCCGATCCCTTTGAACCAGTCGGCGCCGCGCAGGACGATGTGCGGGACGTGCGACATCGTCTCGACGTTGTTGATCGTCGTCGGCTGCCGCCAGAGGCCCGAGACGGCGGGGAACGGCGGCCGCTTCCGCGGCTGGCCCTTCCGGCCCTCGAGCGACTCCATCAGGCCCGTCTCCTCGCCGCAGATGTAGGCGCCCGCGCCGCGGTGCACGAAGATGTCGAACGCGAGGTTCGTGCCGAGGATGTTCTTCCCGAGGTAGCCGGCCGAGCGCGCCTCGGCGATCGCCCGGTTCAGGTTCTCGAACGCGCTCCGGTACTCGCCGCGCATGTAGACGTACGCGGCGTCGATCTCGTTCGCGTACGCGGCGATGAGGAGCCCTTCGATCAGCTTGTGCGGGTTCCGCTCCAGGATCTGGCGGTCCTTGAACGTTCCCGGCTCGCTCTCGTCCGCGTTGCACGCGATGTAGCGCGGGCGACGTCCGTCCTTCGGCAGGAAGGTCCACTTCGTGCCCGTCGAGAAGCCCGCGCCACCGCGACCGCGGAGGCCCGAGCTCTTCACCTCGTCGACGATCTTCGCCGGCTCCATCTCGCGGAGCGCCTTCTCGGCGCCGCGATAGCCGTCGTGCGCGCGGTAGGTCTCGAGGCTCGACCAGTTCTGCCCTTCGGGCGGAAGGAGGAGAAGAACCTGCTCGGTCACGCGGCGGCTCCGTTTCCGGCAGCGCCGCCCGCCGACGTCGAGAAGCGTCCCCGCAGCCGATCGAGCATCGCGGGCAGCTCCTCGAGACGGACGTTCTCGAGATAGGCCTCGTTGTTCACCTGGATCACCGGCGCGGTACCGCACGAGCCGAGGCACTCTGCGCCCTCGAGCGAGAAGAGCCCGTCCTCGGTCACCTCTCCCGGCCGGATGTCGAGCAGCTCCTCGAGCCGCCGCATCATCCCGCGCGCGCCGCGCAGGCAGCAGGAGAGATTGACGCACACCTTCACGTGGCAGCGCCCGACCCGCTCGGAGTGGAACATCGAGTAGAAGGAGATCACCTCCCACACCTCGATCTCGCGGATCTCGAGCAGGACCGCGATCTCCGGCACCATCTCCGGGCGGATCCAGCCCTCGCACTCCTCCTGCACGAAGTGGAGAGCGCTCAGCAGCACGGCGCGCTTCTCCGGATACTTCGGGAACTCCGCGACGATGCGAGCTCGGACGGATTCGGGGAGCGCGGGCGCGCCGACCGCGGCTTCAGCGGTCACACTCGCCTCCGATCATGTTGATCATGTCGAACGTCGGGATCACGTCCGCGAGCATGCCGCCGACGACCATCCGCGGCATCGACTGCGTGTTCGAGAAGCTCGGCGAGCGAGCCCGACACTTGTACGGCTTTCCGGTGCCGTCGCTGACGAGGTAGAAGCCGAGCTCGCCGTTGCCACCCTCGACCGCCTGGTACACCTCGCCGACCGGCGGCACGGGCCCCTCGGTCACGAGCTTGAACTGCGCAATCAGCTCTTCCATCCGGTTGAAAACGCGGCCCTTCGGCGGAAGTCGGAAGCGCGTGTCGTCGACGTCGACCGGACCGGATGGCAGATCGACGAGGCACTGCTCGATCATGCGGGCGCTCTGGCGGATCTCCTCGCAGCGGATGAGGAAGCGATCCATGTTGTCGCTCGCCTCACCTACGGGGACGTCGAAGTCGAGCCGGTCGTACACGAGGTACGGCTGCACGCGGCGGAGATCGTAGGGCACGCCGCTCGCGCGCAGCAGCGGCCCGGTCACGCCGAGCGCGATCAGCTCCTCTCTCGAGAGGTGGCCCGTTCCCTCCATGCGCTCGCGGAAGATCGGGTTCGCCAGGAGGAGGTCCTCGAAGTCCTTCTGCAAGCGCGCGACGTCGGCGAGCTTCTGCCGGACGAGCGACGGGAACTCCGGCTCGACGTCTCCCGAGAGGCCGCCGATCCGGACGTAGTTGCAGGTCACGCGCGCGCCGCACATCGAGTCGAGGATGTCCCACGCGCTCTCGCGCGCCTCGACCGCGTAGAGGAAGGCCGTGAACGCGCCGAGCTCGAGCGCGCACGCGCCGAGGCACGTCAGGTGATCGCCGATCCGCGAAGCCTCGCTCGCGATCACGCGCAGGTACTTGCAGCGGTCGGGGACGTCGATCCCGAGAAGCTTCTCGCAGGCGAGCGCGTAGCCGACGTTGTTGATCATCGGCGAGACGTAATTCAGCCGGTCCGTGTACGGGAACGCCTGGTAGTAGAGTCCGCTCTCGCACTCCTTCTCGAAGCCGCGATGGAGGTAGCCGACCTCGACCTCGGCGCTGAGGACCGTCTCGCCGTCGAGCTTCAAATTCAATCGGACCGTCCCGTGCGTCGCCGGGTGGGACGGCCCCATCTTCATCTCGAAGGGCTCGACCGGGATCTCGATGAGATCCGCTTCGCCCTGCGCTTGCGCCGTTTGCTCCGCCATCTCGCTTCCCGTCGCCTAGCGCTCTTCGCCCGAGCTCCCGGGCGCGCCCGGACCGATCAGCGGCTGGCGCTTCTCCTTCGGGTAGTCCTTGCGCAGCGGATGCCCCTCGAACTCCTCGTACAGGTAGATCCGGCGCAGGTCCGGGTGTCCGTCGAAGCGGATCCCGTAGAGGTCCCACGTCTCGCGCTCGAGCCAGTTCGCACCGGACCAGACGGGCACGACGCTGGGCACGACCGGGTCGTCCTCTTCCACTGGCACCTTGATACGGACGCGGTGGTTCTTCTCGATCGAGTAGAGATGGTAGACGACCTCGAAGCGCGGCTTCCGCCCGAGGTAGTCGACGGCGGTCACGTCGACGAGCATGTCGAACGCGGCTTCCGGATCGTCGCGCAGGAACGTCAGCACCGCGACGCTCGAGGCGCGGTCGACGATCGCGGTCGCGTCGCCGCGAAACGCGTGCGTCGAGAGGACCGCTTCGCCGAACCGCTCGCGCAAGCTCCGGAGGAGCGGCGTCTCCTCGGAGGCCGCCGCGGCGGCGCCGTCGCCCGGCGGTGCGGTCGTTGCGTCCGGCGTGCTCACTCGCGACCCTCGTTTTCGGTGGCGATCGGGTTCGGCGGAACGCGCTCCCGATCGTACTCCCGGCGGATGTGCGAAAGCCGCCGCGAGAGGTCGTCGACGGGGACGAGGAGATCCTTCTTGTGCCAGAGCGTACCCTCTCGGCTGAACGCGGAGATCTCGACGCGATCGCTCATCACGATCGCCTCCTCCGGGCACGCTTCCTCGCAGAGGCCGCAGTACATGCAGCGACCCATGTCGATGTCGAAGACGCGCGGGTAGCGCTCGATCGCGTCCTCCGTCTCGCCCGGCACGATGTAGATGCAGTCCACCGGGCACGCCCACTCGCAGAGGCCGCAGGCGACGCAGCGCTCCTTGCCGCTGTCCATCTCGACGAGGACCGGCATGCCGCGGAACGCGGGCGGCTTCACGAGGTCCTGCTCGGGGTACATCACCGTCGCGATGGTCGGCTTTCCGACGATCCAGCCCCAGAGGTTCCGGAAGAAGTGTCGGCTCGTCACGCGGAGCCCGGTCAGGATCGCGCGCGCGGCGAAGGGA
>Ga0194128_10007245_pt1 | contig 14584 bp, 14 predicted proteins | sample TA2KigCa65mmetaG_FD_148650 | JGI IMG/M metagenome (GOLD analysis project Ga0194128, IMG submission 148650) | Freshwater microbial communities from Lake Tanganyika, Tanzania - TA2015037 Kigoma Deep Cast 65m | ecosystem: Environmental > Aquatic > Freshwater > Lake | place: Tanzania: Lake...
TTTCACAGTATGCCGCTATTCGTGAGGCTGAAGCCTTACTTCTTGATATGGGTAAGGTCAAAGATCCAACAGCGCTCACCAAGAAAATCGCCTCATCGAGAGACTTCTTATCACTAACTGCAATTGCAGTGATTGGTCTAGGACTAGTCGTTTTCGCTCTAGTTATTTGGGCGGTAATGACTTAGACATGGAGATTGCAGTAGCGATCTTTATTCTCTTCACATTCCTAGTTGGGTTGGTCACGTTCAAATTTGATCACCCAATTAAGCATAGGCCAAAGATAACTGGTCGGGGTGGGGACTTTAACGAGTAGATCTAGAGTTGAATGACTTTGCTTCCAACAATTAAATCGTGAACCGTTCTACGATCGCTACGAAACACAAAGAGGCTATCAATAACAAAAGTAATCCCATTGGTTGCGGTGGAGAGAAGTTGACCCACAAGGCCCTTAACTGTAATTTCACGAAGAGCCATTCTGGCCCATGTAAAACGCTCTCCAGATTTGGCATCAACAACAACTTGCTTCAAGATTCGTTTGGCAGGGCTCTGTCCGGTCTGCCAGGTAAACAGGCTCAAGATCACCCAACCAATAACTAGGGTTACCACAAGCAGGGCAGCATCTAGCAGCGCTGCTCCAAAGCGCGCTTGGATAGAAGCCAATTGCTCAGAAGCGGGGGGCGGATGTTTCTAGATTCTCGTTGTTCATAACAGCATTTAAGCTCAGTCTGAAGATAGACTCGAGAAAAGGTGATGCATTTGCTCTCTTCGCATGGGCAATTCTCAGGAAAGTACATTAGAGGAAATCACCAACCTTCTTGACTCACCTTCAAACTTTGTAGAGACTACGGAAGGAGAACTGTAATCGATTACAGTTTGACGGAGGAGTCTGGATGACGCATAAAGCGACAATCGACCATGTGGCTCGGCGCGCTGGAGTCTCCGTGGCATCTGTTTCCCGGGTTATCAACGGAGCTTTGGCTCGGCCGGAGACGGTGAAAAGAGTCAGGGAGGCAATTGAAGAACTCACATATCAACCCAACTCGGCTGCGCGGGCGTTGAAGGTGCGAGAGTCTGAACAAATTTGCCTCTCCTTTCCTGATATCGGAAACCCTGCTTATTTGGCACTTACCCAAGGGATAAGTCGAGTACTTCGTGACTCTAAATATCGACTCATTCTTTCAACCTCGGTTAGTAACGAAATGGAGATTGAATGGCATCTCCAGCATCTTGGTAGCGGTTACGCAGATGGATTGATCATTTCGCCAATCGTGACTAATGAGAGAATCAAAAAACTTCTTCAGGGCTTAATAGTTCCTACTGTAGTAATTGGCACCCTCCCTGCAGGAGTAAAGCTGGACAACGTGGGCATTAATACGCAAAGGGGCATTGAACTTGCCGTAGCTCACTTAAAGGAATCTGGTCGTAAAAAGATTGCATTTATTAATGGTCCAATTAGCACAAACCCAGGAAAACGTCGATACAAGAGCTTTCTCTTGGCCATGGAAAAATACAAATTTAAGTTTGATGATAACTCAACTTATTTTTTATCTGACTTCACCAGCCAGGCAGCCATAGACTACTTGAAAAGTGCTGGGAAACTCAAAAAATTCGACGCAATTCTCTGTGCAAATGATCTCATTGCAGTAGGTGTTATGAGTTTGCTATTAAGAGACAAAGTAGAAGTTGGTCCTGAGATTGCAGTCATTGGGATGGATAATACAGATTTAAGCAAGATTATCTATCCATCTTTAACAAGCATCGATCTTCGCGCTGAGCAGCGTGGTGAAATTGCAGCTACGTTATTGCTTAGGCGAATGAGTAATCCCAGCCTTCCGCCACAAAAAATCCAATCTCAACCGACTCTTGTTATTCGAGATTCGAGCCGAATATGAAATTAAGGAGTCATAGCAAGAACAGAGTCAAGCTCTATAATCGTGGCGCCTGGCTCTTCACTATCCCAGCATTTATTCCGCTATTTTTGCTTAGCATTGTTCCACTTGCTCGAGCCGTGTGGACGGGATTCACCGATTTGCAAGCGGGACTGGGGTTCCAGCCTAGTTTCATTGGCTTCGAGAATTTCCGTCGCCTAGCTGGAGATATTTTCTTCTGGGATTCATTTCAGATCGGAGCGGTTTGGGCAGTAGCAGTTACGACACTTTCATTAAGCTTAGGATTTGGTTTGGCGCTTTTGCTTAATCAGAATCTTAGATTCTTGGGATTAATGAGAGTTCTCTCCCTAATCCCTTGGGCTATGCCACCGGTCATTGTGGCCATAATGTGGCAAATACTCCTAAATCCAGGGATTGGCCCAGTTGATTCAATTCTTCGGTTCCTGAGACTTCCATTTGCGGATATTTATCTACTAGGGGATTTCGAGACAGCCTTTCCAACGGTTGTGGTAATTGGTGCCTGGGTCGGCATGCCAATAATTACGGTATCCATTCTTGCTGCGTTGCAAGGAATCCCACAAGAAATTATCGAATCGGCAAAAATTGACGGCGCTAATGCTTGGAATCGGTTTCGATATGTGACACTTCCAGCCGTCCGAGCCATCACCACTGCCTTAGTTGCTCTAAACATAATCTGGAACTTCAATTCCTTTGGTCTGGTATTCGTCTTAACAGCAGGTGGACCTGGGGGGAAGACTTACTTACCAGCACTATTTGTCTACAATGAGTCTTTCAAATATGGCAATTTTGGTTATGCCGCCGCAATGGGAATTGTCATGACGATAACTGTAATGCTGATGCTTCTGGTCTATCTGAAGGCTAGTTCGCGGCAGGATGAAAAATAATGGCTAATCAAAAGAAGCTTAGCCTCGGTAACGCCATTCAGTATGTGATTGTGGTGCTGTATCTCTTTTTCTTGGGATTTCCATTTATTTGGATGTTTATAACTTCTTTTAAGACACCTATCGAATTACTCGAGCTGGATCAATCATTAATTCCTGAAAGTTTTTACATTCAAAATTACGTTGACATTCTTGAAAAGCGAGGGTTGGTAAGATCTGCCACCAACAGCGCAATTGTCGCAATCGTATCCACGGTCCTTACGATGGTCGTTGCTATTCCTGCAGGGTATGCCATGGCTCGACTTAAGGCGTTTTATGCGAAAGCCACCACGGGATGGATAATTTTCAGCCAGGTATTCCCACTCTCTTTGGTGATTATTCCGCTCTTCCTTGCGATTAGGACTCTTGGGCTACTGGATTCATTACAAGGATTAATTCTAGTTTACGTAGTAGCTAATCTACCTTTCGCATTATGGATGTTGCGCGGCTATGTGGCAAACATTCCCACTGATCTTGAGGAAGCAGGTGCCATCGACGGCGCATCTATGTTTCAAATCCTGCGCAAGATAGTCATTCCACTGCTTATACCAGGGATAGTGGCCACATCACTGTTTACATTACTAAATTCTTGGAATGAATTTTTTTTCGCATTAGTTCTGATTCAAACACCTGAAAATGAAACCCTGCCACTAACGCTTGCACGATTCGTTGGCTCAGAAGGTCAAGTACTTCTTGGTCCCTTAGCGGCCGGCGCTTTCCTCGCAACGATTCCATCGCTTGTGGTATTTGGAATCATCCAACGCAGAATTTCCAGCGGTCTTTTAGCCGGAGCAGTAAAGGGTTAATGGATTGATGGAAATAAATACACCTACTAAGGAAGGAAAAATAATGAACCCTCGTTCTACTACGAAATTCCGTAAGCGAGCATCAACTCTTTCCGTTTTTGCACTTCTAGTGTCGCTCCTAGGAGCGACCCTTACTGTGCCCGCGAAAGCTGCAGGGGTCGAATTAACCTACTGGTCGTTCCACTATCTCAAGGCCACAACGGAGGCCACAGAGAAGATTGTGGCCAACTGGAATAAAGAGAACCCAAATGTGAAAGTAAAGATTGTCTATCTTGATGTAAACAACTATCTAGACAAGCTAACCACGGCATTTGCCGGTGGCACTGCACCCGATATTTTTACTAGCGAAGCAGCATCAATTGTTGCCTATTCAAAAGGTGGCTATCTCGCTGATTTGTCTCGCGAAATGTCGAAGTTGAAATCAACAATACCTACAGGGCTATGGAAAATTAGTAGCTATGGAGGCCGACTCTACGGCGTACCGATGATGACTCAGACCTACACCGCTTTTGCAAACGTTGATAAGTTCAAGAAAGCTGGAGTTGAGATTCCTAAGAACTCAATGACTTGGGATGAGCTCCGCACCCTCGCGAAGAAGTTGACCACAACTAGTGAATATGGTTTGGCCTGGGCCCTACGTCAGCCCGCCGCACTATTTATGATCATGAGCACTAACTTCGGGGGAACTTATTTCCGCGGCCTTACATCTGTAGGCGGTGCAAACTTGAGCATCACCGATAAGGAACTTCAAGTTCCTACGCGGATTCATCAAATGATTTATGAGGATAAGTCCATCGATCCTGCATCAATCGTGCTTGGCGGAGGCGCAAATATCGCTCCGTTTATTGCTGGCAAGACCGCAATGATGTTTGGTGCAAGTTATATCGCATCAGATCTTGATGTTGCGGCAAAGGAGAAGGGATTCAACTGGACAGCGCTACCTCTTCCAACAGGAAGTGTCTCTAATCAACAGGGCGCTAACCCACAAACTCTTTCAGTTTCCTCTCAAAGCAAATATAAGAAAGAATCTGCCGCTTTTATTCGCTATATGATGCGAGATGACAATCTCACTTCGATGGCTTTGGCAGAGGCGTTGATTCCTTCTACAACTGGTTCAGCCAAAACCGCCCTAGATCTCAAAAAGAGCAGCCCAGGCTGGACACAGATCTTGAACGATGCCGGAGCTCTTACCGTTGCTCCATTCGTTCTTGTTCCTGCTTACCAGAAGTGGAAGGATGTTGTTGCCCAGCCAACATGGCAACAATGGGTCCAAGGAAAGATAACCCGAGCTGAAATGATCAAAAGACTAACTGATGGCTGGAAGGCCATTCGATAGTTGATGACATCAGAATGGAATCTTTCCTGAGTTAATGAGGGGTCACTCAAGGGTTGTTCTTTCGGTGACGCAAGAACAACCCTTGATGTAGCAATGCCTTGAGTACTTGGTGCAAAGTAATCGAGAAGGAGTGAAAATGGCAGCACTAGAGCAAGGCGCCGTTGGAGCACTAACTGGTGCGGCAATTGGCGATGCACTTGGTGGTGCAACAGAGGGATATTCGCTTGAACAAATCCATAGTCGTTACGGGGGATTTGTCAAAGGAATTGCCCCTCCTTTCAACCCCGACTGGCAAAATGCACGCCCAGTATCTCCTTTCCATAAAGGTGATGGCCACATAACTGACGATTCATTGATGACGGAATCCCTAGTTAGTGTCTATTCACAAGTGCTGGATCATCTTGATGCATATAGTTTTGCCCAATACATTGTTCCAGAATTGATTGAGAAGAAACGCTGGATTCCAGAATTACACCAGGAAACTCTCCTGATTCATCGAGTCTTTCATGCTGAGAAATGGTTAGTTCATAAGCTACATCACTCCCATGCTGATCCGCGTGAAGCTGGAGTTGGTAACATGGTTAATTGCGGCGCTTCAATGTATATGGGACCTGTGGGAATAGTTAATGCGGGCAATCCAGTAGCGGCTTACAAGGAAGCTATTGAGATTGCTGGTGCGCATCAATCTAGTTTTGGACGCGAAGCTGCCGGTGTCTTTGCTGCTGTAGTTGCTGCCGCAATGAATCCACAGACGACAATCGATGAAATTCTAGAGATTTCGGTCGAACTAGCACATGATGGAACAAGGAGTGCTCTTCTAGCAGTTCTTAAGACTGCTGGTGAAATAGGCAATTGGAGAACAAGTCTCAAAGATCTACGTTCATCTATCGCGCCATTTGATTCGATGGCAGAGGCTTATCGAGAGCCAGGGCCTGATGCGCGCAAACCATCTCGATTGAAATCAGTCGAGGAATTACCTATTGCACTTGCTCTTCTAAAGATAACTAAAGGTGACTTTAAAGAGGGAGTATTAGCCGCGACAAATTATGGGCGTGATTCTGATTCCATCGCTACGATGATCGGTGCCATATCAGGTGCAAAAAACGGTAGAAATTCCATTCCGCAAGAATGGATTGAAACTGTTGAGCGTGAGAGTAAACGCGATTTCTTAGCTCTTGGTAGAAAAATGTCTGAAATAGCTCGTGAAATTGCGATGAAGGATGTTAGAAGAGAGAGAGTTATCTCACTTGCACGCGAAAACATATTTTCAAATCCACCGATATACCAAGGCAAATGATATCAATTCTCGAGCGCGCCCAAGGTGCCATGGCTGGGTTAGCAGTAGGGGATGCGTTAGGCAGGCCCGTCGAAGGTATGTCGGCAGAACAAATAAGAAATACCTATGGTTCGGTCTCAAACTTTGTCAACATGACTCCCAGCGGTAGTGACGATACCGAATACGCGTTACTAACTGGCAGCGCTCTTCTAAAATATGGGAAAGCAATTACTTCAGAGGACTTTGCCGATTTTTGGCTAGAGAAAGTTTGTTCACAGACAGATTCTTTTGTTGGTGCGGGATTTTCAGAGATGAGTGCCATTGCAAATCTTCGTAAAGGGCTTCGCCCACCTCAAAGCGGGCAACACAACCATGCGTGGAGCGATGGATTAGCAATGAGAGTCGCCCCAATTGGAGTTATTGCTCGTGGCAATTTTAATCTAACAAGATCGATTACAACAGCAGATGGCATGGTGAGCCATTCGGGAGAGGGAATCCACTCTGGCGTTGTAATAGCAATCGCCGTTTCTTCGGCGATGTCAGGCAGAGACTCTGAAAGGGTATTTAGGGATTCAATCTCCATGATTCCGGTTGATTCGTGGACCTATCGTTCCATGCTTGCGGTGCAAGAAATTGTGAATGCCCACAAATTCAAGCCTGTGCGTGAAATTGTGGATTGCCTATTAGAGAAAGTGGCGGTAACTGATTACTTCTATGCAGACTTAGCCCCCGAGGCCGTTTCTTTGGCAATGGCATCAGTCCTCTACGGCGAAGGGGATTTTGCAAGAACATTGCTTTTCGCGGTAAATCTGGGCCGAGATGCGGACACAATTGCAGCAATGGCTGGCGCAGTAGCAGGAGCACTCGCTGGGTATTCCGCAATTCCAGATAGCTGGAAAGGTGCTGTCACGACTGTGGGCGGAACATGTCTCCAATTTGCAAAAGGGCTTAACCCTTATGAGATGGCTGAAAAACTTATGAAGGTGGCATTATGACTGTGACGCTCGAAGATCGTATTGCTGGGATCGTATATGGCCTTGCATTTGGCGAGGGCACTGCCTTACCTTCAGCAACACATCGATTATCAATCTTGGCTCCGAAGCGAGTATTACGCATGAAAAGTCTAGGAGAATTTGCTGATAATCAAAAACAAACTACTCGTCCCTTTCCTTACACCCATGCTCAAGCAAGCCACATGCTAGATCCAAGTCCATCCGATGACACTGAGTGGTTTGCTTTTGTCGCGGACTATCTGCTTTCATCCCAGGATTCATTAGTGGCATGGAGGCATTTAGCAGAGCAATCATCGGATATCCAAGCACGCACAGGAACAAAGATTGCATTTCGGAATCTCCTTGAAGGTAAGAATCCGCCAGCTTCCGGTCACGACAATCCGCACTATTTTGATGATATTGCCATGATTAGGGCGCTTGCCATCGCGGCGGTGTATAGCCGTGATAACGATCTACTTACGAATAAAGTTTTGGCAGATACATCCATAACTCATAGCGAAGACGGTGTTTTTTGTGCGCTGGCAGTAGCCCATCTGATCGCCTCTCTTCTGAGAGGTGAGAGTATCTCCCAGGCTTCAGAGGTAGCACTGCAACAAACCCCGAAAAATTCTTGGTCACACACAGTGGTTCACTCGATGATTAATAGGTCAGCAGGAACTACGGATCTCTTAGCTCGGTATACAATTCTAGAAACGAGCGAAATTGAAAATATTTATGCATATCCTGTCTCAGCCCCCGAGACACTAGGTCTGCTACTTGCTCATCTTCGACATTGCGAAGATGCAAAAGAACTTCTTTTTTCAGGCTTACTTCATAAGCGGAAACTCGATTCTTTACCAGCTCTCATGGGAGCCGTAGCTGGTGCGCATTTTGGAACATCGTGGATTCCTAGCGAACATAAAAGTGCGACAATTCAGCTCGATGGCGTTAGCATTCCTAAACTTAAAGGAATGACCCTTGGAAGTCTTGTCGCACGCTTGTCGAAGGGAATCTAATGGCTGCTCTTTCGGGATTAAGAGTGCTGGATTGTGCGACTCTTTTTGCTGGTCCAACTGCTTCACTCATGCTCGGTGATTTTGGTGCAGATGTGATCAAAATTGAGCACCCCGAGAAGGGTGATTCAGTTCGCCAACATGGATTCAAAAAAGAGGGTCAATCGCTATGGTGGCTATACCTATCTCGAAACAAAAAGAGTCTTGCTCTAGATTTAAGTTCACCTCGCGGCGCAGAAATACTCATGAAGCTGGTGATGCATTCAGATGTACTTATTGAGAACTTCCGCCCTGGAACATTGGAAAAATGGGGATTAGGCCCCAACATTTTGCTTGAGATCAATCCTCGTCTAGTAATTGCGCGTGTCACTGGCTTTGGACAAACAGGACCTTATAAATCAAGGCCAGGGTTTGGAACCCTGGCCGAGGCTATGAGTGGATTTGCTGAGCTAACTGGATCACCAGAAGGCCCTCCAACGTTGCCGGCATTTGGACTTGCTGATGCAATCGCAGGAATTGCAACCGCACAAGCCATTATGACTGCACTTTTTGCATTGAACAACCCGCGCTCGGAGAGTTTTGCCAAGGGCCAGGTAATTGATACTTCTCTCATAGAACCGATAATGGCAACCCTGGGCCCCCAAGCCCTAATTTTTGATCAACTAGGTGTTAAACAAAGACGTACAGGAAATCGCACCGCAAACAACGCACCACGAAATACCTATCAGACACGGGATAAGAAATGGGTCGCAATTTCAACCTCAGCCCCTTCAATCGCGGCCAGAGTCATGACTCTCGTTGAACACCCCGAGGTAATTGATGAACCATGGTTCAACGAAGGCCGAACTCGCGTTGAGCATGCCGATGAGCTTGATTCCTATATCGCAGAGTGGATTTCTCAACGTGATTGTGTTGACGTCATTAGCGCATTTAGTAAAGCTGAAGCAGCGGTTGCTCCAATCTATGATATCGAAGATATAATTAATGATCCTCAAATTCAGGCAAGAGAAACGATTACTCGAGTCCAAGATGATTCACTGGGAACCATTCTAATGCAAAATGTAATGTATAAGTTATCCAGGACGCCAGGGGAGATACGTTTTACTGGACGCCCAAAAGGTAACGACACCCACACAATTCTGCAAGAATTGCTTCACCTTGAATCGGCCGAGATTCTTACATTACATAAGGAAAAGGTAATCTTCGATGCTCGCGCGTAGTTACCTTTATGTTCCAGGAGATAACTCTAGATTTCTTAACAAGGCTTCAGAATCTAATGCAGATGTAGTAATCCTAGATCTTGAAGATAGCGTCAAACTAGAGAATAAAGCCATCGCAGAGAATATGGTGAGAGACTTTCTTGAAGGCACAAATAGAGACAAAATACACCTACGAATTGAGCCAACTCGACTAAGTTCTTTAGTGGATCTGATAAACCATGTAAGAATCAGCAAGATTGTCCTGCCAAAAGTTGAGTCAGCGATAGAAGTAGAAGAATTCAACCAAATTAATAAATTCAATAAGCCCCTTCATGTTTTGATTGAAAGCCCCCGAGCACTTGAAAATATTAGCGCAATTGCCCAAGCCAAGAATGTAAGATCACTTGGTATCGGAGAGTTAGACTTTTTCTCAAATATTTCGTTATTCCAAGATGTTCATATGAGCTTAAAGTCGGTCATACGTAGTAAGTTGGTAATAACCTCAGCTGCTTACGGCCTAAATCCACCAGTAGCGCCAGTGTCAATTAACTTCAAAGATCGAGCCTCATTTATGAATGAGTCTAAAGAGTTTTTGCAATGGGGATATTGGGGTAGAACATGTATTCATCCCACACAGGTAGAGATAGCCAATGAAGTCTTTAGTATCTCATCAGAACTCAAGGTTGAAGCTCGAGAAATTCTAGAGTCACTTCGTGTTTCAAAACTGGGGGCCACTACTAGTAAAGAGGGAGCAATGATTGATCAGGCTCACCTCAGGTGGGCAGCACGAATCTTGGAAATCTAAGTCGGAGCAATCATTTTCAATGTTAAATTCAATAATGAAAAATTCAATGTACTAAGAATTTGGTTTTCTACTCAATACAGATTCTATGGAATTATCACTAGGGGCTATTAGTTTATTCTTAAGAACGATTGCTATTAAGAGGATTGGCACCATCGTCATTAATGCACATCCAGCAATGGTCTGCCTAACTCCAAAGACTTGACTACTCCATCCAATAATTGGGGAAGAAAAAGGTGCCCCTGCTATAAAAATAAACTGATAAATCCCCAGCACCCGGCCGCGAATGCGTTGGTCGGTGGTCATTTGAGTGATGGAGTTTGCAGCGATAACTGTCGTTAGCGCTGCAGCGCCAACCAAGGGAAGTAGGGTTGCAAAAGATTGAAAGGTTGGCAGGAATGCAGAAAAGAGTAGAAGTGAGGAAAAGGCGACAGAAGAACCAATCACAAACTTGGTTGACCGAAAATGTTCCAGACGAGAAGAAATTAGGGCGGCCAAGAAAGTTCCAATTGCCAAACAGGTGCCCAAGAAACCAAAGGAGGCAGATCCTAGTCCGAACTCCTTCGTGGTCATTAATATATTGAAGATTTCAAAGTGAAGACTAAAAGTTCCCATAAAGAAGCACACAGACATGATTACGTATAAATCTGGTCTAAACCTTACATAGCTGAAGGCTTGTCTCAATGTTTGAACATCCCCCTGGGGTTCTTTGAGAAAAAGTTCGGACTCTTTAATCCTTAACATTGCAAATAGGACAAAGAGAAAAGAGACTCCATTAATTGCGATAGCAAGCCCTGTCCCAATTGTTGCTATCAAGATACCAGAGATGGCTGGTCCTAGAACTCGGCCGAGGTTGAAATTTGTTGAATTAAGGGCTATGGCGTTTGGAATATCCTTTAGTCCAACAAGTTCACCGACAAAGCTATGTCTAACGGGCTTATCAATGCCGTCAGTCAAGCCTTGCAAGAACGCAAGAAACATTACATGCCAGATTTGAACACTGTTAGTAATAACCAAAATTCCAAGAAGAATATTAACTAAGGAAGCAAAAAAATTTGTAATCATTAAAACGCTACGCTTTTTAAACCTGTCAGCAATGTATCCACCAACTAGAATCACTATCATGAATGGGGCAAATTGAAGTGCAGTAAGAATTCCCAGATATGTACCGCTATTGGTCAATTGAAGGACTAGCCACGCTTGAGCAACCCTACCAACCCAGAATCCAAGGTTTGAGATTAAGTTTGCAACGAACGAAATACGATAGTTTCGATGCGAGAGTGCTCGCCAATGATCTTTAGGCTCTTTCAGAGATCTGGGCTTTCACACATTAAATAACGCCTCTATTCGAAGACAGATTTAGTAAACCTCAGAATACTATCAATTCTTGGCCATTTTGGATGGAACCTGACGTGACCGCGTCTTCATTTAGATTCTTATTTCTTTGAGCAGCTGAATTTCCCGATGAGTGGGATACTTAAACTTAAATGAAAGCAAAGATAAAGAATGGTTTCCCACCCAAGATCTGCCAGCGCTGCAATCTTGAGTTTGAATGGCGGAAGAAATGGGCCAGGGACTAACAGAGCGTTATATACTGCTCAAGTAGATGTGACGCAGGCAAGTAGCTACATCTGTCGAATCAAGGTGTTGGCAAAGATCTGCCAAGCCAGAGCAGATTTAGCGATCAGCGAGAGTGTGATGTAACTACGCTCGCCTCTTAGGTATTCACTCCACTTACCCACCTTCTTATATTGCAACCATTGAACTAATGCAAAAGAATTGAAGAATACAAAAATGGTGACAACAATTCCATAGACAAAGGTTGGCGCTGAAGTCTCACCAGCTCCTCCAATTGAAAAGACACAGAAGAGCAGCGCAACCCAAGGAACTATTCCGGTAATACAACCAAGGATAAATGGCAACCAACCACCGCCACCCGGAATTTCATACTTTTCCTGGAGCTAACCAAAGAAAATCATTGAAGCATTCACTCCAAGAATAGCAATTAGTGAGGCGATATCGGCAATTCCGGTTACTTGTGCAATTAAAACAATCATCACCGATGAGCTGATGGAGTATTCCACTCATCCAAAGTAATTGCGTTGCGCAAGAAGACCTGTGCTATATCGCGGAAAGAATCTTGGGCTAGCAAACATGAAATGTGCCAGGGCAGATAGACCTAGAAATATTGCAACTGTTAGCCCGATCGGAGTTTCAAATAAAACGACTGAAGGAGCAAAAGATGATCCTGGGGGCCTGCCATATAGGTAGCAGTTATGAGTAATGCGAAGTCACTACATAGGGCGAGAACTGCTGTCATCTGAATGAGATGAAGAAAGCCTGCCAATATGTTTACCTTACGAAGTCCCTGCACTGTTATTGCTCTGCCCACAAGTGCAACTTACTCTCCGGTTGCTCATCAATCTTGGATACGCGTCGCAAGAATCAAATCAAATTGGAGGTGACAGCGCCAGCTCGCAGTATCACAGTGTGCTATGGTTAAAAACGAAGCACAAGGTGGCGAAAATCGATAATCCTTTCTGAGTATGTAGATATCGCCGAAGATGCGGAAAGAGTGACACCACATTTGAAAGATCTATCTACGGGTGGGTCTTAATGCCCTGATTGTGTTGGACTTAGTCTTTACCATCTTCTTATCCAAATCAACGCATCGCAATCGCTGACTTTAGATAAGCGTTCTTCCGCGCTCAAACTGCGACGGCCAGTCAATCTTTACCCCCAGCTCCTCAGCTGCAGCCATTGCCCATCTAGGGTTTCTAATCATCGCTCTTGCAAGAAATACCGCATCTGCTTTTCCAGATGAGATGATCTCGTCTGCTTGTTTAGCCTCGGTTATCAAACCGACAGCAGATGTTGGAATCGAAGCACCTTCTCTGATTGCCTTAGCAAATGGCACCTGAAAACCAGGAACTGCCTTTATTGGCGCGTTATGCAGATTGCCACCACTGGAAACATCTACTAGATCAACGCCGAGCTCCTTCATTAGCCTAGAGAGCTCAATAGACTGCTCAATGCTCCAGCCATCATCAACCCAATCACTTGCGCTAATTCGAACAAATAACGGCATGGCATCAGGAATTACTGATCTGACCGCCTTGATTGTCTCAAGCAGGAATCTAATTCGATTTTCGAAAGACCCACCATAGTCATCTCTTCTCTGATTAGAAAGAGGTGAATAGAACTGATGGAAGAGATAGCCATGAGCTGCATGAATCTCCACTAAGTCAAAACCAGCCACCACTGCCCTCTTTGCAGCGCTTGAAAAAGCCTCAGCCAGCACTTCTATCTCAGCTACCGTTAATTCATGGGGCTTAAGCATTCCCTGATAGGCAAGGCTTGATGCTGAAACAGGAATCCAGCCGCCTTCATCCTTTGAAGCGATACGATGATCATCCCAAGGCAGCATCGTTGAAGCCTTACGGCCAGCATGGGCTAGTTGAATCCCAATTCTTACATTCAAAGAGTGTGCAAAGTCAGTAATTGGCCTAAATGCATTTACTTTCTCATCCGATTCAAGCGAGGGACAACCTATTGAGATTCTTCCCTCCATTACCACACCACTTGCCTCAGCCATCACTAGGCCAGGCGCTCCGGTAGCAAATGCCATCAAATGAGCATGATGCCAGGGGGAAATCAATCCATCTTTGGCTGAGTACTGACACATAGGTGAGACCCAGGTGCGATTTTGAAAAGTTACTCCACGAAGGGTTAATGGATCAAATAGATGCACCAATTAATTCACTTTTTTCATAGTAGGTGTTCATACTGAATAAAGCCACTCGCCTCACCTTTTACAAAAGCATCATATAAGGCTCTGGCCTGAGCATTGTCTTCTTTAGTGATCCAATATAGACGCTCAGCACCAATCTGCCTGCCATAGGAGGCAGCCCTATCAAGAAGGGCTCTACCAACTCCTTTCCCGCGATAGTTGGGATCAACAAAGAGATCTTCTAGATAAAGATAATCAACCTTATGCCAGGTCGATGGGCGCAAGAAGCAATGCGCTATCCCACAAACTTCTGAATCGACTTCTGCAACAAATCCAGTTATTAGGCCCTTTGGATTCAAGACCTCACTCCAGGTATTACTTGTAATTTCATCGCTTAACGCAGTTTCATAGAACTTTAGATAGCCATCCCAGAGTCTCTTCCAACTCTGATAATCATCGCTTGCAAGAGCGCGCAGGGATAGCATCAAAGGTCTCTACTTTCTTAAGTAGGGATTAACCCTTCTCCTTAAATGCCTCAGCAATCTTTTGGGCAGCTCCAGAGAACTCTGCTGGAATAACCCAAATCTTGCTGGCTTGCCC
>Ga0194128_10007248_pt1 | contig 14579 bp, 12 predicted proteins | sample TA2KigCa65mmetaG_FD_148650 | JGI IMG/M metagenome (GOLD analysis project Ga0194128, IMG submission 148650) | Freshwater microbial communities from Lake Tanganyika, Tanzania - TA2015037 Kigoma Deep Cast 65m | ecosystem: Environmental > Aquatic > Freshwater > Lake | place: Tanzania: Lake...
GGGAGTGGGTGGGGCCGCCGGCGCGGCCGCGTTCCGCGGCGCGGCACGCTCGAAGTCGATGACGATGCGATAGGGGTTGTAGAGCGAGTAGACGCTGTACCGGGCGGCGCCGTTCAGGTCGAACACGACGCGCGTCCGGTTGTCCGCGTGCCGGCCGATCCGGGCCTGGCGCACGACGTCGTCGGGGAACGGCACCGTGGCGTCCCTGAGCGCCTCGACGGGCCGCGTGTTCCGCAGGTCGATGAAGACGCGCGGGGGGCCCTCGAGCCGCTCCTCGTAGAACATCGCCTCGCGCTCCAGCTCGAGGGTGATCCGGAGCGCATCGGGCAGCGCCTCGCGTCGAAGCGCCCGGAGCGTCGACGCCCGGGCCGCGCTCTCGGCGCCGGCGAGCCGCGTCACGTGCCCCGACACCTGGGCGACCAGCGAGCTCGAGGGGAACTGCCCCCTGAGCCGCTCGAACAGGCGGAGCGCCTCGGTCCGATCGCGCGTGTCGCCGAACTGCCAGTACGCGTCGGCGGCCAGCACCGCCGCCTGCCACAGCGCGTTGTCGCTGTACCCGCTCTGCGGGAAGCGCCGCGCGAGGTTCTCGTACTGCCCCACGATGTCGCGCAGGCGGGCGAGCAGGGCCGCCGATGCCTCGCCGGGCGGGCGCGCGCGCAGCTGCGGCGCCAGGTTCATCTCCCGGCGCAGCTCCTTCTCGCGCGCCAGCATCTCGGTGTAGAGCGCCTGGATCGCCTGCGAGGCGGAGGGCTGAAGACCGGCCGCGTGCACCACCGGCTGGCGACCTCCGCCGGCCACGCCAGCAGCCGGCGGCCATCCCCCGGCGGCGGCGGCGAGGGCGAGGAGCCCCGCCGCGACCGAGGCCGTCGGCCCGGCCGGCGCGCGGACTCCCGGCGGTCGGAGGCGTCTAGCGCAGCTGCGCATCCACCTCCTCGAAGTAGTTGCGGTCGACGAGCACCTCGCGCGGCTTGCCGCCGCTGCCGGGCGACACGAGGCCGTCGGCCTCCATCATGTCGACGAGCCGGGCGGCACGGCTGAAGCCGATGCGCAGCTTCCGCTGAAGATAGGAGATCGACGCCTGGCCCGTGCCGACGACGATGCGTGACGCTTCGTCGTACAGCTCGTCCTTCTCGAATGCCAGTGCGTCAGGGCCGCTTGCTTCGTCCTCCGCCGTAATCGTGTCGTCGAACACCGGCTTGCCCTGTTTGCGCAGGAAGCTCGCGAGGCGCGCCGACTCCTGTTCCGAGATGTAGGGGCCGTGGAGCCGGATGCATCGAGACGAGGCGGGCGGCAGGAAGAGCATGTCGCCGCGGCCGAGCAGCTGCTCGGCGCCGTTGCTGTCGAGAATCGTGCGCGAGTCGGTCTTCGACGACACCCGGAAGGAGATGCGCGAGGGCAGGTTGGCCTTGATGAGCCCGGTAATCACGTCGACCGACGGCCGCTGGGTGGCCAGAATCAGGTGGATGCCGACGGCCCGCGCCATCTGCGCCAGGCGCGCAATCGACTCCTCGACCTCGTTGCTGGCGACCATCATCAGATCGGCCAGCTCGTCGATCACGACGACGATGAACGGCAGCGGCTTGGGTGCGTCGGCGTCGCGCACCGCGCCTTCGGCGAGCGCCAGCCGGATGTTCCGGTTGTACTGGTCGATGTTGCGGACGCCCTCGCCGGCGAGCGTCTTGTAGCGCTCTTCCATCTCGTGGACGGCCCAGCGGAGCGCGTTGGCCGCCTTCTTGGGATCGACGACGACCGGTGTGAGCAGGTGCGGGATGTCCTCGTACATGCCCAGCTCCAGCCGCTTCGGGTCGATCAGGATGAGCCGCACGTCGTCGGGGGTGGCCCGGTAGAGGATGCTGGTGAGCATCGCGTTGAGCCCGACCGACTTGCCGGTGCCCGTCGACCCCGCAATCAGCAGATGCGGCATCGAGGCGAGGTCGGTGACGTACGGCTCGCCGTGGATGGTCTTGCCGAGCGCCAGGGTCAGCTTCGAGAGTGACCGCTGGTAGGCATCCGATTCGAGCAGCTCGCGCAGCGAAATCGTCTCGCGGTTCGGATTCGGGATCTGGATGCCGACGGTCGACTTGCCGGCGATCCGATCGATCAGGACCGACTCCGCCTCCATCGCGAGGCAGAGGTCATCGGCGAGGCTCGTGATCTTGCTGTACTTGACGCCCGCCTCCGGCTTGAACTCGAACGTCGTCACGACGGGGCCAGGATGGATCTGCGCGACCTGCCCTTCGACGGCGAACTCGCGGCATTTCTCCTCGAGCTGCCGCGCGGCTTCCATCAGTTCGCGCTCGTCGATCTTTCGCTCCAGCTTCGGGGCGTCCAGCAGCGAGGCCGGGGGCAGCGTGAACGCGCCCTGCTTCCGGGGCGCCGGCTTGGGCGGCGGCTCCGCCGCGGCGCGGGATGCGGGATCCGGGATCCGGGATCCGGCGATGGCGGCGTCCGCGTTCGCAGATCCCGGTTCTCCGCGGCGGGTGATCGGCGGCGCGATCGGCGGGGTTCGCGTCGGCGCCGGTCCCGCGGCGGCCCCAGCGGGCAGGCGGCCGCTTCCGGCTCCCGGCTCCCGGCTCCCGGCTCCCGCCTTCCGCCGCCGCTCGCGCTCCTTGCGGCGCCGCTCCAGCCAGTGGCGCATCGACCCCATGCCGCGCGCCGACAGGTCGCGCGACCGCTCGCTGGCGCGCGCGAAGAGCTGGCCGAAGGAGAAGTGCGTCGCGAGGATCACCGCGAGCGCCATCAGCGTGGTGAGCACGATGATCGAGCCGGTGCGGTTGAACGACTCGGAAAGCGCCGCCGCGCTCCATGCGCCAACCGAGCCGCCCGCGTCGAACGTCGTGCCCGCTCCGAGGCTCGTCGAGGCGCCGGCCGCGGGCGCGCTGCCGAACACGAGGCTGAGGAACGCGCTGGCGCAGCCGAAGAACAGCACGGCGCCGATGAGCTTCGTGTACGCGGCCTGCGGGGGCTGGCACCAGAAGTAATGCCACCCGGCGACCGCCATGACGAGCGGGAGCAGGTACGAGGCGTAGCCGAACAGCTGGAACGACAGCTCGGACAGAAACGCGCCGACGCGGCCGACGAAGTTGGCGGGCGGATGCACCGCGTCGGTCGTGAAGAACCAGACCGGGTCCGTCGGCTCGTAGGTCACCAGCGCGATCAGCCAGATCAGCGCGACGGCGAAGAGCGCCACACCGGCAAACTCGCTGATGCGGCGCGAGAACGTGGACTCAGCCATCGACCCGACCATCCTTTCCCACGGCGGAGTGGGCGCTCATTGCTCTCAGATCTCCATCAGGATGGGCAGCACCAGCGGGCGCCGTCCCGAACGCCGCTTGACGAACCGCCGCAGCTCGCTGCGGAGCTTCTCGGTCATCAGTCCCTGATCCGTCCGCTCTTCGACGCTGGAGGCCGCGATGCACTCGGCGACGACGGCGGCGGCGTCGTCGAAGATCGAGCCGGCGTCGGTCTCGCCGACCACGAAGCCGCGGGCGACGATCTCGGGCTCGCCCACGAGCGTGCCCGTCTGCTTGTTGATCGCCACCACCGCGACGATGACCCCGTCGCCCGCGAGGTGGCGGCGATCGCGCAGCACCTCGTCGCCCACCTCGCCGATGCGGGTGATGTCGATCAGCACGCGGCCGGCCGGCGCCTTGTCGGCGATGCGGCCGCCCCGCTGGTCGAACTGGATGATGTCGCCGTCCTCGGCCAGCAGCACCTGGAGCGCCGGCTCCACGCCGCTCATGACGCGCTGCGCCGCGCGGGCGTGCTGCGTGAGATGCCGGTACTCGCCGTGGATCGGCACGAAGTAGCGCGGCCGGACCAGCGAGAGCACCAGCTTCAGCTCCTCGGCGCTGCCGTGGCCCGAGACGTGCACGTGCTTGATCGCGTCGGTCACCACGTCGGCGCCCCGCCGCGCCACGTGGCTCATCGTCCGGGCAATCGCCTTTTCGTTGCCCGGGATCGCGCGGGCCGACAGGACGACCGTGTCGTCGGGCCCGAGCCGCACGAAGCGATGGTCGTCGATCGAGATGCGCGACAGCGCGGCCTGCGGCTCGCCCTGCGACCCGGTCGTGATGCACAGCACGTCCTGCGAGGTGAAGCCCGGCACCTCCGAATCGCGGATCTGCACCCCGGACGGGACGTGGAGGTATCCGAGGCGCTGCGCGATCTCGGCGTTCTTCACCATGCTTCGGCCGACGAACGCCACGCGCCGATCGAACTGCACGGCGAGATCGACCAGAATCTGCATCCGGTAGACGCTCGACGAGAAGGTGGCGACCACGAGCTTGCCGTGCGTGCTGGTGAAGAGCTCCTCGAAGGCGTCGAGCACCTCGATTTCCGGCCCGGTAAACCCCTTGCGATCGACGTTGGTGCTGTCGGCGAAGAGCGCGAGCACGCCGCGGCGGCCGAGCTCGGCGAAGCGGTGGAGGTCGAAATGCTCGCCGTCGATCGGCGTCTGGTCGATCTTGAAGTCGCCGGTGTGCACGACGATGCCGACCGGCGTCGTAATCGCGAGCGCCACGCAGTCGGGCATGCTGTGCGTCACGCGGATGAACTCGACCGCGAAGGGCCCGATCGTGACCACCTCGCGCGGCTTGACCACCTTCAGCCGGTCCTGCGGATCGACGGCGTGCTCCTCGAGCTTGGGTTCGACGAGCGCGAGCGTCATCGCGGTGCCGTACACCGGACCGCCGAAAAGCGGCATGACGTGCGACACCGCGCCGATGTGATCCTCGTGCCCATGCGTGAGCACGAGCGCCTTGACGTGGGGCCGCCGCGCCTCGACGTAGGAGAGATCCGGAATGATCAGGTCGACCCCGAGCTGGTCGGGGTCGGGGAACATGACACCGGCGTCGATGAGGATCGTGGTGTCCTCCCACGACATCGCCATCATGTTCATGCCGAACTCGCCGAGGCCGCCGAGGGCAACGACCTCGAGCGTGCCCGGAGACACGGCCGCTACCGCGGACTGATCCATACGGATCCCAGCTTCAGGACACACCCCGCACGTTGCGGCGCGGCCGTGGGCCGGGCGGACCACGGCGGCGGCTTCAGGCGGCTGGGAACGCCTGGCACTCTCGGAGGCGGGCCGGGAGCCGACGGTAAGGTCGGCCCCTACAACGACTTCCGGGCAGAAACTATAGCACAGCTCGCGCGAGGCGGGCCATCTCGTCGATCGTGAGCGTCTCCGGCCGACTGGCGGCATTAAGTCCAGCCTCAGCAATCACTTGCGAGGCTGAGCGCAGGGACGAATCCAGGAGGGGACGCAGCGCGTTCAGAAGCGTCTTGCGGCGCTGCTGAAAGAGCGTCCGGACCAGCCGCCCGAACGCCGCGCGGTCGCCGACCTCGGCCGCCGCGGCACGGAAGCGGAGCCGGACGAGCGCGGAGGTCACCGTGGGCGGCGGCCGGAATGCCCCTGGAGGGAGGGTGAGCAGCCGATCGACATCCGCGAGCAGCTGCACCTGGATCGCCAGTGCGCCGTATGCCTTGTCGCCGGGCACCGCGACGACTCGATCCGCCACTTCCTGCTGCAGCATGACGACGGCGTCACGGAGCGCGCGCCCGTCGCCGGCGGCCTCCAGGAGCCGGAAGAGGATGGGCGACGCCACGTTGTACGGGAGATTGCCGGCCACGCGGACCGGCCGGGGCTCGTCTCGCAAGAGCGCGTCGACATCGACCCGCAGCATGTCGCCGACCACCGTGTGTACGTTGGCCGGGACGCGGGCGGGGAGCGCGGCCGCGAGGTCGCGATCGATCTCGACCGCGATGACGCGGCGGACGCGGGGCGCCAGTGCGGCGGTCAGCGCGCCGCGGCCGGGGCCGATCTCGAGGAACGTCTCGTCCGGGGCGGGGTCGAGCGCCTCGACGACCTTGGCCACCCACGCCGGCTCGAGGAAGTGCTGGCCGAAGCGTCGCCTAGCTGTCCTCGTCGTCGGCGTCGAGCGCCTCGCCGCGCCAGTAGCGCTCCTCGATCTCCTCGATCTCTTCTTCGCTGAGGCCAAAATAGTGGCCAACCTCGTGGATCAGCGTCTCGCCGATGACGGCCCGAATCTCGTCCTCGTCGTCGCAGTCCTCTTCAATCGGGCGCTGAAAGATGACGATGCGGTCTGGCAGCGTGTTGCCGTAGGCCCAGGCGCGCTCCGTCAGCGGCGTGCCCTGGTACAGACCGTACAACGTGTCGGGCGGCGCGATCTCCATTTCCTCGAGCAGCTCGAGGCTCGGCTCGCTTTCCACCACGAGCGCGAGGTTCCGGATCTCGCGGCGGAAGCGCGTCGGGATGAGCGCGACGGCCTCTCGGACGAGCCGTTCGAACGCCGCCCGCGTCATCCCCGTGCCGCCACGGTGCGATAGTACACGCAATCCTTTCGCACCGGGCAGCGGTCGCAGAGCGGTTTCGGCCGGCAGACGCGCCGGCCGTGCAGGATGAGAACGTCGGAGGCGAGCGTCCACGTCGTCTTCGGCAGGGCCGTGCAGAGCTGCTGTTCCACGCGCGCGGGATCGTCGCTTGCCGCGATGCCGATCCGGTTGGCGACGCGCAGGACGTGGCGGTCGACCGGGAGCCCCGGCACGCCGAGGGCGTGGCCGAGCACGACGTTCGCGGTCTTGCGGCCCACGCCGGGCAGCTCGGTGAGCGCGGCCATCTCGGCGGGCACCTGGCCGCCGTGCCGCTCGACGAGCCGCCCGGCCATGCCGAGGAGCGCCTTCGTCTTCTGGCGGAAGAAGCCGGTCGAGACGATGAGCCGCTCGACGTCGGCGGGATCGGCGGCGGCGAGGGCCCGCGCGTCCCGGTAGCGCGCGAAGAGCGCCGGAGTCACCACGTTGACGCGCTCGTCGGTCGACTGCGCCGAGAGGATCGTCGCCACCAGCAGCTCGAAGGCGTTCTGGTAGCGGAGCTCCGTGTCGGCGTTGGGATGCAGGGCCGACAGGGCGGCGATGATCCGGCGCGTCGAGGCGGGTGTCTTCAGTGCACGGGGCCTTTCGTCCAGCCCACGTTCGCGTACGACTCGGAGAAGACGCGCATGTGCTCCTGCAGCGCGGCCACGAGATTCGGCACGAACTGCACGGGCACGACCACGCGCGCCCGCACCGGGGCCTTGACCATGTGCTGCGTCTCCGCCTCACGCAGGTCCTTGTCCGAGAGGGGCATCACCTCGCAGAACGTCAGCGTGAAGTCGAACGGCGTGTGGGCGATCGAGCAGAAGTTGGCGTAGATCCGCGGCTCGCCGGGCGATTCGTCGGGGATGATCGTGAAGTTGATCTGCTTGCGGTCGGGCTGGTCGCTCATGGCTGCGCCCATTATGACGCAGGAGGCAGCCGGTGGCTGGAAGTTGACAGTTGACAGTCAGCCGTCGCGGCGGCGTCGAACGCGCCGCACGGCAACTGCCTCCGGCCGCCGGAGTGCGTCAGTACTTGCGCATCACGCCGACGACGACGCCCTGGATCTGGACGCGATCGGCGTCGACGAGGATTGGCTGCATGGCCGGATTCGCCGGCTGCAGGCGGACCTTGCCGTTGTCGCGGTAGAACTTCTTGAGCGTCACGTCGAGCCCGCCGACGAGCGCGATGACCATCTCCCCGTTGTCGGCCGCCTTGCGGTCTTCGACGATGACGTAGTCGCCGTCGCGGATCTGCTCGTCGATCATCGAGTCGCCGCGCACGCGCAGCACGTAGCTGTCGCGCTTGCCGGCGAGCCCTTCGGGCACGGCAATCGTCTCGCTCGTGGCAATCGCCTCGATCGGCGAGCCGGCCGCGACGAACCCGAGGAGCGGCAGCTCGACGGCGCGTCCACCCACGCGGGTCGGAACGAGCTCGACCGATCGGCTGCGGTTCCAGGCACGCCGGATGAACCCCTTTTCCTGGAGGTTCGTCAGGTGCTTGTGGACCGTGGCCAGCGACGACAGGTTGAAGCGTCGGCCGATTTCCTCGAGGCTCGGCGCGTACCCGTGCTGCTGGATGAACTCGTTCAGGTAATCCAGGATCTCGCGCTGGCGTTTAGTGAGCGGTAGCACGGCTGTCCTCCTGGTCGAGCTGGCGTGACTATATGCGAACAGAAGGCGAAGATCAAGCGGCATCGGAGGCGAAGGGCGCGCCGCGCCGGGGTGCTACACTCGGAGCACTGCTCCTGCCCGTGAGGTGGTCCATGTCTCACCGCCGACGCCTGCTCGCCGTTCTTCCCCTGGGGAGCATCGCGTTCGTCTCGGTCCAGGCGGCGATCGTGTCGCCCCAGAGCGCCGACGCCTTCGCCGAGAAGGTCGCCCTCATCCGGCGTCACGGCGAGCAGGGCACGGGGGCGGGGGCGCGGCGGACGGCCGTGACGGAGGACGAGCTGAACTCGTGGTTCGCGTACCGCGCCAAGCCGCTGCTGCCGGAGGGCGTCAGCCAGCCGGCGGTGACGATCGTGGGGCAGGGACAGGTGGCCGGCCAGGCGATCGTCGATCTCGAGTCCTTCGGCAAGCGGCGGTCGACCGGTGGCGCCTTCGATCCCTGGGCGCTGCTGGGCGGGCGCGTGCCGGTGAAGGTGACCGGCGTCCTGCACACGCGCGACGGGATGGGCCGGCTGGAGATTCAGTCGGCTGAAGTCTCCGGCGTGCCTGTGCCGCCGACGCTGCTGCAGGAGCTCGTCGGCTTCTACTCGCGCACGCCCGATCGGCCCGCCGGCGTGCGGCTCGACGACACGTTCGCGCTGCCGGCCAACATCCGCCAGATCGAGGTCGGACAGGGGCAGGCCGTTGTGGTGCAGTAGCCGGGGTCAGAAGTCAGAAGTCACAAGTCAGAAGTCACAAGTCACAAGTCACAAGTCACAAGTCACGCGTCACACGTCACAATAGACAGGTCATGGGTCAACGTTTTGTGACTTCTGACTTCTGACTTGAGCCTTGTGACTTGAGTACGGACTTCCTCCAGACCCCTCTTCAGTTCCTCAAGGGCGTCGGCCCGCGCAAGGCGGCCGATCTGAAGCGCGCCGGGCTCCTGACGGTCGAGGACCTCTGCTACCGCCTGCCGTTTCGCTACGAGGATCGCAGCCGGATGCAGCCGATCGCCTCGCTCCGGCCCGGCGCGAAGGCGGCCGTGCTCGGCGAGATCACGAGCGCGCGCCTCTCGATCACGCGCCGCCGGGGCTTCAAGATCTTCAACGCCGCGGTGGGCGACGCGAGCGGCGCCATCCGGTGCACCTGGATGAACCAGCCGTACCTCGCCGACGTCCTGCAGCCGCACCTGCAGGTCGTGATCTTCGGCGACGTCCGGCTCGATTCGACCGGGCTGCACTTCCTGAACCCCGAGTACGAGCTCGTCAGCGACGACCTTGCGGGCATCCACACGGGCCGGATCGTGCCCTTCTACGAGAAGACCGGCACGGTGACGCCGAACATGCAGCGCCGGCTGGTGCGCCAGGCGCTCGACCAGCTCCCCGACGCGCTGCCCGATGCGCTGCCGGCGGCGCTGCGCGCGCGCCTGCAGCTCGCGCCGCGGCGTACGGCGATCGAGCAGTCGCACTTTCCGCCGAACGAGGCGTCGGTCGAGGCGCTCAACGCCTTCCGGACGGCGGCGCAGCAGCGGCTGATCTTCGAGGAGTTTTTTCTGTTCCAGATCGGCCATGCCTGGCGGCGCCACGCCGCGGGCACGGAGCTGAAGCCGTGCGTGCCGGTCGTCGACGACCGCATCCGCGCCGCCGCGGCGCGGATCCTCCCGTTCAAGCTGACGCCGGGCCAGCGGCAGGCGATCAAGGAGATTGTCGACGACATGCAGCGGCCGCAGCCGATGCACCGGCTCCTCCAGGGCGACGTCGGCGCGGGCAAGACGATCGTGGCGCTGCTGGCCGCGCTGGTCGCCATGGAGAACGGTCTGCAGGTTGCGGTCATGACGCCGACCGAGATTCTGGCGGCGCAGCACTACGCGACGATTGCGCGGCTGCTCGCCCCGTCCCGCTTCCGCGTCGACCTGCTGACCGGCAGTACGCCCGGACTGCAGAAGCACACGCTCCACGCGCATCTCGAGCGGGGCACGTCGAACCTGATCGTCGGCACGCATGCGCTCGTCCAGGAGGGCGTCCGGTTTCACCAGCTCGGTCTCGTCGTCATCGACGAGCAGCACCGCTTCGGCGTCGTGCAGCGCGCGGCGCTCCGCGCCAAGGGGCTGCGCCCCGACGTGCTGCTCATGACCGCGACGCCGATCCCGCGCACGCTCGCGCTGACCGACTACAGCGAACTCGACGTGTCGAAGATCCCGGACATGCCTCCCGGCCGGACGCCGGTGCGCACGCTGGTCACGCCCGAGTCGCGGCGCGACGAGGTCTACGAGCTCGTCCGCGCGGAGCTCGATCGGGGGCGGCAGGCGTACGTGATCTATCCGCTCGTCGAGGAATCGGAAAAGATCGATCTCAAGTCGGCGACGGAAATGGCCGACCACCTGCAGCACGAGGTCTTTCCGGCGTACCGCGTGGCGCTGCTGCACGGGCGCATGAAGGCCGACGCCAAGGAGCGCGTCATGCAGGCGTTTGCCGGCGGCCAGATTCAGCTGCTCGTGTCGACGACGGTCGTCGAGGTGGGCGTGGACGTGTCGAACGCGTCGGTGATGGTCGTCGAGCACGCCGAGCGCTTCGGGCTGTCGCAGCTGCACCAGCTGCGGGGGCGCGTGGGGAGGGGACCCTGGGAGTCGGTGTGCGTGCTCCTGTACCAGGCGCCGTGGACCGACGAGGCCCGCGAGCGGCTGAAGGCGCTGGCGTCGACCACCGACGGGTTCGCCATCGCCGAGCGGGATCTCGAGCTGCGCGGCCCCGGCGATTTCTTCGGCACGCGCCAGTCGGGGCTGCCGAAGCTGCGTACCGGCGATCTGGTGCGCGATCGCGACATCATGGAACAGGCGCATCGCGAGGCGCGGCGGCTCGTCGCCGACGAGGGGCTGACGCCGGAACTGCGGCGGTTCGTCGAGGAGCGGTGGGAGCGGCAGTTCGGGCTGATCGAGGTCGGATAGCGGTGGTGACAGCAACGCCCGATTCCCGAGAATCCAGCTCCCACGCGTCGCGTGTCGGGGTTGGGCGCTCGGAGCCTGGCCCCGGGGGCTGTGCGTGCGCGTGATCGCGGGGCGCTTCAAGGGCCGGCGGCTCGAGGCGCCGAAGTGGGCAGGCATCCGCCCTACTTCCGACAAGCTGCGGGAGACGCTGTTCAACATCCTGGCGCCGCGGGTGGACGGCGCGCGCGTGCTCGAGGGGTTTGCCGGCACGGGCGCCATCGGGATCGAGGCGCTGAGCCGCGGCGCGCGGCACGTGACGTTCATCGATCGCGATCGGCGCGCGGCGGCGCTCATCGCCGCCAACCTCGCCCGGTGCGGCGTCGAGGAGGGCTATACTATCGAGTGCGGAGACGTCGCGTCGGTGCTGCGGCGCGCGCCCGCGGACGCCGCGTTCGACCTGGTCCTGCTGGATCCTCCGTACGATGTCGATCCCGACACGGTGACACGCGCGCTCGCGGCGGCCGCGGATCGTCTCGCGCCGGACGCGCTCGTCGTGCTCGAGCGCGCGACGCGGCGCGAGCCGGCGCTCCCGCCGTCGTTCGCGCGCGTCCGTGACGTGGTGTCGGGCGACAGCACGCTGACGTTTGTGAGACTGCGATGATGCCACCGGCCGCGCCGAACGGACGCCTTGCGGTGTTTCCCGGATCGTTCGATCCGCTGACAAACGGGCACGTCGACATCATTCTGCGCAGCGCGCACCTGTTCGAGCACATCGTCGTCGCGGTGCTCGTCAACGTGGAGAAGACGCCGCTGTTCACCTCCGACGAGCGGATCGCCATCATCCGCGAGGTCTTCCGCGAGTACCCGAACATCGAGGTCGACACCTTCGACGGGCTGCTCGTCGAGTACGCGCGGCGGCGGCGCGCCAGCGCGCTCGTCCGCGGGCTGCGGGCGGTGTCGGACTTCGAGTACGAGTTTCAGATGGCGCTCATGAACCGGCACCTCGAGCCGACGCTCGAGACCGTGTTCATGATGCCCGCCGAGCAGTACACGTATCTCAGCTCGCGGCTGATCAAGGAAGTCTTTCAACTCGGCGGCGACGTGCGCGGCCTGGTGCCGTCCGTGGTCGAGCGGCGGCTGCGGGAGAAGCAGGCCGTCGGCAGTCGAGAGTAGGCAGGAGCAGGTATGTTCGCAGCGCGTCTCGCGAATGTGGCAGGGTCGGCCACGCTCAAGGCGGCGGCCGAAGCCGAGCGGCTCCGCCGCGCGGGGTTCGACGTCGTCGACTTCACGGCCGGGGAGCCGGACTTCCCGACGCCCGAGCACGTGAAGGGGGCGGGCAAGGCGGCCATCGACGCCAATTTCACCCGCTACACGGCCGCCGCGGGCATCCCGGAGCTGCGCGAGGCGATCTGCGCCCGCTACAAGGACCAGTACGGGGTGGACATCACGCCGGCCGAGGTGCTCCTCACCGCCGGGGGCAAGCAGGCGCTCTTCAACGCGGCGCTGGCGCTGTTCGATCCCGGCGACGAGGTGATCACGCACGCGCCCTACTGGCCGACGATTCCGGAGCAGGTGAAGCTGGTGGGCGCGCGGCCGGTCATCGTCCCGACGCGGTCGGACGGGGGTTTCGCCGTCCACGCCGAAGCGGTGATCGCCGCCATGACGGCGCGGACCAAGGGGATCATCATCAACTCGCCCTGCAATCCGACCGGCGCCCTGGTGGACGAGGCCACGCTCACGCCGATCGTCGAGGCCGCTGCGGCGCGCGGCGTCTGGATGGTCCTCGATCTCTGCTACGAGCAGTTGATCTACGACGACGTGCCGCACAACCTGCCGAAGGTGCTGTTCGGCCGGCACCGCGATCGCACGGTGATCGCCGGGTCGGCGTCGAAGTCGTATGCGATGACCGGGTGGCGCTGCGGCTGGACGATCGCGCCGAAGGAACTGACCGCGGTGTTCAACACGATTCAGGGCCAGACCACGTCGAACATCACGTCGATTACGCAGAAGGCGGCGCTGGCCGCGGTGTCGGGGCCGCAGGACGCGGTGCACGCGATGCTCGCCGAGTACCGGACCCGGCGCGACGCCATCCACGGCTGGCTGACGGCGCACCCGGCGATCCGGTGCGTCAAGCCGAGGGGCGCCTTCTACCTCTTCCCCGACATCTCGGGTCTGCTGTCGCCCGACGGCCTCCCGACGTCCGCCGATTTCGCCCAGATGCTCCTCGAGAAGGAGCACGTCGCCGTGACGGCCGGGGAGGGGTTCGACGCGCCGGGCTACCTGCGCATCTCGTACGCGACGTCGATGGATCGGCTGCGCGAGGGAGCGACGCGGATCCTGCGGTTTGCCGAGTCGCTCCAGCCGGCGAAGGCAGGTGTCGCTCGCTGAAGAACATGGGGTCGGAGGTCATTTTTCGAGGACACTCATCAGCAGTTCTTCTTTTCTCGGCGGCGTGGGTGTCCTCGAAAAATGACCTCCGACCCCTTCATCGCGATCGTCGGCGCAGAGTTCGTCCGCACGGATCCGGCCGATCTGGCGGCGTACGGCGTCGACGCGCTCGGTGAGGGGCGCCCGCCCGATCTCGTCGTCATTCCCGCGAACCCCACGGAAGTGGCCGCGATCGCCCGCCAGTGCAACGCGGCGCGCGTCCCGCTCGTCGTGCGCGGCGGCGGCACCGGTTACACGGGCGGCGCCGTGCCCACGCGCGGCGGCGTCGTTTTGTCGATGGAGCGGTTCACACGCATACTCGAGATCGACCAGGCGAACCTGCTCGCGGTCGTCGAGCCGAACGTCATCACGGGCGACCTGCAGCGGGCGGTGGAACGCGTCGGGCTCTTCTACCCCCCCGACCCGGCGAGCCTCGAGACGTCGGCGCTCGGCGGCAACGTCGCCGAGTGCGCCGGCGGCCCGCGCGCCTTCAAGTACGGCACGACGCGGCGCTACGTCCTGGCGCTCCAGGCCGTCCTTCCCACGGGCGAGATCATCGACACCGGCTCGAAGGCGGTGAAGAACGTCGTCGGCTACGACCTGACGCAGCTGCTGGTCGGCTCGGAGGGGACGCTGGCGATCATCACGCGCATTACGCTCCGCCTGATTCCGAAGCCGCCCGCCCGCGCGACGCTCCTGGCGGTCTTCGCCGGCGTGCAGGGCGCGGTCGACGCGGTGACCGCGCTCCTCGAGCGGCGCGTCGTGCCAGCCGCGATCGAGCTCGTCGACGGCGAGTCGCTTCGGGTCGTGCGCGACCGGCTGGGCGAGGCGCTCGCCCCGGATACCGCGGGCGCGCTGCTGATCGTCGAATCGGACGGCACGCCGGCCGCCGTGGGCGAAGAGATCGACCGCGTGGCGGAGGCGTGCCGCAGCGCCGGTGCGATGGGCGTCACGCTGGCCGCCGACGAGGCGGAGCGGGAGCGGCTCTGGAACGCGCGCCGGCTGATCTCCCTCGCGCTGCGGGCCACCGGCCTGCTGAAGATCAATCACGACGTCGTCGTGCCGCGGGGGCGCATCCCGGAGCTCTTCGGCGCGATCGACGGGCTGCGGGAGCGGTACGGCCTGACGATCGCCGCCTTCGGCCACGCAGGCGACGGCAACATCCACGTGAACCTGATGGTCGATCGCACCAGCCCGGAGGA
>Ga0194128_10007250_pt1 | contig 14577 bp, 16 predicted proteins | sample TA2KigCa65mmetaG_FD_148650 | JGI IMG/M metagenome (GOLD analysis project Ga0194128, IMG submission 148650) | Freshwater microbial communities from Lake Tanganyika, Tanzania - TA2015037 Kigoma Deep Cast 65m | ecosystem: Environmental > Aquatic > Freshwater > Lake | place: Tanzania: Lake...
CAACAGCTTCGCCATAGTTTCAGGCGGACATGAAAGAACCGGTGCGCGTCTGGGCATCTCCCAAACATTCTAATACGGAAATGTTATATCGCAAGTAAGCACTAGTAGCTACTGATGGTACTGCTACGGCTAGTGCGGATTTTGATACAATGATGAGGCCCATGAGACAAATCGTAGTCGCTTCGGCTGTTCCGGGAGGATCGGAATGATGAAGTTCTCGAATGAACTCGCTAAGTTGGATTGCGCTGTTGCATTGGAGCGTCTGGGAGGCGATGAGGAACTCTTGCGGGAAGTGGCAAGGCTTTTCCTTGACGAATACCCGATGTTGATGAATGAGATCCGATCGGCGGCGGTCGAGCGCGACGCCAGTGCGATGGAACGCGCGGCGCACAGCATGAAGGGTTCGGTATCAAATTTCGGCACGGAGCGCGTTTACGACGCCGCATATGCTTTGGAGCGGATGGGGCGGGCGGGCGATCTTTCGACCGCCGATGAGTTTATCGCGAAGCTGGAATCGGCGCTGGCCTACATTCATCCGGCGCTGGTTGAATTGGCCGAAAACTAAGGGCTTTCGACGACGCTCTGCTATGATGAGATCTTCGCCTGTATGGATCTCAAGGAAATCGTTTGTGCGCATAGTCCGGATTCCGACGATGCGTATATGTTCTACGGCTTGGCAACGCGAAGGATTCGCTCCAAGACTCTCAACTTCCGGCATCAGCTAGAAGACATTCAATCGCTCAATCGCCGCGCCATGAATGGCGAGTATGAGCTCACAGCCATTTCGTATCACGCCTACCCCTACGTCGCCGACAAATACTACGTCATGGCAAGCGGTTCGAGCGTTGGCGACGGATACGGCCCGATGCTGGTGGCGACGCATATGATGGGCGTCGACGAGATCAAAGGCAAGCGCATCGCGATCCCTGGCCGGTTGACGACTGCGTTTCTTACGCTGAACATCTTGGAGCCGGATTTCATTCCTGTCGAAGTGCCGTTCGACAAGATTCTGGACGCGGTCAAGGATGGCGCCGCCGATGTCGGCCTGGTGATTCACGAAGCGCAGTTGACCTACTCGCGCACCGGATTTCACAACATTCTCGATCTGGGCAAGTGGTTTAAGAAAACCTACGACCTGCCGCTGCCGCTCGGCTGCAACGTGCTGCGCAAGAACCTGGAGCCGGAACTGCGCACCGAAGCGTGCAGAATGATGCGTGAAAGCATTCAGTATTCGCTCGACAACCACGACGAAGCGTTGCAGTATGCCATGCAGTTCGCGCGCGACATGGAGACCGAACTGGCGGCGAAGTTCGTCGGCATGTACGTGAGCCACTACACGGTCGACTGCGGCGAGATCATTCCTCGCGCGGCGCAGAAGCTGCTGGACATGGGGCACGAGATTGGTCTGATCAAGAATCGCGTTGAACTCGAGATCGTTCGATAGACCTTTTGGCGGCGGGCCGCGTCGTATAGTCATGCGAGTGCTGCTTGCCGCTGTCGCGGCGTTCTCATTAATCGCGCAGGAGCAGGACGCCAAGGCGCGGATGAAGGCCGTGGTGGCGCTGATCGAGACGGGCGGGCCGCAGAGCCTGGACGCGTTGACGCCATACCTGGCCGATCCCGACGCGGGCGTGCAGAAGACGGCGGTCGATGGGCTGGTCAACCTTTATCTCCCCGGCTACTTTAAGTCAGGCTGGCGCGGGCGATTTCAAAAAGCCACGGGCGCGGTGACCGATCGATTCACGGGCGGCGACGATCCCGTCGTGCCTTCCTACGTGACCGTGCGGCCTGAGATTACCGGCGGGATTGCGAAGGTCGCCGCGGAGACTCCGTCGATGGAGACGAAGGCGGCGGCGTGCCGGGCGCTGGGCGTGCTGCGCGCGGGCGCGGCGTCGGAGACGCTGCTGGGCGCGCTGGCGACAAAGAACACGGCGGTGCTCTACGAGGTCATGACGGCATTTGAGAAGATCCGCAATCCGGCGGTGGCGCCAAAGCTGTTTTACTTGTTGCGCGATCCGGACGAGAAGGTGCAGATCGCGGCTATTCAGACTGTGTCGCTGCTGGGCAACAAAGAGGCGATCGCGCCCTTGCGCGAGGCGTGGACTCGCACCAAAAGCGATCGTGTCCGGCGCGTCCTGATGGAGGCATTTGCGCTGCTGCCCGACCTGAGCAATCGCGCACTGTTCGATCAGCACGTCATGGCTAACGACGAGTTGCTGCGCGCCGGCGCGGCCGAGGGACTCGGACGGTTAAAGGCGAAGGACGACCTGGCGCGACTCAAGACGCTGTTTGAGGGCGAGCGAAAGATCCGTCCACGATTGTCGCTGGCTTATGCCGTCGTGAACCTGGGCCAGACCGAGATCAGCGAACTGAGCCCCTTGCAATATTTGATCAACACGCTGAATCACAAAGCCTGGCGCGGCGTGGCGATGGGGTTTCTGAAGGAGTTGTCGCGCGAGGCGAGCGTGCGGTTCGCGGTGCACAGCGCGGCGCTGCAGGCGACGCGCGACGAGAAGCTTGGCATCGCCGAGATCCTTGGCCACGCGGGCGCGAAGGACTCGATCGAAATATTGGAAGCGTTGTCGAAGGACAAAGACACCGAAGTTTCGGCCGAGGCGTTGCGCGCGTTGCGGGTGTTGCGCGCGCAGCTGTAGGGCGCTGTTGGAAAGCTGAGAATTTCGCCGATTTGCGCGGCGGCGCTGGACACGCTATCGTTTGAGATCGTATGGCGCAGCACTCCGACCTCGTAATGCAGAAGGGCCTTCCGGTGAATATCGAGGCGGAGAAGTATGTACTGGGCGCGGTGTTGCTGGATTCGTCGACGTTCCTCAATGTCGCCAGCATGGTGCAGGCGTCCGATTTCAGCCTGCAATCGCACCAGTTGATATTCACGCGCATGCAGCAGTTGTTCGAGCGCGGCGAGAAGGTCGACCGGGTGACGCTGGCCAATGAACTGATGAAGTTCAACGAGCTGGATTCGGTCGGCGGCTTGACGTATCTGGTTACGCTCGACGACGGCTTGCCGCAGCTTTACAACCTGGAAAGCTACGCCAAGATCGTCAAGGACAAGGCGACGCTGCGGCATATCATTTTCACGTCGCAAGCGTTGATCGACCGCTGCGTGAACGGCGCCGACGAGCCGCATGAGATTCTCGCCGCGGCCGAAGAAGACCTGATGCGGCTGGGCGAGGCGCAGATTTCGAATTCGCTGCTTACTCCGAAAGAAGTGATCGAGACGTTTGACGGCGGCATCAACGCGTTCCTCGATCCGACCAAGCGCGTGCGCGGCACTTCGACGGGTTTTGTGAAGCTCGATGAAATGACGGGCGGATTCCGGCCGGGCGAGTTGATCATCCTCGCGGCGCGGCCCGCGATGGGCAAAACGGCACTGGCGTTGAACGTCGGCCAGTATGTGGCGATGAATCCGGCGCAGCCGAAGGCGGTGGCGGTGTTTTCGCTCGAAATGTCGAATGAGTCGCTGCTGACGCGTATGATTTGCGCACAGGGGCGCGTTTCACAGACGAAATTCCGCGAGGGCTATTTGAACGGCGACGAGCGGCGCATGCTGCAGAAGGCGACGATGGATCTGGCGCGCGCACCGATCTTTATCGACGACTCGTCGAACATCACGCTCATCGACATTCACGCCAAGCTGCGGCGCATCGCACGCGAGCACGAGTTGGGTCTGGTCATCGTCGACTACCTCCAACTGATGAGTGCGCCGGGACGCAGCGAGAACCGTACGCAGGAAGTGAGCGCGTTGTCGCGCGGATTGAAGCTGCTGTCGAAGGAACTGAAGTGTCCGTTCTTCGTGCTTAGCCAGCTGAGCCGCGCTCCGGAAACGCGGCCCGGCGATCATCGCCCGCAGTTGAGCGATCTGCGCGAATCGGGATCGATCGAACAGGACGCCGATATGGTGATGTTTGTGTTCCGCGAGGAGTATTACAAGCGTTTCGACGCGAACCTGCACGGCAAGGCGGAGCTGATTCTGGCCAAGCAGCGTAATGGACCGACGGGGACGGTGAAGCTGGCGTTTTTGCACGAGTTCACGAAGTTTGAGAACTTGCTGGAAGAGATGCCGGCGGGGCCGGAGAATTAGACGCTACCTTACCCGACAGGCGAGGTGCGCCCGGATGATCACAACCGCGCCAGCCGCTGCCACACCCAGTCCAGGTAACCGCCCGCGTCGACGCGCGTCATCACCGTATGTGGGCCATCGGCCGATTCCACCAGCGTGGTCTTGCCGCCCGCCGACACGGAAACCTCGCCGCGCTGTCCTTCATGCAAACCGCCATCGGCCAGATGCGCCAGCACATTCGGATCGTGAAGCGGACCGGAATGATGCCCCCAACGCGCGCGCGAAAATTCGCCATACCGATCAAGTACGGGCGCAACCGCCCGGCCAACTCGCCCATCCAGGCCGTCCAGCCGCTCACGCGAGACCAGCGTCTGGTGCGACACATCGAGCGGCATTACCGTAACCGGAATCCCCGAAGAGAATACGGCCCGCGCCGCCTCCGGATCGGTGTGGATGTTGAACTCGGCATCCGGCACGACGTTTCCTTGCGAGTGCACGACCCGGCTCGGCGTGGAAAATGAATGCGTGCCAAAACCGCCGCCCATCAACACGATTCGATCGATCGACGCCGCGGCGTCCAGCCGCTCGCGCAACAGTCCGGCGATGTTTGTCAGCGGCCCCAGACACGCCAGCGTATACCGAGACCGCATTCCGCCGAGAAACGAAACCGCCGCGGACGGCTTCGCGCCGAACGTCGCCTCGGGCCAGTCGCAACCCCCAAGGCCATCTTCACCGTGGACATGCCGCGCGCTGGCATCCAACGCGCTTTCCGCGCCCATATACACCGGCACGTCGTCGCGGCCGGCCATTGCCAGTATCCGCAGCGCATTCCGCGTCGCTGCCGCCAGCGACACATTGCCGCCCACAGTCGTAATGCCGGCGATGTCGAAACCCGGCTCGGCGAGCGCCGCAAGAATCGCCACCATGTCGTCGACGCCCGGATCGGTGTCGATGACGATCCGCATCAGATCGCCCCGCAATCCTTGGCACGCTGCAAAAACGCACGCAGCCCGCGCACCGTCGAAGCGTCGTCGAACTGCCGCTGCATACGCACCGCTTGCTCCGCCGCCGCTTCGTAGTTAGCCAGCCGCGCCGCCATCGCCGGCGCCTCTTTTTCATAGAAGCCGTAGATCGTCGCGTACCGCGAAACCAACTGCGCCGGATGCAGATCCCAGCCTTGATAAAAGCCCTCGGAGAGCGACAACAGAATCTCGTCGCGATGCTGCTGCCAGGCCGCGATCACCGGCCCGCGATCCTCGCCGACCGGCAGAATCTTCGTCGGCCCATCCACGACATCGACCTCCGATCCCGCGAACGCCATCGCCATCTGCACCCGCGCCTCCACACACGCCGGATGATGTAGCCGCTGAAACGGCGCGGCGACTCCCAACGACGCCAACAAATCGTACGGCCCTAAGTGAACGCCGAGCAGTTTTCCGCCCGCGGCTTCGAGCAACTCGCGCAGCCGCCCCATAATCGGCGGCGTCTCGACCAGGGCCTCGATCCACGCACGCCCACGGAGTTCCAGCGCCAGCGCGGCTACTTCTTCCGGCCGCTCCACCTTCGGCAGCGTCACGCGAAAATTGCCTGGCAGCTTATAGCTGACCGTCTGCAGAAACGCCCGCAACGTTTTCAACGCACGATCGCGCGTCGGCCCGTGCAGCGGCCGAATTCGAATGCCGAGAAACGGCGGCAGCGTCCCGTCCTCGGCGCCTTGCCGCACCGCGTTGGCAACCGCCTGCACATGCCTATCTTCCTCGTCCTCGCCGCGCATTCCGTAGCCGTCTTCGAAGTCGATCCGGTAGTCTTCCACCGGCTCCCGGCGCAACTTCTCGCGCACGCGTTCGATCACGCCGGCCGGGCAATCGAGTTCCTCGGCCGACGGCGTCCATCGATCCATCGTCGCGAGTGCGATCCGCCCCAGCTTCGCCGGCGTGTCGGACTTGAAAAGATGCGCGCCGCCATAAACGACATGCACCGGCTGCCTTCGCGTCATGATTGCACCGCCGCCGGCAGCGGATACCGCAACGACTCGCGCAGCCACTCGGCGTTCTCGCGCACCGCGCCGCGCAACGTATCGACCAGCCCCGCGCGCTTCTCAAACAACCGATAGCCCTCGCGCGGCCGCAAATACCCGCGGGCCTCCGGATGGCGCTCGAATAGGACGTCGCCCATCTCGGCGTGCAGCCGCTCGAATTTCGCGCGACGGTCCAGCAGCGCCTTCACCAGAAACGGAATGACCATCGAGTAGTCTCCCTGCATCGATTCGGTCGACTGCACATAGGTATCGCGGTCGACCTTGCCCCACGTCACCGCTTCGGCCGGCGGACACGAACTCAGCGAGCCGTCCGTCACAGGCGCCGTCGTAATCTGCACATCGAACTCGTACCCGCGCACGTTCGGCAACCCGAGCACCTGCCCCAACGCCGGCTCCGGCTGCAGGTTGTAATTCTTCGGCACGCCGCCACCGAGCATGAACGTCGCCAGCGCTTTGGAATCGCTCTCAAACAAGCCCCAGTGATGATACGCGCACGCTTCGAAAACCTCGGCGTGAATATCGAGATCGAACGCGTACTCCGGCAAAAGCCCGGCTTCCTTCATGGCCCACAACTTCATCGAATTCAAGAACACCGAACCGTCGCCCGGCGCTCCGACGAACACCGGAATCGCCATCTTCCAGCAAGTCGCCAGCAGTCCCGGCTCCACCTGCATGCCCGCTTCCTGCGCCGCGTACCAACGCCCCAGCAGATGCCGCATCTCGGTACCCGTCATCTTGCGTTGAAACTCGGGCCGCTGCAACATCGCCGTCAGGAAGCGGTCCTGATCGAGCAGCACGTCCTCGTCGAACGCCATATCGGTCACGCGAATTGTGCGCTCATCGCGCAGTGCGCCGTCGTCGCCGAAAATCGGCACTTCGAAAACCGGATCGCGCCGGCCTTCGAGCGAACGGTGCCCGTCGTGATAACAGACCGCGTCCGTCGTCGACAAGTACGCCACCCAACCCGTTTCCAGCAATGGCAGCAGCCAGGTTTGATGTTGCCCGGAAACCGTCACCGGCCCAGCGATCGCAATCGTCAGCGGACAACCCATGCCGATTGCGCGATCGAGAATCGTATATACACGCCGAAAATACGCGCCGCCAAACGCCGGCAGGCAATGCCGGAACAGTTCATCGAGCGAGTTGACTTCGTCGACACGCTTCACCCGCACCGTTCGGCGCTGCCCGTTCTCACATGGATTCATTCAACTCCTATTGTCCACCGTGCGGCGATGTCCACGTGACCTGCTCGCGCGTCGCAGCAGAAGTTCTGGGAGATATCCGGGCTAGCCCAACCCTTCTCGTATCCGGCGTGCCGCGGCCGGGCCAACTTCCGTCGCAAGTTGCTCCGAGCGGGCCGCGCGGACCCGCTCCACGCTTCCGAACTTCTGCAACAGTTTCTCCACCGTCTTCGGCCCGACGCCCTCGATCTGCAACAGCTCCGACTTCAGCCGACTCGAATCACGCCGGTTCCGATGGAACGTCACCGCAAACCGGTGCGCCTCGTCACGAACCGTTTGCACGAGATGCAGTACGGGATGGAAGCGGTCGAGCACAATCGGCTCATCCTCGGCGCCGTAGACGTAGATCCACTCCTCGCGTTTGGCGATCGACGCAAGCGGCTGATCGGTGATGCCGATCGCCTCCAACGCCGCCGCGGCGGCATGCAGTTGCCCAAGTCCGCCGTCGATCAGCACCAGCCCCGGACGCGTGCCCCCTTCATCGCGAATGCGCGAATACCGGCGCGTAACGACCTCCGCCATCGAAGCAAAATCGTCGTTGCCTTCCACGGTTTTGATGATGAACTTGCGGTAGTCCGACTTCTTCATCCGCCCGTCTTCCCACACCACCATCGAAGCGACTTTATCGGTCCCCTGTACGTGCGAGATGTCGAAACACTCAATGCGCGGCGGGTTCAGCGGCACGCCGATAGCATCTTCGAACGCGCCGAGAATCGCCTTCGACGACGGCTTCAACACACGGAAGCGCGCATCGAAGCAGTGCTTCGCATTCGTCTCGACCAAATCGTAGAGCGCCTTCTTGGCGCCACGCTGCGGCGTGTGAATTTCGACATTCCGCCCGCGCTTTTCGGTCAGCAACAGCTCCAGCGCTTCGCGGTCTTCGAACTCGGCGGGCACGTGGATGATCGACGGGACGTACTGCTGATCGAGGTAGACCTGCTTGATCAGCGCGGCCATGAATTCGGCCTTTTGAAACTCAATCTGGTCTTCCCAGTAAAACTCGCGGCGGTCAACGATCCGGCCGTTGCGCAAGTGAAACAGGTTCACGGCAATCAGCGGCGGTTCGGCGTAATAGGCGAAGATGTCGATGTCGTCGCCCGACGCCGCCGCCATCTTCTGCCGCTCGTCGATCTCTTCGACTGTCACCAAAACGTCGCGCAGCGCCGCGGCTTCTTCGAAGCGCAGTTCTTCGGCCGCCGCCGCGATTCGCCCTCGGATCTCGCGCGACAGATCTTTCAACTTGCCTTCGAGAAACAGCCGGACGTTTCGGACCTGTTCGGCGTAAGCGTCATCGGTCGTCAACCCCGCGGCGCACGGCCCCAAACAGCGATGAATGTGGAACTGCAAACAGGGGTTCGGATGCAGTCGCGTGAGATCGACCTTACACGACGGAATCTTGAAATGGCGATGGATGAAGTCGACCAGCCGGTGCGCCAGATTGCCCGGAAAATAAGGCCCGAAGTAGGTACCGCCATCCTTGCGCAACCGCCGCGTCACGAACACGCGCGGAAACTTCTCGCCCGTGAGTTTGATATAGGGATAGGTTTTGTCGTCGCGGAGGAGGATGTTGAATCGCGGCTTATACCGCTTGATCAGGTTGTTTTCAAGCGCTAGCGCCTCCTTCTCGTTATCGACGAGAATGTAGTCGATGTCGCGCGCCTCGGCCATCAGCGTGCCGGTCTTGGAATCGGTGAGGCTGTCGTCGGAGAAGTAGTTCCGCACGCGCGCGCGCAGGCTCTTGGCTTTGCCGACGTAGATGACCTCGGCGTGCTCGTTCTTGTACAGGTAGACGCCCGGCGACAACGGTAACTGCGAGACTTTGTCCTTCAATTCCATGCGGGGGCTATACTCAAATTGTGGCACGCGGCTTCTTCATCCTTGCCCTCTTTGGCGCGGCGCTCCTGGCGCAGGCGCAGCAGCAGCAGGAACCGCCCGAAGAAGACGCGACGCTGATCGAAAAGAAGGAATACACCTTCAATCCGCTACAAGCCGAAAGCGAGATTAAGATCGGCAAGTTCTATATGAAGAAGGCGTCCTACAAGGCGGCTATTCAGCGCTTCAGCGAGGCGACGAAGTGGAATCCGAACTCTCCCGATGCGTGGCTAGCGCTTGGCGAAGCGTACGAGAAGGCGAAGGACGCGAAGAACGCGAAGCAGGCTTACGCCAAGTACATCGAGCTTGCCCCGGACGCCAAAAACGCCGGCGCGATCAAGAAGAAATTGTAGATAGGGCCTAACCGTTTTCGCGGAGGCTCGTCCAACCGCCATGCGACTCCTTGCCCTCGTTCTCATCGCATTGCTACTGCCGGCCTTCGGTCAAGTGCGCAAGACGCGCCGCGCCACGGGTTTCCACGTAATCGAGCGCCAGGTACACAAGCGACACCGGCCGGCGCCTATGAAACGGCAGATGATCCGCCGCCTGCCGCGCGCTACTTACGGTACGTGGGTGTAATCTTCAGATTCCGAAACGCGCCCGTTTCGTTGAACGACCCCAAGCCGATCTTGCCGTGTTTCAACGAGAGATCGACAGCCCGCATGGCGCCCGAAGTCTTCCCGTCGGCGTGACAGACGACCTCGCCGGTCTTGCCGTTCCAGGCCACCTGCACGCGCGTCCATTCGCTCGTCGGCAACACGCCCGGGCCGCCTTCGAGCGGACTGATCCGCACCCGTTCGCCGCCGAAGACGTGAAAGATGCCGTTGTGCACGGGCTGCCTGGCGGGGTCGTCGACCGAGATGTGGACGTAGTTGTAGTGCGATTCGTCCTGATAGGCGACAACGAGCAGCAGCGACTTCCCGTAGCGCTTTACATCGACTTCGATCGTCACGGCGTCGTATGGACCGTCATCCAAGATCGCGAACTGATGCGGCCGGCGCGGAGTGCCGGGTTCGCTCTTTACGGCCAGTTCCAGCGTGTCAGCGTTGGCCTTCCAATCGGCGGCGTTGCGCACCGACCACTTGTGGCCTAGCGCGGTGATCGTGTCACCGGCCAGCAGTGCAACGGAAGAAAGGAGAATCGCGGCGATTCGCGGCATAAATCAATCCTATCGTTTCACGATGAGACCTTGCCCCGTGGGCACCGCGAGCACCGAGCTAACGGCCAATCGCGATCGATCACTCCGCGAAACTGGAGCGCATTTTCACACCCCACCGGCCACCCTCGAATGTCAGGATATAGAGCGACTCGTAGGAACCTATGACGGAGCCGTCGGCCCGATAACGGGTAAATTTAGTATCGACATGGATTTTGTCTTTCGTCGCGTGAACGATTTTGCGATGGTCCCACTTACTGTGATGCCATCCGCGAGAGGTCATCCGTTGAAAGAGATCCGCTGCTTGCAGCCCGGGTCTTTCAAGGACACGCATATTGCCACTCGCCAATCGAAAATGTGGAAAGTGAAAGGTCTTCTCATACGCCGCCAGGTCTCTTGCGTTCCATGCCGCCATGAACTGGTCCAGCGTTTTCATCGCTTCTCGTTCAAAGGATTGTCCGAAAGCCGTTACGCAGAAAGCTGCCACAAGCAGAAGGAGTCTCATGGGGCAATTGTACTCTCACAACCCCGCCACCATCCTCCGTACCTCGCGCAACGTCTGCATCGGATCCTTGCTCGCCACATACTCCATGCCGACGTAGCCGTTGAAGCCGCAGTCGCGAATGGCGCGGAACACGTTGGGATGGTGAATCTCGCCGGTGCCCGGTTCATGCCGGCCCGGCACGTCGCCGATGTGAATGTGCGCGATTTCGGCCGTGTGCGCGCGCAGTGTTTCGATGAGGTTTCCTTCCATGATTTGCACATGGTAGAGGTCGTACAACAGCTTCAGATTTGGACTGCCCACTTCGCGCATGATCTCGAACGCCTCGGCGGTGCGGTCCAGATAGTAGTCAGCGTGATTGTTGCCCTTCGGATTGAGCGGCTCAATCTTGGCGAGGGTGTTCACGACTTCGATGATCATCGTCACGCCGCGCGGGGCAACGATATCGTGCGCGCGCTTGAGTCCTTCGACGAGGCTCGCGTGCTGTTGCGCGCGCGATAGATGTTTCACCTTGAAGCCGCTCAACACGACTATCTTGCGAGTTTCAAATCGCTGCGCCGCTTCGGCCGACGCCTTAATTTCGGCAAGGAATCCGTCGCGTTCGGCGGGATCGCACAGCCCCATCCCGACCGGATTCACGCCTTTGTTGCCGACGATATTGACGCATTCGACGCCGCGCCGGCGCGCCAGCGCGTTGATCTGCTTCGGGTCCGCCGCGCGCCAGTCGCCGAACTCGAATCCGCCGTAACCCGCATCGGCCACCATCTCGATTTGGCGTGTAAGCGGGTGGCCCGGCAGCACCGCCTCGACGCGCACAGAGAGCTTCAGCGGCAGTCGCGGCGGCGCGGCGGCGAGAGCGGGCATCGCAAAGAGAGTCCTTCGTTCCATCGCGCCTGTTATATCATTACGCCAACGTGCGATTTCTACTCTTCACCGTCATCTGCGTCTCGGCGCAAAACATTCGCGTCGTGAAATTTTCCGAAAGCGATCCGTTCCGCATGGGCGAGGTCACCTCGCGCCGCATCATCCATCCGGGTCTCGGCGCGAAGAAAACCACCTTGAATCTCTCGGTTTCGAAGCCTGGCAACGAGTTCGCGCAACACGTCCATGACTACTCCGACGATACGATCCTCGTTCTCGACGGCGAGGTGAATCTGCGGCAGGGCGATTCGTTGCGCCTCTTCAAGACCGGCGACTGCGCCTTCGTGCCGACAGGCCAGATCCACGGCACGATCACCGCGGGCACGGGCGAGACGACGATGATCAGCTTTCAAAATCCGCCCGACCTGATTCTCTATAGCGGCGCGCGCGATTCGAAGAAAACCGGCATCGCGCCGAAGGGCGACATCACGCCGGGCGCGGTCAAGTTCGTCAGCTATGCGTCGAAGAACGGCGAGTTCACCAACAAGGCGCTCGGCGCGATGCGCGCCACCGGATCACACTTGAAGTTGAACAACGGCCAGAAGTTCAAAACCGCCGTGAAGGCCGAGGGCGAGCAACTGCTCTTCGTATGGAAGGGGGCGTTGAAAGTGAAATCGGGCGGCAAGGAGTACATTGCCGGCGAGCGCGACACCGTTTTCATTCAGGGCGCGGCCGAGCTCGAAGTGAGATCGACGGCGGCTTCCGAGATCATTCAGGTGCAGGCGCCGTAGATGGATCGCAGAGTGTTCACCACCGCCCTGTTTGCCGCTCCCGCCGCGCCACCGCGAATTCGCGCGGCGATGATCGGAAACGATCACGGCCACGCCGCTTCGAAACGCAAGGCTCTGTCGTCGATGTCCGAATACGATTTCGCCGGCGTCGTCGAACCCTCCGCGGCCCTTAACGACAAATCGATCGAGATGGTCGGGATCGAATCGCGGGACTATCAGCGGAATCTCGAGTACGCTCAACTCGCGGTCGCGTCCGGCAAACACGTGCATCTCGACAAGCCGCCCGGAACATCGTACGAAGGACTGCGCGACATGTTCGCGATCGCGCGCGAGAAAAAGCTAGCGGTGCAGATGGGTTATCAGTGGCGCTATCACCCCGGTATGAACGCGGTGCTCGACGCGGCGCGCGAGGGCAAGCTGGGGCGCGTGTACCGCTTTCGCGCATCAATCGACAAACCCGCGCGTGAGGAGTCGCCTTACAAAGGCGGCATGATGTTCATCGAAGGCTGCCATCTGATCGACCGCGCCACGGCGCTGCTGGGCAAGCCGCGGAATGTCACCGGCTTTATTCCGGGCGACGACAACAACCTCGTCGTGCTCGAATACGACGGCGTCATCGCCGAAATCTCCATCGCCAACGGCGACCCCAACGGCAACGCGCATCGCTACGTCGAAGTGATTGGCACAAAAGGAACCGCGAAGGTGTCGCCGTTCGCGCCCGCGCGCGTGCACTTCCACATGGAAGGCGAGCAGCCGCGTTCTTACGATCCCCCGCCCTTCCCGACCTATACGCCCGACTTCGCGGAACTGGCCGCGACCATTCGCACCGGGAAGAAGCCGCTGTATTCGTTTGAACACGACCTGATGACGCACCGCGTGCTGCTGGAAGCCTGCGGCATGTTGTAATGTTCCAATGACACGCCGACAAGCCGCCACATTGTTGCCATTGCAGATCGTCACGGGCTCCGCGCAGAACTCCGCCCTCAAAGTCGGATTGATCGGCGCGGGCAGCCGAGGGACGTACACCGGGACCATGGTAAACCGGAATCCGAAGGCGAAGATCACGATGGTCTGCGACGTCACCGATGCGCAGATGGCGGCGTCGAAGGCGAAAATCGGCGCGCCCGAGGCGAAGACAACGAAAGATTTTCGCGAGGTGCTGGCGAGCGACGTCGACGCCGTTGTCATCGCAACGCCCGTGTATCTGCACCCGGAACATTTCGAAGCGGCGGTGAAATCCGGCAAGCACATCTACATGGAGAAGCCGGCGGGCCTTGATGTCGCGGGATGCAAACGCGTGATGCGCGCGGCCGATAGCGCCGATCGAAAACAGAACATCACGTTTGGTTTTCAGCAGCGCTACGGCGGTGTTTATGTGAAGGCGAAGCAGTATTTGGAATCGGGCGCGGCCGGCAATATACGCGAGATTCACGGCGAGTTTCTCAAGTTCGCGCTACAGGGTAACGAACCCGTGATGCCGCCGCCGCGCAACGAAAAAGAGAAGCTTGAGCAGTGGAAGTTGTGGCGCTCGACGTTCGGCGAAGTCATCGTCGAGACGTACGTCCACAACCTCGACGCCATCAACTGGTTTGTGGGCGCGCATCCGCTGAAGGCGATCGGTTCGGGCGGACGGACCGTCGAGAAGCGTGGCGACCTGCTCGATCACTTGAGCGCCACCTACGACTATCCCGATGGAGTGCAGATGAGTTTCCTCGGTTCGCAGATGACGCCCCGCTGGTTTCGGTCCAATCGCGAGCGGTACATCTGCGATAACGGATTTATCGAGACGGCCCGCGAATATTGGAGCTACAACGCGGGCAAGGGCGTGACGACGGAGAAGTCGGAACACGACATTTCGATCGATTCGTTGAACGCTTTCGTGCAGCGCGTGGTCGATGGCAAGCCGGAAAATGTCGGCGTGCGCGCGGCCGAGAGTACGCTGACCGCGATCCTCGGGCAGATGGCGATCGACCAGCGCCGCGAAGTGACCTGGGAAGAAATGATGCGAAGCGCGTAACCTTTTCGGCTTTTCATAGTA
>Ga0194128_10007251_pt1 | contig 14574 bp, 16 predicted proteins | sample TA2KigCa65mmetaG_FD_148650 | JGI IMG/M metagenome (GOLD analysis project Ga0194128, IMG submission 148650) | Freshwater microbial communities from Lake Tanganyika, Tanzania - TA2015037 Kigoma Deep Cast 65m | ecosystem: Environmental > Aquatic > Freshwater > Lake | place: Tanzania: Lake...
TTGCGCGGACCGCCTGAAACCGGGGACCGCTAGTGAAACTCACCGCAATCGCTAAATTCGCCGGACAGGGGCTACAACGTCGCCCAAGAGCGGTTCTCGGCTATGTATGTTGGACGCTAGAACCTTGGTAATCCCCCCACAGAGGTGAGGGATTGAGAAGTAGAATTTTCTCGTTGGAGGAAGTTCTACATGAAGCAATCGAGGTTTACGGACAGTCAGATCCTGGCGGTGCTGAAGCAGGCGGAGGCCGGGACGTCGGTGCCGGATCTGTGCCGGGAGCACGGGATCAGTACGGCGACGTTTTACAAATGGCGTAGCAAGTACGGCGGGATGGATGTCTCGCTGATGACCCGGATGAAGGAGCTTGAGGAGGAGAACCGGCGCCTCAAGAAGCTCTACATCGAGGCGCAGATCAAGGCGGACATCGTTGCGGAAGCCCTCGCAAAAAAACTCTGAGGCCATCTCGCCGACGCGAGGTGGCCAGGTGGGCGGTCGAGGAGAAGGGCCTGAGCATCCGCTTAGCGTGCGAGGCGTTCGGTCTGAGCGAGAGCGGTTATCGATATCAGCCGAAGCTCAACGCCGAGAACGCCAAGATCGCCGAGTGGCTGCAACGACTGACGGAGAACCAGCGGAACTGGGGATTTGGTCTGTGTTTTCTGTATCTGCGCAACGTGAAAGGCTTTCCTTGGAACCATAAACGCGTATATCGGATTTACAGGGCATTGGAGCTTAATTTGCGGATCAAGCCGAAGAAGCGCATGAACCGAGCGAAGCCAGAGCCTCTCACGGTGCCTGATTCGATCAACGAAGTGTGGTCAATGGATTTCATGCACGATCAGCTGAACGATGGCAGAACGTTTCGTCTGTTCAATGTGCTCGATGATTTCAATCGCGAAGCGCTCGGCATTGAGGTTGATTTCTCGCTGCCGTCCGAGCGCGTGATCCGATCGCTTGAGCAGATCATGCAATGGCGCGGAACGCCCAAAGTTTTACGTTGTGACAATGGGCCGGAATACATCAGTGAATTAATTGTGAACTGGGCCAAGAGAAAGGGAATTCGGATGGAATACATCCAACCCGGAAAGCCGCAACAGAACGCTTACGTCGAACGATTTAATCGAACCGTGAGATACGAATGGCTCGCGCAGTATTGCTTCGATGTGATCAGTGAAGTCCAAGACTTCGCAACACGATGGATCTGGAACTACAATCACGAACGCTCAAACATGGCCTTGGGCGGGATCACCCCAAAACAGCGGCTGGCCATGGCTGCGTAACGTCTACTTCTCAGCCCCACCAGAAATGGGCGGATTACCCATTCGAAATGCTCGCGTAATTCATATAGCGAAGGGCTACCCATCAATAAGCGATTTAACTGCCACGTCTTCGCGCGCGTTGGAAACATCAAGTCCCGGCAGAACGACTAGTTTAGACCTGCCTGAGTGAAAGCCAAATAACTTTAATACCAACGTAAGCCGAAAGCTACCTTTGCAAGCGATCGACCCGAACATACTCAACGCTATCGTGAAGTTTTGAAAAATGCCCAAGAATTTTTTCCGAAAGGGAGGGCGCCCTAACCAATTCTCAGAACGACCTCCCGCATGTCCTTATAAAGGGTTGGTCATTTCTTCAAAATCACCAAGCCACCAAATGGATTTTTCATCACTAAATCATTTTTACAAAAATCACTGATAAAATTATCAACGGCTCTCGTGCATCCAGGCCAAGTACTTAGACCGTAGTCATCAAACCAAATAATACCCCCACTCACAACCCTTGGATAAAAGAAGGAAAGTGACTCTTGAGTCGGCTTGAAAATATCAAGATCTAGAGTAACAAGGCTAAAAGTGAGGTCTTCGACCTCATCAAATCGACTCGGGATCCATCCTTTATAGGGCTTAACAAAGTCGAATTTTTTTAACATCACTTCAAACACTTCGAGACTGCCTGAATATAACCGCTTTCCATCCACTCTGTGCTGGGGTGCTAAACGACGGAGCTCGTCCGGCGACACAGAATATGTGATAGGCGTCAGATCCTCCTTACTAAAATCAGAAAGCCCCTCGAAAGAGTCAAAAACATGGAAAGTTTTTTGAAACCCAGCTCCCCTGAGTATCGACGCCAACATAAATGTCGAGTGACCTAAGGCACACCCGCACTCAACTATGTGATGCAAATCCAACCCTCCCCTTGAACACACCGCTTCACACCACCCGGCAAGCGCGAAAAGCCTTGCTCTTTTCAGATTACTGTCAGAAAAGGGAATGCCGACTGACCTCGCCAGCGCAACGTACTCAAAATACCCTGAGAGATAATTCTCTTTGTTCACCAGCGGAATCCAGCGAGTTGTTTCAATCACAGGCGGGTCAACATTGAAAAATTGTATATCTGGCATAATAACCTTTAAATAAATTTTTTTATAAATAATTAATGAGCTTCACGAGAGAGCAGATAATGAACTCAGCTTTAAATAAAGCTATTTTTCTTTCAATTTTGTCAATTATCCCTTCGAATTAAAAAGTAATATCGTTTTGAGCACTCGTGTATGTTACATTTTCATATGACTTTTATATGACTACTAGTATATCTTGCCAGTAAGCGAGTCGTCCCGACAGTTCGATCTTCCGCCCTCGGAGATCGAGTCCTGGATTGACCAAGCCAAAGCCGGGATGGAAAACGCGCTGAAGGCCAAACCGGAAGACATCCGCGAGCAGTACGAGTCGCAGCTCAAAGCGCTGCAGGAAGCGTACGGTGAAGCGATGTTGGAGCTACGTGCCCGAAAAAAATGGGACGCCCTGTTGGCGAAGAAGGACGAGACATGATCCTTCACATCCAGCAGGGCTTGAAGGAAGACGGATTCACGGTTCCGATGACCAAACTCTGTCGTTGGTTCGAGGTTCCTCGCCGTACCGTGTACTACAAGCCCGTTAAATCGACGCCGAAGGTCCAGGAGCGCTTTGCCGAACCGATCAAGCAAATGATCGAGGCTGAGCCTTCGTTTGGTTACCGAACCGTGGCGAGCTTGCAGCAGTTCAACAAGAACACGGTCCAGCGGATTTTCCAGCTCAAAGGCTGGCAGGTTCGCAAGTGAGCCATTGGGCATCGGCCGCGTATCGAAGCACTGCCGTCGGTCGCCACAACGCCGAACGAACGCTGGGCGACGGATCTGTGCCGTGTGTGGGCGGACCGTGATGGCTGGCAGACCTTGGCTCTTGTGATCGACTGTCACACGCGAGAACTGCTTGGCTGGCAGCTCTCGAGAAGCGGTCGAGCGACAACTGCAATGTCGGCGCTCGAGCAAGCGCTGATCGCGAGGTTCGGGACGCTCGGACGGGCTCCTGCGCCGTTGCTGCTGAGGTCGGATAACGGGTTGGTCTTCACCTCTCGAGCCTACACGCGCCTCGTACGCAGTTACGGTCTTCGGCAGGAGTTCATCACCCCGCACTGCCCGCAGCAGAACGGCATGATCGAACGCGTCATCCGAACTTTGAAAGAGCAATGCGTTCATCGTCATCGCTTCGAAACCCAACAACACGCCTCGCGTGTCATCGCAGAGTGGATCCGCTTCTACAACACCCGTCGGCCTCGTCAGGCCCTCGGCATGAAAACCCCCGCTATGGCGTATGCTTTAGCGGCCTGACCTGTGCAGAAAACGGTGGGTCGTTACAACACCGAGCGGACGCACATGTCGCTCGGAGATCTAACACCGGAGGAGTTCGCCAAAGAAAGTTTGGCGAGAAGGAAAATCGCAGTATCATCAACCGCAGACTCTAAACCCGGGCCGTACTAAAAAGGGTGTCAGGTCGCCACTGGTATGGTCTGCGTACGGGTAAGCAAAAAGAGTGGATGCACTTGCGCATTACAAACGCATATCAATTTGTACGCAGATTTAGTGGTGAGGTAGTGAATAACATAGAGCAGCTGTAGGCGCACCCGAATGGCGCTTTACAACACGCACTACTATTCTTTCCAGTAGTGCCATGGTGGTGTAGACCAACTACTTTTTAAATAAGAACGATTGTTTCTGTCGTTCTTTGCTTTGCTAGCCTCACAAACCGCCCTTAGTTCGGGGAGGGCTGTGCGTGAATACAATTTCAGCGTGTAATCGGATTGCCAGTAAATATCACAAACATAATTAAAGCCGCGAGCAGTTGCCCATTTAAAAATCTCGGCCTGATTGTGGTCTTTCAGTCGTATTTCGTTTGGACGCGAATGAAATGCGATCAAGTCGGGGTTGTAGCTGTCCATTGTGACGCTATTGAGGCCTTCGTGAGTCACTAAAGCGCTTCCAAGACCAACATTATCTAGCGCCCGTAGTCCTGAGTGATAAGCGGCAATACCCGCATCCCCCAAAGCAAAAGACTGTAACTTGTAACTTTCTCTAATTTGAGCAAGTGTCTTTCCTAATGCGGCATGAGAATCTAAAGCCCGTGGATAGTATGTAACCATGTGCGCATCAACCATTCCACTAATTTTTAACAGTACAAGTAAGAACAGGACCGCAAAACCTTTTGTAATAGTTTCAAGCGTTGCATTTGCAATTTTGATGTTATTCAATTCAAGTTTTAAATGCCCCTTATAAGTCGTGCTTATGTAGACTAAAAACACAAAAATAGGGACAAAAATATGAAATGCAAACCTCGCTGAATAGTCCATCTGAAGGTTTGACATTGAGTAATTTAGCGCCAACGCCATACTGTACGCAGATGTAAGTAGGAATATTTTGCTTTTCCCGTACAGGACGAGTAAGAGAAGAGGTGAAATAAAAAAAGAAAGTGTTATGAACTGATCTATGGAAAAAAAAGCACCAGACTTTGCATAAAAAGAGTTTGGCAGGGCATATCCGAAGTAGGCTTTGTTTAGAAATAAATAGAGGAGCAAGGGGGCAATTAGCGCTGCACCTACGGTTATAGCGCTAGCAATATCAGGCTTGGCGTGCCTAAATTGAGCAAAAAATTGATTCAGCAAGGAGCTGTCAAGCTTACCGGGGCTCTCTTTGAAAAGAAAAAAGAGCGGTAGCAGGGCCGCAAGCAGCCACGATTCGGGTCGTGTTAAAAAGAGAGCAAGAGCAAGTCCGATAGATAAACTTTTATTGTTTTTGTCAAGCGCCACAAACAGAGCGCTCATCAGGCTTACATAGAGAAACGTTTCAAGTCCGCCGAATACATGAACTATTGTGGCTGGCATACCCAATAGTAGAAGAAGAGTGACATACGAGCCTTTTGTTTGTCGTGCGTACCAAATAACAAATGCAAAGAGGTTTACGAGTCCGAAAATCTTAAAAAAAAGCACTACATCAAAATCTAGCTTTGGCGGCAGTATGCTAAGTGCAGCAAAAATTGGGTTTGTATATGCCTGAGTAAGATCAAGGTGTGATGGACTGTAATTCCAAATCCCGTACTCAATCAAATTTTTGCCATACCGCCAAGTAATAAATGCGTCATCTACCGTGAACCGTGAGTAAAGCCAAAAGGTGGAAGCCACACCCAGCAAGCCAATCAAAACTGTTGCTCTATAAAACATCACAAGCTTATCCTCCTAAAAACTTTTTGCGGAATTACTCTAATCACCGCCATCACTGCCCACCAAAACGCAGGCACATACACTTCATCTTTTCTTTTATCAATCGCCCGCACAATCTTCGCTGCTACAAGGGCAGGCTTGGCCCATAGCAGGCCTTTTTTAAATGACGCTGTCATGGACGTATCTACAAAACCTGGCTTGATCGTTACCACTGCCACATTAGATTTGTACAGCCGCTGCCGTAAGCCCGACGTAAATGCGGTGACCATAGCTTTGGCGGACCCATAGACATAGTTGCTGGCCCTGCCTCTGTCACCTGCGACAGAAGAGATAACCGCAATCGTCCCTGCCTGCTTGCTTTCAAAGCGATTGGCAATGTGGGTAAGTAGGCTGATGGTGGATAGGGCGTTAGTGTTTATCTCAGCAAGAGTTTCTTCCACACTCTGCTCACACGCTTTTTGATTAGATAGCGTGCCATGCGCAATCAGTACCGTGTCAATGCCGCCCATTGCTGCCTCTGCCGCATCTAACATGGCGGCGTGACTACCTATGTCGTTTAGGTCTATGCAGTGGCTATGCGTCTCTTTTGCCCCCCGCACTTTTAAGTCAGCAGCTATCGTTTTAAGGCGCTCTTCGTTTCGTGCCACCAAATAAAGCGCATCGCCCCTAGCTGCCCATATCCGTGCGCAGTGCTCCGCTATGGCAGAGGTTGCGCCAATAACAAGAATCTTTGTCACGCTAGCCCCAGCCGTTTTGATTGGGCAGAGGCAAACTTGCCAATAGCGCCATACTTTTGGCGTACTGCCTCAAACTCTTGCCACTTTGGATATGTCGTTTTAAACGACGCTTCTCGCATCACCGCATCTTTCGTTAAGTAAACCCTGCCGCCCATATCCGCCACCATATCGTCTAGCCTGTGTAATAAATCAATTACAGATGGAGATACTTTAAAGTCTAACGCTAGGGTGTAGCCCTCAATCGGAAACGACAGCAGGTTTTGATTGGCAGGGCCGAATTGTTTTAACACTGCCAAAAATGAGCCCGCACCACTTTGGGCGATTTGAGTGAGAACTTTGCGCATATTGGCAACACCATCGGATTTGGGCAAGACGAATTGATACTGCACAAAGCCTGCTTTGCCATAAAGCTTGTTCCACCCGCCTATCGCATCTAGTGGGTAAAAGTAGGGAAGCAGTGGAATAGTTTGTGTTTTGTTATGCGCTGCTTTTGCCCAATACGCAGCATTAAATGCCCGCATGGTCATGCTGTTAAGTAGTGCGGCAGGCGTATGGATGGGCACAGTGATGGGCGCTTTGATTGTCAAGCCCAGCCCGCCGCTGCCGCTGTGTTCACCAACCATCAATACACTTCGGCCTAAGTGTCGGCCTGTCGTTAGGCAGTCAATCCACGCCACGCTGTAGGTGGATGAGCTGTTAGCCTCAAACGCTTCGCAAGCTTCGTCTATTGACCCTGCTTTAATGGTTCTTTGGTTAATGCACGCAGACTTAACGGGAATGAGCTGAATAGTCGCTGTCAGAATCACCCCTGTTAACCCCATGCCGCCACAAGTGGCTTGAAATAAGTCAGGTAGTTGTGTGGGTGATGTGGTGACTACTTCACCTGTGCCCAGCAGCATGGTGACGGATACAACATGCTGCCCAAATGTGCCTGCGACATGGTGGTTTTTGCCATGTACATCACTGGCTATTGCCCCACCCACTGTGACAAAGCTTGTGCCTGACGTTACAGGTAAAAACCAGCCATGTTTTACCGTAACTTTCAAAATATCACACAGCGTTACGCCTGCCTCTAAAGTAAGTACGCCTGTAGCCGTATCAAACGCAATAAAGTGGTCGCAATAGGTGGTTTGTAAAACGGTAGCGGCGTTGGCGCTATCGCCGTAGCTTCGGCCCATGCCCCGTGCGATGACAGATGGGTAGTACTGTAGGGAAGCTTTATAGGCAGAAACAGATAGTGGGACTATTACCTGTGCGTCTTGTGTTGGATAGCCACCCCAGCCGCTAATCGTTGTGGTGATGGCTGTCTGTGCTGTGGCTGTCATACCGCCATCTGTTTATCGCCGCTTACAAACACATACTTCTTATCCAACTGATACTTGACATAAAAGCCAATTGCCAAACCAATCACGCCACCCACATAGCGCATTGTGTCTGTGGCAAAGATGAGGTGAAACGCATACTCCACACCCCAAAATATGGCGGTGGTAAACACACCCATAAAGCTATACAGCACGACTAGCTGCCCGTCATGCGCAATGTTGTTGCTCTTAAACGCAAAGATGTAGCGTTTCTCTAATAGGTAACGCAGCGGCAGGCCCGCAGCTGTCCCAATCAAAATAGACACTTCAACTGAATAGGGCCCTTTGTAGGCCCATATTGAAAGCATCTGTGCGCCAATGTTGATGGCAGTAGAAAACGCTGCAAAGAGCGTATACAAGACAGCAATACTGACCGCTGTCTTTGCCATCAGCCAATTCCTTTTGTGGCCAACAGAAATGAAACAGCTGTGAGTACCGCAACGGCAAGACTGGCCTTATCTTTGATGGCAAACACAATGGGGTCGTCGTGCATCTCACCCCTGTGCGTTTTCATCCATACCCAACTAACCCAAAAAAGCATTAAGGGCACGGCAAACCAAATTAACTGTGGCTGAGCGTATAGGGTAACGACCGTTTCACCGTGAAAGTAAAGCGCCAACACCAGCACTGCCGCATAGCCTGCCGTAATACCAAGTGTTTGTACGAGTGGGGCATCTGTGACCGCATAACCCCTGCTATGTACGTGACTGTTACCCGCCTGCGCCTGCACCTGTAGTTCTGCGTAACGCTTCACAAACGCTAGCGATAAAAAGATAAAGACAGAAAATGCCAACAACCAAAATGACAGGGTGATAGCTACTTCGGCAGCACCCGCAATGATGCGCAGCGTGTATAGGGCCGCAAGCGTTAGGCAATCAATAAGGGCAAGACGCTTTAGCCATAGCGAATAAGCGCAGGTGAGTACGAAGTACACGACTAACCACGCTGTAAATGCCGTGCCTACTGCTAGCCCTAATACGAGACTAGCGGCGGCAAAAAGTGGCGCAAGCAGTACACCCGCTTTAATGGGTATAGCGGCTGCGGCGAATGGGCGGTGGCGTTTACGGGGGTGCTTGCGGTCGCTTTCTAAATCCAATAAGTCGTTAGCCATGTAAACGGCTGACGCACACAGGCTAAACGATACAAAAGCGAAAATGAGAGTGGATAGTGATTGGACATTGCCAATTTGGTGAGCGGCAAAGAGGGGCACAAAGAGCAGCAGGTTCTTTAGCCATTGATACACCCTAAACACCCTACGCCAATGTGAAAGCGTTACAGCTTGCGGTGGAAAAACTTTAGATACGGTGGCGACCTGTGCAGCTTGCTTGGTAATCGCATCAGTAGCGTTCACCACAATAGCCTGCCGTGCGCCTGCCCACACTGCTATGTCTGCCGCTGAATTGCCTGCGTAGTCATAGCCCTTAACACCGTACTTTGCTTCTAACGCAGCCCGTTTGTTTGTGCCTGCGTTATTGGTTGTGCCATCACTTGCCAGCACTTCGTCAAATAAACCTAAATGCTCAGCAATAGCTTGTGCCACTCGTTTGTCTGTTGCTGTACACAGCACAATCCGCTTGCCTGCCGTCCGCTCTTCTTTTAACCAATCAATCAGCGCACTATTATAGGGCAGCGTGGGCACATCTAAATCAACACGGTCAGCCACTTTGGCTTTAAGGGCTGCTTTGCCCCCTAATAACCAAAATGGCAGGGCCAGCACATTTATAGGGCGATCACGCAGCAGACATAACGCTGATTCGTGCAGCGTATCCGTTAATGTCAGTGTGCCGTCTAAATCAACGGCAATGACCGTGTCTGTGTTTGTGCGTGTTTCCAATGTTTATCAGTGTGTGTCTATGCTTGGGCGTTATGTCTTTAGATTATAGTAATTAAGTTGTATGAGTATGGAGTTGCCCCCATCAGACCGCACAGTTGGCTGCCTGTTGATGGAAGCTGCGAATGAAGTCACGGGGTGACTTCATTCGCAGCTTCCATCAACAGGCAGCCAACTGTGCGGTCTGACGGGGGCAACTCCACTTAAGCAGCTGCCCCGCCTCAGCACGCAGACTGGATACGATTTAGATTTACAAATATTACCGCACTATAAAGATAGACTCTCGTAAATTTAATGATTAACCGCTGATCAAACAATCGCCCCGCAAAAAAATCGATATCAAACACGTCTAGGGTCACTCCCTCGGCGTTGCTTGCTGCGATGCACTCCCGAAACGTGATAAATCGCTCGCTATAGGGCGCCCCAGGGTCCGGCTTGGCGATGCCTGCACCCGTCGGACTGTAAGGCGGAAGATCGGCCCCGGGTAACTGCGAGAATATTTTAGGCGAGCCTTCTCCGAGGGATCCACCACCCCGACAAGCAACAGCGCCGGGTGCAAATGGCACGCCCTAGAATGCGTCATAACGTGCGAATTATCGGCGAGATCGATGTCGTAATCGCATCCAATCTGACCCAGACCCACGACTAAAACTCTATACAGAGTCACGATAGATTTTAATTTTCCAGCAGATCCCAGCGAACTGGGGAGTACGGCGCAACATCGACGGTCACGATACGGCCCACAACCACGTCGAAAAATTTTGGTGGCAAGCCGAAACCCGGTCGCACCGACCGAATGTCCTCCGCTGTAATCCGAGTCCCAGCTTTTAGGTGCTTAACAAAATAAAGTGAACGCCGATACTGTGCGTTACTGCGTTCGCTCGACTTCAAGCCGTAATTCACGTCACCCAACGCACTCCACGCCGTTAGCGCGTCGCGACAGAGAGCTACGAGACCGGCAGGCTCCAACGAGAAGCTATCGTCAGGACCGCCACCGCTGCGATCTAAAGTGAAATGTTTTTCTATGATCGACCCACCCAACGCTATGGCGGCAATAGCGGTCGCGTTGTCCAGAGTGTGATCAGATAGTCCAGTCACCAAACCAAAGCGCTGAATCATGTCGGAAATCGTTCTTAAATTATAATCTGTGGCGGGTGCAGGGTAGCCGCTCACGCAGTGTAAGATCGCTACATCACTACACCCGGCACACTTTGCAGTATCTATCGCCTCCTGGATCTCATCGGCATCAGCGAGACCTGTTGAGATAATAATGGGCTTGCCAGTTTTTGCAGCGTAACGGATGAGGGGCAAGTCTACTGCTTCAAAAGATGCAATTTTATAGGCGGGGGCATTCAGTGATTCAAGAAGGTCAATAGCTGTTGAATCGAAAGGCGAACTGAAGGCAATCAAACCAAGTTCGCGGGCCTTCGCGAAAATCGGCTGATGCCACTCCCACGGCATCTGAGCCTGTCGGTAAAGTTCATATAGCGTGCGCCCACCCCAAAGCCCACCCTCGATTCGAAACTCGGGGCCGTCGCAAGGCAGTGTGAGTGTGTCTGGTCGATATGTCTGTAGTTTGATTGCATCTGCTCCAGCGCGCTTTGCCTCCTCCACGATTAGTAGGGCAGTGTCAAGTGACCCGTTATGATTCGCGGACATCTCCGCAATGACAAACGGCTTGTGAGAAGGCCCTACAAAACGACCGGCAATCTGAATTTCAGGAGGCATTTACTAAACTCTGATAGGGGAAAAAAGCTGGATTAAGACAAGCTACGCAAACCCTATCCATAGGACCACCATCAACCAAGTAGAACCCCTTCATGGTAGCCTCAATAAACCAACCGGCCTTAATGTACGCACGTATTGAGGACAGATTAGCGGCGTACATTCCGCTGTGAAGACGGCGGATACCGTGCACTTCAAACGCTATTCGGTTACCCAACGAAATTGCTCTCGCGCCAAATCCTTTACCAATATAGTTTCGGTTACCTATCAGACACACTAAATCAGAAGTTTGGTGAGTCAGATCTATTGGCCCGACCTTTAAATTGCCGATACGGTTTCCCGAAAGTGTTTCGATCAAGTAGTAAAACCAGCGACCGGATTGGCGCCCCTCAATCACATCCGAGGCCAAAGCTTCGGCAGTGAACATCCTCTTGCTACCCGAGAAATAGTCAAGAAGTCCATCGTCGTTACGGTACCAAGTCGCATATTCTTCATCAAGATCAGCGTCAATTAATGGACGAAGACGAATAAAATCGTCATGCATAATGATTCCCCTAAAATTTCAACATTGTCTGTATCACTCGATCGACGCCACATCCGTCCGTAACGCCAGCAGCACGCTCGGCCATATCTCGTAGTCGCGCGGGATCGAGCAGCAAGTCATCGATTAGCGGTCTGAGCATCGGCATAGCGTTTGAGTTCATCTCAATTGTCGCGCCTATCTTAGAAAGTGCGCGGGCCGCTAGAAATTGGTTTTCCGCAAGAACGAAGGTCAGCGACGGCAACCCAAGGCAACAGCGCTCCCAAGCGCTACTACCCGCAGCTCCGATACACAAATCGGATTCCGCCATCAACTCAGCCATATTTTGTGCGTTGAGCACAACTCGGTGATCCCCAGGAAACCCTTGAAGGAGCTTTTCGACAACCGGCATGCAGGACGCAGCAGCTAACCCTAATACGATGCAAAGCGATGTCGAGTTTACAGCAGTCCCGTCGGTCAGGGCGGACACTATCGGCACAGTCAACCCTGAGGGATCACCTCCACCAAGCGATACTAACACTCGGCGACCCGGGGAACGTCTTCTCGCTAGTGCCTTCGGCCTCTCCAATTTAAATTCAGGACGAAGAAGCGAGTACGCCGCACCCGCTAGAAGGTGAGCCCCTTTCGATAGATCCTTATAATCGCAAGGGTTGGCGTATAGATTTTGATTGAGAATCAAGTCGGCATCGATAGCTCTATCTGCTAAATCATCTATCACCATTAGCCGGTTACAATTCCGTCTGAGCGCGCGATGCCACATTTCCGTTGCCCCATAGTGGTCAACGACAAGCCAGTCTGGAACTCGACGCAAGGTCTCCAACGTCTCCAAAACGTCCTCGACCTCTTGTTCTTCGGTTACTCCGAAAAACGATCTGTCGTCCGCACGTTGTGGCAAGAGCACTACCTTATGCCCTTTGCGTTCAATTTCCGAAAGAAAAGAACCGTCCCGCGGCCGAGTTAAAAAAATGCATGTCGCCCCAAGCCTGCCGAACGCATCGGCCAAGACCAAGCACCGCGAGAGGTGCCCGAAACCAAGGGAGGTAGACGCGTCAACCCGAAAAGTAATATCTAAAGTCACCCTCGATTACGCCGCAAAAGAAAAACTGCTTCGGCCATTTTAAAATCATCGATATCATCAATGTCGACAGCCGACTCCCATGACATCTCAAAAAAAGTCCTTTCGGGAACATGGAAGCGCCACCCACACGCGGCGAACAGCGATCGTAAGTAACGGAAATTTAGGGAGAAAATGGCGGAGCGGACGGGACTCGAACCCGCGACCCCCGGCGTGACAGTCGAGTAAATAGTTAATATTTTCAATAACTTGTAGCGCTTGCGTACCCACAGTTTTACTTAGCAATAATCGCTTACCAGTAAACAAAACCGCTTCGATGACATAACACACAGATAATCGAGTCGCCTGGCCCCTGGGACATCAGTGGAGAAGACGGAACGACATAATCGCGCTCGGCGTTGGAGCTGATAATCACTTCACCGCCTCTCGCGACAGCGTTTCGATTTCCATGCGTAGGGCGTCGTACTCGGCTTGCTTACGCGCGAGAAAGCGACCCGTGAGCTGCACCTTCTCTGCGATACCGGAGGGCGTAAGCAGGTAGGCGTAGCCGAGCTTATTTTGGCTCGCCGAGAAATTACCCGCCTTGACCAGCCCTCGCTCGATGAGCGCTTTAAGGCAATAGTTAACCGCACCCAAACTCACTCCGACGCGCTCGCTGAGTTCGCGTTGGCTGAAGCTTGGATTATCGTGCAACAGGCGCAGGATCTGGAATCGCGCCTCTTCTTGAATTTTCGCTTTATTGTTCAATTTTGTTCGAACACGCTACCGCCCCACCCAGCGCCATGTGCCGTAAATGGGGGCAGTCGACCGGGAGACTACTCTATCGTTCAAATTTGAACAAGTATTAAGATCGTGACGCTCGCGCGCGTACAGGTGTCTAAATACGGGAAGTTCGGCGTAACGAAACCCGGATTTGAAGCGCGAAGGATTTTCACCGAGAGCTTGCGCGGACCGCCTGAAACCGGGGACCGCTAGTGAAACTCACCGCAATCGCTAAATTCGCCGGACAGGGGCTACAACGTCGCCCAAGAGCGGTTCTCGGCTATGTATGTTGGACGCTAGAACCTTGACGTCGACGGGGTCGGTTTGTCGATACCGGTTATCGGCTTACCCAGCTCATCGATTGCCCCTCCCAAATCGGCGAGTAAACCATCATCCAGCCATTTATTCTCCGCCAGCCAGCCTTCGCACTCTGACGGAACCGCAAACTCAAACTCATCTTCGGGGCGGTGGCTCGCGTTCTCTACCTTGTATCCGATGACCGCATCGTCCTTGAATCCCTTAACCGGAGTGCCGTTGATGTGGTCAGGCAGCACATACTCGTCCGCCTCCTCGTCGTAACACTCGGCGCTTTCCCCAAGAACCTCGAAATTTCCAAGATAAAGCTTAAATGACTTTACCGACCCGAACCCGACGCAAAGCAACTCATCCCACGTAGACACCATCGTTGAACACTCACGATCACGAAGCACGACATATGTTTTTCTCATTTGAGATTCCTTGTATGCATCTACTTGTGAACTACTTCAGAGCTGCCTAACTCACGAAGGGTGGATTGATCGCGCTAAATACCAATGTTGAATATGACCTCTCGATTACTCGAGGTTGAGGACAAGTCCACCGACTTCCGCTTCGGTGCAACGCACTGTGCGAGCTCTGAATACATGCGCGCTCGAAGCTCTGTGGCGTTCGCTAAATCGAGAGCGAGCCGTGCCCTCAATAGGATCCCACCCTAGCGCGGCGAGCTGTTCCCTCACCTCCTGCGTCCGTCGGTTAAGTTT
>Ga0194128_10007256_pt1 | contig 14570 bp, 16 predicted proteins | sample TA2KigCa65mmetaG_FD_148650 | JGI IMG/M metagenome (GOLD analysis project Ga0194128, IMG submission 148650) | Freshwater microbial communities from Lake Tanganyika, Tanzania - TA2015037 Kigoma Deep Cast 65m | ecosystem: Environmental > Aquatic > Freshwater > Lake | place: Tanzania: Lake...
ACAGAGATTGATCCAAATAATGCTGTAGCTTGGAACAACAAGGGTACTCTGTACGACAAACAAGACGACACTGAAGACGTAATCAAATGCCTTGACCGCGCAATAGAGATTAATCCGAATTATGCTAAAGCTTGGCACAACAAGGGTACTCTGTACGACAAACAAGGCGACACAGAAAACGCAATCAAATGCTATGAGCGCGCAATAGAGATCAATCCGAATTATGCTAAAGCTTGGTACTACAAGGGCCTTTTGTATGGCAAACAAGGCGATGCGGTAAACGCAAAAAAATGTAAAGACAAAGCAAGAGAACTAGGGTTCCCATGAGTAATAGACTAGAATCTAGACATACGCCTAGGCATACAACCTAAAGTAATACTGATCATGTTTTTATGATTACAATACTATGACTCTCAGATTACAATGGGGTCATCTTCAAGAAAACCCAATGATGATGCTGATGCTTGGTACGACAAGGGAGTTCTGTTAGGTATTCAAGGCGATCAAGTGAACGCAATGAAATGCTATGACCGCGCACTAGAGATTAATCCATATTTAGCTAAAGCTTGGAAACACAAGGGATTTCTATATCGTCTACAAGATGATGTAGAAAATGCTATGAAATGTTTTGACCGCGCAGTAGAGATTAATCCTAATTTAGCTGAAGCTTGGCTCGGCAAGGCCCTTCTATACGAAGAACAAGGCGATAAAGAAAATGCAATGAAATGTAAGATCAGAGCAATACAAACAGGTAAACTCTAAATCGGCTTTAAAATGTAAATATTTACACGAGCCAAAATCGAAATTATTGTCAAAGTGCCTGAATTTATGGGCCAAAAACAAACTAGGCTAGTTTGCGAGGAATGCAACTAGAAATCATTTTACAAACAATTTGCAATTTCATGCAAAAAACTAGAAAATGTTTAATCAAAAGGTGATGCTGAAAGTGCGAAAGCATGTCCAGAAAAAGCAAATCTAAACTCTCATACTCTCATGTCTCTAGATTCTTAAGCGGGTCCAATCCATCGAGAACTTTTTCCAAATCTTGCTTGTGTTTGAGTGTAATATCTCTGAATTTTTCTAGATGGTGTTTTTTTCCTCCCCTTGCATTTTTCAGTTCATAATTGAAAATTTTGATAAATTTTGTTAATGCGACAGGTTTTAGCTGAAAAATACAATTATCCTCAAACTCCTTGAGCAAAGGCTGATTCTCAAAGTTCTCTTTTTTGTCCGCATGATACAGGAAAATTTTTTGCTCACCTATCAGCCAAACCAAATGTTTCAAAACGTTATCCAGAGATTCTTCTAACTTATCCTTTCTTCCTTTTATGGTAAAACCTGTGATTAAATCATATGCTTCGTCTCTTGTCCATTCAAATTTTCTCACCCACTTCGAACAAATCCCCGTACCTGTGTGTATGCGATATCTTTGATCTTTGGTCATACTTCCTTTCTTGGTAGCGGGTTTTGTATTTTTTAATTTAAATATTTTTGATACATCTTTATTTTTTTTGTTCCAAGAATCTTCATCAATCTCATCATAATCATCGTCTTCATCAACCATGAAAAATTATTCATCTATCAAATTTTTAAATTTTCTCTCATCCACACGATTTTCGCATTTAAAACTATGCGAACTTCTCAAATAATATAATATTTTGCGAACTTCTCAAATAATATAATATTTTGCGAACTTCTCAAATAATATAATATATTGCGAACTTCTCAAATAATATAATATATTGCGAACTTCTCAAATCATGAACTGTTGCTTCTTAAATTTTCAATATACTGATGAAATCCTAAAAATTAAAGGTAGCAAAAATTAATCGTTATTCTTATTTTTTCCATTCATTTGAGCAATCATGGCAGTGCCATTCTGGGCTACTCTCGCTAATCACGCAACCTCCTTCAATTATCTCGCCCTTGGCAACTGCTTCTAGATACAACTCTACATCTCTGGGATATTCATAAAGAATTGGACAGGTCCTGAGACTCCCACAGATTGGGCATTTAGGAGCATTCATCTTGATCTCCATTACTGAATACTTCCTCGAACTGTCCAAGCGATTCTGACCAGCTAGATGCAGAAAACCAATCTGCTTCTGCAAAAAATAATTCCGGCAGTTGCTCCATTGCGGCCAAATCGACAAAAGATGTCCAGAAAAATACACTATATGTTGGAATGTAAATTGGAGTGTCTACATACCATTTATCAGATTCCGTTCTAGTCAGGAATCGATACTCACCTATCCTATTACTGATAAACGAAATTTCGTTCTTGCGAAAAGTCCAATCCGATTTACCTGTATTTGATTTGGCCTCTACAAGATCAATGTGTATGTGCTGGCCTATGGGAACAAACTGCACTGTATTCGTCATACAGAATTCTATTTCCTCACAGGATGTATCAATTGTGGATTTCTGATCCTGGAATGGGACATTTTCTTGCAAATTCTCAAAAAGTGCTTTGGTAATTTTTTCATGATCAGGATTCAATTTAGTATCCACCATAAACTAGTGGCTCATCTTTTTCATCAAACTCTCTAATTATTCTTGGAAAAAAACCAGTCTCATGATTTTTTGCTTTGGTTGGTTGTTCTTGCACTAACTGGTGATTTTTGATTATTATGTAGCAGCACTGTGGAATGCTTACTGTTGATATTATTGCCATCTTGGATATTTCTCCCTACCGCGCAACTCCAACATATTTGCCTCAAAAACTGGAATCTTTTCGAATATCGGTCTTGCCTTCTCTCTTAGACGATTCCACGATTTTGGGATGGTCTTCGGATTTGTAAAATCAATACTCTTGGAACTACCAATCTCGCTTGCAACCTTTTGCAAAATCTCACACCCCTCAAAGAGTCCTGGGGCAAATGCGATGAATGCATCGATAATTGAATTTTCATAGTTTTCTGGATCTGGAATTATTTTCTCAATCTTCCATATTGTAGTTTTGAGAGTTTCCCGGTTTGCATAGTATAGTGGCTTGAGCCATTCTCTATCTGATGCGCCAACCCCTATTACCAATTCAAAACTGCTTATTCCGTCTGCTCCATCAAACCCACCTCTAGTACCGGAAATGTATGCTTTGATGTATCCAGCCATTTTTACTCACCATCTCCGTCGTTTCTAATCTTTTTTTGTTCCTCAATTCTGCATGCTTTCTCAAAACAGCGCTTTGCCTTTTTGTGCTCCCCTTTTGCTAGATGTATCTCTGCTATTTTTTTCCAGGCACGATTGTTTCTGGGATCGTCAATGAGGATCTCTCTGTATGTTTGAGCTGATTCATCATAGCGCTCTAGCTCAAAGCTCGACTCTGCCCTGATTGATTTGGCTTCGCTGCAATCGATGGACCTTGATGCAGCATCGCGCGCCTTCTCAAAATACCAGTCAGCTCTATCAAGGACTGACTTGGCAGAATACGCTTTTCCTAGTATATACTGGGATTCATAATCAGAATCATCCACTTCAATTGCAAACCTAAGATCATCAATTGCTTTGTCGTAATTTCTTAGACGGTAATGCAACCTTCCCCTAGTTTTGTGGGGCTTTGCCCAGTTGGGATATAGCTCTATTAGACTGTCATAGCAATTGATTGCCTTTTCCAATTCATGCATGTTCCAGTATAATCGTGCAAGGTTCTCCAAGATTCCATCAATTTCATTGTCAATGACAGTAAATACATCATAGACTGCCTTTGGAAGATTGACTGAATTCAAATCGTCGTCCTTTCTTTGAGAGTTTTGATATTCCCATTCTGATTTTGTCAGATTTCTTTGGTATCTCTGCAGTCCGGCAAGATATGCTACCTCTGCTTTTTTATTGCAAAACTCTTCCATCTTTGAGTCTCCTTTGATTTCGTATAGGAAACCCAGGTAGTGCCAGGCAGGTCCATGAAGCGGATCCATGGCTACGGCGTTTTTGAAACATCGCATCTTTGCTTTGTTATTCTCATATCTTTCCCCGAGATTGTACCAGTCTTTTGCGCGAAATGTGTTGATGTGGGTATTTTTTCTAAAATTCATACTAATAATACGCATTTTTTCGTATTATGAAATTCGACAATAGTATGCATACATTAGATACTGTTCAACAATTTTTGTATGCTCTATGATGACTTGGTTGCATCAAGTATTGTCTCATATGCGGCATTGATGTTTTTTGTAATCTCTATTGCATCTGGAGAATTGTTTCTATCGGGGTGATTTTTTAGAATTAGCTCTCTGTATCTTGACTTGACCTGCTCTATTGTTGCGCTGGGCTCTAGTTCCAGAGTTTTAAACGCAGACGCAATATCTTGACTACTCTGCGAACTATTATGGGAATTACTGCTGTCATTGTATTGTCTTTGGGAATTTTGATCATTCCAGTCATAATCATAATTAGAATATGGACTCTCATAGGCACTGTTGTTGTAACTTCCGCTTTTGTGCCTCCAATCACTGTAGTTTTTTTCCCTATGCGAATCGTAATCGCGGTTCATTTCTGCGTTTTCCTCAATGACTATTTTGATAATCCGCAAGATCTTCTCATATAAGGAACCCATGGAATTTTGATATCGTGACTGAAAGTCATAATTTACCTTGATTTCAAGTTCTTTAATTGTAAAGAATAATCTCCAATCCTCGGCTCCAAGCTTGCTTTTCCATCTTTTGCCAAAAATTTGCTGGGCTTCTTCCCTGGTTATGTCAAATTTTTCCAGTCTTTGGAGAACCAAAAATTCTGACTTGCTTCTCTGACTGTTGCCAGTTCTGTGCTGTCTTTTGGTTTTTCCTGATCGGGATTTGCCTGAACTTCCATACGAACTGGAATTTTGTGAATTGCTGTATTGATGATGTTCATGATATTCATCATGTGGTTGGTTTTGCTCATAATTGCCCCAGTCATAGTCCCCTGAAGACTCTGAATCTGCTCTATAGTGTGTATATCCTACATAATTCTCATAGCAACTCTTACAGTTTCCAAGGACTTGGTTCAAGTCCGAACTGACTTTTTTGGTCCCGTCATGGATTGAATGGTAGGCATGATATGAATATTCAAAGAGCGTTGCAAATTTAGGAATGAGGTGTTTTTTCATGCTGAGGATTTTATCAGGAGATACTCCGACTGTATGTAGTCTACTGTAAAGGGCATGGATTGAATCTGGTTCTCCCTGTCCTGAACCTAGCATCAAACTCAATTCCTCAAATGACACCCGTGCTCTGCTCATGATTTTTGTGACGAGAACCTTTGGATTAGAATTGCTTTCTTTTTGGTATTCTTTTTTCAGCTTTTCCTTTTTGCGCTGCTCAAAATATTTGGAAATTGTGTCTCTCTTTGAATTAATATAAAATAATAAAATAATTGGAATTGTCACATACCAAAAATACAGTGCCAGAAAAACAACTATGATTAGAATTAGTGCTAGTGCTAGTATCAACCAAATCCCCCAAAAATGACTTATCTTGGCAAGTAGCCCATTTTAGAGACATTTCCTAAAATCCTAGGAATAGTCAGTTTTTGGCGTGTGAGTCTGAGCAAAGGACTAGTTCTCAGCACATTTGTTAATCCCTTTATTCCCTTTAAAGCCAATCTGACAATATTATCATCAAAGCCGAATCTGGCAAACAATCTTCTAAGATAATACGTTCTAACAAATGAAATTGAGGCAAAGATTGATGTTATTGCTAGGTTTGCCGTTATTGGGTCATGCTGAATCCACATGCCAGACATGGGAAGAATTATTATCCCTACTAGATATGCGATTGGAAAACCACCAAGGCAATTAATCAATGATTCTGATATACTCTTTAAGCGATTATCAGAAACAGACTGATTAGAAATGAAGGAATTTCTAGGAATTAATTTTGTAATTAATCTGTTAAATTTTGATTTGTCATGCATGTTCATGATTTACTTTCCCTTAAAGACTTAATTTCTTGACACATGAAAAATGCTAAACATATCTGACCCTACTTGTCCCATCTCGGTGCTCTGAGAATTTTTCGAATTATAAGTGAAAGAAATTTTAATATCTGAATTTATTCTTAGAGTCTGCAAGATTTGGAAATATTTATCTGGATTATTTTTAGATGATTTATAACACGAATTTATCTGCTCTAGTTCAGAGAACTTTATGAGGCCATAATTTTCATTGTTGAGTTTCTCTCTTGGCAATAGGCCAAACTCATATTCTAACTCATTCAGAATAAGCATGTTCATTCAGGTTCCACCGTATAACATTGGTTCATCTTTATCCTCAAATTCCCTAATTATCCTTGGGAAAAAGTCGGTGGTGGGCTTTTCACACACCTGATTACTAGTTTCAATTAGCCTGAATGATTTCATAGTTTTATTTGGTGAGACTAATAATTATGGTGCTTTGCAATAGTATTGATACTCTAGATACTATAATTATCTAAAATTATCACATTTATTGAAAATTACATCTAATTAGTATCTAAAGTAAGGATACTATTGTCATATTTTTGATTAGGATGGACGACCAATAGTAGTTTATGTCTGAGATAAAATTCTCCGACGACGAGTTACTTCATTTGAAAACAGAGTATGCGATGATTCACTGCCACTGCTGCACTCGTAGGATCCCAGGATTGCTAATTTTCTGGCCTAATCAGAAAAATCCAGAAAGGCTACCACTGTGGATGCCATGTAAAGTCTGTGGCAAGTTTTTGTCGCATTTGGAACTCGACGATTCGGAACTAAAAAAAATGTGCATTGAGTGCAAAAAGGAAACCGACGGCAATTTTGGCGTCATTCCCTAAAATTCCCCCTTTTTATTTGACTGTTAAAATTTTTAAAATCTAAAACAAGAATTTGGATGCAGCTATTCCATCGTCAGTGAAAAATATTTTGTGCTTTCTACCAAGTTTTTCAGTTTCTACAAAGCACCACGTATTCTTGAGTGGTCCTAGAATTACCCTGTCCAAAGTGGTGTATTTTGACTTACTATGGTTCTTTGGAATTCTAGAACTTGGGTCTGTTTCCCCACCAACTGTGATTATTCCTTTTTGTTCTAATCGCTCTGCATATTCACCCTTGTAGACAAATCCACCCCTGCTTGTACTGATCATACTTTTAAGTTCTGTTAATGCTTCTAGAAGGTTTGAGTTTGGTGTGTTAATTCTATATGTTGATAGCTGGCGAATATCTGATACACCATAGGTCTGCTGCTCTCCTGATTTGAATCTTGGATATTCCTCAGGTATTGCATAAAACGGGCGTAGATTATCCCTATTATCAAATATCATACATGCAATCATGCACCCAATCGCATGAATCTTTGATCCGCTTGCAACATTCAGAAAATATTCGGACTTTCTATCGCGCATTAAAATTGCCTTTACTGTATTCACAATATCAAATAGCTCGAATCTATTGGCATAATGTATCTCTGTTTTGATTCTTTTTTTCTTTAATTCATCCTGGATTTTTTGTGCATATGATATCGACTTATCCTCATTAGGCTTACTGTGCATAATCAGGCACACTAGATCAGCTCTATCCCTTATTGCAGGAATTGTAATCCTATCTATTTCAAATCCTACTGGTGCGATGTGGATTCGCTTGGTTGCAAGCGATCTTATAGTACCAATAGTATGGATACTATTTACAAGTTATTAAAATTTTAGGCAACATTAGAGATTTGCATGACAGATGCTAGTGAATCCAATGTTCGTGAGGTCTCGATTGTAAAAAAGACTACGACCATGTCATTAGAGGAGTATTTCTCAATACAACTCAAATCACCTGACGAGTCCGTTGACAGTCTGCTTCGAAAGGCAATTCTGGCTGCAAACTCGGCACATCCCCAAACAAAATCTTCTGTTTTGGGAGGACCATAATTTTTTTGAGGTTAATGATATGAAAAAAATCTGGCTTTACGTTGGGATCATGTTTGCATGCACCGGTATTGGCACGGGATTTGGATTATTTTTGATAATGCTGTATTTTTGGGACGACATCAAGAGGGCAATAAATAGTAAAAACTTTCAACACTCTGGGATATCTGCGGACCCAAGATTCTATGATGATGATACTGTGGAGAGAATGAGATAAGAGCATGAAAAACGAACTAAATCAGGTACAGGTAGTCAAGAAATGATAGATGGCTACGATCCAGAGTCAGTATACCAAGTATATGAGACAAATGCTAATTCGAATTATAAAATTGGTGAGATTGAGAACAATGTCTTTTATGACGTTGACAAGTCAGGGAAAAGAACCAACGGATTTTCATTTTCCAATACGGAATATTTTTGGAACCAGTTTGGAAACATTTACGTAAAAAAAATATCTAAACCACTGGGCGGCCTTGAACCGCTAGTATGGGGAGTATATTGGACAATTCAGGCACTGATAACAATTGTACTGACAATTGGTGCTGATGGCATACCATCAAAGATTTTCTGGCTGGGAATATCAGCCTCTCACTATGCTTTTACCATAAAATATCGATACAACAAATTTGTGGTCTATTGGATGCTGATTACGTCTATCGTGTTTATCGTAATTTTGTTCCTCGCAGGCTCGAAAAAGAAAAAATAGTTGCAATTGTATATGTTGTGATAATTATGAAAAAGCAATTTATCTCTGATTTACTTCCAAATTCCCCAGTTGACGATATATTTGTCGTTGAGAAAAAGGGAAGTGTAACTAGATACAAAAATGGCAAGCCAGGTAGTTGGTTTTCATTGATTTTATCAGACAAGTCTGGCAAAATAAGTGGGAAATTTTGGGGAAATGATGAAACCATTACTAATTCACTTTATGTTTCTATTTCGGAAGGCGACTGTATCAAAATACAGGGCCGGACCATTAGTTATAATCACAGGACTGAAATTAACATGGAGATAATTTCCAAACCATCTGAAGTATATGATGGTGATTTTATTAGGACTAGTTCAAAAAATATTGAACAGATGGTCTTCTCTCTTAGGCAGACAGTCCAAGAGGTCAAAAATCCGTATTTGAAACAACTATTGGAATCCTTTGTCAATGATGAGAAATTTATCAAAGATGAATATTGTAGAGCACCTGCCGGCAAGAACTGGCATCATGATTATGTTGGCGGTCTGTTAGAACACGTTCTTAGTTTAATCGACACATCACGAACTGTTCAAAAAAATCACCCAGAGCTTGATTTCGATCTATTGATAATAGGATGTATATTGCATGATGTTGGCAAGGTCAAAGAATTCAAAATTGGAACTAGTATCCAAATTACTGATTATGGAAGATTGTTTGGTCACATTTCAATTGGATTTTTAATGGTCTCTGAGAAAATATCAGAAATTCCTGGATTTCCTGAGGAATTAAAAAACAAGGTATTGCACATAATACTTAGTCATCATCGACAACTTGAGCATGGCTCGCCTGTAGTTCCAATGTTTCCGGAAGCAGTTGCATTTTCAATGATTGATGATACTGATGCCAAAACACAACATGCAATTCAACTTGTTCAGCAAAGTATTGGTGATTGGGAATATGAGGATGGTTATTCAGGACACTGGTTCTGGACTAAAAAAGACACTTCATAGATAATCACTCAAATTCTATCTCACCGTCAATTCCGACTCGGGTAATCTTCCAGTCATAATTTTTGTTTTCTACAGAATCAGCGACTGATTTTTGTAGATTCTGAACCTATTATCGCATTTAAATAATACACTTCCAAAAGAAAAAAATACACTTCCATTTAAATACTCATAGGTAATTATGGAAGTGTGTCAAAATCTAATTCATTAGGTGGCAGCCCAAATGTGTTAACCTTTGATGCTTTGCGTGGATATCAGGCAGGTCGCGAATTTTATGTTGCTATGGTAGAGCTCAAATGGATTCCTAAACTCTTTGTCTTTAACCAAGAACTAGTTCCAGTCCAAATGCGTGCTCAGAGAATTCTCAGAGAATCCAGAATTCCGGAAATTGCAAATTACATGATAAACAATCCAAAAAATTATGTCTTTTCATCGTTAACTGCATCAGTTGACGGAAAGGTGAGATTCATCCCAGCACCTTCCTATGACGAATTGAAAGAAAACATTGGAACCATTGGAACCCTACACATACCTCTTGGCTGTAATATTTTGATCAATGATGGCCAGCATAGAAGAGCTGCTATTGAAGAAGCATTAAAACATAAACCAGAGCTCGGTAACGAGTACATATCTGTAGTATTTTTTGAAGATAGGGGATTAAAACAAAGTCAGCAAATGTTTGCCGACCTAAATAAACATGCGGTAAAACCTACAAAATCCCTTGGCATACTTTACGACCATCGTGACACATTTGGTCAGTTTATTGTAAAATTGGCAAATGCACTACCAATATTTCATGGTAGAGTTGAATTGGAACGTACTTCGATTTCAAATAGGTCTACAAAATTCTTTACACTGAATGGAATTTCAGATGCAACTAAATTTTTACTTAGACCAAAATCAAAAAATCTTACAGAAGATGAACAAAAAATTGCAGCAGAATTCTGGGACGAAGTCTCAAAAAATATACCTGAATGGCAACTATTAATAGAAAAAAAAGTATCTGCGTTTGAATTAAGAGTTGACTATGTTCATTCACATACAAATTTCATTAATGCGCTTGGCTTGGTTGGTCATGTATTGGTAACTCAATATGCAAGTTCCTGGAAAGAAAAACTCAAAGCCTTACAAAAAATCGACTGGGCAAGAGATAGTCCTGTCTGGCAAGGAAAGCTGATGCTTGATGGAAAAATGTTAAAAACAAAAAATGGAATCAAAAAAGCTGCAAGTGTAATACTTCATGAGTGCGGCATCACAAAAACCCTTGATGAATTTGAGGTCAAATAATGCCAGCGGAATCTGTCTTCAAGTCAAGGACATTGAGAAATATTTATGATGAGATCAAATCTGTTTATCTAAGTGATAATCGACCCTGGATTTTGGGCTATAGTGGTGGCAAAGACTCTACATGCATGGTTCAATTAATCTGGTCTGCTATCTCGGAACTCCCAGAAGGTAAACGTAAAAAGCGCATCTTTATCATATCATCCGATACTCTGGTAGAGTCCCCAAAAATTGTAAACCAAATTACATCAACTTTGCATAAAATGGAAAAGTCTGCAACACAGTTAGAATTGCCAATTTCAACCAATCTTGTAAGACCTGTGGTGAAAGATACGTTTTGGGTTTGTATGTTGGGCAAAGGATTTCCGGCACCTACCAACATGTTCAGATGGTGTACTGATAGACTCAAGATTAGAAATGCAGACAGGTTCATCAAAGAAAAAGTGTCAGAATATGGTGAAGCAGTAGTATGCCTTGGAACAAGAAAGGATGAAAGCGGTTCTAGGGCCCAGCTGATGAATCTCTATGAAATTAAAGGAAGCCTCTTATCAAGACATTCTAAATTCGCACAAACATATGTTTACACCCCGTTAAGGGATTTTATCACTGAAGATGTTTGGAATTATTTATTACAAAATAAAAATCCATGGGGTGCTAACAATCGTGACCTACTAGCACTATATCAAAATGCAACCTCTTCAGAGTGTCCACTAGTGGTGGATTCTAGCACACCATCATGCGGCAATAGTAGGTTTGGTTGCTGGGTTTGTACCGTTGTTGCTGAGGATATTTCACTGAAAAACATGATCGAAAATGGTGAAGATTGGATGGAGCCCCTCTTGGAATTTCGCGAAGAACTAAAGCAAAGTCAGGATCCACTAAAAAGAAGAGACCTCCGAGAATTTAAGCGACGCACAGGCCAAATGAAACTTTTCGATGAAAGTAAGAGAAGAGCGTCTGACCAAAATAGTACAAACTCGTTAGATATTCCAATTGAAGAATTGGATAAATCTGATAAATATTCACAACTAGTCCCAGGCCCATACAAAATGGAATACTGCAAAAAACTCCTCACTGAATTATTAGAGGCACAAAAAAAGATCAGGAAAAATGGTCCTGACCCAAACATGGATTTGATAATGGAAGAGGAATTACATGAAATCCAGAGAATTTGGAGAATGGAGCGAGGGGATTGGAGAAATTCAGTTTATTCAATTTATGAAAAAGTAATGGGAGAAAAATTACCCTCCCCACTAGAAGATCTAGGCGGGTTTGGGGCAGTAGAACAGGAAATCTTGGAAGAAATTTGTAAGAAAAATAACATACCGCAAATTCTTGTCAGCAAGCTTCTAAATGAAGAATTTGAATCACAGGGAATGACAAAACATTCACAGATTTACCCAAAACTTAACAAAATTCTTGGTGAAGAATGGCGAGAAGACATTGATGAAATAATTGATGACCTAAAAGAGCAGCGTAAAATCAAGGAAGAATTTGGATAATGCTACTAACTAAAATTATTCTCAAAGATTTTGGAGTCTATAGCGGTGAGAATGAATTTGATTTAACTGTGGATGATGACAAACCAATAATTCTCATTGGCGGAACAAACGGGGCAGGAAAAACAACTCTGTTTGATTCTGTAATGCTCTGCCTTTATGGAATGGCGGCATTTGGAAAAAAAATTACAAAGAGCACATATGATGATTATCTTAAACGAAAAATCCACAGATATCTTGGAGCAACAGTGACAGCTGACCATGCATCAATTATAATCCAGTTCAAGTTTTTTCATAACCACGAAGTTGCAGAATATAGAGTAGAGAGGTCTTGGATAAACGAAAGCGGAAAAATAATTGAGGATCTATTAATTAAAAAACGTACCAATGATGAGTCTAATTTCATGTCAGTGGATAATATTGAAAAATCTCACTGGCAATCTTTTGTAGAGGACCTTATTCCCAAGGGAATAGCAAGACTGTTTTTTTTTGATGGGGAGAAAATAGTCAAAATAGCAGAAGAAGGAAATGAGGACATTGCAATAAAATCCTCGTTTAATTCGTTACTTGGAATTGACCTAGTTGAGCAACTAAAGTCTGATTTGCAAATCAATCTTTCTAGAAATCTTGGAATCAACGAAACTTCCAGATTAGACTTTGAAAGATATCAAAAAGAAAAAAGTGAGACTGAAAGTGAAATCAAAATTCTGACACAAAAAAAAATCGTAAAAGAATCCGAAGTCCAAGGAACTCATAAACAAATCGATGATCTAGACGAAAAAATCTCTAGAATGGGTGGTACATTCTCTGAGCAACGAGATGAACTCAAATCTAAAAAAATTCTATACCAAATCAAATTGGACAATACTGCACAAAATATCAGAAACATATGTTCACACTCATTGCCTCTTAGCCTAATTCCAAAACAACTAGGCAAGCTTATAGTGAATCTTAAAAATGACGAATCTCTACTAAAAAAGAATTTTGAGAAAGAAATACTAGAGTCAAATTTTAACCAAATTATACAAAATATTGAATCAGAGTCATTCTGGAAAGAAATTTCATCTGATAAACAAACGCGAGAAAAGATTGTAAAAAATGTAATACAAATCTTTGATCAAAGACTAGAATCGCAATTTACATCTGAGAAACTAAAGTTTGATTTTTCCTTAAAAGATAGTCAGTTAATATCTGAAATTATTTCTGAGGCTAATGGTGTTGTCTTGAAAAAATTAGAATCTGAAACGCAGCAGTTAAACGAATTAAGTCTAGAACTAGATAAAATCGAGACTGCACTAATTAACGCACCAAAAGATGATGAGATTGGACCGATGCTCTCCCAGATAAATGAGCTAAATAAAAAACTAGGAATGCTTGAAGCCGAGATATCTCATATTGACCAGCAAATCTCTACTAGAATGGCACTATCTAGGCACATTTCTGTGAAAATCCGCGAATCCCTCTCAAAGCAATATAAAAATAAAAAATCCCAGGAAAAGGCAGAACTAACAGAGAGAATTCTTGATGTTTTGGACTCCTATTCAGAACAATTACGAATCAAAAAAATCAGTCTTTTGGAAGAATACATGCTAGAGGGAATAAAATTACTAATTCACAAGGATAACTTTATTGAAAAAATTATCATAGATAAGGATACTTTTGAAATTCATCTTTTTAGAAGTGATGGAATTGAAATACAAAAGGACTTGCTATCAAAAGGTGAACAGCAAATGTTTGCCACCTCTGTGTTGTGGGCCTTGGCAAAGACATCTGGCCGGCCACTACCATTCCTAATTGACACGCCTCTTGCTAGATTGGATGTCCAGCATAGAACAAACTTGGTTGAAGGATTTTTTCCATTTGCATCACACCAGGTAGTGATTTTCTCAACAAATGCTGAAATCGATGCACAATATTATAAAAAAATGCATCCTCACATAACTCGTGCATATTCGATGAATTATTTGTCTGATAAAGGAACTACAAATCTAAATTCTCACTATTTTTGGGACGAAAATGGAGTGAAACTAGTTGAAATTTAATCGACTCAAGATGAGCTATCGCTCACAAACTCTTTTAGGGCAGATTAAAGTAAAGACAGGACTTACTCCAAACATAGCTGGTAGATTTGCACTGTGTCTTTCATTAAAAGACCCGTCAATTCCTAATCCAGATGAATTTGATGAAAAAGGCTCTGAAATACACCCACAAGTTTTGTTTGGTGATTATGAGAATATTTTTTTGG
>Ga0194128_10007258_pt1 | contig 14568 bp, 4 predicted proteins | sample TA2KigCa65mmetaG_FD_148650 | JGI IMG/M metagenome (GOLD analysis project Ga0194128, IMG submission 148650) | Freshwater microbial communities from Lake Tanganyika, Tanzania - TA2015037 Kigoma Deep Cast 65m | ecosystem: Environmental > Aquatic > Freshwater > Lake | place: Tanzania: Lake...
GCTTCTAAACAGGTTATTGTCAAGGCTCCCAAGGTGGCTTTGGGTACGTCTTCGACGGAATTGCTTGATTTGATTGATAAATTATTAGAAGCGCTTCAAAAAGCAGCACCTCAGCTAGTACAGACAGCGGTAGGCCCAGGAGCCATGGACCCTAATCTCATCTCAGCAATCGTAGAAACAAAGACAAGCCTTGCCAAAATTAAAGGCAAGGTAGAATGAACCATGTCTCTTAAAATAGATATGGGGAGTAAAGATGAACTTAAAGTCATTAATAAAACAAGGCGTTGATAAGCTAAAAAGCAAACTAGGTGCTAAGCCCAAAGACGACCCCAATTCAGTTGGTAAATTACTTAAGGCTGCCTATCCAGATAAAAGTGGCTTTTATACTGTTACTGCCGAAGATTGGTATAAAACCTATCCTTATAGATTCAAAATGATTATTAAAGGTAAGCCCACTTATTATTCGCTTCCTATTCCTCCAGAAGCTTTAAGCTATCAAATGGTGTCGGCTTCTCAGCTTATCCCCACTCTTGGCGGAGTTGTTGAAGAAACGTCTAAAACAGTCTTTTGGCAAATTGCTTTGTCTGGAACAACCGGAATTGGAATTAGTCGTCCTTATACTGAAGTTAAAGACACTTTGGATAAGCCCGCGTCCGGTGAAAGCAACTTTAGAACAGTTTTAAAAGGCGGTCTATTGGCAAACACCTTCAACAAAGTCGCTAATGCGACCGACGCCGTCAAAGGCGCTTGGGGGCAGGGAGCTGAAGGTGCCTTTGGTTTGTTGGAAGGGTTAGCCTCAACAGCCCAAAGATATAACACGTCTGCCGTCCGAAATGCTATTCCAGAAGAAAGTACAGGTTCAAGACTTGCTAATGCGGTCGGCCTAGACTTTTCTCGTTTTCAAACTCTCAAGCCCAACGCAACCAATGGCTACGTTGAGATTCACCTTCTTCATTCTTTTTTAAATGCTTATTCTCACCTTAAGGAAAGCGACTCAGAAAACGTAAAGCTTTATTTTGAGTCGCAAAAAGATAATATGCAATGGCAAGTAATTGTTAAAAATTTTGCATTTCAAAAAAACGCCAATCAGCCTTATCTGTATAAATACAATATCGTATTGCAGGGCTTCGACTTAAATCAAGTTGGCGGAGCGACGAGAACCGCTGTAGATAGATTCGGAGCAGATGGCGACCTAGGAGGAGTCAGCTCATTTACACTCAGTGGCGCATCTGAAAGAGCACAATCACTAACAAGAAAAATAAGCACTAACCCACTAGGGTTAATTGCTTCTAAACCACCAATTATTTAAGGCTTTTCAATGTCTTACACGTACTTAGACCAAGTAATGACTGATTATCTCGGATACGTTAAAGCATCCAAGAATACTCCGTTTACGCTGGCAGACGTGCAGACCATTGCTATTAATAGGTGGGATTGGTTTGTTCAGAATTGGGAATTAAAGTTGTATCCTGAACTCAAAAAAACACTTCCCAAGTCTGATTATTTTACTAATCTTCTTAAAAATCTAAACAATGAAATTGTAACTCAAAAGCTATTTCCAACAACGAGCACCAATCCTTTTATTAATTTAAATAAATTTATTAAATACAAGCCCATTCTAGCTTATGTGTCGTTGTCTGATATTTCACTTACTCCATCAGAAATCATAGTTCTTAAAGAAGAGCAAAAACGTCTTTCAGATTTTTCAGTTTCTAATTTTAAAGAAATGGCATACTTTTTAAGAAACAGCGCAGCGACCGCTGCACAAATCGTAGGTCTTGGCGATGATGACGGAGCTATTGTCCAGGGATTTTCAATTGCGCCGGCTCAAAGAGGGTACGTGCCCCAAGAGTTAGAGCAAATCGGTGACATCTTTGATTTAGCCGATGAGATTGATGGGATTATTTATTATCTTCAGCAACAAACCGTTAGGCAGCCAAATTTGTTAGCAGTGGCTAATCGAAATACAGACACAGATTCTTCAGTTGTGTTTAATCAGTCTTACACAACGGCTGTTTCTTTGCCATTCGTAAACTCATTGGAATATATGGCAGAAGAGTTTATGGGGTCAAAAGATTTTTGGTTTGAGATTGCGACTATTAATAACCTTCAGCCGCCATATGTCGACAAAACAGGAACAAAAGAGTATTTATTAGGTCCGGGAACTTTAGCGACGATTAAAATTTCGTCTAGCAGGGCAAATGAAATTAAAGTTGGAACAAAAGTAAAGATTGGTTCGTATACTATAAGAGAAGAAACCCGCTCTGTCTTAAAAATTGTTAAGTTTGATGACGGTACGATGATTCTTTCTCTATCCGGAACAGCCGACTTGTCCAAACTCAAGCTCTCCGAAAAAGCCTACGTCAAAATCTATAAGCCACAAACAGCCAACGAAGATTCGCTGCTTCTTGTTCCTGTAGATGCAGAGTCGGCTTTAATTGCCGGAAAACAGCCATCTCTCGATGTTCTCAAAAGACTAGACAAAGCTTTGCTCGATTTTGGTGTAGATGTTCGTCGAAATGAAAAAACAAAAGAAATTGAAGTCGGCAAAAACGGAGATTTTGACATTGTTTATGGGTTGCCCGCCGTTCGGCAAGCTGTTTATTCTTTAATGTCTATTAATATCAATGAGTTGCCATTTCATTCAGAATATGGCATACCGTTTGCAAATTCAATTGGTGAAAGATTTTATGGGAATATTGAGTTAGCGACTGCTTTTTCCGAAGTATTACAAGAGGTTGTGTTGTCTGATGGAAGGTATTCAGACGTTGTAATTCAAGATTTAACAGTAACCGAAACGTCTATCTCGATTAATATGATAGTTACGATAAACGGCTCTAATGTGATAATTCCATTAAGTTTCGTGTCGCAATAATTTTGCTTGAAAAATAACACCATTCATCTTAAAATAAAGTCACCTGAATCTTATTGAGGAGTTGGGCGTGACGGTTACTATTAAGTCAAAAGAGCAATTGCTTGGAACTTGGGTCAGAAGAATCAAGAACAATACGGATATTACTGACTTTCAGCCAGGCGGCGCTCTCGTAACATTAATGGAAGCGGTTGCTCAGCAAGTATATCAAGCGCAACTTTCTGTTCTCAAAGTGCTTGAGGTTACAGAAGTAGATAATCTAACCGACAAAAGACTCGATGATTTATCTGAATCTCTTAAAATCCCCAACGGTCAAGGAGGCGTAGGTCGCCAAGCGGCTCTTCAGGCAACCGGCGTTGTGACAATTGGATCGGCGTTTAAGAAAATATCTACCCGTGCATACGCAGGAAAGCCAGCCCCCTATGCTGGCTCAACTGTTCTTTATGTTCAAGATGCCTCAGAAATGCTTGCAGCAGTGCCGGTCAATGGAAAAATCTATCTTGGTCGCAATACGGTTGATTCGTTTGAAGGGCCAATTTCGTATTCTAGTATCGCATCAACTGGAACATACTGGATTATTAATCTTGTTGACCCTCTTACGAAAGATCACCCGTATACCGACGAAATCGTGTTGTCTCAAGGAGGAGATAGAACAATTAATGCGTCTACTGTTGTGCAGGTTCCGTCGTACTCAGATGCTCCGGCAATTCAGTTTACTGTTGATGCAGCGGTTGTCTTGCCAGACGGAGAAGATTTGGTTACGGTTCCCGTTACGTGTACTCAATTCGGTGTTGTTGGAAATGTTGCCTCTGGTGCTATCACTGAATTTTCTGCCGAACCGTTTGCCGGCGCAACTGTTATCAATAGACAGCCATTTGTTAATGGTTTTGACACAGAATCCGACGCTTCCCTGCGTCAACGAATTAAAGACTATCCGGACACTCTCGCTCGCGGAACCGTTGGTGCAATTAACTCCGCTCTTTTGTCAGTAGTAGATGCCGACACAAAGAAAAAAGTCGTATCTGCTTCTGTTATTCGACCGCTTGAAAAAGGTGAGCCGACAACCGTTTATATTGATGATGGCTCACTGCTAGAACCTGTCTTTCTTGGCCAAGACTATGAGCTGCTGCTGGCAAAAGCTTCTGGTTTAGAGCAAAGCTTTAGAACCGCTCAGGCGCCAGTAACTCCCGCAGTTGTAACCGGCGCTCAGTCGGCTCCGTACGTATTGCAAGCCGGCATGTCAATTACCTTTCTTATCGACAATATTCCGTATGTGTATACAATCACCCCATCAAATTACAAAGACATAACTGCCGCAACCGCTTATGAAGTAGTTCGAGATCTTAACTCAGATGCAGAAGGTATTTTGGATTTTCGTGTTATTGAGAATGGCACAAAAATTGTTGCGATTGACAGAACCAACGCAGCCGAAGAGATTCGTGTAATTTCTGGCCAGATACAGGCTGCACTAGGATTTCCGACTATCGCTCAGCGTCCTATTTATTTATATAAAAACGGTATCTTGCAGTCTTTTAAAGGTAAAACCGCGACCATTTCGTCCAATCCTTTTTCTAACTGGTCAATCACAGGCGCTCCGTATACCGGATTAGAAGTCGTGATTGATGGCGTTTCGGTCGATGTTGCTGATATTACCAATACGGACTTTTTATCGCGCTTCGGTGTTGCGATGACGGCAGCTACGGCAGAAAATTGGCGAGAAGTTTTGCAAGCAAAAATCCCTGGAGTTACTGTAATTTTTCAAGATAATCGTTTTATTATTAGCTCAAATAAAGAAAACAACTCCTCCAGTGAAGTTACAATCAGCGCGGGCAGTTGGATTGGGCCTGCTTCTGTTTTTTCGACAGAGCCTGAAGAGAGAACTTCTGTAGGCGCTTCAAAAGATTATACTTTTAATAGATATACCGGAGATATTCGCTTTGTCTCAAGATTGCAGGCTGGAGATATTATTGAAATTGCCTCTGTAAATACTCGTGCTTTTATCAAGTCCACAACAACCTCTACTGGTCTATATGATTTATCAAATGATTATCCGGGGTTTGGTCAGTCCAAGTTTATCGTTGCTGTAGACGGCGATGTAAGCGTCAAGACAACGGGAAGCGTTACAAATGGTTTGATAGAAGTAACGAGCGTTGACTTAAACGATTTAACCGTTTCGCTTAAAGATTACTTAGGAAATGGGCTTTTTATCAATGCAGAAATAGATGATTATATTTACCTAACCGCCATTAAAGAGAGTGAGACTACTCCTCTTGCTGGATTTTCTTCTTTTTCGGATGAAGCTGTAGGTTTTTACAGAATTAAAAAAATTGTGCGCGGTACTGCCCCTACTAATTCAGATACAATCGTTGTGGAGGTGTCTTCCTATCAAGCAGCCTCTGCATTTATTCTTGGGGATAGATACGATACTGCGTACTTGGGTACACCGACTTTTAAGCTATTTTCATCCACGGTTGTTCCTCAAGTTGTATCACTTATCCCAACCGCAGCCGCAATCGTGGAAGATGTTGCTAATCAAATTAACGAACAGGTCGTCGGTGGTGTGGCGGAAAGAAGCACTGGCCAGTATTTCTTTTTGAGAACAAATACTTATACAGATGGCCGAATCTCTATTATTGCAACCTTTGGAAAAGCTAATAATCTGTTTACATCGGCATCGGGATCAAACCTACAATCACACGTAGGCTCGTCTTCTTCGTTGTATTTGGATGGTGGATTTCCAGTTGTTACGGAAACAGTTTTGCCGTCGCAGCCTGCAGATGGATACGCAGCTCGTGACTATCTAAAAGTTACTCCAAATTATACAGAAATTACTCAAACCACGGTAAATCCGATTGTACAGGCTGCCTCTATTGTCACTGATTATCCAGTTGGTTTTCAGGAAACTTGGGTTACAGGTAAATTGTCAGGTTGGACTGGTCGTGTTTATAACACAGAAACAACCGCACCCTTTGAGGGCTTTTTAAGAACTGATAGTTCTATTAAGCCAATCGGCGCGATTAGTGTAACTACGGATAACTTAGATAGATACTCTAATGTTTCTTTTAGGTTACAAGATTTGTCGGCAACCCCGTTTGACAAATTTGTTGTAGAAATGGATCTGGATTCTGCCAACAAAACGATTGCATTGCCTTTGTATAAAAAAGCAATCATCTCCGACGAGCAGCAAATTGCGGTTTCTGGTAAGGGTCAAAAATTTCAGTTTACTTTGAAAGACCCAGAAGATTTTGACAAAGAGTTTTTTGATATTACAAGTCCTTTTAGAGACTTTGATTTCAACGATTTCAAAGTAGTCGGTAAGTCAGTCGGTGTATATAAACTAAATAGCGCCAGCGCTGGTTCAAACGAACCCACCCTTGTGATCCGTTCAACGTCTTTTGGCGGAACAAACAGAATTAAGTTGAATGTTCTTTATCCTCAAACGCCGTCAAAGGGCGATATTACAATCAGCCATTCAAATGTTTATGAAAATGAAGAAGTGCAGACAACTGTAGTTGCTGAAATGGCTTCGCAGGCTGTCATTCCCTCCACTATCTTTAATTCTGGTACATACACTGTTACCAATCTATCTACATCAAATAATCTTACAGATATCACACTATCCACATTTAAGCCCTCAGTCACAGCGATTGCAAAATTTGAGTCGCTTAGTCCTGCGTTTGGTTTTTCGTTTGGAGCCAGATCGGCTAGCTATCCCGGCGTATTAGGAAATAACATTGAGCTCGTTATTCAAGATAGCGGAAAGCTGGGTGCTACAGCAGAACCAGTTGCAATGATTGCGCAATCTACTAAAAAAGTAATACTCGACCTAAAAGGCTCAACTCCCACGGCATCTCAACTAACTAGCGCATTAAGTATTAGTACATATTTAGAAACGGTTACAGAGACGATTGTCGGAAGCGTTCTGTCGCTTGTAAAAATTCCAAATACTTATGGATACGTTCCAGAAGTCGCCGCAAAAATCGCAAATCCATATTTTACCATTTCCTTTAACCAAGTGGACTACAATCCTCGCTTGAGGGGGGCTACAGGAAATGGATGGTCATTTAAGTGTATTAGTACAGGCACAGGCACACCGACTGTGTCCATTAATACCGCACAAAAACTAATTGAAGTTAACCTAAGGGGCTCTCGTCTTTTACTAATTGATTTAGTAAATTTACTAAACGGTTCTTCTGGATTTAACTCCGAAGTAATGAAAGTAGAGGTTTCAGACGGAGGTCAATATTTAGCTCCTTTTGGACCAACGTCTTTCTCAGGCGGCGTAACCATTTCTAATACAATTTACACTTCGGACGGCGCAGACGAAACAAATGGCGTTTTTGATGGCCTGTATTCAACAAATAATCTATTGCAGGTGACCGGTACACAATCCGTAGTTTCTATGCCAGTTGGAGTGTGGCCAATTGTAGGCAAACCGACGCCAGCAGAGCTAACAATTAGGATTCCAAATTACACAGGATTGGCTTCGGCGGTTGCGATTGGCACTGTTTTTAACGCTGCCCAATATCAACTTCAGTCCTTTGCCGTTGAGTCAAAAACTCTTAAAGACCTAGCAGACGCAATCAACGCATATTTGCCTGAAACCCCCGTAGCAACAGCGTCTATTTTGGGACTAGAGACAACGGATGCCCTCATGCCGGGAAGCCCTCAGGTACCTAGAGCTACTTATATTAACTATACAAACTTAAGCTCTTTGCCAGGCGTGATTGATACCCCAAATTCTGCTTTACTGTTTCATGCTTTTTGGGCAAATCGCTCAGAAGGCTGCTCTATTTATGATTATGATTTGCTAGGGAATGCGATTAAGTCGGTTGTTCAATCAAACGATGCAATGTTTCCGAGCGGAAATGCTATTTTGGGAACGGCTTATTCTTCGGTAGGCGAAGAAGTTTACTTGTTGCCAACGAATACGGCTACTTTTAGTCGATGGGCAAATTTTGCTCCTGCCTCTTCGTTGCCTATTCAGGCCGATGTTGTGCGTTCCGAAGGCGCAACCAAGGTACAAATTTCTTCAAAACTCCGTGGTACAAAAGGCGCAGTATATCCCAAAAACACTTTGGCAAATAACTACAAGACAGCTACGCTTGAGGCTGCTTCTGCGGAAAACGGTTCGGTTTATTTCCCGCTATTGGTTTCTCAGACCAAACAGTTGCCCAAGGGATCGTTTGTAAAAGTAACCAATGCGCTTGTTTCTGATCTACTAAGACCGTTTAGGGTTGCGTCTTCGTTGGCAAACCTAACTCCAGCAAACACCGCAAACGAAAAAACTTGGTTCAGAACCGGAACAAACATCGTTTATGAGCAAGCAAGTTCTACTCGCGGAAGATTGTACTTCCTTAGACACGGCCAGTCTATTACAATCGGAAGTATTTCCGTAACAGATACTGAGCCATTAACCCCCGGAACGACAATCGACGTTGTTTATAACACCCCATCAGTTGGTCTTGCTACGGTTTCTTGCTCAGCGGGCACCCTATCTGCACGAATTGGCGATATGATGTATGTGCGTTCCGCTGGCTTCCCAAGTGAACTAAACTGTCCTCCGCTTGATTCGGGTCGTTGCATGAGCAGCAGCTTATATGACAACCCATATGGGCTGACAGGTTATCCGGGCTATCCCGTTGTACAGGTTAATAACCCTACGGAAATCGTAGTGATGGCACCCAATCTAACACAAGATCACACCGGATTAGCTTTGGCTGCAAGCACTGATTTGGTTTTTGTTCCCAGTGTTTACACAGAAAAAAATATTAAAACAAATTATAAGGCCGGCCCTCAAGGGGTTGAAGTCTTGGGTAGTGTTGCTACGCAGGGAACATCGGCGCAAGCTATTTCGGGTGTTTATTCATACGGAATCGTAAAAAGACTATCAGACGGTTTTTCCGCCTTGATGCTCTCTAATACATCGGACGGTACTTCTGCTCCAGATCGACTAAATGACACAATGCTTCTTGCAGAGTGCGGCGCCAATACAGATGATTATATCTTTTTAAATGGTTTTGGACAAGGAGTTGATGGACAGTACCAGCTCGTTGCTCATGACGGAAAAAACACGGCTATTCTTTATAACCCAATTCTTCCAATTCAAGACGCTGTGCAAGATACTGCAACTCGCTCAAACGATATAGGAAAAAGCTGGTGGGGCAAAGAATTACAAGTAATTGATAACGACCCTGCTGATTATACGATTGACCCTCGCCCAGTTCGCGTTGTTGACGCTGAGTCGGTATTACCGGGATGCAAATTATCAATTGCTTCTGCCGCAGAAGGTACAAGCAATTGGTTTCCCCAGGCGCTTGTTGGAATCTGGACTGTAACCGAAATTGGTTTTTATGGATCTTCGGCAAATATTTGCCCATACATTGAATTTGATATGCCAGCGGGCGCTCCTGCTGCGGCGCAACTTATTACAATCGCCGCCGCAAACGAAGAAAATATTGGGTTTTTGGAAAAAGAGCCATTTTCCGGGTTTAGACTTGTGCAGGGATGGGCGATTGACCCTAAAAACGAAGAAAATGCTCAGGTTTATCTAACTCCAGCTAAGTCTTATCAAAAAATTTCAAATTACTTAGGTTCGGAAATTGAATGTGTACACAAGTTGGGCTACGAAACAGTTCCAAAAACTGGTATTGACGGATATAAGATTTTTGGAGGCTTGATTCGAGAGGCTCAAAGAACCGTTGACGGCGTTCCGACATCAATTACCAGATACCCCGGAGTTAAGTCTACAGGTACAGATGTATCAGTTTTGCCTCCAATTCCACGCTCTGTTTCAGTTTCTTTCCGAGTCCGTGCCCGCGATGGTATTTCAATTAATACAATCGCTGCAGTTGTTCGTTCGGCGGTTGTTTCTTTTGTTGGCGGTTTAGGGATTGGTCAATCAGTTATATTGTCTGAGCTAATTGGCCTAGTGCAGGATATTCCCGGTGTAGTTTCCGTAGAGATTATTGAAACTTTGCCGTTTGCAGTTGACGGACGTATCCCAGTTGCGGATAATGAAAAGGCAGTGGTAATAGATTCAGAAAACACTATTCTTGTTGGGCAATAATATGTCAAATATTCGTCAATATTTACCATTAGTTGCAAAACCAAACAAAGAACAGGCACCCAAGCTAAACGCTTTGTTAGACGGCGTTGATGATATTGTTGGCCATCTTGAAAACTATACAGAATATGCACAAAATCAATTTTTCTTTACAACAGCCGATGCTGAGTACGTTTTTAAGCTTGCTGCCCGGAATGGTTTTTATTTGCCCAGAGACGCTGGCTTAAATATTGAAGGTCTTAAGCCGCTTGCCCCGTTAATGATTAATCAGCCAAAGACTTCATTAGAAATTCTCTTACGAGTTTTAGAGATTTATTTTTCTCAAACCCTCACTAGACCCAGCGTTATTTCTACTCAGGCTGAACCATATCGTCTTAAAGAGAAAGATGATTTGATTGTAAAAACAAGAGATGCAGAGCACCGCTTAACTATTGATAAAACTATGTTTTCTAACATTAAAAATGTATCTGCTTCGGAGCTGGCAACTTATATAAATTCTGTACAAGATCATTATATTGCTACTGTTTTTTATGACAGAACAGCAGAAAAAAACAAAATTCGCTTGATGCCAAGTGGTTCTGGCCTTAATGAAATCATTCAGGTTACTGGCGGAACTCTTCAAAATCTTTTGCTTTTTCCAAATGTAATACCAACTACAAATTCATTTCAAACTAGATGGTTTATCTCTAAAATAGCCGACTATTCCGATATAGTAACATTTACATATATGGACGGTCCTCCGCCTTCAACGCATTTCGCGAAGGTAGGCGATATTGTCACAATTAGAGGTCAGTTTGATGTGGGCGCATCCGGAGCTACTCAGGTACCGGTTCAAGATATTTTTGGAAACGATGTAATTGATAATGATGGTAACTTAGTAACAATTTTAATTTATTTAATCGAGGGTAATTACTCTGTATTGAATGGCACTCACGAGATTACCGAGGTTGGTTATAACTATTTTAAGATCAGAAATAAATATTTAAGATTACCTAACAGTAATAACGGAGAAATTGTACAACTTTCTACCAGAGATGTAATTTTTACAGAAAATACGCCACACAGAGTCTACGATCAAGAAACATTTTCGTACGTAACGGAAATGACAGACGATGAGCTAAATATTACTGTTCCGGCAGTTCCTCCAATTGTAAAGCGGTTTTTGCAGGGCGCTTGGCATGCCTATGGTGCAAGATATTTAGTCAGTGACTTTACAAGAAGCACCGTAAGAATTGACATTTTGTCTAGCGCTCAAATACCTCCGCAAGGGGTTAGTTTTGTTTTAGATTCTGAGCTGTTTGCAGCAAATTATGCACAAAAAAAATACAAGATATTAAACACCAATCCCTCTAACGGGATTATAACGCTAGATACTGGAAATGGATATGGAGTTTTGCCATATACAAGTCCCGCTCTTATTGGCAAAAACAATCCATTTTTTTGTGACTTAGAGTCAAGCACCGTCGAGGTAGATTTTAATTATCGACACGGTTTGATTGTGGGGTCGGAAATAGTTATAAATGCGGCAGCAATAAATCCAGAAAGTAATATAAATATAAATGGCTCTTGGGTAGTCGATAAGATATTATCCGATACAAAAATTTCTTTTAAGATGAGTGAAAAAAACGTAGCGGCACCGTCGAGTAGTGCGGCTGTTTTGTTTTCTTTGGGAAATAAAAAATATCGTTTACAGTTTCCTTCCGCTATGACCCTCAATCTATCTAAAATAAATGTAATTGGTAAAAAATTTAAACTATATGAAGATGGTACGGCAAATGTTTTTAACACTTATGCATGGCAAAAGTTAAAAACCAGACATCTTATTGTAACCAGCGTCGGAACAACGAGTGTAGAATTTGAGGCAATAGAAAACTGGTCTGTTCTACCCAGCGAAGTTATTGCTGCAAATGTAAGGATACAAACTACTCAGGCTAATTGGGGAGAAAACAACTCTTCCTATTATTTTGATAAGTCCGCCGCTCGAAACCAAGAAATTTTTATGAACGGTTTAATAATGACAATCGCTGATTACATTAAACCAAATAGTCCTTTATACTTGGGCTCTTATTTGTACGATCCGCAGGGAAAAGTTAACAGATATCTACCTAGCGCAACGGGAACTGTTAGTCAAGCCCCTGTTTTAAGAGGCGAAAGCGGAGTTTTGGTAACCGTTGATTCAGCGGCTGATTTTAGCCAAAACGGAGGATATGTCGTATTTGAATACGGAACATCAATTCAAGAAGGGCCAGTTCCTTATATAACCCTTTCAGGAGGGCAAATTGTAATTGACCCAGCGTATGTTTTTAAAAAAACTCATTCAAAGGGAGCTACAGTTCGACAAGTAAAAATCCTGGAACCGTTTGTACCATCCCCTAATGGCTTGATGTTTCAGCCATTTTTAACAGGAACGTCGAAAGCAAGAGATAGTTTTTTTGAAATCATCAAAACAATAATTTCCGCTGGAGTTTTTGTTACAGACGATGTATTGTATCCAAAACTGCGATTTGCTGACGAAAGTATTGAGCCATACAAGTAGTAAAATCGCTGTATTAAGCAAGAGGAGCCAAAATGTCAGTTCAGTCAAGAGTCAATTGGTTGGGTGGTCAACGTATTGATCTTCCTGATTTGCTAGCAATTGATTCGTATGTCGTTAATGACATTCGTAATTTGCTTATGTCGCTTACCGGCGGTGCCTCATTTGTTGCAAGCGGGCTCGAAGTAACTGAATGGGCTGGACTATCTGTTAGTGTCAAGATTTCTGATTGTTTGGTTTTTTGCCCAAGCAATACAATTGCGCCTTTTTATAAGGGACTTCCCGGAGACGCAAATCTTACAATTTCCCTTCAATCAAATTCTGAAATATTTTTGGAACTTGTTTTAGAAACTTCAACCAGTGGAGCCGTCTCAAAAGGGTTTTGGGATTCCTTAGCAATTACTCCAGACTCGGCAGCGGGCTCAGAATACGTAGAAACAGTCGATGCTCAAAAAATCGTTGTTCCTAAATTAATTCAAAGATTTGGCGGATTTACACCAAACTCTATTAAAATTGCAAAAATTAAAACAGGCGCTTCAGACATAACCGAAGTAATTGATTCACGAGAAATGTTTTTTAGGTTAGGTGCAGGAGGTTCTGTACCAAATCCATCGTATACCTTTCCTTGGGACTCTACCTCGCGACAAGAGCCGCCTCAAAAATCAGAAATTGCTTCTAGGTTGGCTCCAACCGATCCGGCATCTATTTATTATTCTAGCACCACAGACGGAACTATCCTAAACGACAAAGGACTAAAGACGTTCAAAGATTGGCTAAACGCAATCATGTCCGTTTTGCGTGAAATTAAAGGCACACCGACTTGGTATCAAGATGCCGGAAGTTCGGTTGGCTTTCCGCTTAATCTATCTCTTTTGTCGTTGTTTTTTGATTCTACCGCCGGTCATTCAATTCTAGCGATTCCGTCAGCTACTATTTTTTGGGGCTCAACAACCGGAGTTTTGGGCAACAGACTGCATAGTGATGGCACGTCTACAGTTCAGTGGCAGGCAAACTATGGATACACTCTTAAGTGGCAGCTGGGTGGAACATATTCATCCAACCGTATTTACGACAATGTTAAGTTTACATCTCCGGAAATTGATGAAGGAGATGCTCTTTATTTGGCGCTACAAAGAAATGTTCGCCTAACTGAAACCCCTGTTTTGTGGCGTCCAACTATTTCTCCGGGAGGCGGCCTAGATTCTGATAAGTCCGTCGAAGGGAATGGTTTGTTTATTGGCGTCGCAGTTGGCGATTATATAAAAAAAGAATCGGAAGGGATTCTTTCATACTATAAAATTACCAAATTATATGATGGCACAACGGTTGTGGACACGGAAGGCTCCGTAGCCGGCCTGGCCGTAAAGGCAGTTGAGCTAGATCGAATCATTCCAACTCAGTCTACCGAACAATACAGATACTTTAGGTCTAGATATTCAAATGTTGATTTGTATGTTCGCGGCTCAAACGATGTGCCGCCAAATGACGTTGATTGGTATTGGCTTGGCCGAAGAACTGGGTCTAGTTTTTATTTTAGAGATTACGGTAATCTTTCTCAGGGCGAAGAAATTGAAATCGTAGATCCCGGAGCTACAGACGAAAGTCAAAACGATTTTGGAGTGGAACCTATTTTAGTGTTGCATCCAGACGTTGCTTACAAATCAAATACATTAGGTTTTGCCCCCAATCCAGATTTATCTACCCCCGCTGATGGATTATATTTAACTTTTTATAAAAGAAAATCGAATAACAGGATTAACTCCGACTCTGCTCAAAACCCAACTGTTTTTTCTTACGAATTAGACACTGCAGCCATTTTAAATACAAATCAAGAACTTTGGGTAAAAATTTCGGATTTGTATTCCGCCGCTCCGTACTCTTTGGTTGCCGGCGATGTAACAGACGTTACAACAACGAACGTCTATCAAGTTAGAGATGCTACGGATTCTCCTTTAAGAAACTACGACAATCGTCAAGTATTTATGCTTGCCAAGCAAATAACTATCGGCTCGGCCTCATATGTTGTTTTCTTTGACGGAACCGTCGTGGGGGCTAAAGGCCGAGCTACTCCACAAAGACTCCAGGTAGAAAATGTTT
>Ga0194128_10007260_pt1 | contig 14566 bp, 11 predicted proteins | sample TA2KigCa65mmetaG_FD_148650 | JGI IMG/M metagenome (GOLD analysis project Ga0194128, IMG submission 148650) | Freshwater microbial communities from Lake Tanganyika, Tanzania - TA2015037 Kigoma Deep Cast 65m | ecosystem: Environmental > Aquatic > Freshwater > Lake | place: Tanzania: Lake...
CGCGGCGGCGCTGCCCTGCGGGCCCCGCGCCGCGCCGGCGGACGGCCCGACCGCCAGCACCCAGAGGACCGCTGCGGCGGCGGCGCTACTTCTTGGTCGTCTGGCTGAGGTCACGGTACACGGCCTCCAGAAACATCTCCCCCGTCCATGCCGTGCGCTTGCCGTAGATCCCGTCGTACTCGAGCGTCGGCCGCGCCGCCTTCACCTGCTCCAGCGTCAGGCCCTTGGCGACCATCGCCTGCACGCGGTCGCGGATGATGGTGAGCATGTCGCGGTATTCGACGACGTCTGCCTCGTTGGACACGCGCCCGTAGGCCGGGACCACGCGCGTCCCGCCCATCTGATTCCGCTCCGGGACCGTGATCTCGAGCAGCATGTTGAGCGCGTCGAGCACGCCCTGGATCGACCCGCCCCGCGAGGCGTCGATCATCGGATACCCGTCGGTCCGGTAGATCTGGCCCGCGCTCACGACGTCGGAGCCGCGGAAGAACACGAGGAGGTCGCCGTCGGTGTGCGCGTTGGGCTGGAACAGGAGCTGAACCGGCTCGCCGTTGACGAAGATGTCCTTGCGCGGGGTGAAGAAGGTCGATTCGGGCAGCGCCTCGCCGGTCAGCGGCGGCAGGAGCGGCGTGCCCGCGATCATCCGGTTGTAGGCGTTCTCGTGGGCGATGACCGACGTGCCGACGTTCGACGGCGGGCCCCCGGCGCGGCCGGTGTTGGGCAGACGCGCGCCGGCCGATTTGACGATCTCGCCGTTGCCGCCGATGTGATCCGGATCGGGTCCCGTGTTGATCAGGTAGCGGACCGGCCTGCGAGTCAGCCGCCGCACGGCCGCGAGCAGCCGCTCCGTCTGCCCCGGGGCGCCGGAATCGACGATCACGACGCCTTCGTCGCCGTGCTGGACCGTGACGTTCGCGCCCGCGCCCACGAGCATGTAGACGTTCCTCTGGACGTGGACGATCTCGACGCCCTCGATGACGACCCGCTCGGGCCACGGGCTCTCGAGCGCGCGGACCGTGGGCACCTGCTGGCCCCGGGCGGTGGCCGCCGCCAGTGCCGCGCAGGCCAGACACAACGCCCAACTCCCAAGACGCCGGCGTTGGGCGCTCATCAGTTCGACGACCGCTTCGCCGCGGCGTCGGCAATCGCCTTCCGAAGCTGCTGCTCGTACTCCGGGTAGATGGTTTCCTTCCCTCCGAGCGCGCCCTCGAGCGGAATGCCGTGCTTCCTCGCGAACTCCTCGTGCACCGTGCCGAGCGGATAATGCGGCACGCGGCCCGGCCTGTGATCGGGCACTTCGTCGACGACCTCGAAGATGAAGCGCTGGTCGAGCGTGATGTTCGAGGTGCGCACCCAGTGGGAGGTTCGAATGAACGGCTCCTCGAGGTAGACCGGGTCGTCGACGATCGCCACGAGCGTCAGAAGATCGCCGTGCCGGATGAAATGCTCGGTCATCCGGGCGTACGGGCTGGCCGGGACCCCGTTGCGCTGGATCACGCCGTACTTCATGTGCGTCGTCGTCACCGTCAGCTTGTTGCCCCGCACGACCGCGGTGGAGAAGCCGTCCCACGTGTGCTCGGCGTGCTCCGAGGGATGCGGGCGGCCGTCGAGCCAGATGACGCGGTCGTCGCGGCCGAAGATCCCCTCCAGCGTGTAGGCGATGACGACCTGCGTCACCGGGTCGGTGATCTTGTTGATGCGCATGTCGGGCCCCGGCCCGCGCATGAAGTACTGCGCGGGATGGGGCTTGGCCATGTGCTCCGGGAGCGACAGGATCGACGCGTCCCAGTGCAGCGCCTTCTGGCGGGCCGCGGCGTTGATCGGGAGCCCGGTGTAGTCGCCGAGCTCGGCGCCCGGGGCTCGGTGCGGCTGATCCTCGTGGATGCGCCGGGCCCACTCGCCGGAGAGGTCGATCTGCGCGAACGCGGGGCTCGCGAGGAGCGCGAGCGTCACGACGACGAGCGGCACGCGAACGGTCATGCGAGCTCCTCAAAAATCGAACGTCGCGCTCACCTTGAAGAAGCGCGCCGGCAGCACCCCCGTCGGACGGAACCCGGGGCCGGTCCACGACGCGTAGGCGTTGTTCACCGTCCGGATCGCGTCCGAGTTGAGCGCATTGTACATGTCGAGGTTGATCGTCGACCGCGTCCGGCCCTGCCGCAGCACCTTGCCGATGCGGAGGTCGAGCTGGTTCAGCCGCTCCACGTAGAGCGACCCCGGCTCGGCGACGTTGATCGTCATGTTGGCCTGGTTGCCGGCCAGCGGCCGTCCGAGCGTGGCGTTGGCGGCCAGGTACGCGTTGGTCGCCACGAAGTTCGCCGCCACGAGCGGGCCGGGCGAGCTCTGGAACGTCGCGCTCACGAGGACGTCGATGCGCGGGAGGATGTAGGCGCCGAAGAAGCGGACGTTCGTCAGGAACGGCTCGGCCTGGTCGCACCACTGCCCCGGCAGCCAGACGTTGTTGTTGTCCTCGCTGAGATTGGGACCGAAATTGGCGACGCCCAGCAGCATCTCCGGCAGCTTCGCGTAGATCTCGCACCGGTTCATCGAGCGCCGGCCCGTGCTGATGCCGCCCTGCGCGGTCAGGCCGTTCTCGAGCCGGGCGCCCATGGTGATGTCCACGCCGTTCCAGTGCTCGGTGTACTTGCCATACTCGTCCGACAGCGTGTTGTAGATGCGCTGCGGACGGCCGAAGGCCGACGGCTTCAGGTTGAACAGGCCGTCGATTCGCTGCCCGCTGTTGTCGCCCAGACGCGGGTCGGCCGGCACCGCGAGCGAGAAGGTGTCGAAGTCCTCGGGACCGATCGACAGATCGTCCTGCACGCGGAAGTTGCCGTAGATCCGCCGGAAGTAGCCGACGTCGAGCGCGACGCGCGGCACGATCTCGTGCTGCACGCTCGTCGAGAACTCCCAGTTGTACGGGCGGTGGCCCCAGCCGGTCATGAGGTCCTTGGAGAAGGTGGCCGCCGGCCGCGAGCTGAGCGACCCGAAGTCGACGTTCGAGATCGGCCCGCACTCGCCGTTGGCGCCGGGGACCGTCGGGCCGAGCACGCAGTCGGGCACGAAGTTGCGGTTGGCGTCGTTCCACGACCGGGTCGCGCTCTGCACCAGCAGATTCGCCGGCGCCGGGTCGATGCCCAGCAGGTTCAGCGCCTGCCCCTGCAGGTACTTGTTCAGCGTGACCTTGAACGCCGTCCGGCCGGTGCCGAACACGTCCCACGTCGCCGCCGAGCGGTAGGTGATGTCCTTGTAGTCGAGGTTGTCCCTGGCGGCGAACGTCAGGTTGCGCGTCGGCGCGAGCGGCGCCGGTCCGAGGCGCTGCTCGGGGAAGCTGCTCTGGAACATGTCGTAGCGGATGCCGCCGTGCACCGTCCAGCGGTCGAGCGTCCACCGATCCTGGACGTAGAAACCCAGGTCGTTGTCGAGGTGCGCCCGGTTCTCGATGGGATGCGCCCACAGCGTGACCTGGTTCGGCACGCCGTTGTTGAACCGGTAGGTGTACGGCTGAAACATGTACAGGAGCTGGTGCAGGTAGCCGTGCACGCGGTTGAAGCCGGCCTTGAGGTTGTGCGTCCCGGTCACGTACGACACCGCGCCCCGGTAGAAGAAGTTGGGCACGCGCGTCGTGTTCCACCAGTTGTTGTTGACGTTGCCATTGGCCGCGTTGCCGCCTCGATACAACATGCCGGTCGACTGCTCGAGGACCGGGACGAGATCGAGGAGCGCGGCGGCGTGCGCCGGATCCGCGAGCGACCCGCCCGGCCGAAAGAAGCTGCCGCTGGCCAGGCGCGGATGCATGTTGCCCCAGCGCTCGTAGAAGTGCATGCCGACCGCTTCGACCAGGATGCGGTTGGTCATCGGCGAGGTCCACTCGAGGTGCTGCTGCTGCAGGCGCGGGAACCGGCGGTCCTGCGCCGACTCGGGCGCGACGGTCGCGCCAATCCGATCCGGGCAGCGGCAGTAGTTCTGCTCGCGCCAGGTGAAGGCGATCTTGTTCTTCTGGGTCGCCTGGATCGTGCCCCGGAGCTGCAGCGAATGCCAGACGCCCTTGTTCTGCGGCAGGTCGCGCCCGGTCTCGGGCTCGTAGGCCCACTTGGTCACGTCGTACGCGTTCCGGTTGAAGTAGATGCCCGCCGGCTGGCTGTTGGCCACCGTGTGCCGGGCCGAGGCCCAGAACCAGAAGCGGTCGCGGACGAACGGGCCGCCGAACGTCCCGTTCATGTCGAGGTTCTTGATGACCTTGTCGGGCGTGCGCAGGCCCAGACCCACCAGCCGATCCGTCACGTTGTCGCCGACCATCGAGTCGTTCGCGAACGCAAAGAAGTTCGAGCTCGCGAAGGTGTTGCCGCCGTCGCGCGGAATGAAGTTGATGCGCACCCCGCCGGTCGGCAGGTCGGCGTTCACGGCGGCGGTGTCGATCGTGACCTCGGCCGCCGTGCCGACGTCGGGGGTGGATCCGCCGATGTTGCCGCCGGCCTGGAGCGTCGAGGTATTCACGCCGTTGAGCGTGATCCGCTGATCGACGTTCCGGCTGCCGTGGACCGACAGCGACGGCATCGGATCGCCGAGCGCCCCGCCGACGTCGTCGGTCCGGTTGGTCATCACGCCGGTGATGAGCTGCCCCAGATTGCCGTAGTTGCGGCCGGTCGGCAGCGTCTGGATCATGTCCCGATCGAGCACGGTCTGTCTGGTCACCTGGGAGACGTCGACCGTCGGCGCCTCGCCGGTCACGGTGACCGACTCCTGCACCGACCCGACCTGCAGCTGCGCGTCGACCGTGGTCGTGCCGGTGCCGACGAGGATGACGTCTTCGCGCCTGAAGGTATTGAAGCCCTGGAGCGACATCGTCACGAGGTACGCGCCGGGGCGCAAGTCGATGATCTCGTAGCGGCCGTTGCCGTCGGTGACGGTCGTCCGCGTCTTCTCGATCAATACCGGGCTCGACGCGTCGACCGTCACACCCGGCAGCACGCCGCCCGACGGGTCTCTGACCACGCCGGCGATCGACGCCTGCGCCGACGCCAGGGCCGGCGTCAGCAGCGTCCACGCGAGCACGAACAGCGCCTTCGTGAATACGCGCATCGCTCCTTCTCCTTCATCGCAGCGCCTCGTCGAGGCGCTGCAGACGCATGTTCTCGGCATCAACCGTGACTTCCAGGAACGGAGTGAACATCTCGTCGGTGCTCTGGGGACCGAACCGCACCTCCGCGTCGGGCGCGGGGTTGTGCGGGTTGCCCGCGGAGTTGTCGTAGTGGGCGTGGGCCGTGATCATGCTCCCCCGCCGCACGCGAATCGGCCGCGCCGGCTCGTACGTGGCCTGCCAGTGCGGGTTGTAGCGCGGCACGCTCAGCAGCGTCTCCTGCTTCCCGTTGGGGTGGGTCAGCACGAACGACAGGCCCTTGCCGCGCGCGTGCATGTGCGGCCACAGCGCATGCACCGTGATGTCCTCGTCCACCGCGAGCGCGCCCGTTACCGTCCAGTTCGCGGCGCGCGGCGGAATATTCGGCAGGCGCCAGCCGCCCCGCGGATCGGCGGGCACGGTCCGGCCCTCGACCAGCACGGTCTGGTTCACCGTCCAGGTCTGCACGTCGTAGCGCGGCTGGCGACGGGCGAACCAGAGGCCGACCTGCACGCGCAGCTTTGCCGGCCTGCCGGGCGAGACCAGATGGAGTCCCCAGGCAAGATAGTCGTCGCGCCGAACGCGCTTGGCCAGGCCGTCGGCGAGCTGCAGCACGCCGCCGCCCGGCACGTAGAACAGGATCGGCCTGCCGAACTGTTCGGCCGCGGTCATCGTCACCGCGCGGCCGTCGCCCAGCACCGGCACGCCCTCCAGCACGGGGCCGCCGGCGTAGACGGCCGCCCGACCGATCGCCGTCCCCGTCGGCAGCGGGCCGAGCGACAGGCTCGCGTGATGCACGGCGTTGGGCACGCTCGGCCGCATCTCGATCGCCTGCACGAACCGGTCGGCCGCGAATGGCAGCTTCATCCAGACCGTGAAGGTGGGCACCTCGCCCGTCGGCGGCAGCTCGAGCTCGCCAAAAGGCAGGTCGAGGACGGCATCCGGCGGGCGACCCAGGCGCACGCGCCACCCGTCGGGCGGAAACGCGGGCGGCGACGGCGCCGCGCCGGCGCCAACCGGCATGCCCCCGTCGATCCACGCCACGACCGTGTCGATCTCCCGCGCGGTCAGGACCCGCGCGTTCTTGAACCGCCCGTAGCGCGGATCGGCATGCCACGGCGGCATCTCGCGCGCGGCCACCTTCTGGCGGATGCGATCCGCGTAGACGCGGGCGTTGTCCACGGTCAGGAGCGACATCGGGCCGGCGCCGCCGGGACGATGGCACTCGGCGCAGTGGGCGAAGAGGATGGGAGCCACGTCGCGGTCGAACGTGGGCGTCGACGCCTGCGCCGCGCTCGACAGGCACAGCGGCGCCAGCGCGGCGCAGATCGCCCCGGCGGAACGGCGACCGACGGCGCGCCGCGCGGCTGGAGCAGGTGTCACACGTGTCAGGAGACGGCTACCGCCTGCGGGGCGACCCCCACCTTGCGGGGTGCCGTCTCACGCAGGAACAGGCACACGACGATGCCGAGGCCCACGCCCGACATCGCCACCCACAGAATGTTCTCGATGCCGTAGTTCTGCGCGACGCCGCCGGCGATGATCGGCGCCACGCCGCCGCCGAAGATCTCGCCGGCGCCCACGACCATGCCGATGGCCGACGAGATCAACCCGGGCGGCGCCGACTCGGTGGAGATCGGCCCGGTGATGAGCGCGATGTTCCCCAGGCAGCAGAAGCTGACCGCGAAGAGCAGCGCGAACAGGAGCGGGGGACTGGCGCCCGTCAGCTTGAAGAGGTACACGAAGATCGTCGCGCCCAGGAACCCGAGCACCGCCATCACCCGGCGCCCGAACAGATCGGAGAGGCCTGGCACCGCAAACTGCCCCACGAAGCCGCCGAAGCCGAGGCCCGACATGACGAACCCCATCTGCGTCGGTGTCAGCCGCAGATAGTCGAGCAGGTAGTTCGGCACCATCGCGCCGAGCACGAAGACGCACGTCATCGCGCAGAAGAGCCCGGCCATCGACAGCACGATGTTGCGGCTCCTGAACACGTCGGACCACTTGCCGCCGGTTGCCACGGCGCCGACGAGCCGCCCCCCCTGCGTCTCCGCCGGCTCGCGCAGCACGACGAACAGCAGGAGGCCCACGACGAAGCCGGGGAGGGCGGCGATCCAGAACACCCAGCGCCACGACGGCACCACCTGCAGCAGCTGCGTGGCGATGATCGGGCCGAGCGCCAGCCCGAAGAGCGCGAATCCGCACTGCTGGAGACCCTGGAGGAATCCGCGCCGGCTGGGATGCGACGCCGCGGCCGTGGCCGTAAAGCTCGTGGGGCAGTAGGACCCTTCCATCACGCCCATGAGCAGGCGGATGAGAAACAGACTCGCAAACCCCGTCGCCAGGCCCGACACGCCGGACAGGAGCGAGAACACCAGTACCGCCGGGATCAGGACCTTCCGGTGCCCGATCGAGTCGGAGAGCCGGCCGCTGAAGATGGCGAAGACGCCCCACGCCATCCCCAGGATGCCGATGATGCTCCCCTGGTCCTGCAGGTCGAGGCCGAGGTCGTCGAGCATGAACGGGAAGAGCGGCGCGATGATCCAGCGGTCCAGCCCGACGAGCCCGAAGCCGAGCCCGAGCAGCGTCACGGCCTTCCACTCGTACGAGGTGTCCCAGCGCGCCCGTGCGTCTGCCATCAGGCGTTGCCTCCCACCGGGTTACACACGCGCCGCGGCCGGCGGCCAAGCATGGGGCGATTGTCGCCGCGCCCGCGCAGGGGTCTAACAGAAACGGAACCGAAATGAGCAGAATCCTGCGCCGGGTCAAGATTCCGGTCACCGGTGTACCGATTCTGCAAGGCGCGCCGGGCCTTTCTCCGGTAGTACTGGGGGCGGGCCGGCCCCCGTCAGGGCTCGCCCCGCCGATACGCGGCCGGGGAGACGCCCGTGTGGCGGATCATCCAGTGGGAGAGGTGGCTCTGGGACGAAAACCCCACGGACAGGGCAACGTCGACGATCGGCATGTCCGTGGTGCGCAGCAGCTCCTTGGCGCGCTCGATCCGCCGCATGAGGACGTACTGATGCGGCGACTGGCCGACGGCGGCCTTGAACGCGCGCGCCAGGTACAGCGGGCTGATCCCGACCTGAGCCGCCATGGCGTCGAGCGTCAGGTGATCGTGCAGGTTGGCCTCGATGAACTCGATCAGGTGCCGCATCCGCTGATGCGAGACCGTGGCGACCGGCGGCACGCGGCCCGGACGCGACTGGACCGAGTGCGTGCGCGCCAGGTGCACCGCGACCATCTGGGCGACCGTGTCGATGTACAGCCCGTCGCGAATGGCGCCGGTCCGAAGCGCATCGATCAGGGTGAGCGCGAGCTGCTCCAGCAGCGGGTCGCTGACGCCGAAGCGCGGCACGACTTCGGCGGCCTCGGCGTCGCTGCCGAACATCTCGGCCACCGCCGACTCGTACACGGATCGCCGGATGTAGACCTGGAGGATCTGGGGATGACCGCAGTGCCGCCACTCGGTCACCGTGTCGGGCGGCGTCACGCAGATGTTGCGCGGGCCGAGGAGCCGCTGCTCCGGCCGGGCGCCCTCGATCGTGCGCCGCACCTCGGTCGGATGCGTCATGTGGTAGATGATGAACGGGTGCCGCACGGCCGGCTCCCGCACGTCGAGGGGCGCCTCTTTGAAGATCGCCGCGTGGAGCGACCGCCAGCCGAGGTCCTGGCTGTGCGCGAGGAGCTCGTTCTCGGGCCGCACGGCGCGCCCGTGCGTCTCGATCACGTTGAACGGCCGGGCGCCCGGCAGCGACATCGGGCTCCTTATACTCTTCCACCGGGTGAGGGTCAACGGGCCGGTACCCGCCGATAAGGACACGACGTCGTGCATTTCTTTGGACATTTCGACGACGGCGCGCTTCAGCCGCCGGCGGTCTTCGAGCGGCACGGCCGTGAGTACCGCCAGGCGCCGCTCGTCGATCACACGAGCGGATCGGTGCACACCGGCCTGGCCCTGGCCGAGCTGGGGCCCGGCGGCACGCTGGCGCCGCACGTCCACGCGTACGAGGAGAGCTTCTACATCCTCGCCGGGCAGGCCGTCGTTCAGATCGGCAGCCGCAGCTACCGCTTCGAACCGGGCGACTACGCGGTGCTCAAGGTGGGCAACCCCGCACGGCTGGCGAGCCGTCGGCCCCACGCCGGTGCGATGGCTCCAGATGGCGGCCCCGCAGCCCAAGCCGGCCGGCCAGGAGCGCGACACCTTCTTTCTCAAGGACGGCTCGGTGCCCGCCGACGCGGCGGGTCCCGACTGGAAGAACCTGAACGGCGCCCTGCTGGGCCACTTCGACGTCGGCCAGATTCCGCCCGGCGACGAGGGGCGCGTGGTGGCCGGCGGCCTCAAGGGCGTCTTCCTGAAATGGCTGATCGACGAGAAGTTCGGGGCGTGCCATCATCGCCTGCTGTTCATCGAATACCTTCCCGGAGTGTCGATCGGGCTCCACGACCACACCTATGAGGAGGCGTATTTCATCCTGAGCGGCGAGGTCGACGCGACGATGGACGGCCGGACGTATCGGGCGAAGGCGGGGGACGTGCTCTGGACCGGCGTCGGCTGCGTCCACGCATTTGCCAACACCGGCTCGGAGCCGGTACGCTGGCTCGAAACGTTTTCGCCTCAGCCGCCGTCGGAGAACGTCTTTCGGTTCATGGCCGAGTGGGAGCAGCGCGCCAAGGAGCTGGAGGGGAACGCATGACCGCACACCGCACGCGTCCGTTCACTGGCGCCGAGTATCTCGAGAGCATCCGCGACGGCCGCGAGATCTGGATCTACGGCGAGCGCGTCAAGGACGTGACGACGCACCCGGCCTTCCGGAACACGGTGCGGATGATCGCGCGCCTGTACGACGCGCTGCACGACCCGGCCCGGAAGGAGACGCTCACGATCGCAACCGACACGGGGAGCGGCGGCTACACGCACCGGTTCTACCGCGCGACGCGGAACGTCGAGGAGCTGGTCGGCGCGCGCGACGCGATCGCCGAGTGGGCGCGCGTGAGCTACGGCTGGATCGGGCGCAGCCCCGACTACAAGGCGGCGTTCCTCGCCACGCTCGGCGCCAACGCCGACTTCTACACGCCGTACCACGAGAACGCCGCGCGCTGGTACACCAAGGTCCAGGAGGAGGTCTCCTTCGTCAACCACGCGATCGTCAATCCGCCGGTCGACCGCGACCGGCCGCTCGACGAGGTCAAGGACGTGTACATGCACGTCGAGGAGGAGACCGACGGCGGGCTCATCGTGAGCGGCGCGAAAGTCGTGGCCACGACGTCGACGCTCACCCACTACAACTTCATCGCCAACAACGGCGCGCTCCCGATCAAGACCAAGCCGTTCGCCTTCGTCTGCATCGTCCCGACCGACGCGCCGGGCGTGAAGCTCTTCTGCCGGCCGTCGTACGAGATGACCGCGTCGGTGATGGGCTCGCCCTTCGACTACCCGCTGTCGAGCCGCATGGACGAGAACGACTCGATCCTCGTGTTCGACAAGGTCTTCGTGCCGTGGGAGAACGTCTTCGCCTATGGCGACATCGACAAGGTCAACAACTTCTTCCCGCGCTCCGGGTTCCTGCCGCGGTTCATGTTCCAGGGGTGCACGCGGCTCGCCGTCAAGCTCGACTTCCTCGCCGGCCTGCTGCTGAAGGCGGTGGAGGCGACCGGCGCGAAGGACTTCCGCGGCGTCCAGGCGCAGGTCGGCGAAGTGCTCGCGTGGCGGAACCTGTTCTGGGGCCTCACCGACGCGATGGCCCGCACCACCATGCCCTGGACCGACGGGTACGTGCTGCCGAACCTCGACTACGGGCTCGCCTACCGCGTGATGTCGAGCATGGCGTACCCGAAGGTCAAGGAGATCATCCAGAACACGCTGGCGAGCGCGCTCATCTACCTGCCCTCGAGCAGCCTCGACCTGAAGGTCCCCGAGCTGCGCCCGTACCTCGACCAGTTCGTGCGGGGATCGAACAACTACGGCGCCGAGCAGCGCATCAAGCTGATGAAGCTGCTGTGGGATGCCATCGGCACCGAGTTCGGCGGGCGCCACGAGCTCTACGAGCGCAATTACTTCGGCAACCACGAGAGCATCCGCTTCGAGACGCTGATGGTCTCCGACATGACCGGCGCGTCGGCCCGCTACAAAGGGTTCGCCGAACAGTGCATGGCGGAGTACGATCTGAACGGCTGGACCGTGCCAGACCTCGTGAATCCGGACGATGTCAGTGCCGTCATCAACAGGCGTCAGACCGTCGTCTGAGCGGGCGGCGGGGGTGTCGATCGATCCCCGTACGTTCCGCCAGACGGTCGGGCAGTTCGCCACGGGCGTGACCGTCGTCACCACGCTCATCGACGGCACGATCCGCGCGATGACCGTGAACTCGTTCACCGGGCTGTCGCTCGACCCCCCGATGGTGCTGTTCTGCGTCGGCAAGGCGACCAAGACCGGCCAGATCATCCACGCCGCCGGCGGATTCGCCGTCAACGTCCTGCGGCAGGAGCAGCAGGATCTGTCGACCTACTTTGCCGGCGGGTGGACGCGCCCGGCCCCGCCGCCGTTCACCTTCCTCGACTGGCAGGGCGGCCCGCGGCTCGACGGGTGCGCGGCCGCGATCGGGTGCTCGATCGAGGCGATCCACGAGGGCGGCGACCACTGGATCGTCACCGGGCGGGTGCTGGAGATGTACCGGGCGAGCGGCGCCGCCCCGCTGATTTTCCACGGCGGACGCTACGCCAACCTGGGCGCGACGTTCGAGTCCGAGATCCTGGTGTCTGGTTTCTAGCTCGTGGAGGACCGCCTATGAAGCGCACGATGCTCGCGGTGCTGACCCTGGCCCTGACGGTCATTGCGGTACCGGGCCGCGCCCATCATTCGTTCGCGGCAACGTACGACGAGAGCAGGAAGGTCTCGATCGAGGGCAAGCTGGTGCAGTTCCTGTTCCGCAACCCTCATTCGTTCGTGCACGTGATGGCCCGCGACGCCAGCGGACAGGAGCAGCGCTGGGCGGTCGAGTGGGGCGGGGCCGGCCAGCTCGCCGGCCAGGGCGTCACCCGCGAGACGCTCAAACCGGGCGACGTCGTCGTCATCAGCGGGAACCCGGGGCGCAATCCCGCCGAGCACCGCATTCGGATGCTGACGCTGCGCCGCCCATCGGACGGCTTCGGCTGGGGCGACCGCGCCGGCGAAGTCGTCGATTGAGATCGTGGCCCGGCTGAAGCCGGACCGCTTACCACTCAAATGTACTACGCGGTCGGCGTCACGACGGTCGCGACGACCGTCCGATCGGCCGCGTCCTGGTACGCCTGCCGCGCCTGGCTCAGTGGATAGGTCCGAGCCACGAGCGCCTTCATGTTGATCTGTCCGGTTTCCATCAGCCGCACGTGGCGCGGGGAATCACGCCGATCGTTGGTCCCGCCGCCCGTGCCCGGCCAGTGGTGCTTGGCGCCGTCGGCCCACTGCGACGCCGGCAGCCGCACGAACCCGTCGGCGGGGTGCCCGACGCTGCACGTGACCAGCGTGCCAACCGCCGAGCACAGCTCCCAGCACTGGTTCAGGACCGTGATGCCGGTCGGGTCGGGGCCCTGCACCTCCTTCGGCCGGATCTTGTCGCCGCCGACGGCCTCGATGACGTGATGCGGGCCGCGCCGGCCCGCGCCCGCCCAGATCCGGTCCGTCGTCATCCGCGTCATCTCGCGCAGGTGGTCGACCAGGGCATCGCGGAAGCGATCGCCGTTGGCCGGCGCGTTCGGGATCGGCCTCCGGTCGGTGTACTGGTTCGGATCGACCGCGTCGGTGGCGCCGAGCTTCAGCGCGAGATCGCGCCGGTAGCGGATCGGCTCGACGACGATGATGCGCGAGGCGCCTTTGACCTTCGCGCCCATCACCGCCGACAGGCCCACGGGCCCGGCGCCGAAGATCACTACGTCGGACGCCACCTCCACCGGGCAGTTGGTCATCGTCATGCCGAGGCCGCAGCCGCTCACGCAGGTGAGCATCGAGATTTCCGGGGAGGACACCGACGAGAAGAGCGGCGTTGCGTATTCCTCGTTGACGATCATCAGCTCGGCCATCCCGCCGACGCGCGAGTAGACCGGCGTGCCGTCGTCCATCGTGCACGTGGGGACCTGATCGGTCTGGCCGCCCTGGCACTTGTCGGACCGCATGTGCAGGCAGTTGAAGCAGCGCCCGCACGCGGCGTGCAGGTTGACGATGACGCGGTCGCCGACGCGGCAGCTGAGCACCTGCGGGCCCACCGCTTCGACGACGCCCACGCCGCCGTGCCCGACGATCGTGGCCTGCGCCGTGGGCGTTCCCGGAATGAGGACCTGATCGACGCTCGTGTAGCAGGTCTGCGCCGCCTCGGTGCGAATCACGACCTGGCGTCCGGTGACCGGCCGCAGCGTCAGGTCGGTCACGGCGGGCAGCGCGGCGCTCGTGTGCTTGACGAAACCCTTGAACCGGCGGCCGCCCTGGGCGTTGGCCAGAATCGCCGGCGCGCCGACCGCCGCCAGCCCCGCCGCCTTCAGCACCCGCCGCCGCGACACCGAAGAAGCCCTCTCGGCCATCGTCATCTCCTTCGACCGTCAACTGTCAACTGCCAACTTCTTCCTTCCTACTGCCTACTGCCTACTGCCTACCGCCTACCGCCTACCGCCTACCGCCTACCGCCTACCGCCTACTACCCTCCACCACCACCCGCCCGTCCTTGACGACCATGTGCACGTTCAACAGATGGGTCATGTTCGCCAGCGGGTCGCCGTCGAGGATCACGGCGTCGCCCATCTTGCCCGGCTCCAGCGTGCCGAGCTGGTCTCCCCTGATCGCCGCGATCGCGGCGTTCTTCGTCAGGATCGCGACGATGTCTCGCGTCGAGAACGTGAGCTGCAGCGCGCGCAGCTCGTCGGCGAGCGAGTCGCGCGGGTGCCAGCTCGTGTCGGTGCCGTACCCGTAGGTGATGCCCGCGTCCCAGAGCAGGCGGGCGTTCACCGGTCCCTGGCCCGCGCTCGAGATCGTGTTCCACGGAAACGGCTGGCCATCGCGGAAGAGCGGGGTGTTCCCCTCCCGATCGAAGTGCGGCAGGAAGATCGCCAGCGTCGAGGTCATCGGGATGCCCGCCTTTGCGATCGTCTGGACGGCCGCGGCGTCGTCCTCGAGCCGTCCGATGTGCGGCGTATGCACGAGGCGCGCGGGTTCCGCGTCGACGGCGGCCAGCGTATCCAGCACGCTGACCGCGTGGGTGATCGTCGGCAGGTCGTGCTTCTTCCCCTCCCGGACGACGAGGGCGAGCGTCTCTTTCTCCGGTCCGCCGGGCGACACGACGATGGCGGTCTTGATGTAGTCGAAGCCTGACTTCGCCACCGCCTCGACGGCTCTGATCGTGTCGGCTGCGGGAATCGCCCGCGCCGGCGCGGTTGGCCGGAGCGGCGGGCGCGAGACGTCGAACCGCGCCGGGTCGCCCG
>Ga0194128_10007272_pt1 | contig 14552 bp, 9 predicted proteins | sample TA2KigCa65mmetaG_FD_148650 | JGI IMG/M metagenome (GOLD analysis project Ga0194128, IMG submission 148650) | Freshwater microbial communities from Lake Tanganyika, Tanzania - TA2015037 Kigoma Deep Cast 65m | ecosystem: Environmental > Aquatic > Freshwater > Lake | place: Tanzania: Lake...
GCCTCGGCGGTCGCTCGCTCTGCGGCGAGGCGCGCCAGCTCGGTGGACTGCGCCGCGTCGGTGAGCCGCAGCGTCGGCGGCGGCAGGGCGCCGGTCGCGTAGGGGTAGCTGCCGGCCTCGTCGATGGCGCCGAAGAAGGCGCCGAGCCGATGGAACTCGCGCGTCGGGATCGGGTCGTACTTGTGGTCGTGGCAGCGGGCGCACTCGAGCGTGAGGCCGAGGAAGGCCGTGCCGAAGGTCGCCACCCGATCGGCGATCGCCTCCTGACGGAACTCCTCGTCGATCGAGCCACCCTCGTTGGTCTGGCGGTGGAGCCGGTTGAACGCCGTTGCGATGCGGGTCGACGCGTCGGCATCCGGGAGCAGGTCGCCGGCCAGTTGCTCGGTGAGGAAGCGGTCCCACGGCAGGTCGCGCTGGAACGCCTGGATCACCCAGTCGCGCCACGGCCAGGTGTGGCACTCCCAGTCGGACTGGTAGCCGAAGGTGTCGGCGTAGCGGGCGACGTCGAGCCAGTCGGCCGCCATCCGCTCGCCGTAGTGCCGTGAGGCGAAGAGGCGGTCGAGGACGCGCTCCTCCGCGCCGGGCGCCTCGTCCGCCAGGAACGCCTGCAGTTCCGCCGGGGTGGGCGGCAGGCCGTGCAGCGCGAAGGTGGCGCGCCGCAGCCAGGTCGGGCGATCGCTCGGCGGCGCCGGCGTCAATCCGGCCGCCGCCATCCGCGCCCGCACCCACTGGTCGAGCGGATCGCGGCTGAAACCGTCGTCCCGCAGCGGCGGCAGCGGCGGTCGCTGCGGCGCGACGAAGGCCCAGTGCGTTTCGTAGCGGGCGCCCGTCTCGATCCAGCGCAGCAGCAGGTCGCGCTCGGTCGGCTGGAGCGGGCGGTGGAGCGACTCGGGCGGCATCAGCTTCCGGTCGTCGTCCGTCAGCAGCCGACGCGCCATCTCGCTCGCGGCGAGATCGCCCGGGACGATCGCCCGCCGCCCGCTCTTCAGTTCCGCGGTCGCTCCGGCGAACGTGTCGAGACGCAGCCCGCGCTTGCGGGCCGCTTCGTCGGGGCCGTGGCAGGAGAAGCAGCGGTCGGCGAGGAGCGGTCGCACATCGCGCTGGAAATCGGGTGCCGTTGCGGCTGGCGCAACCGAATCGCCGGCGAGGAGGGCGATGAGCGCGATCGTCATGGCCACGAGATGCTACACAGGTGACCGGGCTGCGGCGAGGTAGGCTCGGCGTTCCACGCGCCGTACCGGAAGCGGCGCGCCGGCTGGGTCAGCGAAGGAGCGGACGATGGCGGCATTCACGCGACGGCAGGCACTTTCCCGCGGGTTCGCGGCGGCCGGAGCCGCGGCAGGAGCGGCGCTGCTGCCGCAGCGGCTGTTCGCCCAGGAGGCGAGGTCCGCGAGCGCCGCCCCGGCGGAGCGGCCGGCCGACTTCACCATGCGCTTCGCGCCGCACTTCGGCATGTTCCACCACCACGCCGGCGACGACGCCGTGGCGCAGCTCGAGTTCATGCGCGCGCAGGGCTTCACCGCGCTCGAGGACAACGGCATGGCCGGCCGCAGCCCGGCCGAGCAGGAACGGATCGGCGCCGCGCTCGATCGGCTCGGCATGACCATGGGCGTCTTCGTGGCCAACATGAGCACCGCCTTCGGCCGCCCGACCTTCGCTTCCGGGGACGCCGCCATGCGCGAGGAGTTCCTCGAGAGCTGCCGCAACGCGGTCGACGTCGCCAAGCGGTGCGGCGCGAAGTGGATGACGGTCGTCCTCGGCGACTATGACCACCGCTTCCATCCCGAGGTGCAGACGGCGCATGCGATCGAGTCGCTGAAGCGCGCTGCGGCGATCTTCGAGCCGCACGGACTCAGCATGGTGCTCGAACCGCTGAACGAGCTGGCCGACCACCCGGGCCTCTTCCTCACCCGCTCGACCCACGCCTACCTCATCTGCAAGGCGGTGGCGAGCCCCGCGTGCAAGATCCTCTTCGACGCCTACCACCAGCAGATCACCGAGGGGAACCTCGTCCCCAACATCGAGCAGATGTGGGACGAGATCGCCTACTACCAGATCGGCGACAACCCCGGCCGCTGCGAGCCGGGCACCGGCGAGGTGAACTGGGCCTTCGTGTTCCGGCGGATCAAGGAGCGCGGCTTCACCGGCGTGCTCGGCATGGAGCACGGCAAGTCGCGCGACGGCAAGGAGGGCGAGCAGGCGTTGATCGCCGCCTACCGCGCCTGCGACCCGCGCTGAGCCGATCCGCCGCGCATCGCCGCCGCTACGATCGCCGCCCCGTTTCGCGGTGCGCCGACGCTGCGGCACCGCTCCTCGTGCCGGAATCAACGACGATGAAGCGACCCATTGCCGCGCTGGCGCTGATCGCCTGCGCCAGCGCCTGCGACACCGTCCACGAGCGGCCGGTCATCGGCCGACCGGAGGGGAGATCGATGACTGCCGCCAGGGATGCCGCCGCTGCACCGCCCGCCGACCTGATCGCTTCGCACCTCGACCCGGCGACCGACCCGGCGCACGACTTCTTCCAGTACGCCAACGGCGGCTGGATCGCCCGAAGCCCGATCCCCGCGAGCGAGTCGTCCTGGACCATCGGCCACCTGGTCAACGAGGAGCTCTACCGGATCAAGCGCGAGCTGGCGGAGCAGTCGGCGGCCGACGCCGCGGCGCCGGCGGGCAGCGACACCCGCCGGATCGGCGACTTCTGGGCCGCGGCGATCGACCCGGTGCAGGCCGAGGCGGTGGGACTCGCGCCGCTCGAGCCCTGGCTCGCGCACATCGGCGCCATCGACGGCCCGGCTGCGGCGCTCGCCGTCGCGACCGAGCTGCACGAGATCGGCGTCGCGGCGTTCTGGTCGTTCCACGTGGGGCAGGATCCGAAGCAGAGCGACGTGATCGCGGTGCAGCTTTACCAGGGCGGCCTCGGGCTGCCGGAGCGTGACTACTACTTCAACGCCGAGGCGGGCGTCGCCAAGGCGCGCACCGAGTACCCGCGTCACGTCGGACGGATGCTGGCGCTGGCCGGCCGCGACGCCGCGGCGGCCGCGGCGGCCGGCGACGCCGTGCTCGCCTTCGAGCTCGAGCTGGCGCGGGCGAGCAAGCCGCTCGAGGCGCTGCGCGACCCGCACGCCAACTACCACAAGATGCGCCTCGAGGTGCTGCGCGAGCACACCCCCCGCATCGACTGGCGCGCCATCCTCGATCACCACGGCCTCGCCGCCGCCGACAGCGTGATCGCCGGACAGCCCGAGTTCCTGCAGGCGCTCGACACTCTGCTCGCGAAGACCGACGCGGCGACGCTGCGCGATTACCTGACCTATCACCTGCTGCGCACCTACGCGCCGTTCCTGGCCGCCCCCTTCGATGACGAGCGATTCGCCTTCTTCGGCAAGGAACTACAGGGCGCCACCGAGCAGCGGCCGCGCTGGAAGCGCGTCCTCGACGCGCAGGAACGGGCGATGGGGATGGTGGTCGGCAAGCGCTTCGTGGCCGCCTGCTTCCCGGAGCGCACCAAGCAGCGCTACGTCGACATGGTCGAGGCCGTGCGCGCGGCCTATCGCGAGCGGATCGAGCGACTCGACTGGATGAGCGCCGCGACCAAGGAGAAGGCGCTGCACAAGCTGGCGACGATGAAGAAGAAGGTCGGCTACCCCGACCGCTGGAAGGACATGTCGTCGCTCGAGGTCGCGCGCGACAGTTTCTGCGCCAACATGATCCGCGCCGCCCGCTTCGACTTCGCCGATGACGTGGCCGACTTCGGCAAGCCGGTCGACCGCGACGAATGGGAGATGACGCCGCAGACCTACAACGCCTACTACAACCCGTCGAACAACGAGATCGTGCTCCCGGCAGGCATCTTCCTGATCCCGGGCCTCGCCGACGACGCTGCCGACGATGCGGTCGTCTACGGCTACGCCGGCGCCAGCACCATCGGCCACGAGATCACCCACGGCTTCGACGACCACGGGCGGCAATTCGATGCCGCCGGCAACCTCGCCGACTGGTGGACGCCCGCGGACGCCGCGCAGTTCGAGCAGCGCGCCAAGCTGATGATCGAGCAGTTCGCGGCCTACGAGCCGCTCCCCGGCCTCAGGATCAACGGCGAGGCGACCCTGGGCGAGAACCTGGCCGACCTCGGCGGCGTGCTGCTCGGGCTCGACGCGTTCAAGAAGACCGCGCAGTACCGCGAGGGCAAGTCGATCGGCGGTCTCACGCCGCTCCAGCGTTACTTCCTCGGCTATGCGCTCGGCTGGCTCGGCCATCCGCGCGAGGCGCGACTCCGCCAGCAACTGCTCTCCGACGTCCACTCGCCGTTCAAGTGGCGGGTCATCGGCCCGATGGCGAGCGTCCCCGAGTTCTACGCGGCGTTCGGCGTCGAGCCGGGCGAGGGGATGTGGCTCGCCGAGGAGAAGCGCGTCCGCATCTGGTGAGGGAACAGGGCGGCGCCGGCGAGCAGCAGCGCGAGCCAGGTCGCCGGCACCACCGGATCGAAGTGGCCGACGAACGGCACCTCGCCCAGCGCCGACGCGGCGAGTTGGGCCACCGGCAGCCCGGAGCAGAAGAGCAGCGCCGGGTCGCGCCGGACCAGCCCGATCAGCCCGGCGACGACCAGCGCGACCAGCACCCACGCGCCGCCGCCGCGGCGTGAAGCCTGCGCCCAATGCGACAGCAGCGCCACCGCGCGTGACCCCGGCTCGGCGCTCGGCGTGGAGGGCGGCAGCAGGGCGAGCGCCCGCTCCATCCGCTCCGGCGAGGCCGACCACGCTGCGCGGGTGCGCTCGCGGTGGCGCTGGTCGCTGGCGGCGTCGACACTCGAGCCGATGGTGTAGTTGAGGACGTCGGCCGGTCCGACCGCGCGGACCATCGACTGCAGGGTGAGCGTGGTGCTGTGCCAGGGATCGGCGAAGAGCGCCGACAGCGCCACCTCGCGCAGCAGATCGTCGGCGGCAGTCCCGCTCAGATACTCGTGCTGCTGCAGCAGGCGATGGAGCGCCCATCCCGCCTGCGGGACGAACAGCGACGGCATGCCGCCGGCCGCCGCGGCGCGCTCGAGTCGCTCGACCTCCGGCGTGCGCGGCAGCGAACGTTCCACGCCGGCGACCCGGCAGAAGAAGTGGATGCCGTCGCCGTCGACCAGCGTCGCCCGGCCGTAGTCGAACCGGTTCTTCGCCAGCACCAGGGCGAACGCGACCGCGAAGCCGAACGAGAACTTGAGCAGCAGCCGTCGCTCGCGCCACGGGTGCGACACGAGCAGCGCCACCAGCCCCGCCGCCACCAGCGCGATGCCGCTGCTGCGCAGCGCCATGGCGCCCGCCGCCAGCGCGCCGGCGCGCCAGCCACCGCGGCGGTCGGGATCGGTGAGCGCGCGGACGAACTCGAACGTGCTCCACGCCAGCAGGAAAGCGAACAGGCTGTCGGTCTGCGCGGATTGCGCGAACAACGACAGCGGTGCGTGCAGCGCGACGAGCAGCGCCGCGAGGAGGCCGCTCCGCGGCCGCCCGAGCCGTTCGCCGCAGCGCAGCACGAGCCAGGGGATCAGCGCGACACCGGCGTGCTGCAGCACCACGAGCCCGGTCATGCGCGCGCCGACCGGCAGCAGCAGGCACAGCAGGTCGAGCAGCAACGGATAGGCCGGGTTGACTGTCGGGAACCCGATGTTGAAGCCGGCGTGCCAGCCGTGGACGACGAAGGCGGCGGTATCGGGAAAGAACATCCGCCCGAGCGTGGTGAACTCGAGCAGCGCCGCCGCGACGGCCAGCGTTGGCGGCAGCAGTCGCCAGTGCGGCGCCAGTCGCCGCTCGCCGGGCGCATGCGCCGCGTGTGTCTCCGCGCCGCTCATCGCCGCGCGATCAGCGCTGCCGCGACCAGCGCCAGCACGAGGCCGACGGCGCGCGTCGGCGGCAGCGCCTCGCCGAAACAGAGCCGGCCGGCGACGACCGACAGCACCAGCGTGAACAGCGACGAGACGGGCAGCGCCACCGAAAGCTCGAGCCGCGCCAGCGCATGGAACCAGAGGGCGGTGCCGATGACGAGGAGGAGACCGCCGGCCCAGACCAGCGGCGAGCCGAACAGTGCCGCCACCTCGGCCAGCCCGAACCGCTCCGTCCGCGGCAGCCGATCGAGACCGAGCTTCGCCAGAGTCTGACCGGCGACGCACAACGCGCTCGACAGCGCCGTGACCAGCAGCGGCACGGTCATGGGGCGAACTCGCTGCCGCCCGCGACGGCGCGGGCGCGCGGCACCACCGACAGCACCAGCGGCACCTTGCCGGTCGGCCCGCGCTTCAGCCCGTCGGCGGCGACCCGCTCGAGCGTGATGCGCAGCGCCGGACCGACCAACTGCTGCGCGAAGGCGATGAACTCCCGCTCGCGCGCGGCATCGAACTCTGCGGTCGGCACCACCCGGATGCGGAGGTGGAGCGGATCGTCCTGCAGGAACTGGACGCCCGCGACGCCGGGGACCTCGTCCGGGACGACGAAGAGCGCCGTCACGCAGCGGCCATCGGGTGTGACGACCGCGTCCTCGGTGCGCCCGTGGACCGCCTTGACCAGCGGCAGCGGGATGGCGCAGCGGCAGCGCGCGCCGGCCGGAAGGAGCTCGACCAGGTCGCCGACGTCGTAGCGGAGCAGCGGCATCGACCGGTTGTGGAGGGTGGTGCCGACGATGGCATGCAGCGGCGAGCCGTCCGGCGTCCTGAATTCGGTCGGCACGAACTCGTGCAGCGCGTAGTCGCTGTTCACGTGCTGGCCGCCTGCAGGGCATTCGAAGATCGACGCCGCCTGCTCGAGCAGGCCGTAGGAGTCGAGCACGCGCGCCGCGAATGCGTGCTCGATCCGGGCGCGGCGCGCCGGCACCAGATTCTCGCCGGTCGAGAACAGCGCGGCGAGCGGCGGGACCGGCAGCTGCCGTTCGGTGGCGAGTTCGGCCAGCCAGAACAGCGGGCTCGCCAGCCCCTTGAGGAAACGGATGCGGTGGGCGCGCATCGCCGCGAGGTAGTCATGCACGTTGTCGCGGCGCAGCGCGGCGCTGTTCAGCATCAGCCGCCGCAGGTGGGGCTGCCAGTGAGCGACGCGCTCGCCCATGCCGCGGCGCAGGAAGTGCTGCGCGTTCAGCTGCGCGAAGCGCTGGCCGAGCCGGAAGCCCGCCAGTCCCCAGTGGCGCCGGTAGTAGACGAACTCGAGCACTCGCGCATGGCGATCGACGAGGAACGGGACCGGGTGGCCGGTGGTGCCGCTGGTGAACGACGGGCGCGCGCGGTGGCGCTCCGCATCGTCGGCGTGCAGCGCCGCTCCGCCGGCGCGCACCTCCTCCTTGCGCAGCAACGGCAGTCGTCGCAGGTCGGCGGCGGTACGGAGGTTCGACGGGGCGACGCCGGCCGCGGCGAACCGCTCGCGCCAGAACGGGCAGCGACCGGCGGCGGCGACCGTCTCGCAGAGCCGCGCATCGCGCCACGCCTGCCACGCCTCATGCGGTTCGTGCAGATGGCGGGTGAACGCGCGCCCGAGTCGCGCGATGGCGACCGGATGGCAGAAGTCGCGCAGGCTGAACTCGATCTCGGGCATCGCGGAAGCGGCACCTTCGCGCCGGAAGTGAGGTTCTAGCCGCAGCCGGTTGCGCCGTCGTCGGGCAATTCCGCCAGTTCTGGTTGCCCGGATTCGATGCACCCTTCGCAGGGAATTCACGGCGCAATCCAGGATCCACCGAGTCGCTCTGATGGCCGGCACCGCCGGAGATCACGAGCGCCCGATCGCGCGCTGACGCCCTGCGGGCGCTACTTTGCCGCGCCCCGATGGACGACCAGGCCGAAGCTGAACGACTGGCCGCGCTGCTCGAGCGGCTTGCCGCCGATCGCACGGCGCTCTACGACCTCGACGAGGCGGTGCGCAAGCGCGTGCTCGCGGCCTGCGGGCGCCTCTCCGATCCGGAGCAGGTCGATTGGCGGCGACTGCGCAAGTCGCTGCGCCGGAAGGACCGCGCCCTGGTGCGTCGCCAGGATCGCGCCGCGCTGGCGCAGTCGACCCTGCGCCGCACGCGCAACGAGGGCAAGGTCGACAGCGACCTGCTGCCGAAGCACGCCCTGCCGCCGAAGGATGACCGACCGGTCCCGCTGTTCCCGCCGGTGCCGGCGGCGCCAGCCGTCTCGGCGGCGACCCCGGCGCGCCTGACGACGCCGCGGAACTGCTACGTCTGCAAGGCGGCCTATTCGCAGGTCCACTTCTTCTACGACTCGATGTGCGCCAGCTGCGGCGACCTGAACTTCCGCAAGCGCGACGAGCTCTGCGACCTCACCGGCCGGGTGGCGCTGGTGACCGGCGGTCGGATCAAGATCGGTCAGGAGATCGTCCGCAAGCTGCTGCGCTGCGGCGCGACCGTGATCGTCACGACGCGTTTCGCGGTCGACGCCGCCCGGCGCTACGCCGAGCTGCCCGACTTCGCCCGCTTCGCCGATCGGCTGCGGGTGTACGGGCTCGACCTGCGCCACACGCCCTCCGTCGAGCAGTTCTGCTCGCACCTGCTGGCGACGCTGCCGCGGCTCGACTTCCTGCTGAACAACGCCTGCCAGACGGTGCGCCGGCCGCCGGCCTACTACGCCCACATGCTGGAAGCGGAGCGGCAGGGGCTCCCGGCGCTCGCGGCCGGGCAGCGGTTGCTGCTGACCGGCGCGGCCAGCCTCGGAGCCGGCGACCGCGCGGAAGCGGCGCGCGACCCGGCGCAGCCCGCGTCGGCGCTGGCCGGTCTCCCCGACATCGGCGCCGCCGCGGCCCACTCGCAGCTCGCATGGCACGACGACGATCGCCATCCGCCGCACGAGCTCTTCCCGGAGCACGCCTACGACGTCGATCGCCAGCAGATCGACCTGCGCAAGGTGAACAGCTGGCGGCTGCGCCTCCATGAGGTGGCGACTCCCGAGCTGCTCGAAGTGCAGCTGGTGAACGCGATCGCGCCCTATGTCCTGAACGCGCGGCTGCGGCCGTTGATGGAGCGGGTCACGACCCCCGACAAGCACATCGTCAACGTCTCGGCGATGGAGGGGCAGTTCGGGCGCGGCACCAAGACCGATCGCCATCCCCACACCAACATGGCCAAGGCGGCGCTCAACATGATGACGCGCACGTCGGCGCAGGATTTCCGCCGGGTCGGGATCCACATGAACAGCGTCGACACCGGCTGGGTCACCGATGAGGACCCGGCCGAGGTGGCGCTGCGCAAGGAGCGCGAGGGGTTCGAGCCGCCGCTCGACGCGGTGGATGGCGCGGCCCGCGTCTGCGACCCGATCATCGCCGGCTTCCTCACCGGGCAGCACGTGAGCGGGCTCTTCCTCAAGGACTACGCGCCGACGGTCTGGTAGCCGGCCGGCGCTGTACGATCCCGCGCCGCGCGCGAGTGCGACCCTGCTGCGAGGCCCTCTTCATGCCGACTCGTCCCGTCCCGAATCGCCGCCGCGCCGGCGGTGAACGCCGTCCGGCGGCGAAGAAGTCCCAGCTGCCGCTCATCGCCGGGATCGGCGGAGCGGTGGTGGTGATCGTGGTCGCGGCGATCGCGTTGGGCGGGGGGGATGGCGGAGGCGGTGGGGCGGGCGCCGGCACCACGGCGCCCGGCGGCGGCGGCGCTGCGGCCGTGAACCCGACGCCGGCGGCGATCGAGACGGCGACGCCGGTCGCCGCCAAGCCGATCGAGCCGCCGAAGGTGGTCGAGCCGCCGCTGCCGAATGCGGCGGCCCTCAAGAAGAAGATCAAGACCGCGGCCAGCGCGACCGAGGCGGCGGCGCTCGCGCGTGACGCCGACCGGCTGAAGGACGCGCAGCTGTCGGAGGAGTGCTGGACGCGCGTGTTCGAGCTCGATTCCGACCACGCCGAGGCGAGGAAGAAGCTCGACGTCCGCCAGCTGGTGCCGAGCGACGACCTGCCGGGATTCGCCGCGCTGGCCGCGACGCCGATGCAGCTTCACCTGAAGGAGTTCTACGACGCGGCGCGCGACGAGCTGCCGCGCGCCGGTCGCGCCGAGATCGTGAAGCGCTGGGAGGAGGCGCGGACCGCGCTCGAGGCGCGCGCGGCCAAGGCGAAGGACAATCCCTACTACCGCGCAGTCGACCTGCTGCGGAACGAGCTCCAGAGCTCGGACTTCTTCGCGGCGCTCCAGTACGAGATGGTGGAGAGCTGCCCGCCGTATGCGCTGCTGGTCGAGGTGGGGGGGACGCCGGAAGAGCGCGCGGCGCGCAGGAATGCGGTCGAGGATGGCTACACGCCCTACCTGCGGGCGTACGACGCGCGCATCCGCAGCTACCTCTTCCCGTTGTCGCCCAACCCGCCGAAGCAGGATCCGCTGCTGCCGGTCTTCATCTTCCTCAACGAGGAGCGCTACCGCGACTACCAGGAGGCGGAGCTCGGCAGTCGCGGCAAGGGCTCGACGCGCGCCCACTACGAGCCGGGAAAGAAGAAGAGCTTCACCTGGACGACGGTGGTGAAGCCGGGGCTCGGCGCGTTCGAGGAGAGCGTGCAGGTGCTGCTGCACGAGCTGACCCATGCGTGGGTCGACCAGCTGGCGTCGAGCGACGGCGGCGACAGCCGCTCGATCCGGACGCTGAAGACCCACTGGTTCAGCGAGGGCATCGCCGAATACATGCGGTTCCAGTTCCGCGAGAAGATCGGCGGCGACATCAGCTACCGCTACCAGCCGTGGCGCTCGTCGCGACTCGGCGAGACCGGTCGCAGCGCCAAGCTCAGGCTCGGGCTCAAGGCGGCGATCGAACTGCCGCCGCACGGGCTCGATGCGGCGGCCGCGCGGATGACGATCGACACGCCGCCGGCGCAGCGCGAGGGGGTGATGGGGACGATCACCTCGGGCTTCTACGCGGACATGAGCAACTTCATCCTCTGGCTCAACTTCCCCGCGCCGCACGGCGCCGGCATGCCCGAGCAATTCCGCCAGTACGCCAGGGCCGAGATGAGCGGCGAGGGCGGCGATGCGACGTTCCGGCGCATCTTCCCCGGCCTGCTCGAGCAGGGCGAAGCGCTCGATCAGAAGGTCGACGCATTCGTCCTCGCGATCGCCAGCGGCAAGATGAACCCCTACAAGGAACTGGCCAACGCCGGGATCAAGGAGTTCTGATCGCCGCGACTGCGGATGTCGCGAATCTGACGGGACGATGTCAGCGCGACGACGGCGAGTGCCGCCGCGCGTCGCCGCGCGCAGGTCCGCGACCGCTATCTTCCGTCCGTCTTCGTCCGCGGCTGACCGCGTGCGTCGAGCCGGCGGGGGACCCTGCGGAGGACTCGCGATGGCTGCCACCGTTCCGGCGTCCCTGGCGTTCACCTGGATTGCGCTCTCCGCGACGGCGACGATCGCTGCGGAGCCGTGGTCGATCGCGGCAGCCGCCGCGACGCCGACCGTCGTCCGCGAGGAGTGCGCGAGCTGCAATGCCACCGCTCTCTGCGCCGCCCACCAGAAAGCCGAGGTCGCGGCCATCAGTGAACTCGCCGCCGCCCTCAAGTCGAAGGACCCGTTCGCGCGCAAGGGCGCCGTGACGAAGCTGGCGGAGCTCGACCACGCGCGCCCGGTCGGTCCGTCGGCGGAAGTGGCGAAACTGGTCGCCGGCACGCTCGACGACGACGTCCAGCACGTGCGCGTCGAATCGGTGAAGGCGCTGGCGGCGCGGATGCATCCGGACGTCGCCGTTCCGGCGCTGACCGGGGCGCTCGGCGCCACGATGAAGGAGCTGGCGAAGATGCCGTTCGGCCGCGCCGACTGGGACGGCATCGCAGGCGGCGGCGCCGGCGGCGGCCCGACGGAGCCCGAGGACCCGAAAGCGCTCGAGCGCCGCAAGAAGCGCGAGGAGCTGCACGCGCTGCTCGCAGAGCAGGTCGCGGCGATCCGGACGTTGCCCGATGACCGCAGCGTCACGGCGCTGGTCGAACTGCTGCCGCAGCTCACCCGCTGGCACGGCGCCCTGCTCGACGCGACCGCTCAGGGGCTGATCGACTTCAAGGCGCGCAAGGGGCTCGATGCAGTGGTGGCGCGGATCAAGAGTTCGCCGGTCGGCGACACCGGCAGCCGGTGGGGCGGCCCGGACAAGACCGGCGCCACCCTGCGCGACCTCCTCGCGCGCGGCCTTGCCGAGACCGCCAGCGAACCGGTCCCCGAATGGAGCGACGAGGAGCACCCCGACTGGGACCGCTGGTTCGCGCGGAACCAGAAGCACTTCAAGGCGAAGCTCGGCAAGTACGGCCTCGAGCAGATGAAGGCCGCTACTGGAGCGTCACCGTCAGCAGGTTCGTGATCGCGCCGGCCTTCGGCTTGTAGACGTCGACCACCAGCGCCTGCACGTAGCCGGTGAAACCGATCAGCGTCGGATCGGCCGGGAGGTCGATGGCGACGGTGCGCGCACCGTTCGCCCCGATCGGACCGATGTCGAGCAGCACCGCGCTGGCGAAGTCGATGCCGAACGTCCCGAATGGCGGGAAGGGCAGCGTGCCGGTGCCGGCGCTGGCCCACAGCCAGGCATCCGAGCCCTGCCGGCCGGTGGTGTCGAACTCGATCGTGGTGCCGATCTGGGGCTCGCCGCGCTGGACCAGGGTGTAGGGCGGGATGCCCCAGAGCTCGAGTTCGACGACGTCCCACTCGAGGTCGTAGCTGTCGTCGGCGCCGCCGTTCTGCAGCCCGACGGCGCGCACCGACAGGTTGGCGAGGTCGCCCCACGCGAGCGACGGCCGGCCGTCGATCTCGGCACCGTCGGTCAGCAATGCGCTGACGTCGCGCCAGAAGCCCTGATCGCGTCCGGCCAGCACCGGCACGCCGTTCCCGGCGCCGCCGACGATCGGCACGATCGTGTTCCACGTCGACGAGGTCGCGCCCGGAGCCGCGAACGCGCCATCGATCGCCGCCTCGAAGCGGTAGTCGTCGTCGGTCGACGGGTTCACCGTCCGGTAACGCACCTTGGCCACCACCTGCGCCAGCATCCCGTCCGGTGTCGCGTCGAACCCGGAGAGGCGCACCTCGCGATTGCCGGCAGGGATCACCGCCCCGACGTCATCCTCGACCAGCGCGTCGGCCAGCGCGCTCGCGCCACCGCCGACGTCGGTGGCGACCGTGGCGAACCGGCTGCCGATCCGCTGCAGGAAGCCGAAGTGGCGCGTCTCCGCGCCGGCGCCGGCGGTCACGCCGCCAAGCCCCTGCCACACCTTCTCCTCGTGCAGGTCGTACCCGCGCTTCTTCGGGTGGATGGCGTCGAGCCCGAAGAACTGGCAGATCAGGTCATCCTCGCCGAGCCGCGTGCCGGTGGCCGGATCCTCATGCTCGTAGTCGGGCCAGACCTCGGCGATGGCCACGCGGCGGCGCTGCCCCCACGCGACGTCGCGCAGCACCTGGTTCCAGATCACTCCCCATTCGTTGTGGAAGCCGTCGCCGCCGCCCTCGTTGTCGTAGACGGTGTTCAGGATCACGTCGCAGTCGGGCAGCTCGGTCAACAGCGTCGACAGCAGCTCCTGCAGGTTCTGCCGCGCGGCCACGAGGTTCGCCGCGGTCTGCGCGTGGTTGCCGTCGTCGGCGAGGAAGTCGTTGCCGCCGATCGAGATCGTGACCAGTTGCGGCGCCAGCGCGATGGCGGCGAAGATGGTGCCGCTGTTCGCCGGATCGAGCAGATCGCGGGTCTCGTAGCCGAGCACCGCCTGCTTCGAGATCGTGGAGGTTCCGGCGCGATCGAGCTTGTCGGTCGTCAGCGGCCGCACATAGTCGTTCTTGCCGCCGGTCGAATCGCACAGATTGAAGCCGTACGCGATCGAGTCGCCGAGCGCGACGTGCAGCAGCGGTGCGCCCGGCGCCGATGCGCGCAGGTTCGCCACCAGGAAGTCGGCGAGCCCGGGCCGGCGGCGTCCCTGCGGCCAGTCGGGGATCGGGTCGGCGTCGGCGCCGAGGTCCTGGAACGAGAGGCGCCAGTCGATGCCAGGCACCGCGTCCAGCACGTACTTGAGGCCGTTGCTGACGGCGAACGAGTAGTCGCCGGCGGCACCGGTCAGCACGGTCCGGTCGTAGAGCCCGTCCTCGCCGTAGAGCGTGACCGCGACGTTGGCCAGCCACGGCTCGCCGGCGTCGCGCACGCCGTCGCGATCGAGGTCGTGGAAGAGGGTGCCCTCGACCGTCTGCGCCGCGGCCGGAGCCGACGGCACGAGCGCGGTCAGCGTGGCGCAGGCCCACGCGCGGGCGGGATGGCGGCGGCGGGCGACGACAACGGGGCGGTCCATGCGGCTTCCTTCAGCGTGGGCGGCGGACGGGTCAGCCCCCGAGCGCCCCACGCAGCTCGGCGACCGGCGCGAAATCGGGCTCGTCGGCGGTGCGTGAATAGTAGTGCAGCCACGCCTGACGCGCTGCCCCTCGCCGGCCGTTGAAGTAGCCGGGCAGGAAGCTCGTCCGCTGGAGCGCGTGGAAGTACTTCCAGTCGTGCGACTCGCGGCCCTTCGCGAGCAGCCGCGCGCGACCGGCCCGCCAGTAGTCGGGCGCGCCGCCGTCGTCGCCGGCGGCGACGAGAGCCTGCGCGACGGCCAGCGCGCCGGCGCGGCGCT
>Ga0194128_10007274_pt1 | contig 14549 bp, 14 predicted proteins | sample TA2KigCa65mmetaG_FD_148650 | JGI IMG/M metagenome (GOLD analysis project Ga0194128, IMG submission 148650) | Freshwater microbial communities from Lake Tanganyika, Tanzania - TA2015037 Kigoma Deep Cast 65m | ecosystem: Environmental > Aquatic > Freshwater > Lake | place: Tanzania: Lake...
CGACCCCCTTCACATGGAAGGCCTCCGCAGACGTTATCCTCGACAAGGTGCGCCGTTGTAAAGAATTATCCAAGACAGGAGACTAGCAGCTTGGAATCGGAGACTGGAAAAGCAATCGCAATCTGGCTGGCGCGCGGCTCCGTGGCGCTGTACGCGGTGGCGCTGTAGAAGCAGTCTCAACGGCTGTGGACAGCGGGGTTCGCGGTGTATGTGCTGCATGTCGTTTTTGCGTTCACATATTTCTACGAGTGGAGCCACGCGGTGGCGGTGCGCGAGACAGCGCGGCAGACTCGTGAATTGTTCGGCGTCGATTGGGGCGGCGGCATTTACCTGAACTATTTGTTCACCTTGGCATGGGCTGCGGATTGCTTTGTCGAGAAGCCGTATCGAATGCAATGGATACTGAGATGGTTTCTTGGGTTGATGGTGGTAAACGCGAGTGTCGTGGTGTGGGCGATACGGGCGTTCCGAGTGTGAAACAATCTACAAAGTTATGCGTTTCTTTCCAGGGGTTCTTGCGGTTTCCGTCCTCGGACTCGCGCAGGAGTTTCGTGCGACGCTTACAGGACGACTGACGGATCCGATAGGCGCGCCCGTTGCGGCAGGCACGCTGACGCTGATCAACGCCGACACGGCGGAGCGATTTCGCGTTAAGTCCACCGAGCGCGGCGACTACACGTTCGCCCTGATGAAGCCCGGCAATTACGAGTTGCGCGCCGAGCACGAAGGCTTCAAAACGTTCGTGCGGCGTGGCATTCGATTGGAAGTTAATCAGGCGGCGACGCTTGACGTGGCGCTACAACTTGGCACCGTTTCCGAGACTGTGACAGTGACCGATGAAGCGCCGCTGCTGGAGGCGACCACGGCCGATCGCGGCGGCGTCATCGACGAACAAACGATCAAGGAAATGCCGTTGAATGGGCGAAATCCGTTCATGTTGTCGATGCTGGTGGCGGGCGTGAACTACAACGGATCGCTCGCGTAGATGCGGCCGTTCGACAACGGCGCGATCGCGGACTGGGGCATCAACGGTGGCGAGAATCGATCGAACGAATTTCTGATGGACGGCGTACCGAACAACGCGCAGGCGGGCGGAAATAACATCGCGTACGTGCCGCCGGTGGACTCGGTGCAGGAGTTCAAGATTCAGACAAATTCCTACGATGCGCAGTTTGGCAAGACAGCCGGTGGCGTTGTGAACGTAGTCTTGAAGAGCGGATCGAACCGCTTTCACGGCGCTATCTACGAGTTCGCGCGGCGTAATGCGTGGGACGCGAATTCGTTTCAGAACAACGCGCGGGGGGCTCCGAAGGACGGACACTTTCAGGATCAGTATGGCGTGCAATTGGATGGGCCAGTAATGTTACCGAAGCTCTACAACGGCAAGGGCAAGACGTTTTTCCTGATGAATTACGAGGGCTTTCGCGAAGCGACTCCACAGCCGTTGGTGTTGAGCGTGCCCGCGGTCGAGATGCGCGACGGCGATTTTCGAAAGCTGGCCGATTCGCGGGGCCGGGGCATCACGATTTACGATCCCGGCACGACGTTCCAAATTCCCGGCGCGCAGACTCGCTGGGACCGGCTTCCCTTTCCCCAGAACATGATCCCGCAGGACCGCATCAATCCGATCTCGCGAAAGATCGCCGGCTTTTTCCCCACACCAAACACGACGACGCCAGGCACAGATTACGCGCAAGCGAACTTCTTTCTGTCCGGCGGCGACAACCCGGCGCGCGACGATTTCTACAACTTTGTCGTCAAAATCGATCAGAATCTCGGCTCGATGCACCGCATGTTTTTCCGGCACGCATCGAACGACCGCACCGAGGACCGCAACACGAACGGCATCCGTAACCGGCCCGGGCAGGACGGACAACATCCGCTGAAACGCATCAATGACGCGTATGTGATCGATTGGGTATCGACGCTTTCGCCGAATCTGTTGTTGAACCTCCGAGCGTCGTTCTCGCGGTATGTCGAAGGATCGCGCGGCGAAGCGAATCGCGACTTCGATATGGCGGGACTTGGGTTTCCGACGTCGCTGTTGAGCCAGTTGCCGTATGGTTCGTGGTTCGGACGATACACCTTCGACAGCTACATCTCGATGGGCCGGTATCCGAGCAACAACATCACCAATACCGTGACGGCGCATCCGACCGTGACCTTTGTGAAGGGGGCGCGGACATGGAAGGCGGGGCTCGATATGCGCTGGACGCAGTACTCCACACAAACCCCCGGAAACGTTTTTACGCTTGGCGCGAACAAGGGCTTCACGCAACGCGATTTCCAGCGTGCGGATGAGTTCAGCGGCAACTCGCTGGCGTCATGGTTGCTCGGCACGCCGAGTTCGGGGTCGTTGAATTACGCGGTGTTTCCGATCTATCTGTTTCCTTACTACGCGCCTTGGGTACAGCACGACTGGAAGGTGTCGCGACGGTTGACGATCAACGGCGGCCTTCGTTTCGATTTCAACATTCCGCCGAAAGAACGCTTCAACCGGATGAATCGCGGGTTCGACCCGAAGGCCGCTTCTCCAGTGGAGGGAATGATCGACCGCACGGCGTTTCCGGATTTTCAGCGTATCGAGGGATCGATGCTGTTCGCCGGATTCGACGGCACACCGCGACACGCGGCCGATGTATTTGGACGTGCGATTCAACCTCGTATCGGCGTGGCCTATCAACTCAACGGCAAGACCGTGATTCGCGGCGGTTGGGGGCGATTCTTCCTGAATCCGAACAACGACTATTTGCAGACCAACGGATTCAGTCAGTCGACGCCCTATACGAACTCGGGCGATGAAGGACGCACGTCGGCGAACAACAGGATCAACGATCCGTTTCCAAACGGCATTCGTGTGCCGGCGGGCAACTCGCGCGGACCGCTCTCCTACGTTGGGCAGGGATTCAATTTCGTCAACTCGCGGTTTGAAATCCCGCACACGAATCAGTATTCGTTCAGCGTGCAGCGGCTGGTGTCGGCGCGTTCGCGATTCGAACTGGCGTATTCGGCGAATCGCGGGCGACGATTGCAGAGTTCGCGCACATTTAATGAAGATGAGCCGGATCTGCGCGACTCGTGCAACTTCATGCTTGGGGGCAATACGGCGATTTGCGATCAGCAAACACCGAATCCGTTCTTCGGGCTTGCGCCGTTCCTCGACACGAACTTCTTCATCAGCCGGAATCTGTCGCGCTACCAATTGACGCGTCCGTTTCCCCAGTTCGGTGCAATCACGGAGTTGATGCGCAACGACGGCAGGAGCTGGTACAACTCGATGCAGACGACGTTCAATATTCGTAACAAGCGGACGAACCTGAACATGAACTATACGTGGTCGAAGACAATCGAGCAGCAGGGCTTCCTCGATCCGCTTCGCAACGTCATGCAACGCGGGTTGGCCGGGTTCGACCGGCCGCACCGGTTTGTCGTCAGCGCGGTGACTCAACTGCCGTTCGGGCGACGCCAGCCTCTGCTGGGCAACGCGAAGGGATTGCTGGGCAAGGCGGTCAGCGGGTGGCAGAACTCGGTGATCATGTCGCAGCAATCGGGACGGCCGTGGACGCTTCCGGCCAACGTGATCCAGCTCTCCGACTCGCGGCTACCGATTGATTGGAGCGCGTCGCGCATACAGGCCGTGCGACCGTGCGTTGCGAGGTGGAACGAAAACAACACGGTCACGATGCTGCGATATAGCGAAGTCGACTTCGGTTGCCAGCAGGCCTCGTGGCTGGTGGTACCGCGGTACAACCCGCGCTACACGCCGTTCCGGTCGCCGAATATTCGATTGCAGGGCACGTTCATGATCGACACGTCGCTGAGCAAGGACACGCAGATTACGGAGAAGGTCCGCATGCGGTTCCGCGCCGAGGTATTCAATGCGTTGAACAGCTTCTTCGTTGTGCAGCAGATGTTCAACACGAATCCGGAGAACGTGAATTTCGGATGGATCGAAAAGGCGGCGATGAGTGCACCGAACTCAAACTACCCGCGACAGATCCAGCTCGCGGTGAAATTCATTTGGTAGGTGAAACAATGAACCGACGACTATTTCTCGCGACCGCGGCGCTGCCCTTGGCGGCAAAGCCTTCGCTGAAGTTTCGCGAGATGCCGGGCCGTGTGGCGGTGACGCTGGACGGCCGCGTGGTGACAAATTTTCATTTCGACGAGAAGTGGGACAAGCCGTTTCTGTTCCCGCTGACGACGCCATCGGGACTGGTGATCTCTCGCGGATGGCCGGTCGAACCAAAGCCCGGCGACACGAACGATCACGAATGGCACCGCGGCATTTTCTATGGTCACGGCATCGTAAACGGACAGGACTTTTGGCGAGAGCAGGGGCGGCAGAAGACAAGCCGGTTGATCCTGCAGGGCAAGCCGCGGCGCTCTAAGGGCGGCTTTGGCGGAAGGTTCGCTATGCAACCGCCGAATGGAGCGGCCTTAGGGCATATCGATCAGGACTTCACGCTGGACATCGTTGGCCAAGCGTTTCGTCTCGGAGCAACGATCCGCATCCATGCCGATGGCGGAACGGATCTGAAGTTTGGCGATACCGACGACGGCGGCTTTGCGATTCGGCTGAGCGACCATTTCCGGCAGGAGCGCGGCGCGGTGTTGCGCAATAGCGAGGGATTGGAGAAGACCGAGAAGATCTGGGGCAAGAATGCGCGTTGGGTGCATTACGCGGCGAATGTCGACGGCAAGCAAGCTGGCGCGGTGATGTTCGATCATCCGTCAAACGTGCGGTATCCGACGGGCTGGCACGCGCGGGGCTATAGCCTGAATTCGGCGAACCCGTTCGCAACCCGGTCGTTTACGAAAGACAAAACGAAAGATGGGAGCTATGTCCTGAAAGCCGGCGACACGCTTACTCTTCGCTATACCGTGCTGTTGCACGACGGCGCGATGGCGCCGGAACAAATCGAGAAGGCCGCGCCTCGATGATGGTTGGCCTGATTGGGCACGGGTTGCTGGGATCGGCGATTGCGGAACGTCTGACCACCGCGGGGCACACTGTGGCAGTTTACGATCCGGCGGTGGCGAGCTCTTACGATTCGGCGGAGGCCGTAGCCGCGGTTTGCGAAGCGCTGTTCCTGTGTTTGCCGGACTCGTCGCGCACTGCGGCGGTGCTGGCGGAAGTGCCGGTGGATCGATTGGTGATTGACGCGACGACAGGTTCTCCGGAAGAGATGGGGGCGTTCGGCGTAGCGCGGCCGCTGTATGTCGATGCGACGATCGGCGGATCGAGCAACCACCTTCGCCGCGGCGAGGCGATCGTGATGGCCGGCGCGTCGGAGACGGCTTTCGAGAAGGCGGCGCCTTTGTTGGCGGCATTGTCGTCGACGGTTATTCGCTGCGGCGGGCCGGGCAGCGGCGCGCGCATGAAGCTTGTGTTCAACATGGTGCTTGGGCTGAATCGCGCGGCGCTAGCGGAGGGCCTGGCATTCGGCGAGGCGCAAGGCTTGCCGGGCGAATTGATCCTGCGCGTGTTGCAGATCGGTCCGGCGTCGTCGCGCATCATGGAGACGAAAGGACCGAAGATGTTGGCGCGCGACTACACGCCGGAAGCGCGGCTGCGGCAGCATCACAAAGATGTGCGGTTGATGCTTTCGGCGGGCGCGCGGGCGCCGCTGACGGAAGCGCACGAGCGCATTTTGGCGGAGGCGGAAGCGATGGGACTGGGCGACAGCGACAACAGCGCGTTGATTGAAGTCTACAGGCGTGATAACGTCGATGGACGATGAAATACGCACTCTGCTTGCTTGCTGCGTCGTTTCTCCAAGCGGCTTCCGTGGAAGACACGATCAAAAGCAACCTGGAAAAGTTCTCCGTGGCCGCGAAGGCCGGCGACGCCGCGGTATTGAACATCTTGTTCTCCGACGACCTGACCTACGGCCATTCGAACGGGAAGTTCGAGACCAAAGCCGAGGCCGTGGCCGCGCTGGTGAAGACGAAACCAACGTACACGCACAAGGACATCAAAGTGAAGGTATACAGCAACACGGCGACGGCGCACATGCACATCAACGTGCAGCCGATCAACGTCAACGTCGCGGTGTTGCAGGTGTGGGTAAAGAAGGGCGCCAACTGGCAGATGGTTTCACGACATGCGACTCGCCTTAATCCTTAGTCTTGCGGCGTACGCGCAACGCCCAGAACAAGCGCTTCAGAACTCCGCGGCGCGCGTGGTGTTCGATCTCGGCGGTGGTTCGCTGACGGTGTTCCAGTTGTCCGGCGGCGTGAATCCGCTGCGCTGGCTCGGGCCAGCGGACACCAACGCCACGCTGCGCCCAATGGCGCATTTTCTTTGTCTCGATCGATGGGGGCAGCCATCGGCGGAAGACCTCGCGCATGGCATGCCGTATCACGGCGAGGCCACGCGGGTGATGTGGAAAGCGGGCGCATCGACCGCGACATCGCTGACGATGTCGGCGCATTTGCCGATCGCCAATCTCGATGTAGCGCGAACCGCGAAATTGTCGGATAACTCGGCGGTGCTGACTGTAAGCGAGACGGTGACGAATCGCAACAAGCTGGGGAAGATCTACAACATGGTGCAACATCCGACGATCGGCCCGCCGTTCTTGGACGAGCAAACCATGGTGGATGCGAATGCGCGGCGAGGATTCATGCAGTCGTCGCCGATGCCGAATCCGGAAGAGCCGAGCGTTTGGTGGCCACAGGCGTTGAAGGATGGGTCGCCCGTGAACATGCGGTTCCTTACGAACGATCCGATGCCGAACGTCGTGTCGTACGTGGTCGAAGAACCGCTTGGTTGGACGACGGCATCGAGCCCGACGAGCGGACTGTTGCTCGGGTATCTCTGGAAGACCGAAGAGTATCCGTGGTTCAACGCGTGGCGGCATGTCGACGGCGCGAACAAGCCATTGGCGCGCGGACTGGAGTTTGGGACCACGGGTTTGCACCAGCCATTTGCCGTGTTGATTGAAAAAGGCCGCATCTTCGGCCGGCGATTGTCTTCGTACCTGGAGCCGGGCGCGAGCGCCACGCGCGGCTACATCGCGTTTTTGGCGAGGATTCCGTCTGATTGGAAGGGGACCGAGCGGGTTACTTTGCTGAACGGAACGATCACCGTGATGGAGCGCGGCACGCGAAAGGTGACAGTTAGCGGCGCTTCCTGGTAGCGGTTTTTTCCGGTTCGCCCTAAATCTGTTTCACGACTGCGATGGCTGAGCGAGTTGCCTCGGCGCGGGCGGAACCTTGTTCAAGGAACCGGACGCCGTCGAGGATCCATGCGGCCATTTCCGGCTGCTCCAAACGATAGAAGCCGTGGCGGCCGTCGCGGCGTTCGATGACAATCCGGTTGAGGCGCAGCACGGCGAGGTTTTGCTACGTGCGCGAGTGGGACACGCCGAGGAGTTCCTGCAACGAGTTGACGTCGCGCTCGCCGCCGCGGAGTTCCTCGACGATGCGGACCCGGTCCGGGTGGGACAACACGCCGAACAATCCGGCAAGTTCTTTCGCGATGATGTGGCGCGCCGCCGGCCCCGGAGCGGCCGCTCACGCCTTGCGCGCGGCTGCTGACCACGCCGTAGCTACGGCCCAAACACACGCCGCAGCACCGCTTTTTGGGCGTCGGCGATCCGTTGCGTTCGCTGTGGGAACGGCGTTCCATCGTCGCGCAATAGTGTTCGTTTCATGCGGCCCTCCGGGAACCACCGGTCGTTTCCATGACGGCCGGCGAGTTGGCAGGTGAAAAGACCGACCAGGTACGGCTCTTCAAACGCGGCTCGAATCCAAGCGGCGGCATCGTCGCCCGACTCGGCTTCGGACTTGATGACGCCGCGCTCGGTTTCATAGGTCGTATCGAGGCTGAACGGCGCGGCCCAATCGATCACGATGACCGGCTTCTGGCCAATTTGCGCATAGGTGGTTCGATAGCCATCGGCTTGAAAAACCTGCCACTCCGGCGGGCGTTGCGGCGAAAGGATAAGGGCTTGCGTGCAGTGAATGTCGACGTGGCGCCCGACGGCGCGGATTACCTCCGAAGGCGCCTGCCGAACCACGAAGCGCTCGCCGAGAAAGAGATGGTTCGGCGCGCCTTTCCGCGTGGCGGCTTTTAGCTCGCCGTACAATCGATCGGCGATGATGCCGAGAAACGCTTCGTCATCGGCCTTCACTGCCGGTTTCTTGGCGTCGATCGATTTGAAATCCTCTTCCGGCGTGAGGCTGGAAAAAGCCGTTCCATAGGCGGCGTTACAAGCAGCGGCATCCGTGTAACGGCTGCGCAGAAACTCCGCATAGCGCGTTCGCCCGGGGCTGGTTGGCGCAAGATTGCGGTGGTGATCGACGCGTCGCGAATCCCACACGGGCTGGTCCGCGAAGGCGACGCCGATGACCCACGGATCGCTTGCGAAGGCGCGGCAAGCGCTGACCGTGTGATCGTGGATTTTGGAGACAACAGCCGGATCGAAGACATCGAACTCGAATTTGGACGGCGTGGGATAGTTGATGTTTTCAATCCGCGGGAACAGACGACCCAGTTTGGCGTGAAGCGGCGCGTAGGCTTCGCCCGCGGTGAGGCCAAGAGACTTCATCTCGCCGATCAACAGCGCCAGGGCCTTGTCGCCCGACTCGCCCGCGCGCTTGAGCAGCGGCCCGCTTTGCTCCGCGCTACGTAGGTAAGCGCCGATGTGATTCGCGCCTATCGCGATGTAGCCGTTCCCTTCGGGAGTGATCAGGTACCATCGGCCGCGAATTTCTTCAACCCGAAAATACCCTGTGGCGTTGGCGCGAATCGAATTCCAACCGCCGTAGCGATCGCGCTCCGCGCCCGAGAGCGCACCGGCAGCCGACGCCGCCAAAAACGCTCGCCGCGAGATCATACCGCTTCACCAAGTCGCATCGGCTGCTTCCTCCAATACGTGAGCGAACGCCATGCCCACTCGGCCGGACCATAACGGAAATTCTTCAACCAGATCGGGCTCCAGATGAGGTTTAACGTCCACATCGCGAGCACTACGTAGAGCAATTGATGGCGGCTGAATTTTCCGAAGAATCCACCGCCGTAACCGTTGAAGAAAAGCGTCATCAAGATCGATGTAAGCAGGTAGTTCGACAACGCCATGCGGCCGACGGCCGCCAACGGCGCGGTGATGAAGCGCAGGCCCGCTTTGCACGTCAGCATGACGATCCCGGTGTAGCCCATCGCGACGGCGAATCGTCCGATATCGGCGCTCGATCCAAGATAAGTGAAATAGGCGGGAATATCGTAGCCAGACGCAATCCATTGCGTAGCCGCCCAGTAGTTAAGAGGCGCACCGATCGCGAGGCCCCCAACAGCCAGCGCTAAGTATAAGCCGTTCGTGCGTGAGGCATCGAACACGCCCGCTTTCGCCAGTCCCATGCCCATCACCAACATTCCAAGGACATCGAGGAACATGAATTGAAAGAACATCGTGAACTCGAACATCGCCGCCTCGCCGCTGCGCAACCCGAGGTTGTCGAGCCACCCGCCGCGATGCGCGGCGATTTGTTTTTCAACCTCTTCTTTCGGCGTGGCGAATATTTCGGCCAGTTGCTTCCACTCTGTCTGCGCCTTTTTTTGCTCCTTCGTCGGCGACGCCGCCTTTTCAGCGGCCTCCGCGTTGGTCTTCAGTTCTGCGATACCAAAACCCGCGCCGATGCCTTGCAATGAGTGAACCAGGATAATCACCGACCCGGTAATAATCAGAGCCTTCGCGGAGAGCTTGCGCAGCGGAAACAGCAGCAGGCCAACGACGCCATACGGATACAGAATGTCTCCCGACCAGACGAGATGGGCGTGCAGCAGGCCAATCAGAATCAGCCACATCGTTAGGCGATAGTAGACATCGGCGGCGTCGATGCCCGCGCCGCGCTTCTCGGCGCGATCCAGCAAGATGACCGCACCGGCGCCGAAGAGCATCGAAAAAATGCAGCGCATCTTGCCGTCCCAAAACGTCATCGCGACGATCCACGTCGTCAAATCGGCGCCCGTCGCGCCACCCCAAACAGCGGGGTTCATGTAAGCGGCAAAGGGCAGCCCGAAACCATTGATGTTCAGAAGCAAGATGCCGAGCAAAGAGAAGCCACGAAGCGTGTCGATCGAGGAGATGCGTTCAGCGGAGCGGACCGGTTCCATCGTTACTTGGCAGCACGCGGCTTCGCGGGCCGCAACCGGGGGACTTCCCAGTAGTAGATTGGATGCTGAAAATCGCGAAGGACCTTCGACGGCATCCAATCGCCCATGCCGTTGAACTGATATGCGACGACACGCGTGCCAGGCATCAACTCCGACAATAGCTTCGGCTTCAGTTTGCCCATCACGGCCGTGAACAGGTACATGAAAACAATTGTCGCTTTCGAAACGTCGGCCTTGAAAAAGTCCTGCTCAACGAATCGAACCTTCTGCGAGACACCCGCTTTTTCGGCCTCCGCACGCGCTTCGGCGACGCGATGCCCCTCGATCTCAATGCCAATGCCGCGCGTGCCGAACTTCAGCGCCGAGTAGATCAAGACGCGGCCATCTCCGCTGCCGAGATCGAGCACGGTGTCGCGCGGGGTCGCGCGCGCCACGCGCATTATCAAGTCGATCACTTCGTCGGGAGTCGGAACCCACGGCACATCGCCTTTGCTCTCTTCATATTGCGCGTATGCCACCGCGGGCGCGGAGAGCAACGTTCGGCGCTTCATCGCGCCACTCCGATCGCAACGAGTTCTTTCGCCGAGCGATGATAGAGCACGCCGCGCGAATACGCGAGCGAGTTCAAGCTCCATGTCTCGCCGATCGCACCGATGTCGTTGGCCGCGACCAGCGCCTTCTCATCGAACACCTTGGCTTTGGAATCGATCACGTACGTCACGCCGAGCATGTTCGTGAAATACACGCGATCGTTCACCGCGATGGGCGAGCCGAAAAACGCGGCGATCTCGTAACCATCGGTGCGGGAGCGCTCCTCGGCGGCGATGTCGACACCGGCCGCGTTCAGCGCTTTGGTCTTCACAGGCTTGCCCCACACATCGGGCGCGACAGGCGTTTCGAGGTATTCCACCTTGCCTGTTTCGACGTGCACACAGCCGATGCAGTACGCCGGGCCCGCTCGGCCTTTCACCGGTTTGCGCATGCGGCGATGGCCGCTCGTCGTCATGAAGTAGTGAAAACCGTTGGCGACGATGTTGGTGTGCCACGCCGGCAGCACGCGCATCACCTCATCGGCGTTCAGCGGATACGACGCGGGCATCGTGCGCAGGTCGCGCAGATTCACACCTGCCTGCAGAACGTACTTCGCGCCGTCCCAGCGGCGGTAGTCGACGTTGCGAATCAGCGACTGCTCTTTCACCAGTCTGCCCGTCGCCGCGTCGATCACAAGGTGGCGCTCTTCCGGATCGAAACCGAACCAATACGCGAAGCGCTTGTCCCAGTGCATGATGTAGAGAGCCTGTCACGCCGGCGCGCTGGTTTCGCCATCGCCCGCGACGAATCGCCACTTCGTCTTCCCGTCACGCAGGCTCGACAGCGATAGGCCGACAGGCCGCTCGGGCACATCGTGCCAGCCTCCGCGGCCGTGCAGCACGGCGCCGCGCGCGGCGACCGCGGTGTTGTACGCGGTGGTCGCGTCTTCTGCGATCCACTTCGTCTTGCCCGTCAACGGATCAATCGCGCGCAGATAGTTCCAGCCCGGTTTTTCGTTATTGTCGAGAGGCTCGACGTTAAGGACCACGCCGCCGGCCAATATCGGCTCATGCTGTTTGTTGAACGGGAACGGCGCACCCCAGGGCTTGTAGAAGCGACGCCAAACTTCGCTGCCATCGACCGTCCAACATCCCATCGAGCCGCTGGCGTTAAAGAACCACACGTGCTTGCCGTCGGTGATCGGCGTGGGTGTCGTCGAGTCCGAGAACGCGTCGAGCATCGGGCTCTTCTCGACGCCGTCGAGCGCCACGCGCCACAGGACCTTGCCGGTCTTCGCATCGATGGCAAGCCCAAGAATCTTCGCGCTGAATCCTTTCTCGCCTTCCGCGAAGGTTGTGAGAAAGAGCCGGTCGCCCCACACCGCAATGCCACTCTGCCCGCCGTTCGGCAGAGGCGTCCGCCACGCGATGTTCGTGCCGTGCGCTACGGACCAGCGGTCGACCGGCGCCGGCCCCCGTGTTGTCCATGAACCATCCGGCCCCGCGGCTTGCGGCCAATTTTGCGCGAACACGGCGATGGAAAACAGCAGCGCTCTCACAGCCCCAATTCCTTCAATCGCGCGCACAGCGGCTCGATATCTTCCTCGCGCAGACACATCGGATTGATGAAGAGCATTCCTTGCGCCGCCGCGGCGGAATCGACTTGCACCGCCGGCTCGCCCTGCTGCAGCGCGATGCAGTCCTCCATCGTACCTTTGATAACGAGCTTCGGCACACGGCCGTCCACGATCTCGCCCCCTGTCCAGTCCGCAAGCCGCGAGACCATCCAGTGCCAACGCAGTCGCCGATTCTCATCGCCCTCCGCCGCGAATCGCTTTAACGCGACGAGCAATCCGACGATCGTCTCTTTTCCGACTTTGCACGCGCGGCCAATGCCGTGTTGCGGCACCCCCGCGAGCCGGTCTTTGTCGATCAGCCTCGCCGGCGGCCACCATTGCTCCCATTCGATATCGAGATCGAGCATCTGTAAGATAGCGGACATGATGAGGTCGCGGCGCCCACACAAGATGCCGGAGCCTTGCGGGCCGCCAATCGCCTTGCCACCGCTAAAGCAGACGAGATCCGCGCCCGCTTCGATGAACGCGCGCAAGTTCGAAGTGGGCGGCAACTGCGCGGCGGCATCAACAATGACGGGCACTTCGCGCTGATGCGCCACTCGAACGACATCTTCCAGTGCCGGCCGCGACGACGCACCCGCGACATAAACCACCGCCGCCGTTTTGTCGGTAATCGCGCCGGCTATCTCCCACCCTTCCGCATCGCGCACACCCGCTCCCGCAAAGCGATCCGGCAATCCGACTTCGCGAATTCGCACGCCCACGGTTCGCACGGCGTGATCGTAGAAATTTCGCTGGCTGCGAATCATGACAACTTCATTCTTCATGCCGCGCGTATCGGGCAGCCGCGCCATTTTCACCGGATCGAGTCCGGCCACACAGGCCGCCGTGCCAACGAGCAGTCCCGCCGCCGCACCGCTTGTCACAATGCCAGCTTCGGCGCCGGTGATGTCGGCGATTGTCAGCGACGCGGCCGCTTGCAACTCAGCCATATCGACACATGCCGATCCCGCTTTGGCCATCGCGGCCAGAACCTCGGGCGCGAGGTAGCCACCGGACACGCGAGTCGACGGTCCTTTCGCATTGATCAGCGTTCGAACGTTGAGGTCTTCATAAATACCCATACGGACTGTTATTGTATGGCATGCTCCGCCGAAACCTCCTTCAGACTCTGTTCGCGCCGCAGCCCGCGCCGGTGCAGCCTGCGCCCGCCAACGACTTTCATTTCGCCATGCTCGGCGACCGGACCGGTTCCGCGCAGCCCCAGATTTACGGGCGCGCTCTGCGCGAGATCGCGTTGCTTTCACCCGATTTCGTCATCGACGTCGGGGACTCCATTCAAGGACACGACGACGCAAAGAACGAGGAGCAGTGGCGCGAGGTGACCGGCATCTGGGCTAGCCAGATCAAGCAGAAACATTACTCGATCGCCGGTAATCACGACGTCTGGGACGACCGCTCCGCCCATCTTTACACCAAGTACACCGGGTTCCCGCTCCGCTACTCCTTTACGCACCAGAATGCGCTGTTTGTCGTGCTCGACAACTCGCGGCACGCTGCGTTGGCTCCGTTGGAGTTGGAATACCTCGAGTCGCAACTGGCCGCACATCCGCGTTATGAACCGAAACTGGTCTTCTTCCACAAGCCGTTTTGGGAACAGCCGCTGGCAAAAGGGCAGGTGAATTTCGCGCTGCATTCGATCCTCGTCAAACATCGAGTGGGGCGTGTCGTCTCGGGACACCGACACAAGTTCATTCGGTACGTACGAGACGGCGTGGCCTACATGGCGTGCGGCAGTTCAGGCGGCGACATGCACGGCAAACTGGTTCGCGGCGAGGGCTTCGCGCAAGGCTGTTTCTATCACCACATCTGGGCGCGCGTAAAGGGCGGCGAGGTGCAATTCGCGGTTCGGGAACTCGACGGCATGGGCGGGCATGGACGACTATTCGCCGCCGAAGATTGGGACGGCGCGCCGAAGTTCGACACCGGAGATCCGGCCATCTCCTCGCGTCCCGCAACCTAGCGGGAGTTTACTGCGAAGCGGCCAAGCAGACCTCTAAGCCAAAGATTTTCCGAGGGTTAGAGCGGCAAGGGTGTATTACCCACGTTGGGTACTACACAGCGCCTCCAAGCCGAGGGCGTCGGCGAGAGCGTGCTGCGATAGGGATTGTTTGGACAAGACGGTGGCGACGCGGTTAGGCCCTTTTTCTCCTTGGGGCGGGTAGAGGAGAACAAATTGCTGGACGGTACGCAGTTCGTCGAGAAGTTGCTCGACCGACAGGCCGGGCCAAGCCGCTTCGGCCTGTTTGTGGACAAACT
>Ga0194128_10007276_pt1 | contig 14544 bp, 15 predicted proteins | sample TA2KigCa65mmetaG_FD_148650 | JGI IMG/M metagenome (GOLD analysis project Ga0194128, IMG submission 148650) | Freshwater microbial communities from Lake Tanganyika, Tanzania - TA2015037 Kigoma Deep Cast 65m | ecosystem: Environmental > Aquatic > Freshwater > Lake | place: Tanzania: Lake...
CGCGGATGCCCAGGATGACCAGACCGGTGAGGCGCTTGGGGTCCGTCTTGACATGGCTGACGTCGACACCCTCGGCGGCCAGGGTCTCGCGCACGAAACGGCCCATATGCTCGTCGCCGACGCGCGTCAGCATCGCCGGCCTGAGGCCGAGCCGTGCTGCACCCACCGAGATATTGGCCGGGCAGCCGCCGAGATACTTGGCGAAGGACTGCATGTCCTCCAGCCGGCCGCCGATCTGCTCGCCGTAGAGGTCGACGGCGGCCCGGCCCATGGCGATGAAGTCGAAGGGCCGGCCTTCGGGGAAACTGTCAGGCATTCTTCAGTCCTTTGGGGTGCCAGACGGTGGCACCTTTATCCATCGTCCAGCGGTGTTCTTCGGTGAACTCCGGAACGGTGTAAGGGTTGTCGGGCAGGTGACGAATCACCCAGGCGTAGTACATGCCGTAGCCGGGGGCTGCGGTCTGGGCGTGGTCGTTGCCGGTGAGGATCTTCACCGTGTCGTACTGCTTCACCTTCAGCACGTCGTCGCCGAGCTCGGCATGGCCGTAACCCTGCGGATGGGTGAAGCGATAGTGATAGATCTCCGGCTGCGGATGGTGGTGAGGCGGATAGCTCGACCAGCGTCCGGGCAGTGTCACGACCTCGCCTAGCACCAGCTCGGCGTTGGCATCGGCGTTGGTGCGGTCGAAGATGGTGCGCACCAGGCGCAGGCACGCACCCCCGACCTGGCCCATGCCGCGATGCTCGTCCTTGGTGTCGGCCGGCAGGAAGAAGCGTGGCGCGAAGTGCTTTTTGTTGGCCGAGCGGTAGATCGTGAACTCGGTCGTGCTTTTCGCCTCGATGCGCAGCTCGGCGCCGGCCGGCAGGTGCACGCAGCTCGGTGAATCGTCGAACAGCGACTTGCGGGCGAAAGTCACCTGCCGATTGCCGGCGGTGACCGTCGCCTCGCCGTCCATCAGCAGAAAGGCCGTCTCGACCGGCGTGGTCTCGCGGTAGCTCTCGCCTGCGGCGAGGTTCAGCACAGCAAGGCCGAGGCCGGTCGGCTCACTGGCGTCGTCGTGCCGTGTCACCGCGGTGAGGCCGGGGCCGAACCCCTTGCGGTTCTGGGTGAGGTGAAGCGGGTTGGTCTGGGTCACGAGGATCCTCCGCGCGAGGCAAGTTGGTGGCCGAGAGCCACGACCAGCGACTGGGCGAGGCACATGGGTGCGACCAGCGAACGGAACGGCAAAGCGGGGCTCTGGTCAACCTCGAAACTGACCGAAGCCTGCCGGGCGATGGGGCTGAGCGGGCTGTCGGTCAGGGCGATGACCTTAACGCCGCGGGCGGCCGCCCGCTCGACGATGGCGGCGACGTCGCGCGAGTACTCCTTGAAGCTGACGGCGATCAGCACGTCGTCGTGTGCCGCGGCGCGGGCCTCCTCGTGCAGCAGCCCGCCGATGCCGTCGAGCAGATGGGCGCGTAGATCGAGCCGGGCAATGGCGTAGTAGAGATAGTAGGCGACCGGGAAGGCGCGGCCCTGGCCGAGCAGGTAGACCTCGCTGGCCCGCGCCAGGATCGAGACGGCGCGGGTCATTTCGGCCGGGCGGGTGGTCTCGCGCAGATGCTGGAGGGCGGCAATGCCGTCGCCGGTGAACTGGGCAAGAACCGAATCGGTGCCGTTGGTCTTGCGGTCGGCCTCGGCCTTGTGCCGCATCGTGTCGATGCGCTCGCGATAGCTCGGGCTGCCAGCAACCAGGCGGCTGCGGAACACCCGCTGCAGATCGCTGAACCCGTCGTAGCCGAGCGAATTGGCAAAGCGAATGATGGCCGAGGGCTGCACGCCGGCGCGCGCGGCGACGGCCGCCACCGTGCCCAGCGCCATGTCGTTGGGATGCTCCAATGCGAACTCGGCGATTTGCCGAAGCCGGCTCGATAGCTCGCCGTAGCGGCTGCTGATCAGCTGCTTGAGCTCGTCGAAAGACGCAGGGGAGGAGACTCGGGCCATCGCGGGGTTCGTGAGACCTAGCCAAATTCTGCTTTACAGGATAGTTTGGAATGAATATTCTATCATATAACAAAAATAGAACAAACGTTCTTATGGGCATGTCCCGGGAGGCGCCGTGACGACAGCAGCGCGAATCGGCTTCATCGGCGTGGGTCTAATGGGCCATGGCATGGCCAAGAACCTTCTGCAGAAGGGCTTTGCGCTGACGGTTGTCGGTCACCGCAACCGCAGGCCGGTCGAGGATCTGATCGCCCGGGGAGCTGCCGAAGCGAAGAGCCCGGCCGAGGCCGCGGCCATGTCGGACATCCTGTGGATCTGCGTATCGACCTCGCCGCAGGTCGAGGGCATCGTCCGCGAGGCGCTGACGCCGGCGCGCGAGGGTCTGATCATCGTCGACAGTTCGACCAGCGAACCCGATTCGACCTTGAAGCTCGCCGAGGAATGCCGTTCCCGGGGTGTGAGCTACGTCGACGCGCCCCTCAACCGAACGCCCAAGGAGGCAGAGGAGGGTCGGCTCAACGTCATGGTCGGCGCCGACAAAGCGAGTTTCGCCGCGATCAAACCGGCCTTGGAGGCCATCGCCGAGAACATCTTCCACGTTGGCCCCGTCGGCTCGGGCCACAAGATCAAGCTGCTCAACAATTTCCTCGCCATGGGTCAGGCGGCAGCCATCGCCGAGGCGCTGGTGGCGGGGCGCAAGCTCGGGGTCGACCTCGACCAGTTCTACAAGATGATTACCGCCGGTGGCGTCAACAGCGGCATCTTCCAGATGATGGTGCCGAAATCTCTCACCGGCGACTTCACCGGCTTCCAGTTCGGCATCGGTAACGCGCTTAAGGATCTGCGCTACTACACCCACATGACCGAAAGCGGCGGCCTGCCAAGCCTGATGGGCGAGGCCGTGCACCAGAGCTTCGTGCAGGCGGCGGCCTTGGGCTTCAAGGATCGGCTCATCGCCTCGTTGATCGAGGCCCAGGCCAAGGTCAACAATCTCCAGTTTGCTACTTCCCCGCAGGTTGGAGGCCAGACCGCATGAGCGCCAAACGCAAGACCAAAGCAAGATCGAAGAAGAAGACCGCCGCCCTTCGCCGCAAGGCGATGCGTCGCACCGCGAAGAAGCCGGCCGCACGCGTTGCCGCCAAGGGCCATGTATTCGCCAAGGGGCGGCTGCACATCAGCCACGAGCGCAATGCGTTCTGGGACGAGGGGTTGCGCGAATATTTTGCCTATCGCGACCTCGGCATGGTGCCGCTCACCGGCGGGCACGTGCGCGCCCATGTCATCCGGCCGTCCAAGCCTTGCGACAAGCCGGGCGATCTGCATTTCCACAGCCTCGATTTCCAGATGGTTTATGTGCTCAAGGGCTGGGCGCGGGTGCACTTCGAGGGTGTGGGCGAGGTCCGTTTCGAGGCAGGCTCCTGCATGTACCAGGAGCCGGGCATCCATCACCGCGTCGTCGAGTACTCGGACGACTACACGGTCATCGAAGTCACGATTCCGGCGGATTTCGAGACCGTCAGCATCGCGCCCTAGGCGCATTCAGGCCAACCAACCGGACAGGGAGTAACGCACGATGAAGATCAAGATTACCCGCCGCGCGCTTCTCGCCGGCACTGCCGCGACGGCGGGCGTGACAGCGTTCGCGGGACCGTGGAAGCACAATCGTGTCTGGGCGCAGCTACGCGCCGTCCGAGACCGACGACCTAGCGCGGGTATTGAGCGCCGCCTTCCGCGGCGCCGCTCCGCACTGTCCCGATACACGCTGACTGTCAGGTCAGCGGAATTCCGTCGACGTGGGTCTTGAACGCTGCACGCTGCTTGAAGCGGCCGAGCAGTTTCTCGACATTGGGCAGCGACGGCCGCTCGATCGGCAGCTTGTACCAGCGGCTGACATAGACGCCGAGCGGGATGTCTCCGACAGTAAAGCTCGAGCCGCAGACGTAGTCGCGGCCCGCAAGATGCCTGTCGAGGAGCTGCAGGGCGGCAAGCGATTTCGTCCGGCTGTCCTCGATTGCTTTCGCGTCGCGCTGCTCGGGCGGCGTGCGCACCAACCCCCAGAAGACATCGCGCATGGCCGGGCCGAGCACGGTGAGCAGCCAGTCCATCCAGCGCTCGGCATCGGCCCGCGCCTTGAGGTCCGTCGGCAGCAGCCCGCCGCCGTGCTTGGCCGCGAGGTAGCGCACAATGCTGTTCGACTCCCAGAGGACGAAGCCGTCGTCGTCGATCGTCGGCACGACCGAGTTCGGGTTCATCTTCAGGTACCAGTCTTCCTTGGTCTTGCCGAACTGGCCGCCGACATCCTCGCGGGTGTGCGGGATATTGAGCTCGCCAATGATCCACATCACCTTCTGCACGTTGATCGAGTTGGCGCGGCCGTAGACCTTGAGCATCGGCGTTCCTCTATTCCTTGTGGGCTGTCTTGGCGTCGTAGGGATGGACCTGCCGCCAGTGGCGGGCGATGTCGGCACGCCGGCAGATCCACACCCTGTCGTGCTTCTGAACGTAGTCGAGGAAGCGGGCCAGCGCCGCGGCGCGGCCCGGTCGTCCGACCAGCCGGCAATGCAGGCCGACCGACATCATCTTTGGTGTCGTCTCGCCCTCGCGATAGAGCACGTCGAAGGCGTCGCGCAGGTAGGTGAAGAAGTCGTCGCCCTGGTTGAAGCCCTGGGCGGTGCCGAACTTCATGTCGTTGTTGTCGAGCGTGTAGGGAATCACGAGATGTCCCTTGCCGTCGAAATTGAGCCAGTAGGGCAGGTCGTCGCTATAGGAATCGGAATCGTAGAGGAAGCCGCCGTCCTCGACGACCAGCCGCCGCGTGTTAGCGCTCAGGCGGCCGGTGTACCAGCCCACCGGCCGCTCGCCGCAGACCTGCCTGATGGCGTCGATCGCCAGCTTCATGTGCCGGCGTTCCTCGGCAAGGCCGACGTTCTGGTAGTCGTACCAGCGCCAGCCATGGCTGGCGATCTCGTGGCCTGCTTCGGCCATGGCTTTTGCTGCCTCGGGATTACGCACTACCGCCATACCGACGGCGTAGGAAGTGAAGAGCAGCCGGCGCTCGCCGAACAGGCGCATGATGCGCCAGAAGCCGGCGCGCATGCCGTACTCGTAGACGGACTCGACACTCTCGTCGCGCTTGCGCTGGCGTGGGCTGAGGCCGACGACTTCGTAGAGATAGACCTCCGACTCCCTGTCGCCGTGTAGCACCGAGCGCTCGCCGCCTTCTTCGAAATTGAGTACGAACGAGACCGCGACCCGTGCCTCGTTAGGCCAGCGCGGGTGCGGCGGATGCGCGCCGTAACCTCTCAGATCCCGCGGATAGGACTTCGCCTTGTTTTTAGCCATCGCGATTTTAGACAGTCAGTGTCGTGGCCAGGCGCATCAGGGTAGCGTCGCTGCCCGGCCCGCCGAGGAAGGACAGGCCCACGGGTGCTCCATCGACCTTGCCGGCAGGCACGGTGACCTGCGGCAGCCTGGCCAGGCCCGAAGGCGCGCAGAGGACATGGGCGCGGAAGCGCACCGCCTCGTGCGAGGCCGGATCGTTGCGTAACGGTGCCGGCCCCGGGGCCGTGGGAAAGCAGAGCACACCGCCGTCGGCCAGCAGCAGCCGCAGATGCTGGGTCACCGCCTCGCGGCGCGGCCGGGCGGCGTTGTAGTCCGCCTCCGTGACCTTGCTAGCGATCTCGAAGCGCTTGGCTACGTCGGCGCCGAAGTTGGGCTTCTTCTCGCTGATCCAGGGCCCCTGGGCCTTCCACGCCTCGTAAGCCATGAGGGTGCGGAAGTCGGCCGCCCATTCCTCCAGCGGATCGCCCGCCGTGACTACCGGCGCGGCGCGCACGCGGGACAGCCCGCCCAGCGGTGCAGCCATGCGCAGCGCTACGCGCAGCGCCGTCTCGGCCGTCTCCTTCTCTGCCGCGGCGGCGAGGTCCGTCGCCCACATCAGGCGCTTGGGCGGCGGCGGCTCGCCGCTCTCGCGCAGCAACACGCGGCCTACCGTCTCGAAGGTGGTAGCGTCGCGGGCGAAGTGGCCGACGGTGTCGAAGCTGGCGGAGAGCGGCACCACGCCGTCGAGCGGGATGCGCCCATGCGTCGGCCGCAGGCCGTAGAGGCCGCAATAGCTGGCGGGGATGCGCACCGAGCCCCCGGTGTCTGAGCCCAGCGCCGTGTCGCAGAGCCGGCCGGCGACGGCCGCAGCCGAGCCGCAGGACGAGCCACCCGGCACGCGGTCGGGTGACATGGGGTTGATCGGCATGCCGTAATGCACGTTGTCGCCGGCCATGCCGAAGGCCATCTCGACGGTGATCGCCCGTCCGACCAGGGTCGCTCCGGCGTCAAGCAAGGCCTGTACGGCCCAGGCATGCCGGGCCGCCGGTTTCTGCCCGGCCAGATAATCCGGGTTGCCGGCTCCGGTCCGCTGTCCCTGAACGTCATAGAGATCCTTGGCGGCGAAGGTCATGCCGGAAAGCATCGCGGCCGGCGCGCCCTCGATGCGGATTGCGGGCCCCGGCATGAAAGCGCCGAATTCGTCGCGGGCAGCGGCTCCACTCATCGGATACTCCTTACCTACGGCCACGATGCCGGGCGGGCGCGTCGGCCGCAAGAGGGTGTGGCATTTTTGTCGTGCCAATCCCCGCTCGCGGCGCCAACCGCTGGACATACAGTACCCAGCATAGCAAGGGGTCTTTATCTTCGCGGGAGCGGGAAACAGAAAAAATACGGATCGTTTGCTGGCGTCGGACAGGTGCCCGGAGCATTCGACACACGGCAGTGGCCAGCCTTGGCATTTCGCGCCGGGATGGCGCGTCTGGGCTTCATTATTATGTCCAGGGTGGAGCTGTTTACAGTTGGTTTACGTACTCCATTTCATACTTGGTTTGCAGGATCGCCATAGTTGACTATGGTGCGGCACGCCGCTCCTGTCGCGGTCGCACGTTGGTTGACGGTAGGTAGGCGGCGGGGGTGAGAAAGTGGGCGTCCTGAAGGGCGCGAGAGTTAACTCGCTCGATCGGGCGGGTATGGGGCATGGCATACGAAGTTCACGTCAGCCGCAACGGCCGCTGGCAGATCGAGGGCGTCGCCGCCTCCGAGGTGGACGCCACCTCCGACGCGCGCCGCCGGGTCAGCCAGACCGGCGTCGAAGGCGTTCGCGTCGTCAAGGAGGCCCGCGGCAAGTTCGGCGAGCCCGAAATCGTCTTCGAGCAGAAAGGCCGCGGCGTCAGCGAGAACGTCACGCTCGGCACGGTCGATAGCACGCCGCAGAAATGCGAGAAGCCGGCCGATCTCTACGGCACAATGCCCGCCAGACGATGGGCAAGCTGTTCAAGAACTACGCGGCGAAGATGAACGTCACGGTGAGCGAGGTCCTTTACAACCCGCGCGAGCTCAAGCGGGTGATGGAGAAGGACAACCTCGTCACCTCCGCCGTTTCCAAGGTGGCCAGCCTGCAATCCGCCGGCGAGAGCCCGCAAGCCGCCAAGGCGCGGCGCGACGAGCTTTTCGGCATGCTCGACCAGGTTCTGGCCAAGGCCAATGCGGCCGAGAAGGTCGATCTGCCGTCGATCTCCAAGGTCGGCTTCGCCGAGTTGGAGAAGGCCTTCGCCTCCAAGGCGCCCAATGCGGAGGACGCCGAGTATCTGAAGCGCGTGGCCATCAGCCGCGAGCTGATCGACGAGCGCAGCTTCCTCGGCAAGCTCGACAACGCCATGAAATGGATGGAGGGCGTCGACCCCGCCATGGCAGTGGGCGCGCTCGACGAGTTCATTGCCGATGCGCTCAACGATGCGACCCTGGTCCAGGATCTGCTCGGCCCACGCGAGAACCTGTTGGCGGCCATCCTCGCCATGCTCGACCTGCTCGACGGCCAGATGGCTCTCGCCAAAGGTAACGAGGAGCAGCGCAAGGAGATCAATGCCACCACGGAGAGGCTGAACAAATTGATCGCGGCTGCTCGCCTGCCCTGCGCGGTCGATGTTCTAACCGACCGGATCCGCGGCATCATCAACAGTCGCAACCCGCTGGTGCGTGACGGCACGCCGGAGAAAGAGAAGGACGCCTTCCGCCAGCTGGTCGAGCGCCTCATCCCCGGAGAAGGGCCGATCCGCGCCAGCGCCGAGCTGTTCGACGCCCTGATCGAACGCGGGGCGCGCATGCTCAACATGGGTGGCGCCACCGGGCGCGCTGAAGCGCTTGCCTTCATCTCCAAGCTGCCCACTGACCCGCCACGGGGCCTGCGCTTCCTCATGGCGGTCTACGAGTCGTCTCTGCGGCCGCCGCTTGAAGCCAAGATCGTGGAGGCGATCGACGGGTGGATCACCTCCATGGCCGCGGCCGGCGCCGTGCATCCCTCGACCAAGAACCCGGCTTTCGTGATGAAGGCGGTGACCAACCTCTTCTACCAGGTCCGCGACGCCGGCCTGGCCGACGAACTGAAGAAGAAGCTGACCGAGCATCTCGACACGCTGCTCTACAAATACGTGGTCGAGGCGAAGATCCTCGAGCGCGTGGACGACCCCAATCGGCCCTTGCGCATGCGCGCGCGCATGCTCGTCAGCATGTGCCTGCCCGACATGCTGCCGCCGGGCCGGGCGGTCGAGGCAGCGCGACCGCGCGTCGTCGCCTATCTGCGTCAGCCGAACTTCACCACCGAGGCCGTGGCCGATCTCACTGACCCGGCGGAGAAGGAGAAGACGCTCCGCGATCTCTTCGACGTGATGAAGAAGGCCGGGTTCCGCTAGAAGGCAATTTTCGCCACCAATCCCCGCGTCTCGACGTGCGCAGGCATCGGGCGCTCGATCGCGACGTCGATGCCGCGACAAATCACCCGAGGCAGCGCAGCATAGTGCGCGCGACGTCGTCGAGTGCCGAGCGGTCTGGATTCGCCTTGCCGACCAGACGCAGGCCGTGGATGCCAGAGGCCAGGAACCGGGCAAGTGCCGCGGGCTCGGCCGAGGGCGCCAGCTCGCCGCGGGCCCTCGCCGTTTCCAATGCCTCGCAGAACTGGCGCTCCATCCGCTCCAGGCTGCGCCGCACGCGCGCCAGCGCCTCACGGTCGTGACGGGCGAGCTCGGCAGTGCAATTGCCGATGAAGCAGCCACGCCGGCCCGGGCCGGTGGCGATCATGTCGATGAACTCGCTCAGTAGCGCGGCGATCCGCTCGCGGATCGGTAGCTGTCGCTGAAGCGCCGTCTGGATCCGCTCAGCCGAGATCTCTTCGTAGCGGTCGAGCGCACGCAGCAGAAGCGCGTGCTTGTCGCCGAAGGCGGCGTAGAGGCTCGACCGGCTGAGTCCTGTGGCCTGGCACAGATCGTCGAGCGACGTGGACTCGTAGCCATTCGTCCAAAAGGTCTGCATGGCGCGCTCCAGCGCCGTGTCGGGATCGAATTCGCGCGGTCTGGCCATCGCGGGTCTCTCGCGTGCCCCGGAAGTGAAGCTACCGATCGGTGAGGCGGGAATATCCGGCGAAAGACCGGTGTTCCGGACGGCGGTCGGCATCGTCGTCAGTCATGAATCAGGACGAGCTCGCCGCTCTCCAGCCCGGCAATCAGCGCGACGCGGCCCTGCAGCCGGACGGAGCCGATGTTCGTTGCGATGCGGGCTGGCAGCGGCACTCGCGCGAAGTCGAAGGGCTGTGGCACGAACCCGATGAGCCGCAGGGAACGGCCGTCGAGACTCGGCACGGCGAGGTCCGGCCGGCCGTCGCCGTTGAAATCCGCCGTGAGGCTCAGGCCGAGGGCGCGCGAGCCGATAGCGTGGTTGGACACATCGGCGACCTCGGCAAGCTTGTCGAGCTTGCCGCTTCGCCATGACCACAGCTCCAGCCGGCCGACGATGTGGGGCTGGCGGACCAGCGCGATGTCGACGGTGCCGTCGCCGTTGTAGTCGGCAACGCCGGCGGGATTGAGCCAGGCATTGGGGCGGCCTATCGGCGGCGTTTCAGCGATGATGGCGGCCGTCTCCGTGTCGACGATCGCCAGAGCGGAACCGCGTTCGAGATAGGATTTGACCACTAGGATCCGTTCGGTGCCCCCGAGTATCGCGAAACGGGGCACGATGTCCTCGAAAACGGCGTCCTGAGCGAGGCGCAGGACGGAAGTCCGGCCATGTCGGCGTTCGATGACCAGGCTGCCCGCCTCAATGGCATCGCCTAGAACGCCGTGCGAATAGCGGGCCGTGGGGTCGGCCAGCCAGGCCCGCGTGGTTCTGTCGGCGCTGATCGCAACGCGGGCGTCGGGAAGGGCGCCTGGGGGTGGGGCAGGATGCTCGAATCCTGCGACAGCCTCGAATCTCCGGCTATCCGGCGGGAGTCGATACCAACTCTCGCCGATGGCGATGCGAATGTCCGTGCCGGAGGTGTCGATAGCGGTCACGAGGCCGGGTGCCGCCAGGATTTCCGCCTGCCATTGCGCCGCGGCGGGCGCACAGAACGACAGCAGGACGAATGTCGCCAGGATATGCTGCAGAAGGCTCATTCGAGATCGATCTTGGATCGGAGCGGGTGAAATTATAGACTGAATGATCCATAATAAACAGGGCGGAGAGAACGCAATCAGATGGTGGGTAGCTCATGATCGGCGCGCGATGTTTGGCGGTTCTGGGTGTTGTCGTGCTGGTGCAGGGATGCGCGGACTCGGCGGTCGAGAGTGCGGGCGACCCGCTGTCGACAGGCTGTGTCGTGCCGAGACTCGCCGCTACGCCGTCTCCGCCGGTGCGTCCCAACGCGCCTGGCAACCCTCCTGCGCCGGTCCTGTCCGAGGCCGAGTTGGTCGGGCTGGCGGATTGCGTGCGGCCGGTACTGGCGTCGTCGATGCATGCCTCGGAAGCGCCGGCGGCACGGGTCTACTCGTCGTGGCCCCGCTACAGCCTGAGGCCGTTCGGGTCCGAGCATGGCAGCTATCTGGAGATTTTCGCCAACGAGAAGGCGGAGGCGTTCGGCCGCTTCGAGGACGCGGGCGTGCTGCCCGAAGGTTCGATCGTCGCCAAGCACCACTTCTCGGTCAGCGGCGCCGGCGTCGTAAGCCGCGGTCCGCTTCTGACCATGCAGAAGATGCAGCGCGGCTTCAATCCGACGACCACCGACTGGCGCTTCACCATGATCATGCCGGACGGCAGGATCGCCGCCGAGACTGCCGGGCGGAACTCGGCCGGAGTGGATTTCTGCGTCGAATGCCACAAGGCGGCGTGGCGTCAGGATTTCATGATGTTCGTGCCGCCGGAGTTCCGCCGCAAGCCCTGACGCTTCATTCGGAGGCCGCCATGCCGCGCATCGAACCGTTGCCCGTTGAAGCTGCGCCGCTGGCCACGGGATGGCGGCTGCTCGCCGAGCGCGGCTGGTCGCCCGGCAAGCACTCTCCGAGCGTGGCGGGCGAAGCCGCCGCCGGCTGATCTCGATGTTCCTTTATCCCCGGTCCAAGGACCGCCTGTTCCATCTCGGCCCGTTTCCCCTGGAAACGCTGCGTTGTGACGAGCGTGTTGCGGATGCCGAAGCGGCGCGGGCACCGCAGCCGGCAGCCGGCACGGATAGCGCGGACGACCCGTTGTCGCGGGCGGCGGACAAGTACCGCGGCCTGTTCGCGGCCTTCGCCGCCGGCCAGCCGGCGGGGGCACGGGCGCCGGTGCCCGACGACCTCGGGCGCCGCGCCGTCGACATGAAGGGTGCTGGATATTTCATGGATGCGGCCGCGGTCGGAATCTGCGCAATGCCGGATCATGCCTGGCTGGCGGGGGCTGAGCGGGAAGATCACGGCTTTGCCGTGGTGCTGGCGGCCGAACAGCTGCGCGTCCCAGAGCCGGGCAATCCAGCGCAGGGCTGGGTTCAGCCGGCCGCTGGCACGGCGGCAGCGCTGCACGCGACGGAGATCGCCTGTTGCCTGGCGCAGTATATCCGGCTCATGGGATTCGAGGCCCGCGCCCATGTGACCGGCGACATGCGGGTGGATGTCGAAAGGCTGGCAGTTCTCGCTGGCCTCGCCGTGCGGCGCGAGGGGGCAGTCGAGCATCCCTATCTCGGCCAGACCTTGACCTGGGCGGCCGTAACCACGAACTACGCTCTGGCTATCGACCGGCCGCTGCACGCCAGCGCGCTGCGGGCCCGCGGTCTCGCCTATTGGTGGGGTATCAACGGGGCGCAGTCGGGCCGCGAGCGCCGCCGGAAGGCCCGCCGGGCCACGCATCTCAGCGCCTATCCCATGGAGCAGGTGAAGCGGGTCGACCGGCCGACCACGCTGATCCTTGACGACGAGGTTCCCCGCGTGCCCAAGCGCGCGGCCTTCTTCCAGCGCGCGCTACATGGCGACCTGGGAGAGAAGTCGAAAAAGGAACGACAGCGTTTCGCCTTCAAGACACCGTTCGCCTTTGCGCTCCTGCAGCTCATTCGCTCGCTGGTCAAGCACCAGGATGGGCCGCTGTCGCCGGCCACGGGCACGAATCCAGGCGACCCGGCGGCGAACGCCCGGGCGATAAAGTCGCTGTCCTATGCGCTGGGGTCCGACCTCACCGGCATCTGCAAGATTCCGCGCTATGCCTGGTTCTCGCACCGCGAGGACGGGTCGGAGATCAAACCGTATCACCGCTACGCCGTGGTGATGCTGATCGACCAGGGCTACGACACGATGGAGGGCGCCAGCGGCGACGACTGGATCTCGGGCCCCCAATCCATGCGCGGCTATCTTCGGGGGGCGAAGATTGCCGGCGTGATGGCCGAATTTCTGCGCAGCCGCGGCGTGCCGGCCCGCCCGCAGACCAATGCCGACAGCGATGTGCTGCACATCCCGCTCATTCTGTGGGCCGGGTTGGGCGAGCTCAGCCGCATCGGCGAGCTGGTGCTCAATCCCTTCGTCGGGCCGCGCTTCAAGTCCGTGGTTCTGACCACCGACCTGCCGCTGGAAGTCGACAAGCCCATCGATTTCGGGCTGCAGACCTTCTGCGGCACTTGCCTGAAATGCGCCCGCGAATGTCCGTGCGACGCCATCCCCTTCGGCGGCAAGGTGATGTTCAACGGCTATGAGATGTGGAAGCCGGATGTCGAGCGTTGCACCCGCTACCGCGTCACCAATCCGAAGGGTGCAGCCTGCGGCCGATGCATGAAGACCTGCCCGATCAACAAGGTGGTCGACGCCGATGGCGCGGTGCTGACCCGTGTTGCGAGCTGGCTGGGCGTCAACGCCATGTGGCTTAAGCCGCTGCTCGTGCCGATGGCAACGCGGATCGACGACTGGCTCGGCAACGGCCGTCGTAACCCGGCGAAGAAATGGTGGTTCGATCATGAGCTGGTCGACGGTCTGGCCGTCGAGCCGCGGGGCACCAATCGGCGGGACATCGATCCGGCGCGCACCGTCGACCCGGCGACGCAGAAGATGGCTTACTACCACGCCAGCATGATGCCGCCTCCTGACGTGACTGCGCCCATGCCGGTTGACCGCCAGGCGGCGCTGGCGGCGGCGGCGCTCCTCGAGACGCCGGCCGCGGCACTCGCCCGGAAGGAGACGGGTGGGCCGATGCCTTCTCACTATCGTCCGACGCCGCCTGCCGGTGCGGCGGCGCCGGCCGTGACGGTCGCCAGTCCCTACAAGTAGCCGCAGCCCGTTCGCCGATATGGGGCTTGGCGAGTGGATAGCCGCGGCCTATGTTCCGCTGGTCGCTCTAGATACTTTGCCGCTGACCTTCGTAGGCAGGGGCGATCGAGCGGAGAGAGCCGTGGAAATTCGGCTGACCAGCCTGACGGTAGAGGCCGTCACGGGGATCGTTGTCGTCATCGACGTCTTCCGCGCCTTCACCACGGCCGCCGTTGCTCTTTCGCGCGGGGCTCGGCAGATCATCATGGTCGACAGCCTCGAGGAAGCGCTGCGGTTGCGTGCCGCCGGTCAGGGGGATTTCTGTATTGGCGAAAGAAAGGGCGCCAAGCCGCCCGAGTTCGATTTCGGCAATTCGCCGGCCGAGCTGGAGCGGGCCGAGGTCGTGGGCAAGACGCTGATCCAGACGACGACCAACGGGACAACAGGAATCCTGGCGGCCCGCTGTGCTGAGTGCATCTACGCCGGCGCCTTCGTGACGGCGGAGGCGACTGTGCAGGTGATTCTCCGGAACACTCCAGCGGTCGTTACCCTGGTGGCGATGGGGCGGGAGGGCAGGGCACGTGCCGACGAGGACGAGCTCTGCGCTCTCTATCTTCGTAGCCGGCTGGAGGGGCGGCGACCCGATACCGGAGCGATACGTACCTTGCTTGCGACGATGACGCCGCCCGTGAGTCCAGCTCTGCTCGCCAACGGCGGCGCCGATCCTCGTGATCGTGAGATCGCCGCTAGGATCGATTCGGTGCCTTTTCCCGTGCGGGTCAGGCTCGTGGACGGCCGGCCGGTCGCCACCTTGGATAAGGGGTCGTAGGGGCTACTTGGCGGCCGGGCGAACCTCCCCTATGTTCCGCCGGCCTCGCGCACTTGAAGGATCTTATGGCCATCGATTCGTTGCTCCGCCCGCCGCTCAAGGTGGTGAATGTCGGTCTCGCCGGCTTCGCTGCCGATCTTAAGGCGCGTGGCGTCGCGGTGGCTGAAGTCGATTGGGCGCCGCCG
>Ga0194128_10007277_pt1 | contig 14539 bp, 13 predicted proteins | sample TA2KigCa65mmetaG_FD_148650 | JGI IMG/M metagenome (GOLD analysis project Ga0194128, IMG submission 148650) | Freshwater microbial communities from Lake Tanganyika, Tanzania - TA2015037 Kigoma Deep Cast 65m | ecosystem: Environmental > Aquatic > Freshwater > Lake | place: Tanzania: Lake...
GTGCAAATTCACGGTTGGGTCGCAATGCGGCACGAAGCACTCAACCACGGCGCCGAGCGGCAGACGATCCTCTGGCCGCGCAAAGACCAGGCGGCCATGCTCATCGCCCATGAACTTGTAGGTTGTGTTTGGCGGTGCGCCGCGACAGACGTCGGGCACAGGGCCGTCGGTCGCGAAGCATTTGAGCCCTGCATCAATCGTCACATGGCCCGGGTGACTGGCGCTGATCACGCTGGCCTGGACAAAAAGCGCCGGCTTGAAACGCCAACCCGCCGGGGTGGTGGGCTCGACCTGGACATATTGCACATCCATGAAGACATAGGAGCCGACCTGCAGCTCTGTGAGGACGCCACCATCTGAGTCGATGTCATAGGTGCCGGTGCCACCACCCGAGACGATGGTCGCGTCGCTGCCGAGCGCACGGATTTGGTCGTGCAGCACGCCAAGCGAGGCGAGCGCTTCGTTCGATGCCTGCCGCCGCTCGGCCGCGCTGATGACGTGCTGCAAATGTCCCGCATAGCCTTGGATGCCGCGCAGCCGCAAATGTCGCGACGAAATGATTTGACGGGCCAGGGCGAGCGCCGACTGCACGGAATCGGCGCCGGTCCGCTGTAGGCCGACATCGAGGTCGATGACCACGCCAAGCGGCGTGCCGGCGCTCGACGCGGCCGCCTCCAGGGCCGCGAGATTGCTCGGATGATCGGCCACGACCATGAGGTCGGTCGCCTTGCGATTGAGCGCTATCAGCGCCTCGATCTTGGCTGTAGGCACGATCGGTGAGGTGATCAAGACACCAGGCAGCCCGGCGGCGACCAGCGCACGCGCTTCACCCAGCGTGGCCGCCGAAAATCCGATCGCCCCGGCCGCGAGCTGTCGGCGCGCCACCTCGACCGACTTGTGGGTTTTCACGTGCGGCCGCAGCGTCACGTTTTTGCTCCGTGCGAATGCCTGCATCGCCGCGATGTTGTGTTCGAGCGCGTCGAGATCGAGCACGAGTGCCGGCGTGATGAGCTTGCCGCGCGAACCGGGTTTGCCGATCAGGGGGGCGTTGGGGCCGAGATCATGTCCGAGTGTCATGGCGGTCTCCTCTGGTCGAGCGTCCGCCAATCCCCGGTTTGAATCAAGCTTGCCTCGCCTGATTGGGGCCGGCATCGTGGCGCCCCTACGGAGGGCTGGAACATGAAAGTGGTGATTACGGGCGGCACGGGTTTCATTGGGCTTCTGCTGGCCCAGAGGCTGATCGAGCGGGGCAGCCTGACAGGCGCCTCGGGCCGCGCCGAGGCGATCGACAAGATCGTGCTGTTCGACGTGATGCGGCCGCCGAGCCTCCCCGCGCCGCTCGAAGGGCGGGTCGAGGTCGTGATCGGCGATGTCACCGATGCCGCCTTGTTGGGTCGGCTGGTGAGCGGCGAGAGCGTCGCGGTTTTCCACCTCGCCTCGGTTGTGTCGGCTGGCGCAGAGCAGGATTTCGACCTCGCCCTCAAGGTCAATCTCCATGGCGGGCTCGCGCTGTTCGAGGCGACCCGGGCGCTGCCCCGGCCGGCGCGCTTGGTCTTCACCAGCAGCATCGCGGCCTTTGGCGGCGACAAACTGCCGGAGATCGTGACCGACGAGACCAAGCCGACGCCGAAGACGACCTATGGCATGACGAAGGTCGTGCTCGAGCTCCTGGTCGCCGACTACACGCGCAAAGGCTTCTTCGATGGTCGCGGCGCGCGCCTGCCGACCGTGGTCGTGCGGCCCGGCAAGCCCAACGCGGCGGCCTCAGGCTTCGCCAGCGGCGTGTTTCGCGAGCCGCTCTCGGGCATCGACTATGTGCTCCCCGTGGGGCCCGACATCTCGATGCCGCTGCTCGGCTATCGGCGTGTCGTCGAAGGGCTGATCCATCTGCACGAGCTGCCGCGCGAGGCGCTCGGCCACGACCGCACGATCAATTTCCCGAGTATCGCGGTGAAGGTCGGAGAGATGGTCGAAAGCCTGAAGAGGGTCGCCGGCAACCGGAAGATCGGCGCGGTGAGCTCCGCCCCCAACCCGGCGATCGAGGCGATCTGCCGGACCTGGCCGGGCCGCGCCGCGGCCGAGCGCGCCAAGGCGCTCGGCTTCCCGGCCGACACCAATATCGACTCCATCGTCCGGGCCTATATCGAGGATTATGTGGATCGGTAGGCGACACAACCAAAAGCAACCGCGCACTCCAAGGTCGTCATTCCCCGGCTTGACCGGGGAATCCAGAGCCAAGAACCGGGAATGTGTGGACGCCCTGGATGGCCCGGTCAAGCCGGGCCATGACGAGAAAGAAGTCGACTTCGCCGGAGCTCAGTCCGTCGGCAAGGTGTCCGGCGCGGTGCCGACCCGCGCCGGCTTGTTCATGTGCTCGATCGCGAGCAGCGCGGCGCTCTGGTCGTAACGGCCGCCACCGATCTCGACCAGGTATTTGAAGATCTCGCGCGTCTTCTCCGACAGCGGCAGGGTCAGTTTCGAAGCGTGCGCGGCGTCCATGACCGAGTTGAGGTCCTTCAGGTGCACCTGACTGCGCCCGCCGGGCAGGAACTTGCGCTCGATCATGCGCTGGCCGTGCACCTGCAGGATCATCGAGTCCGCAAAGCCGCCCGTGATCGCCTTGCGCACCGCGGCCGGGTCGGCGCCACCTGCCGCCGCTAACAGAAGTGCCTCCGACACGGCGATGATGTTGATGCCGACGATCGCCTGGTTGCACAGCTTGGCGAGCTGACCGCTGCCCGCCGGCCCGACCAGGGTCGGCCGCCCCATTTTTTCGAGGATCGGCCGTGCCCGCTCAAACACGGCGGGCTCGCCGCCGGCCATGATCGCGAGCGTCGCGGCCGCCGCGCCGACCGTGCCGCCGGAGACCGGCGCGTCGAGGTGATCGACCTTGAATTCCGCCTTGAGTCGGCGCGCATGCTCCTTCGCGTAATCCGGCGGGATCGAGCTCATGTCGATCACGAGGGCGCCCGGCTTCAGCCCCTTGGCCGCGCCCTGCTGGAACAGGACGTCGCGCACGATCGGCCCATTCTCGAGCATGAGGATGACGAGGTCCGCTCCGCGTGTGGCCGCCTCGGGCGAGTCTGCGCGCTTGGCCCCGAGCTTCACCACGGGATCGGTCTTGGCAACCGAGCGGTTCCACACGGTGACCGGATAGCCGGCCTTGACCAGATTGCTCGACATCGGATCGCCCATCAGGCCGATGCCAAGGAACGCGATCGCGGTCATGAGTTCGTCTCCCTGTTTGTGCGCTCAGCCGGCGCTGATGCCGTAGTCCCTGGCCCAGCCGAGTCCTGCGAGCGTCTCCGTCCGTGGCCGGTATTCGCAGCCCACCCATCCCTGATAGCCGAGCGCCGCGATCCGCGCGAGCAGGAAGCGATAGTCGATCTCGCAATCCGCGGGCTCGAAGCGCCCCGGCACGCCAGCGATCTGGACGTGCCCGATCACGGGCAGATGCCGCTCGAACGACGTGGCCAGATTCCCCTCCATGATCTGGAGATGGTAGGCGTCCCATTGCAGCTTCACATTGGGCCGCGCCACCGCATCGATGATACGCCGCGCCTGCATGGAGCCGGAGAGCACATAGCCCGGCACGTCGGTCGAGTTGAGCGGCTCGATGGTCGCGGTCAGGCCATGCGGGGACAGCCGATCCGAGGCTTGGCGAAGATTGTCCACAAACACAGCCTCACATTCGGCCAGCGTCGCACCGGCCGGTACGAGACCCGCCATCACGTGGATGCGCGGCGCGCCGATGGTCCGGGCGTAATCAATGGCCTGCTCGAGGCACGCCCGAAAGCGCGCCTCGGCGCCGGGCACGGCGGCAAAGCCGCGCTCACCCTTCTGCCAATCGCCCGGCGGCGTGTTGATGAGCGCGATCTCGAGATTTTCCGTGACGAGCGCCGCGCGCGTCTCCCCCGTCGGCGTATCATAGGGAAACAGGCACTCGACGGCGCGAAAACCGGCGCGGCGCGCGGCGCCGAAGCGCGCCAAAAAAGCGTGCTCCTGAAACAGCCAGCTCAGATTGGCGCACAACCGGATCATCACCTTGCCTCGTCCGTATTGACCGAAGCGAGCCAAGCCGCTCGCGCCCGTACCGTCAAGGGCGGCGCCCTATCCGAACCGCGCACTCTACCCTATGGTGGCGACACATTACCCCTGCTGAGGAGCGTTGCCATGCTCGGCTCGAGCGTCCGCGCGCCGGAGATCGACCGCCCCGGCCTCGAATGGTTCAACGTGCCGAAGCCGCTGTCGCTCGCCGATCTGGCGGGGCGGCTGGTCATTCTCGATTTCTGGACCTTCTGCTGCATCAACTGCATGCAGGTGCTGCCAACGCTTCACCGGGTCGAGGAGGCGTTTCCGGACGACGTCGTCGTGATCGGCGTGCATTCGCCGAAATTTGCGGCGGAACGCGACCCGGCCAAGGTGAGCGCCGCGATCGCGCGCTATGACATTCGCCATCCGGTGGTGCACGACCCCGAGATGTCGATCTGGCGGCAATATGCGGTGCGGGCCTGGCCAACCCTCGTGTTCGTTTCGCCGGACGGCGCCGTGCTCGGACAGGCCTCTGGCGAGCCCGACCCCGATCGCTTGCTCGAGGTGGTCGGCCGCCTGATCACGCAGGGAAAAGCCGATGGCACGATCCGGCCCGAGCCGCTTAGCCTGACTCTCGGCGCAACTCCGATCGCGCCCTTGCTCTACCCGGGCAAGATCAAGCCCCTGCCCGACCGGTCCGGCTCGCTCTGGATCGTCGCCGATGCCGGCCATCATCAGATCGTGGTGAGCGATGACGACGGCGTCGAGATCGCGCGCTATGGCTCGGGCGAGGCCGGCCTGGTCGACGGGCCGTCGGACGAGGCATGCTTCAACGCGCCGCAAGGCCTCGTGGGTGATGAGGACGCGATTTATGTCGCCGACACCGGCAACCATGCGATTCGGCGCATTGACCGCGCGAGCGGTGAGGTGACGACGCTCGCGGGCAACGGACGGCGCGGCCCACGGCTCATGCAGGCGATGAGCGCGAAGGACGCGATCCTGGCGTCGGTCTGGGATCTCGAGTTACTCGGCGATCAATTGATCTTCGCCAATGCCGGCACGCATCAATTGGGCGTGCTCGACCTCGGGGCGATGCTGCTCGCCCCGATTGCCGGCACGGGCGGGGAGAACATCAGCGATGGGCCGGCGCACGAGGCGCTCCTTGCCCAGCCGAGCGGCCTCGCGCTTCACCCGAGCGGACGCCTGCTTGCTTTCGCCGATAGCGAGACCTCCGCGGTGCGAATTCTTGCGCTCGACGGCGACGAGCCGAGCGTGCAAACGGTGATCGGCACGGGCCTGTTCGACTTCGGCCACCGCAATGGCCCGCTCGATGAGGCACTGTTGCAGCATCCGCTCGGACTCGATTGGCTGGACGAGCAGCGCCTGGTGGTCGCCGACAGCTACAACGACCGCGTGCGCATCATCGATCTCGCAAAGGGCCAAATCGACGACCTCGATGAGGGTGACTTCGTGTGCGAGGACGAGGTATGCCGGCCGCTCGGCGAGCCGGCCGGCATATCGGTCGCGGACGATGGCCGTATTCTGGTGAGCGACACGAACAACCATCGTATTGTCGTCTATCGCCCGAGCGATCGGGCGTATCGGACGCTCATCGGCTCTGCCGGCTAATTGCTCTCGAGCGCGAGGGGCTCGATCGTTCCGTCCGGGCGGATCATGCCGTCGGTGCGTGCCCCGCCAAAATGAGTGCCTTCGAGCTTTGCACCCCTCAGATCGGCGCGAGAGAGATCGGCGTTTCCAAAATTCGTCTCGCGCAAATTCGTATCTGACAGATCGGCACCAATCAATTTGGCCCGTGAGAAAGTCGCCTGGGTGAGATCGGCGCCCGCCAGATTGGCTCGGCTGAATTCGGCCTCCTTGAACTTGCCCATCGAGAGATCGGCACGACTGAGATTGGCGTCGGCTGCAACCGCCATGCGCGCATCGACGCTCCAGAGATTGGCCTCGGTCAAATTGGCGCCAATGAGGCGCGCGCCCGGCATGTCGGTCTGGGCCAGATTGGCGCGCGCGAAATAGGCGCCGGATAGATCGGCGACCTTCAGATTGGCGCCCCAGAAATTCGTTTCGCCCGCAAGGGCGCCTGACAGATTGGCGCCTTGGAGATTAGCGGTGCGCAGGCGGGCGCGCGCCAGCGTCGCCCGAATGAGGCGCGCACCGGCCATATTGGCATCGCTCAGATCCACGTCCGTCAGGTCCGCCGCATCGAGCACCGCGCCCCTGAGATTCGCGCCAACGAGCTTGGCGCCTTTGAGCTCGGCCGAGATGAGCGAGGCACCCGCCAGATTGGCGCCGTTCAGCAGCGCGCCGCTCAGGTCGAGCCCGGAGAGGTCGGCGCCCTTGAACGCGCCCGAGCGCAGCTCTTCATCTGTCGGGCGGCGCAGGCTCATCCGTTGCGACCGCCCACGACTTCGATCTCGAGCCCGATCCGCAAGCCGAGCGCGACATCGGCACGATCGCGATTGACCGCAATCTCACAGAGCCCGTTGCCGTTCTCGTACCAAAACGCGGTGCCGGGCCCGACGCTCGAGAATGTGCGGGCATGACGCACCATCGAACCGCCCACCACGAGGGTTCTGTCAGTTCCAATCACGGATGCGCGGAGCCCGGTCATCACATTGCCGAAATGATCGATGTAGATCACCTCGCGAAGGTCGTCGGCCCAGTTCGCACCGACGATCCCCGCGTCTCCGATTGGTGCGAGTCCGGACGTGTCGCCACGGGTCAGCCGCGCGGCGATCGGCGCAAAGAGATCGCGACCATGGAACGAATCCGACAGGCGCTCGGGCATCCAGGTGATCTGATGCCAGCGTGCGGCCCCGGCCCGGCGCGCCACGATGGCGAACAGACCGTTGTCCGGCCCAACCAGCCAACGACCGCCGGCTTCGACGGCGACGCCGCGGCGCTCGCTGCCGACGCCTGGATCGACCACACCGAGGATGATCGCCTCCGGCGGCAGGTCGTCGATCATCGCGGCAAGCAAATAGGCCGAGGCGCGCGGGTCGAACACGGGCGCGTCCGAGAGCAGCTCGACAATGTCGACCTCAGGCGCGAGACGTTTTAGCGCCGCGACCATCTGTCCGACATAGGGGCCCGCAGGCCCGAAATCAGCGAACAAGACGATCATGGCGTCACGCGGGCACGATGATGGCCCGACGCCACGGCAGATGGCGGCCAGGCTCGGGGACTGTGTAGGCCAGGACACCACCGAACATGGCGACCAAGATGGCCGAAAACCAGACCCAAACATAGGTATTGAGGCTGTCGAACAGCACGCCGCCGAGGTAGGCGCCTAGCGCGCCGCCCATCGAGTGCGCACCGGTCATCAGCCCCATGACCAGGCCGAGGCGCCCGAGACCGAAATGCGTGCGGGCGATGCTCGTGGTCACCGGCACGGTGCTGTAATCGACCAGGCCGAACAACATGGCAAAGACGAGCATCAGCTCGAAATCGGGTCCGATCAGGATCAAGAAGACGAAGGTGAGCGCGCGCGCGAAATAGAGCGAGCCGAGCAAAAACGGCCGGTGCACATGATCCGACAGGTAACCGGCCAGCACCATACCGACGAGATTGAGGCCGGAGAGCAGGCCGTAGATCGTGGCGCTCGGCACTGGCGGGAAGCCACAGAAGGCGGCATAGGGAATGAGGTGGGTTTCAATCACGCCGGTCGTGGTGAAGCCGCAGACCGCGAAGCTCCAGAACAGCGCGTGAAACACCCAGCTCCCGGCGAATTCGCGGATTGAGACCAGAACCGGCGTGCGCGCGGGCCCCTCATGCGCATCGTGAAGCGTCGGCGGCCGCGACTTCATTCGCGCGACATAGAAAAAGCCGGCAACGCCAAGTGCGAACGCGGCTGCGGCGACGGTGATGTAGCCTGTACGCCAGCCGAAATCGGCGACGACGGCGGCGAGCAGCGGCACGAAAGCGAGTTGCCCCGCCGTCGCACCCGAGGTCGCGAGGCCGACCGCGAGACCGCTGCGGTGGCGGATGCGGAGCGTGATCACGGTGGCGACCGCGCTCACCGTGCCAACCCCGAATCCGAAGCCGCTCAGGCCCGCATAGCCGAGGAAGAGTTGCCAGGGTGATGACATCGTCGCGGTCAGTGCCGCGCCGCCGGCCAGGATGATCATTCCATAGCCGAGCACGACGCGGGCGCCCAGGCGGTCCAGCACATGGCCACCGATCGGCGCAACCACGGCCATGACGATGAGCGAGATCGCCCCGGCGCCGGAGATCAGCTCGCGGGACCAGCCGAGGTCGGTTTCCCAAGGCGTCATGGTCACGCCGAGCAAGGCGCGGCCCGAGTAGACGACGGCGAGGGCGAGAAACCCGATCAGTACGATCAGGCCGTCGTTCAAGGTCAGGCGTGGCGCCGGCTCCGCGGTCACTGGCTTCCTCCGGCGCCGCTCATCGGACGATCGTTCGGAATTGCCTCAGAGCCCGGCCGACATGCCCTCGTCGAGCACCATGGTCGCACCGTGCATCGCGCGCGAATCATCCGAGGCGAGATAGACGGCGGCCTTCGCCATGTCATCAGCCTCGGAATAGGTGCGCCCGCTCGGCGTGCGCCCCGCCATATAGTCGAGCAGCGCCTTGAATTGCGGCTCGGTGCGGATGTTGATGTTCATCGGCGTGGCCGTATTGCCCGGCGCGATGCAATTCACCCGAATACCGTGCGGCGCCAACTCGCATGCGAGCGCCTTGGTCATGGTGATGATCGCGCCCTTGCTGCCGCAATAGACGCTGAACGGGTTCATGCCCATGATGCCGGCGGTCGAGCTGAAATTGATGATGATGCCCGACTTCCTCGCCTTCATGCCCGGCGCGATCGCGTTGATACAGAAGAACGTGCCCTTGACGTTGATGTCGAAGGTGCGGTCGAAGTCTTCCTCAGAGGTCGAGCCGACCGGTGTCGTGAAGAACACGCCCGCCGAGTTTACCAGGATGTCGATGCGGCCGAGCGTCTTCTCGGCTTCCTTGGCCAGCGCATTGATCGAGGCCACCTTGCTGACATCGGCGACAAAGGGGTGGGCTTTGCCGCCAGCCGCCTTGATCTTGTCGACGATCGCCTTGGCCTTATCAATCCTGCTGCTCGCGACGACACCAACCTCCGCCCCCTCCGCGCCGAAGCGCAAGGCGATCGCCTCGCCAATGCCCTGAGAACCGCCCGTGATGAGCGCGGTCTTGCCCCTCAGTCGCATGCCATCCTCCCTGTCCTGGCCGGCTCGTGCACGGCCGTTGCGGTGGCGAGTGTCGGCGACGGCCGGGAGCCTGTCCAGACCGTGATCGCACGCGCCGGGCCCGGGCCGCGATGGCCGCTTGGGCGGCGCGCCATTCGCCCTTACAATCGGCTCGGACAAAAGATGGCGCGGGTCACGTGGCAGGCAGGCATATCCATATTGAGCCGATCGGCGGGGCGGCTGGCGACATGCTGGTCGGCGCCCTGCTGGACGCGTTTCCCGAGGCCTGGCCGCTAGTCGCCGACGCGGTGCAGGCCGCAACTCAAAGCGAGGCCAGAGCGACGCTCGAGCCCTGGCGGGATCACGCGCTCACCGGCCGACGCTTTGAGGTTGTCGCGGTCGAGGCCGCCCACAGCCACCGTCGGCTGGGCGACATCGAGGCCATGCTCGGCCGGTCGGCCCTGCATAAACGTGTCTCAGAGCGCGCAGTCGAGATTTTTCGCCTGCTCGCCGAGGCGGAGGGGCGCGTTCATGGCATCGAACCTACCCAGGTGACATTTCACGAGGTGGGGGCGCTCGATTCGATCGCCGACATCGTCGCTGCCGCCACCTTGATCGAGTTTCTGGCGGACGCCGAGTTCTCGATCGCGCCGCTTCCCCTCGGCTCCGGTCGGGTCGAGACCGCGCACGGCACGCTCCCCGTCCCGGCCCCGGCGGTGGTTGAGCTGCTGCGGGGCTTTGTGGTTCACGACGACGGCATCCCCGGCGAGCGCGTGACGCCGACCGCCGCTGCCATCCTGCGCCATTTGTCACCGTCGGCCGGAATCGCACCGAAAGGTCGGCTGGTGGGACGCGGCCTCGGCTTCGGCACCCGTCGACTGCCCGGCATCAGCAACGTCGTGCGGGTGCTCGTGGTGGAGCCCGTTGAGGTTACGACGAGTGACCACTGGCGGACCGAGCAGGTCACCGCCCTCAGTTTCGAGATTGACGATCAGACGCCGGAAGACCTTGCCATCGCACTCGACCGCTTGCGCGCGCTCGATGGCGTGCTCGACGTTCTACAGATCCCCGTCACGATGAAGAAGGGCCGGCTCGCGGTTCAGGTTCAGGTATTGGCACGCCCTGAAGCGCAGTCCGCGGTGACAGCGGCGTGCTTCAGTGAAACAACGACGCTTGGGCTAAGAGTCGCGCTCATCGAGCGCGCGGTTTTGCCGCGTCGTGTCATCGAGACCGGCGCACCCAACGATGTACGCGTGAAATTGGCCACGCGGCCGGGCGGCCGACGCACGGCCAAGACTGAGGCTGATGATGTCGCGGCTCGCGCCAATCGGCATGCACGTGATGCCGCCCGAAAGCAGGCCGCGGCAGCGGCCCTGGTGAGTGATCGTGACGACGATTGAGTCCGCGGTGATGTCTCGAAAATTGCACGACTTGCGCGCACTCGTGCGCGGCCTGCCAAGGCCCGCGGTCGCGGTGAGCGGTGGCGTCGACAGCATGACCCTCGCGACATTGGTCCATCAGGCTAGAAGCGGTGATGTGCTCATGGCTCACGCCGTTTCGCCGGCGGTGCCCGGCACGGCGACGGATCGAGTGACGTCCGAAGCCGCGCGCCAAGGCTGGACGCTTCGACTGGTTGATGCTCACGAGTTCGCGGATGAGGCGTACAGGGCCAACCCTTCCAACCGATGCTTCTTCTGCAAGTCGAATCTCTATGCCACGATTGCCGCGCTCGGTGACCACGTGATCCTCTCGGGCACGAATTGCGATGACCTAGAGGATGTACGCCCTGGCCTCGAAGCAGCAAGGAACCAGGGCGTCCGCCACCCCTTCGTCGAGACCGGGTTTCGCAAAGCCGACGTGCGGGCGCTTGCTCGTACGCTGAGCCTCGGCGATATCGCGGAGCTGCCCGCCTCACCCTGCCTGTCCAGCCGGATCGAGACCGGCCGCTGGATCGAGCCCGCCGAACTCAAGGCCGTCGAGCGGATCGAAGAACTGGTGCGCGGTCATACCGCCGCGGACACCGTGCGCTGTCGCGTTCGCGCGGACCGCGTGGTGGTCGAGCTCTCGCCCTTTGGCGACCGCGCAGTGGCTGCACTGGAGGCCCTTCGGCCAGCGATCGTGGCGGCGATGACGGAGGCTGGCCTTCGGCTGCCGCTTGTCTTTGCGCCCTATCGCCGCGGCAGCGCGTTTCTCGACCAGCGGCAGTCGTGAACGATCGGCACATCAGGCTCGATTTCGAGCGGCGCGCACGCATCGGCCTTGACGAGGCCGTGCTGTGTGACAGCAAGAGTGTCGGGCAGATCGATGCGGTGCTCGAGCGGGCCGCGGCGGCAGCAAAGCCCCTGCTGCTGACCCGGCTGTCGACCGAGCAGCTCACCGCGCTGGCCGATCGGCACCGCGCCCAGCTCGATCACGACCCCGTCTCATCGACCGCCTATTTCGCGTGGTCGCCGCCGCGTGCCGAAGCGCCCCAGGTCGCAGTACTGAGCGCCGGCACCTCCGATGCCCGGGTCGCGCGCGAGGCGGTGCGAACGCTGGAGTATTATGGCGTCGGCGCGCTCGAGATCGGCGATGTCGGCGTTGCGGGCCTCTGGCGCCTGATGGAGCGGATCGAAGAGGTTCGGCCATTGCCCGCCGTCATCGTCGCGGCCGGCATGGATGCGGCCTTGCCGAGCGTCGTCGGCGGGCTGGTGCCGGGGCTCGTTGTCGCCGTGCCGACCTCGACCGGATATGGCGTCGCTGCTCGCGGAGAGACCGCGCTCCGCGCCGCGCTGGTGAGCTGTGCCCCCGGTGTCGCTGTGGTTAACATCGACAACGGCTATGGCGCGGCCTGCGTCGTCCTGCGCGCGCTCGGACGACGTGACCGACCAGCAAGCTGAGCCGAGCAGCGGCCCCGGTTTAGCCACGATTTCGGGGTGAAATAGGGCACCGCCGCAGGAACCGAGCCGTTGCCGCGTGTCATCTGTCGCAGGCTCGCCATCGATGAGGAGCGGATCATGAGCGTTCTACGAGCAATCACCCCCCGCGCAGGGATCGCAATCGGCGGCCTTGCGCTCCTGCTTGGCGCCGTGATCATCGCGGGGTCGGCCGCAACTGCCGTTCAAGCCGCCGAGCGTGAGGCCTTTCCGATCGAGACGCCGGTCGAGGAAATGCCGGATCAGATGGAACGCGCCTACATCATCGGCATCCAGGAAGAACTGGCCGTACACGGCTATCGGCCAGGCCGGGCCGATGGACGCCTCGGCAGCAAGACGCGCTCAGCGATCCGCGCCTATCAGCGTGATGCCGGCCTCGTGATCAACGGCGTGGCGAGCAAGGAGCTGCTCGACCACATGAAGTTCGCGCTACCCAAGGTCTATGCGAAGAAAGGCAGTGGCACTTCGGGCCCCTCGCGGGCGCTGGTCACGGATGTGCAGACGCTGCTAGCCGAGCGCGGATATTTCCATGGCGAGGTCGACGGCCGGGTCGGGCCGGTCACGCGCGAGGCGGTGCGCCGCTTCCAGGCTGACGCGCAATTGCCGGTCACCGGCGTCATTGATGAGCGCCTCAAGGGTGAGCTCAACAGCGTCGATCCGAGCGTCCGGGCGATGACCGACGCGAGCTAAGACGTCTCCTTCGGCGGCCAGAAAATGCGCATCGCCGGCGTGTGCGGCAGGCGCTGGCCGCCATCGACCACCAGCGTCTGCCCGGTGATGTAGCCGGCCTCGCGCGAGGCCAGGAACAACACCGCATGGGCGACCTCTTCCGGCTTGCCGACCCGCCCGAACGGGATGCCCTCGCCTACCGCCTTTACATACTCATCCCCCATGCCTTCGAGGCCGTCGGTCAGGATCGAGCCGGGCAGCACCGCGTTGATGGTGATGCCGGATGGCCCGAACTCGATGGCAGCCGAGCGCATGAACCCCACCTGCCCGGCCTTGGTGGCGGCATAGGCGGAGAGAGTCGGGAAGCCTGACATCAGGCCTGCGACCGAGGACGTGAGGACGATGCGGCCATAATGCGCGGCCTTCATCGCGGGCAGGCACGCGCGCACCGCGAAGAACGTACTCTTCAGGTTGACGGCCAGCAAATGATCCCACATCGCCTCGGTCGTGTCCTCGACCAGGGCCGTCGGAAACATGCCGGCGTTGTGGCAAAGAATGTCGATCCGGCCGAAGCGGGCCTGACAGGCCCGGGACATGCTCTCCATATCCGACTGACAGCTGACATCGGCGCTGACCGATATCACGTCGGCGCCGCGTTCCTTCAGCGTCTGTTCAAGGGCCGAGAGATCCTTCTCGCCACGCGCGCCCAGCACGAGCTTGGCGCCATCGGCCGCCATGACTTCGGCAATGGCCCGGCCGATGCCCCGGCTCGCTCCGGTAATGATCGCCACCCGGTCTTTCACGCTGATCGCCATGTTTACTCCTCCGCTTAGGCATCTCGTCGGGCCGTAGACTCGACCCGTTGGGGGCTTTCGGTCTCTTCAGCAAAAGGATGGCCCGTCACCGTTCCTTAAGGCTGTGGTCGGCAAACTGCCGGCCAGGTAGCCAATTCTGGCGCGATTGCGCTCGGGCGTGAACGGCGATGAGCACAATATCCTCGACCTTTCGAGCGAGTCCGGCCCAGGGCGTGGCAGACGCCCTGCGCGGCGTGCGCACGTCGTACCTCGGCGGCAAGCTCGACGAGGCGGCGCAGGATTGTGCCGAGACACTCGACATCAATCCGGAGAATGCCGACGCCTGGTTCATGCTGAGCGTGCTCGAGGCGCGACGCCGGCGCCTGCCCGAAGCGCTCAAGGCGATTGAGAAGGCGATCCTTCTTCGGCCGGCTCATGTTCTCTACCGCGAAGCGGCGGCGCAGCTCTACATCAAGGCGAAACGGCTCGACGTCGCAGCGAACCAGTTGGAGACGGTCGATGCGCTGACACCCAAGCGCTTGTGCGTGAGCCTGAGGCTCGTGCTGCTCGCCATGGCGGCCCACGACCAGCACGGCCGCCGCCATTGGTTGCACCAGAGTTTGAAGAGATTCCCGTCATCCGTTGAACAGGCCGTCCTCTACGCGTTGCGCGTGGCACGCACCGTGCCAACGAGTGTCGCGCGCTCGGTGCGTCGGCGAAACAGCCCCATCACCGCGGCGCAACTGGCGATCGCCTGGCAGCACGTGCGCAGCGGGCGAACGTCAACGGCGGAGCGGTTGGCCCTGAAGGCCGCTGGTCGCGACTATGGCGACCCTGAGGCGGCGCTGTTCCTGGCACGGTTGCACGCCCAGGAAGGCAGCCTCGCCCGCGCGCGCGACATTGCCGCCACGTCACTCGAGCTGTTGCCCGATCA
>Ga0194128_10007280_pt1 | contig 14535 bp, 20 predicted proteins | sample TA2KigCa65mmetaG_FD_148650 | JGI IMG/M metagenome (GOLD analysis project Ga0194128, IMG submission 148650) | Freshwater microbial communities from Lake Tanganyika, Tanzania - TA2015037 Kigoma Deep Cast 65m | ecosystem: Environmental > Aquatic > Freshwater > Lake | place: Tanzania: Lake...
AGCTGCCGCTCGAAGGCGTGAGACCCAGGCGCGTGCCTGCGGTAGGTCTTCCCGCACAGACCGCAGCGCGTCGAGTAGCGCTGCCGTTCGCGCGCAGGCGCGCCGCCCTCCTCCTTCACCTCGATCAAGCGCTCCACGCCCGCGAAGCCCCAGATCATATCGGGCTTGCCTGCCTCGCGCCGCTGACCACGGCGCGTCAGGTCGACGACGCCAGCGCCGCACTCTCGTGCGAGGCGAGCGATGCTCTCGTGCGAACGGTCGACGCTGCCCATCAGCGGAGCCCGTGTCGCTGCGTGCCGTCCTTCACGAGCGAGGCGTGCGCGAGCTTCTGCCAACGCATCGCGAGCAAGCCGAGGTGGAAGGCGCAGAGATGCACCTTCGAGACGGAGCCGTTGTGCAGGGTCACGAAGGACGTCGCGACGGGATCGGCGCAGCTCCGCTTGGAGCTTCGCTGGTCGTGCCAGGTGCAGGGCGTCATGGCTTGACGTCGAACTCGATCACCGTCTCCAGCATCCCGAGAACGCGGTGATGCAGGTTGGTGATGAGCTTCTCCTTGCTCAGCGGCATGAAGTCCCCCTTGCCCCACCACTCGTTAATGACCTTCCGGATCGCCTCATCGACGACGACGTTCACGACGGCCCGATCCCTGATCCGCATCGCTCCTTCTCCAAGCCGACACCTCACGGCCGTGTTTCTATCAAGTCCCTGACCTCGGGCGTGCATGGGACGCTCGCCAGCGTCGCGTTCTGCCCAAGACCCGCCTCTGCGAAGCACAAGCCCGTCCGCTCGTCCTCGAAGTAGGTCATGGCCCACTGGTTCGGTCTGCACGCCATCGCGAACAGCGCGACACCCAGAAGCGCGATCGTCCGCATCACCCCTTCTCCAGGTCCGCGAGCGCCGAGCAGTCGTCGCACACGGCCGTCCACGTTGAGCCGAACGACGGCCTCGCGATCTCGAACTGCTTGCCGCAGCGGCAACGCGCCGTGATCGTCGGACTCGGCGGCTTCGCCGTGCGTCGATGCTCAAGCGATCGCTCGACCATCGCCTTCGTCGCCGCCAGGTGCTCCGTCCGGCAGCAGATCCCGCCGGGCACGTTCCACCACTGCGCGCCGTCGCCCGCGAAGAACACCATCTGGTTGCCGGACTCCAGGTCGAAGGTGCTCGCGGAGCTGTAGATCGCGCTGGCGTGCTCGATGAAGCTCACGCCCTCGCGCAACTGCACCACCCTCGGTCCCGCCGCTGCGTCCCTGAACGCGGCGCCGATCAGCGGCAGCGCGGCCAGCGCCTTCAGGGTCTCCCGCCTATTCATCCTTCCCCCTCTCCAGGTCCGCGAGCGCCAGGCAGACCTCGCACGCGCCGTCGTAGCTGTCGTGCTCCTCGTGCCGATCTCGCAGAGCGCGCTCCAGGCGCTCGTACTTCACGAGGCGCTCCTCCAGCTCGTTGACTCGCTCGGCCAGGATCTCCTGCGCGGTTCGCATCACTCTCTCGATGCCTTCTTGCCCGTGAGTGCCTCCCACCGCTGCACGGCGACATCGCAGTACGCAGGGCTGATCTCCATCGCCATGCAGGCGCGCACCGTGCGCTCGCATGCGATGACGGTCGTGCCGCTTCCCGCGAAGGGCTCGTAGACGGTGTCGGCCAGGTGGTTGCGCACCGGCCGCTCCATGCACTCGATCGGCTTCTGCGTCCCGTGTCCGTGGCCCGAGTCGTCGCGTGCGGGAATCGACCACAGCGTCGTCTGTGTGCGGTCGTCGGTGCGGTGGCTCTTGCGCCCATCGCGCACGGCATACCAGCATGGCTCGTGCTGCCAGTGGTAGTCGCCGCGGCTAATGGCCATGCGGTCCTTCGCCCAGATGATCTGCGCGCGGATCGCGAAGCCCGCCCGCTCAAGCGACTGCTGCACGGTCGAGGCGAAGAGGCCCGCGTGGTAGACGTAGGCCACGTCGCCGGGGAAGAGCTTCCATGCCTCGGTCCAGTCGGCACGGTCATCGTTCGTGACCTTGCCCATGCGGGCCGTGTTCCCGGTGAGCCCGGCGTCCATGCGCCACTCGGGGTCGTACTCCACGCCGTAGGGCGGGTCGGTGACCATGAGGAAAGGCACCGCGCCGTCGAGGAGCCGCGCGACGTCCGTCGCGCTCGTCGAGTCGCCGCAGAGCAACCGATGCTCTCCGAGCAGCCACAGGTCGCCCGGCTTCGTGATCGGGCTTGCAGGCGGATCGGGTACCTCGTCCTCTTGCACCCCGCGCATGTCGAGTAATAGTCGCTCGATCTCCCTCGCATCGAAGCCCGTGGCGAGCGCGAGCGCGTCGCTCTCGATCCGCAACATCGCGAGCTGTTGCGCGAGCGCTTCGTCGTCCCACTCCGCAAGCTCCGCAGTGCGGTTGTCTGCGATCGCGTAGGCTGTCGCCTCCGCACCTCGCAACTCCGTTCGCACGACCTGGATGCTGCTCCACCCGAGCGACTTCGCCGCGATCAGCGTGCCGTTACCCGCACGCACGACGCCATCCGCATCCACGACGATCGGCTTCTGCTGGCCGAAACGGCTTAGGCTCGCCTTGATCGCTTCGATGTTCTTCTCGTTGTGCTGTCGGACGTTCGCCGGATCATAGACCAGCGTGTCGATCTCGACCGTCTCAGTCTTCATCGCCTGGATCCCTTGCGCCGTTCTCACTCACAGTCGTCCCCAGACCAGCGAGCCGTCGACCTGGCCGCTGAGCTTCTCGACAATGCCCTCGATGTACCGCTCGCCGAGCGGCCCGCACGGTCCCGACACGCGGTAGGCGTGAACGCCCACGCACGGGTCATTGTCGCCGCGTCGGTAGCCTGCCAGAGACGGCGCGTCGTCGAGCCAGACGATCCGCACGCTGTGGCCTGGACACAGGGCCATGGCGATCTCAGGAAGGATCTCGGTCTCTAGGGCCACCTGGATGTGGGGCGGGCCGAGCGCAGAGAGGCGGCCGGCAACGATCGCGTTCCCCGCTCCGACCTCGCGCGTCGTGGCCGACACGTCATCTGCCACGAAGCCCCCGCACGGCCGCGACAGGGCAACCGTCACCACCTCGCGGCACCCGTTGCAGTAGATCCACTCGGTTACGATGCTTGTCCGGTCGCTCACGAGACACCGCCCGGCGGGCACCAGCCCTGCCGCGCGCCGCCGTCGTAGGAGCGCGCGTTGCCCGTGTCGATCAACGCCTGCCGCAGCGATGCTCCCTGCACGAGGACGTCCCCGAGCGCTCTGCCGTACTTGTCGCGCTCTGCGCCCTCGCGCGTCACGAGCACGGCCTCTCGCGGGAAGCGGACGACGAACTCCGCGCCGGGCACGCGGTCACCTGCGAGGCCGTCGAGCGCGCCGAGCACGAAGGCCCGCGCACGCTTCGCCGCGTCTCGCTCTGCGTCGCACTTGCCGTGCAGCTCGGGCGTATCGACGCCGGAAACGCGCACGTTCTCCTCGACGCAGAACGGGACCGACATGCGCTGGCCTGGAAGGCGGATCTCGGCCCACCAGCAGATCTTGCCGCGCACGGTGTCGCCGTCGACGACCGCGACGGGCTCGAAGCGGTAGACCTCCGCGCGCGCCGCGAGCGCGAACGCGAGCAGCAAGAGCGACGCGCCGAAGGCCAAGGCCAGGAGCCGCAGAGCTGCGATCCTCCCCGCGCTCATGCGTGGACCTACCGTGTCGAAATTTCGACAAGTAGGCATGCAACGGGCATACCAGGCCGCTTCTCGTCTCTCACCGAACCCTCCGATCTCTACCGAACTCTCCGGTCGTGCCGGGCGGCGTCGCATACGTCACGTCGATCGCCCGTGCGTGGATACCACAGACCCACCGCTGCTCTCCAGACCTCGCGTCGCGCCTCTGGAGCCAGGCGCCGGTCGTGCAGCGGTGGGGCCTCCATCCGCTGAACACGACCGCCTCACACCGCGTTCGCTGCGCCTTCAGCATGGCGCCCCCGCCGCCGCGCGCCCCCTCGCGGGATAGGCTTCCCCCCGGTTTAGCCCTCCTGCTCGGTCGTCGCCTCCTCCGTCGTCGCCTCTTCGGTCGCCTGCTCTGTCGAGGTCGTCTCCTCGGCCGAAGGCGCCTCCTCCGTTGTCGTCGTCGTCTCGTCGTTCATCTGATCCTCCTTCCTGCGCTACGGGCCAGGCGTCGGCTCTGGCGCTACTGTCGTCTCGGGCGTGGGCGTCGGTGCTGTCGTCGGCGCGGGCGTGGGCTCGGGCGACGGCGCGGGCGTCGCGTCGAGCACGCACTCGCAGACGAGTCCGCCGTCGTCGGTGAAGTCAGGGACGCACAGCGCGTGCGCGCCGGCCTGACAGACGATCACGCTCGGCGTCGGCTCGGGCACGGGGCCGGGCGTGCTGTAGTCGGCGTCCGTCTCGTAGAGCGCAGACGACGAGACGCCGAACGCGCCGACCGACTGCAAGTGCCAGCCGACGATCCAGGTGTTGCCGCCGATGGGCACGGGAGAGCCGTCGCCCTCGTCGAACGTGATCTGCGGGTCGTACACGACGACCTGCCCCGAGCTGTCGAGCGACAGGAGCTGCGGCAGAGAGGTCTGCCCCTCCTCCGCGCCGGGGATCAACGACGTGAACAGCGTGTGCCGCGCGACGAGGTCGTTGAAGCTGATGCGCACCTCGCGGTTGTCGATGAACGCAGCGCGCGCGCGCGCGACTCCCGCAGCAGGGCCGATCTCGCCCGACTCGGGACCGAGCTGCCCTTTGCGCTCCTGCAGCACGAGGCCGACCGCGAGGCTCGTGCCGAGCGTCTGCGGGTTGAACGTCTGGATGCGGATCGCCGTCTCGCGTGCGTTCGGCAGGTCGCAGTAGGTCCCGCCGCTCGACTTGTCGTACGCCGCGCCGAAGCACGTCATCGCGTCGCCGCCCGACGCGGTCGAGTCGAGGTCTGCGATCGTCCACATGCCGAACAGAGCGTCGTCGACAAGCTCTAGGTGATCGACAGACGGGTCGACAGGGCGGCAGTCGTCGGTCGCGTAGGCCGTGACCGTCACGAAGCCTTGGTAGCCCGTCAGGTCTGCGACGGTGCCGAGCGAGACGACCTCCTGCCGGTCGAAGTCGAACGTCGTCGCCTGCACGTCAGACGGGTCGGCGATATACGTCTGGTCGCGGGTCAGGCACGAGAAGACGTCGACGAGGTGGTCGCAGGACTCGCTCCAGTACGACCAATGCACGAGCGTCGCCGGGAAGCCGCTCGGCGATGCTGCGCGGTTCGTCAGCGCGAGGAACGACGTCCGCGGCCGAGGCGAGCCGTCCGGCGCCTCCTGCGTCAAGTCGAACGGCGCCACGCAGCAGGCGCCCGCGTGCTGGTCCGACATTTCGGGCACGTCGACGAGCGCATGCCCGTCCGCCGGGAACAGGATCGCCGCTGCGATCAAGGCCACCAGTGCGCTTCGCATCATCACGCCACCCCCAAAGTCAGCACGCCTTATCCCACAGCCTACGGCAGGACCGCAAGGCCGAGCTGCACGATCGCCATCAGGAGCTTCGCGACGTACCCCACGACGGAGCGGCTGTACGCGACCTCTCGCTCGACGCACGCGCCCAGCGCGTCGACCTCCGTGCATGCCCCGTGCGTCGTCGCCGGGGCCTCCTCTCCCGTCTCGTCTGCTGGGACGACGATCCGCGGCGGGACGACCGACTCTTCGCACGCGACCTGACCCTCACGGTAGCCGTACGCCTCGCAGCGAGCACGAGCCGCGAACGCGCACCCGGAGCTGAGCAGGACCGCGAGCGCGAGCGCCGCGCCCATATACCCCCCCTGCACGCACTGCACGCCTGCACGCCTGCGCGGAAAGAGCCTCGGAAGCACCCAGGCAGCGCGCTCCGCGTCGCCCGAGGCTCGCAGGCCACCGGAGCCGATCAACTGCTCCCAGCCCGCGGCGCCCTGCTCCTCCAGGCGCCAGAGGTCGTCGAGACCGAAGAGCAGAGCCAGGCTCGGCGCCTGCGAGACAGCCTCCTCGACGTCGGGACGGTCCTCGCCGAAGCGCACACGGAAGAACGCCACATCGCCCTGACCGACGACGCCGACGCTCACCTCGTAGCCGTCGCGCTGACCGGGAAGCGGGCTCGTGTCGACACGGCCCCAGCGGCGCGGCCGCAGCTCGTCGTCAGTCGCCATCGCTGTTGTTGTCGTCGTCATCGTCTGCGCGCGCGGCGCCGTTGCCGTTCGAGTACCCGTTTCCGTTGCCGTTCGCGCTCGCGTCGATGTCGGCCTCCTCGATCGGACCTAGCAAGCCCTTCGGCTGGAAGGCCGGATCGTTCAAGAACGCCATCATCTCCTTGCGCGACTCCTCGACGGTGTCGCCGAAGAACACGTCGTCGACGCCGAGCTTGACGTCCACGTCAGTCCGCTTCGGCGCGTACAGACCGAGGACCTCGCACTTCTCGCGCAGCGCACTACGTGCAGCCGCTAGGAAGGCCGGGTCGCCGGCCGAGCGCTCCTTCGTCACGCTGAGATCCGCCGTGCCGCCCGTCGAGCCTGGGTCTTTCGGGTCTACTCCGCGACGCGCCGTCACCTGCTTCACGGAGTCGTCCTGCGATCGCTCCCAGCCTTTGATGGCCTCGGCGTACAAGTAGTCGAAGCAGGCGAGCACCTCAGAGACGTGATCGTCGTACGCCTGCGCGCGGGTCTCGCGCCACTCGGCGCGGACGGCTTTGATGTCGGCTGCGACTGTCCCAGACGTGACCTTTAGCTCGGCTGCGATGGCTCGCGTCGTCCACTTCTTGATGACGAGCTTCGCGACCTGCGCTCGGCGGAACTCGCGGACGCGAGCTTTCGCCACAACGCTGTTCGACGTCTGCTGCTCCTCCGGCAAGGCTCAGTCCCTCACACCAGGCGCTCGCGGCTTACGCCCCGGCAGGGGGCGGCATACGAGCCCGTCTGCCCCTAGCTTGACGAGCAACTCTGCCTGGTGCCCCTCGTCTCTGCAGTCGATCACGACATGGAACTGCACGGGCGCAGCCTCGCCGGCAGCTTTCCCCTCCTCGTCTGTCTCAGTCAAGGCGAGGAAGGCCGAGACTTCCTCGTCGGTGAAGCCGAGGTCGGCGAGATCCCAGCCGTCGTCCTGGAACATGCGCATGCGAGCGTCGAGCGCCGCGCCGTCCCACCAGCTCGACTCCTGCGTCTTGTTGTCCGCGATCGCGTAGGCATCAGCCTCGTCGCCGTCGAGGTCCGTCTGTACTGCCCAGACGTGTGTCCAGCCAGCGCGAGCGAGAGCCTCGCACGTACCGTTGCCCTTTCGCACGACGCGGTTGGCGTCGAACACGACCGGCGTCTGCTGGCCGTACCGCACGAGGCTGCGCGCGATGCGGTCGAGGTTCACGTCGTTGTGGACGCGCAGGTTCTCGGGGTCGCTCGTCAGCACGCTCAGCGCGTGCAAGTCCTCGCGCCGAACGTGAGCCGGCCCCTTCCAGACGACAGCGTCCACTCCGGTCACCCTCCCGCGATCATCGCGCTTCGTGCGTGCTGCCAGCACATGCCCGGCAGGCCAGCCTTCGCCAGGCGCCTGCATCTGTCATTCGTCGACTGCGCCGTGCAGCGACAGCGCACGAACTCGAACCAACGTGTCATCTGCCGCCGCCCTGCGGCCGGCTCACGGCGCCCCGCTGCGGCGTCGTCACGATCGTCCTCCGCCACGGGGGCGCCTCCTCTCCCCCTTCTGCTTCCGTCGCGAGCGACACGGCGAGCGAGGCAGACGCGGCCATCTCGGCGCCCGTCATCGTGTCGAGGCAGAACGCGAGCAGGAGGCCGCCCTTCCGCGTCAAGCTGAAGGCGGACGAGCCCTCGGCCTGTAGGAGGTAGCCGTCCGCGACGAGCTGCTCGATCACGCCGTCAGCGTCCATCGCCTCACTCTGCTGCTCGCCCGCTGATGCGCATCTGGGCGCGGTCTCGCTCTTCCTCGACGTTGAGCGCGCGACGGCCCATGACGCGCCCGTCGAGCACGCGCCAGTCTGCGCCCGCGCGCACCATGATCGTCACGAACGCGAAGCCGCGGTGCTTCGGCGCTCGGTCGTCGCCGGCCAGGAAGGCGCGGTTCGGCGGCATCGAGATGTCGATCACTTTGCCGATCTCCGCGCAGAGGTCCGCGACCTCTTGCTTGCTGGAGGCGAAGGGGACGTTGCCGATGAAGAGGCGGACTTGCGTGCGGCCGCCGTCCGTTTCGATTCTTCCCACTCGGGGTCGTCTCCGTCCGTCTCTGTGCTGCGCCGCAGCAGGCCGCCGAAGGTGGCGACGCCGAGGGCGAGCTTGACCTGTACCAGATCCGACACGAGGTGGTGAAGGACTTCGCGCCTCTCGGCGACCTTTTCTACGCCACCCGCCTCGGCGACAAGCAGCACGTTCAGCTCCTCGACCGGCAGGCCGCAGGCGGGGTCGAGTCCCGCCTGCTCGTCGGCCGACAGGGCGTCCCACGCCAGGGCGAACGGAGGCACGAGGCGCCGGGCCTTGTCGAGCACGCGCTCCCACTCGTCGCGAGTGAACACGGCCCGCTTGCCCGACTTCGCGTACCTGTCGCGCGCTTCCTCGCCGTCCGCGACGTAGACGGGATGCTCGACGCCCGGAAGGCGCAGCTTCACGCACTCGTAGGGCGCCATCTCAGAAGTCCTCCTGGTCTTCCGGCGCCGCGGCGACGGGGTCGGCCGGGATGATCGCGCGCGAGGGCTCGGCGCTCGGGCGCTCGTCGTCGTCGTCGACGAACGGCACGAGGTCGTAAAGCTCGTCGATCCTGCCGATCTCGTGCAGCCTCATGCGCGCGCCGTCGAAGTTCGCGACGATCTCGCCGCACGTCCCGTAGCGGTTCTTCGTCACGCGAGCGATGCGCTCGGTGCTCCCCTCGCCCTTGAAGCCGACGAGAATGATGCCGTCGGCGTCGAACTCCAGCGCGCCCGACTCGCGCAGGTCGGCGTTGCTCGGCATGCCCTGCTTGCCGTCGACCTTCCGCAGGGAAGAGACGCAGACGACCGCGCAGGCGTTCTCCTTCGCGACCTGTTTCAGGCCGCCCGACACGCTCTCGACGCGCTCTCGCTTGTCGCGTCCCTTCTCGCCCTGAGAGATCAACTGCAGGTAGTCGACGATCACGACCTGCGGCTGCAGCTCGCGCACGACCTTCGCGATGTCGGCGACGCCCCGGACCTTCTCGTTCGCGACGGCGATCGGGAGCCTCGCCATCTCCTCTCCGGCCTCGGCGAGCGCGCCGGGGTCGGCGTGGCCGTCCTCGACGTCGCCGACGTCCAGGCCCGAGCGCATCGCGACGTGCCGGTCGAAGATCGCCTCGCGCGGCATCTCCGCGGAGACGAACAGCACGCGCAGGCCCATCTTCCCCGCCTCGTCTGCCGTGCCGATCACCAAGGCTGTCTTGCCCACGCCGGGCTGCCCGCCGATGAAGTACAGACGGCCCGACTTGAAGCCGCCGCGGAACATCTTCGACACCGTCGGGAAGATCGTCGGCGCCGCCCACTGCGAGCCCTGCGGACGCGAGCGCCGCCGGCAGTGCTCCTCGATCGCGTCGGCGTACCAGATCGCGCCCGGCTGCTCCTCCTCGGCGAGGCCCGCGCTCGGGTGCTTGCGCGCGAGCGAATTGACGATCGCGTCGACCTCCGCCGTCGTCATGGGCGGGTCGCAGCGATCAGACCACTGCAGCATGACCTCACGCACGACGGCCGGGTGCATGTTGCATCGGAACAGGTAGCCGCAGAGCCTCGTGCCGATCACGTTGCGCTCGCCCTGCCCCGCGCCCCGCATCGCCTCCGCGGCCCAGTGCGGCCCACGAGGGTTCGCTCCTCCCGACGACCTGCGCTTCTTCGCGTCGAGCTGCGCAAGCTCACGCGCTCGCGCCGCGATCAGGCGCAGCAGCTCGACCGGGGCCTCGGGCACGGCGTCCGGCGTCGACAGGCGCACGACCCACTCGTACGGCCGGCCGCTCGGATGGATCGTCGGCGGGATGGGCGCGAGGTCGTTTGATCTCAGCTCAACCGCGCTCGGCTTCGCCACGCGCTGCGTCTCCTGCACGATCAGCGGCTTGTCGCCCGAGAGCGATGGGAGCTGCACGCCCCTCGCTCGCAGGTAGATATGCTCCCCACCGCCGTCGCGTCCCGTGCGAACGCGAGGCGCGCCATCGGGGATCGTGATGCCCTTCCACTGCAGGAGTCTCGGAGCAGCAGGGCCGTCGAGGTCGAGACGGAAGACGCCGTCCCTCATCACGAGCCCGACCCCCGCCTGCGGATAGGCGTCGAACTGCTTGAGCACCTCGTCCATCGTCATGCGCCGATCGCGGTACTCGCCCCACGGCTCGAAGCTCTTCGCCTTCTCACCGGGCACGAGCGCGACCGGCTGCCAGCCCGCGGTCCAGCACGCGAGCGCCTCGCTGCGAGCGTCGAGCACGTCGGGTACTTCGATCTTCGCCGCGCTCACGGACGCACCCCCTTCGGCGCGCCACGGCGACGGTAGCGCTCTGCCTCGACGGCGCCGTGGACCTGCTCGACCTCCTTGACCGCCGCCTCGTGCCCGAGGTGCTCAGCGATCCAGTCGTAGATCACGTTGGCGGGCAGGTTCGCGAAGCCCTGACCTGCGAACTGCTGCGCCAGCTCGGCGCGGAGCTGAGGGAGAAGGCCACCCGAGGCGATGATCTCCTTGTGCAGCTCCCAGTACACGTTGCGCAGCGCCGCGAGGCTGGGGTCGCTGAGGGTCCTGAACCAGCGATGCTTGAACGCCAGCGCCAGGATGTCGCGCAGTCTCGCGTCGGCCATCGCTGCAGCGTCCTGCGGGGTCTTCGCCTTGCCGCTCCTCGTCGCCGCGAGCGCTAGGCGGTCGAGCATGCCCTTCACGAGCGCCATCTCGCGTCCCCACAGGATCTCCGTCCCGCTCGACAGGCCGCGCCGGGCAGTCTCGGCGTAGAAGTGCGTGACGAAGCCGCGAACCCGCGAGGGCTTCTTCTTCCTGGTGGTGACGCTGTTCGGTGTGAGCAGGTGTAGCTGTCTCCCGAAAGCAACGGGCTTCCCCGTAGGCAGTGGTGGAGAGGTCGTCGTCGTGCGCTTGGTTAGACTACTGCCTGCTTTTACGTTTGACGACGAGCACCGCGCTTCTTCTCGAAGAGAAGAAGCAGGAATAGGAATAGGAATAGAGGAGTTGTAGGTTTCGGGAGTCGTGAGGCTCGACCTCGACGGCTCGAAGTCGCCGTTCGCCGCGAGGAGCAGGGGCGGGGCCTCTGTCGAAATTTCGACACTTTCCGGTGCAAGGAACGTACCGAGACCCTTCGCAGCGACGGCCTCAATGGCCTCGGCAAGAGCGACCGCCTGCGCGGCGTTGAGTGAGATCGTCGAGCCCTTGGCCGACTGAAGCTCGATCGCTCCGCGATCAGACGCGAGAGCGACGACCTTCGCGGTGACCTGACCGCCGCCGCCGCGCAGCGCATGAACGAACCGCGGCAAGCTCGCCCGGCCGACGCAGATCGTTGCACCCTTGCCAGGTCTCCAGCCCTGATCCGCGCAGAAGTGCCAGGTCTGGAGGAACAAGACCGGATCTCCGCGGTGATACTGAACCGCGTACCCGCGCAGAACGTCGATCGGCGAGAGCGAGTGACTCAAGACGCGCGGACCGGGCTCGGTGAACGACCCCTCTGCTGCTGCGCGCTGAGAGCGCGCATGAGCGCGCTTCTCGATGGAGCCGTGCTCAGGCATGTCTTTCCTCCTCCACTTGCCTCTCGGGGGCATCGGGGGATCTTCCTCGGGGTACTCGTCGAAGGCAGGCACAGCGGGCGGGGTAGGTCCGTGGCGCCGTGGATCGCCGCCGGTGGCAGGCGGTAGCGGGTACGCTCCGCGGATCGAGGCGCGCTCCATCAGCCACGGCAGGATGTCGCGGTAGTAGAGGAACCAGAACGTCTGGCGCCAGCACGCGACCTCGTCGCGCGGAATGCGCTCTTCGGGGATGAGCGCCGCGCCCGTCACGTGGTCGTGCGTGCGGAGCAGGTAGCCTTCGGACGGCACGCTTCGCAGCGTGAGGCGCCGCTGTCCCGAGAGGAGGCAGCACAGCTCGTGGTCGACGATCTGACCCGCGCCGCGCTTCTCGTCTTTCTTGGTCAGACGGTGCAGCTTGCGCGCGAGCTGCCCGACCTCAATGGCGGACAGCTCGATGCCGCCGATGCGGATAACCGGCGCTCCGTTGACGATAGCCCTTGACGTGCGGGGTCGTGCCGGGGTACGAGAGTTCATCGAGAGTCCTCCTGTTGTTTGAGATCGGCCCTGCCACCAGCGGGGCCGTTCTCGTTTCTGCTGTTCATTTCACGCTCGCTTCTTCCTCTTGGTGGTGGTGCCCTTGTCGAAGAACCGCACGACCCTCTGCCGTGCGTCCCGCAGCCGGTCGAGGGCTAACGCGGCTGCCTCTAGGTAGTCGCCGACGGGCGCGTCGTAGATGGCCGCGAGCGCCTCGGTCGTCGCATCGTTCATCTCTGCGAGAGCGCGCAGATGGGCGAGGGCTCTGCGCCCGTCTGCCTCCGCGCCCGCCGCCTTGTCGCCTCCCGGCAGAGCGCCGCGGCGCACGAGGTCGCTGCGGAACTGCGACGCCGTGAGGGGCTCGCCGGCCTTCTGATCCTCTGCCTCTTCGAGGAAGCGGAGCGCGGGGAGGCCCGTGTGCTCTGCCGCGCGCACGGCCACGTCGTAGTAGACCTGAAAGCGGATCGGGAACGTGGCGTTGTCGCCCTGCTGCTCGATGCGTGGGCCGACGATCTCCTCATAGATGCGCGCGAGCGCCGAGACCTGCGTGCGGCTCGTCCTGAACAGCTCGGCGACATCCTCGACCGTCAGCTTCGGATCGAGGCGAACGCGCTGCACGGCGATCCCGCACGCGATCGACATGCCGATCCACGCGGCCTGGTAGAGCCCGAGCGACAGCTCGTGCAGCTCGGCCAGCTCGGCCATGGAGGCTTCGCGCATCGCCGCTGCGAGCGCGGACGGGGTGAGGTTGCCTGTTCTCGCCGCGAGCGTCGCCGCGACGACCTCAGTGCTCACTCTGCCCGTCCCTTCGCGGCGCGGCCTCGCGGATCACCGTCGGGCGCTTCGCCTCCTCGCGCTGCTGTCGCGCCGCGAAAGCGGTCTTCACGACGTCCGCGAGCGCCGACGCCGACGCCCGCTTGGCTTGCGAGGTCCGCGCCCAGAGCGCGACGAAGAGCACGATCGCAGCGAGGCCCGCCCCCGCCAGCATCGCCAACGCCACCAGCCATCCAGCCCCGATCTCCACCGCGCCCCTCCTCCTCTGCGCCTTCCGCCCCAGGGGAAAGCGAGTCCTGCTCAGTACGCCCTTTCGCGAGGCTTCGCTAGCCTCCGTGGCCGGGACTCTCCGCTTTTCTTCCAGTGACGCTTGTCACCACAAGAAGGGCGCTGCGCCCCCTTGCTCTCGCTCATCCCCCGGTGACGTCGTGCCTCACAAGGTTGTGGTGACGCCCATCACTGAGAGAAAAGATGACCGAGTAGCAAGTAAGTTGAGAGTTTCTTCTCGACGCTCGACCCTCGTCACTATATGCTCTCGCGAGACCTCGGACGCGCGCCACGCTCACGAACGAGCCGCGCGGGACGCGAGGCGAGAAGGAGCGAGAGAGAAGCATGAGCAGCAGTGAGCTGGCAGTGGTCCCGGCGAGACAGGCCGGGGAGGGCGCAGCGGACGCGATCGTCGTGACGACGTCGAAGCCGCTGGAGACGGAAGCGATCTTGAACCACCAGCGCAGGATCGCGCAGTGCATGGAGCGCGTCATGCGCCAGGGCGTCGACTACGGCGTGATCCCCGGCACCGACAAGCCGACGCTCCTCAAGCCCGGCGCGGAGAAGCTCTTGTCGATGTTTCGCATCGCGGTCGATCCGCAGATCGAGGACCTCTCGATCCCCGGCGAGTGCGTGCGCTACCGCGTGACGTGCAGGCTGACCGACATGCAGACGGGTGCGTTCCTCGGCGCGGGCGTCGGCGAGTGCTCGACCGACGAGGCGCGCTACCGCTGGCGCGCGCCGGCCTGCAGGGAAGAGTACGACGCAGCGTCGGAGGATCAGCGTCGCGTCAAGTGGGGCTGGGAGTGGGGCAAGCAGCGCGGCGAGAAGGTCGGCAAGAAGATCCCGCAGGTGCGCACGGTGCCGGCCGACCTGGCGAACACCGTCCTGAAGATGGCGAAGAAGCGAGCGCAGGTCGACGGCTGCCTGACGGTGACGGCGGCGTCCTCGATCTTCACGCAAGACCTCGAAGACCTGGACATCGCGCTCCGCGAGCCGATCACCGAGTCCGCCCCCGCGGAGGTGACGGCGAGACCCGTGCAGCAACCGCAGCCGAGAGCAGCAGCGCCCGCAGTTCAGGCGGCGCCCGCGCAGGCAGCGGCAGGGGCGTGGCGCGAGAACGAGACGCGGATCATCACGTCGGGTGTGATCGAGGTCGACTCGCGCGCAGGCGAGGGCAAGAAAGGCCCCTACATGCAGACGTTCGTGACGTTCGCGAACGGCCTGAAGGCGAGTGGCTTCCACAACAGCTTCCCCGAGGTGCTTGCGAAGGCGAAG
>Ga0194128_10007282_pt1 | contig 14531 bp, 16 predicted proteins | sample TA2KigCa65mmetaG_FD_148650 | JGI IMG/M metagenome (GOLD analysis project Ga0194128, IMG submission 148650) | Freshwater microbial communities from Lake Tanganyika, Tanzania - TA2015037 Kigoma Deep Cast 65m | ecosystem: Environmental > Aquatic > Freshwater > Lake | place: Tanzania: Lake...
CGGGTCTTTTGTCCGTGGCCTGCGTTGGCTCGGTCCTTACAGCCCGCGTTGGGGATGCTCGGACCTCGCCGCCTTGGCCACAGCCAAAATCCCTCGCCGCAGGACCCCGCGCAATTTTCGGACACGCTCTTAGCATGAGAGGAGACACGTTATGGCAGTTGACATGTTCTTGAAACTGGACGGAATCGACGGCGAAAGCGCCGATTGCTCTGTTGCCTCCTGTTCAGGTTTTCCCCATCCCGCTTGAATCGAACACGAGACGTCTTTCTTTCTCGTTGAGGATTCGCCAGGTCCCCAGGCGCAACTCGCCCAATTCATACCGGCCGATTTGGACTCGAATGAGCCGCAGAGTTGGATGACCGACCGCCGCGGTCAGGCGTCGGGCCTGGCGATTTTTGCCTTCCACGAGTTCAAGGCAGATCCAGCACGTCGGGACGTTCTTCCGAAAGCGAATCGGCGGCTCTCGCGGCGGCACGTCGGGCTGTGGTTCAAGAATCCAGACCCGGCAAGGCAAAGCCTGGCGGCCCTGGATTCTCGGTCCGGCGGCCAGAGCCTTCAGGGCTTCCAGACTTGGGGTTCTTTCAACTTGCGCCCAATATCGGCGCGTGTGCCCGTGCTTTGGATGCAAAAGCCGCGCGTTCAAGTGCCCTTCATCGCTCAGCAATAACAAACCTTCCGAGTCGGCATCCAATCGTCCCAGGGGATAAACACGCGGAGGAAAACCAAAGTCCGCCAGCGTGGGCCGCCCGTCCGCAACGGAAGTGAATTGGGACAGGACATCGATAGGTTTGTGGAACGCAATCAGCATCGGTCAACAACATTGGGCGACACGGATTTCACGAGTGGACGCAAATTCATCAGGCCAAGATTGGCCTCCGGGGATTAGGCGCGTCAAGGTGGAGCCAGGCTTACTGCTTGGTCCGCGGGATGGACGACAAAGCTCGTAGCGCAGAGTTGCACTCTGCCGTAGCGCAGAATTGTATTCTGCGGGGCGTCTCCCAGTCCGAGCACGCTGGGACTTGCCGGCGCCCTGCCGATTGAAAATCGGCGATACCGCAGATTGAAAATCTGTATAGCTACGGTTCTCCGGTCTACGAGCTTTGTCGTCCATCCCGCGGACCAAGCAGTAAGCGCTCGGCGGCAAGAATCTGTTCTCCTTACCTCAATCGCTATTATCGCGGCGCGGAAGTCCGGTCCACGATCCATCGGTAGTCCACGTCCGTCCGGGAGACGGCGGTGCGGGAGAAGTCAACCAGCTTGATCGGAAACCGCGTGACGCTGCTCTTCCATTTGTGAATTTCGGAATGGCCGTCCGCGAACGCGAAGCCGCACGCGTTGTTGTGGTAATTGCCCGGCAGGTCGATCCACTCGGAACTGTTCTGCGCGTTGAAAAATGCGCCGTCGTTGATGCTGTCCGGATGCTCGTCCACGAACACCCAGAGATTGGCCGGCGCCGGGTTAATGACGTCGGAAGTCTTGACGAAAACCTTCTCGCAATTGAGCAGGCCGTCGGTCGCGACCTTGTTGCCAAACCCCACCGCGCCGTTCATGGAGACGCTGCGGACGCGTTCCCTGAAGCCGCGCTGGCGTTGCGTCGGGTGAACGAAATTGTCAGCGGGACACTTGTAAATCTTGGCCGAGCGCGCGGAGTAATTCGCCAGAACGGCGTAGTCCGGGTCGGCCACGAAGAGCGTGTTCGTGTTGTGCGCGCTGAGGCCCCAATCCAGTCAACCCATGACCCACGGATAGTACCCGGCGCTCTGGCTGATCTTGCGACCCGATTCTGCTTCGCCGCCATGGGTATTCATCGGGTAATGCTCGTTGTTTTCCGTCGTGTAAAGTTGCACGGCAAGCATGAGCTGTTTGGTGTTGCTCATGCAGGAGATGCCTTGCGCCTTGGTTTTCGCCTTGGCCAGCGCGGGCAGCAGCATGCCGGCGAGGATCGCGATGATGGCGATCACGACGAGGAGTTCGAGGAGAGTGAAGCCACCCGTGAGGCGGGCGCGGACGCGGAATCAACTCAACGTCAAATAGCGGCCGCCAGGATTTCCCGAAGTTCAGCCACGTGAAGCACGATGGGATTGTTCTTCGTGCTGCTGGCTTTGGCGGTCTTCTCGGTCAATTCGGGGAAATGCTCCGGCGCGATTCCGTAGGCGCGCAGCGAAGGTATCTGGAGCGCCGAGCAGAGCGCCCGAATCCAATCGACCCCGTCGGCTGGTTCAGCCGCCGGATTCCCCGTCAACAGCCTGGCGACTTCGCCAAAACGCCGAAGCGAGGGACTCTGCGGATCGCGCTCGCGCAAAGCCCGCACGTTCATCTCCATGACGCGCGGCAACAGCGCGGCGCAAACGGCCCCGTGTGGCGCGGGAAACATGCCTCCAATCGCCGCCGCAAAACCATGAACCGCACCCAGGCCCGCATTGGCCAAAGCCAGCCCGCTCAACAGGCTGGCGAGCGACATCTCCTCTCTCGCGCGTGCATCGCGCCCGTTGTCAAAGACGCGGCGCAACGAACCGGCGCAACGCCGCAAGCCTTCGACACAGAAACCATCGGTGATAGGGTTGGCCCGGTGCGAAACGTACGGCTCGATCAACTGCGTGAGGGCGTCCAGACCAGTGCTGGCGGTCAACGCCGGCGGGAGATCATGCGTGAGTTCGGGATCCACGAGGGCCACTCGCGCGACCAACCCTGGGCTGCGCAAGCTCGCTTTCATGCGGTGCTCCGGCGAAGCCAGCACGGCGTTGCGCGTCACCTCGGCGCCCGTGCCCGCGGTCGTCGGCACCGCGATCCAGGGAAGGGCAGGTTGATTCAAGCTCTTGCCTTGGCCGACGACCTCCAGGTAATCGGTCACTTCGCCGCCATGGCTCGCGATGGCCGCGATCGCCTTGGCGGCATCCAGCACGCTCCCGCCGCCGACGGCGATCACGACGTCGCACTGTGCGGCCTTCGCCATCTGGGTGCCGGCGGAAACCAGGTTCGTTGTCGGCTCGTGCGGGACATGGAAGGCGGCGCAATCGATCCGGCTTGATTCCAAGGCCTCGATGAATCGGTGAGAACGCTCCAACGAGCGGCCGACCACCACGAGCGCGCGCCGGCCCAGGTTCTTCGCGAGCGATCCGACATCCCGGGAAGCTCCCGGACCAAAAATAATCCGCGCCGCCGTGCCGAATTCAAATTGCATCTGAGATTGATCTGCTTACCAGGCGCTGTCATCCGGAAAGACGTTGATGAATTTCACGCTGGTTCTTGGTTCAGCCATCATCGGCGCGACGGTATCGCGCCATTTCGCGTAATGCGCCGTCTCCTTGTGTTTCGCCGGCGCGTCATCGGTTCGATAAACCTCGACCAGAACGAAACGCGCCGGGTCATCCTGCCGTTGGATCACGTCGAAGCGCGCGATGCCGGGTTCCTGGACGCTGTGGCGCGCGTTCTCCAGCGTCGCCGCTTTGAAGGCCGCGACCTGATCGGGTTTCACGCGCACATCGACATGGACGATCAACATGGTTTCCTTTCTGGGCTGCTGACAAAGTAGCGCAGATTTTCAATCTGCCGTATCGCCGAATTGCATCGGCAGGGCGTCGGCGGATCCAAGCGCACCAACGCGCCGAAACCCTGCGGATTCCAAATCCGCGATACAGCAGAATTCAATTCTGCGCTACTTTGTCAATGGGCCCTGCGGATCAAGCTGGCTCTCGGACGGTTCATCGGGCCGGCAGTTCGCGGATCTTGATATTGCGATACCACGCTTCATCGCGGTGATCGGTCAGGAGAATGTGGCCTTTGATCTTGGTGCCGAAGCCGGAGACATTCTTGAACTTGCTCGTGGCTACGCCGGCCATGACTGCTTCGCTTCCGAGCTCGTATTCCAAAACTTTCTCGCCATTGAGCCAGTGTTCGACGTGATTGCCCTGGACCAAAATGCGTGAGCGATTGATTTCCCCGGCGGGTTTTCTGGATTTCTTATCCAGCGGCGGCAACACGGCGTAAAACCCCGCCGTGCTGCTCTTGTTGATGGGCCGTTCGAGGTCGTCCCACATCTGGTATTCGTGGCCGACGGGGGAGGAGCGTTCTTCCGTGATGAAATATTTCAGCCCGTTGTTCGCCTTCGGCGCCAGGCGCCATTCCCATTCCAACTCGAAATCCGTGAATTGCTCCTGACTGATGATGTCGCCAGGACGCACGTTGGCGACTTTCTTGAGCCAGCCGTCCTCGACGATCCATCCCTGTTGCGGGAAGGTTTGCTTCTTGAAACTCCGCCAGCCTTGGGTGGTCTTGCCGTCGAAGAGGAGTTTCCACCCGGCCTTTTTCTCAGCCTCGGTGAGCTGGTTCGGTTCATCGGCGAGGGCTTGGCCTGGCAAAAGGAGCGTCCATGTAAAGCAAACCAGCAGCAACCTGGTCAAAGTGAAAAAGGTTACCGAGAACGGCCAATTGGGTTTTGTCATAATGCTTTGTCAGATTTGTGGCTCAGGAATACTGAAGCCGGTTCACTTCTCTCTCACGGCGCCGGCTCAGTGCCGGGCGGCGGCGGCATCTTATCGCCCAGGCGGAGATATTGCCAGATCGCGTCGATCTGCTTCGCGCCGTCGCCGTCGAAGACATCCGTCAAGGGACTTTTGCCCATTTCATCGAAATAGACCGGCATTTTGGAACTGGGATCAATCGAAAGCGGATTGAAAAGCCAGCGGGTGAAATAGGACCGCTGCAATCGGTCCGCCGCGTAAGCCAGATTGATCCCCGCGCTGTCAAACACCAGGTTCGCGCCGACCTTGCCCACGGCGTGGCACGCGATGCAAGAGAATCCGCCGTCCGCCGAGACCAGCTTCTGTCCGATCTTCGCCGCTTCCGCATCCAGGGGCGGCTCGGGCAAAGTTTTCGGCGGGTAACCATGCAGCATCGCCAGTCCATGCGCCAGGGCTTCCGCGTGGGCCGGGAACGCGGGCATGCGCCCGGAAATCCACGGACGCGGCTTGTAGGAAACCTTGCCCGCGAGAAAGGCCGCAGTCCATTCCGGCTTCAGCTTGCCGCCGAGAATCTCGACCGGCGGAAAGCCGTCGAATTTGCCGTGGCATTCCTGGCACTTCAGTCCGCTGATCTGGCGCGCGGCGAATTCCGACGGCACGAAGCGCGCGAGCGCGGCTCGATCGCCGGCGGCAAAATCCTGCAACGCTTCCCGCTCGCGGGCGGTGAAGGCGAAGAAGGGCGCCCTGGACTTCTCCAGCGGCGCGCTCGCCAGGCAACCCTGACTCCAGCGTGAGGCCGGCAGGTCGGCCAGGGGCTTTGCGGCAAATTGGTTTTCCAATTGCAAGTTGTGGCAATTCAAACACCCGGCAGTCTGAACGAGCGTCTTGCCCCGCTCGACGGTGGCGGGATCAGAAGCCGAGTCGTTCGGTTGAGATTGATCGGCTCGGTCCGTCAGGAAAGCCGCCAGCTTGCGCGTTTCATCGTCGTCGAGTTTGAAATTCGGCATGCGGCTCCACGCGTAGTGCGCGGCGGGATCTTTGAGGAAGTGCGCGAGTTGGCCCGCCGGAAATTTTTGCAGCACGTGTTTGAGCGAAATTCGCTCGGCGCTGGCTGCCGTTTCGCCCGGATCGTTGTGGCAAGCGGCGCAATGCAGATGGTCGAAGAGTTGCTTTCCGGCTTCGATTTGTTCGCCGGAGACATCGGGAGGCGTGGAGGCGTTGCCTCCGGTTTTCAGGGAAGCCAGGAAAACTGCCGCGGCCTCCGCATCTTTCAGGGCGTCTGGGCCGTGAAACAGTTTCGGCATTTGCGCCGAAGCCCGCTGGCTCTTGGGATCGAGAATCCACTGCGCCATCCAACGGATGTTTCGGCGGCTGCCGATGCCTTCAAACGCAGGCGCGTCCAGGGCCAGTTCGGGATTCCCTTCCACCGGCTTGCCCGTGTGACATTTGCCGCAACGATGTTCGATGAAGAGCGCCCGGCCCAGGCGCAGGCGCTCGCCTCGCTCCAATTCCTCGTCGCGTTGATGCGAGAGCGCATTGAGCGGAATGGGACCAGGCAATCCGCCTTTCGGGGTCCAGTCCACGCGCAGGAAGGCGTCGCCGCTCGGCGGGCTTCGAAAGGTGGCTGTCAACCAATTGGTGCCCTTGTTCAGCCGGATGAATTTGCCGGGCGATGACGCCGCTCCGGCGCCCGTGGTTTCCAGCACCACAACGCCGTTGACCTCCATTTTGAATTCCCCGTTCAGTTCCGCCTGGAACCGATAATCCGAACGGAGATCGACCGAAACGAACCCGCGCCAGTTGGCGGTGAATCGACCGGGCGGGATGAAGGAGGCCGGTGCCGACTCGGCAGGAACGTAAAGACAGAGGTTCGGCAAGGTGGCGACGTCTCGCGCGCGGGGATCGCTTCCCTCCAGGCTCTCGAAAGATACTCGCAAACCCGGCCGACGATCGGTGGATTTCTGTTCCGCGGCGTCGCTCTGCGGAATGAGCACCGCAACGGCCATGAGAAGCAATCTTTCCACAAGTTGCCGCCGCCGGCGGCCCTCGTAGCGCAGACTTGCAGTCTGCCGTATCGCCGATTTGCAATCGGCGGTGCGCTGAGAAATGCTGGCGGGCACGGTTTGGTCCTGCTCCTTACACGCAATTCTTCCGTTTAGAATCCCAACGGGATTCCGACGCAAAGCCCAGGGCTGCGAGGAACGAGCTACCCGGCTACCCTGGGCAATAAGGGGGAACACGGGATCAACCCCAACGGGGTTGCGTCTTTGGCCGATCGGAGAGGCGCAACCCCTTTGGGGTTGGTTCCTTCTCGTTCGCTTTACCCAGAGTAGCTCGTTCCTCGCAACCCTGGGCTGGAGGACGCAATCCCCTTGAGATTGGCGACCGCCGTCCACGGATTCGTGTAAGGAGCAGGTTTGGTCGGCGCCCCGCAGGATGCAATCCTGCGATACGGCAGATTGAAAATCTGCGCTACGGCACTCCGGCACTCCGGCACTCCGACACCCCGATTCAGCTTCACCAACAGAGCTCATGGTCAGGAGGAAACGTTCGGTTTCACCGTCGCCGTGGCGCCGGTCTCCGCGACGGGTGGCGGGGGTTGGGTTTCTTCAATGAGCCGGACCGCGGCGTCGTAGAGCTGGCGCAACTCCGGTTCGCCTGGTTCATAACGCGCGAACTTCACCAGATCGCAGCGCATGAGAAATTCGCCGAGCGTTTGTTTTTGGTCAAAGGACAGCAGCGCGCTGGTTTGAAGTTCGTCCAGGAATTCCTCGGTCGTGCGCTCCGGCGCTCGGAACTCGAAGCGTTCTTCCAAATAAACACGCACGGCATCGGACACAGCGGTGCAAAATGGACGCGGCTGTCTCATCAAGCCGAGTGCTTCCCGCAATTTTTCCAGCGCGCGTTCGTGAGGCGGAATGACGGCGACAGGCGCCGGTTCGCGCCTCTTCCGCCGCCAGCGCCGCCAAAGCCACGCGCACAGCGCCGCCAGCGCCAACGCGCCGGCCAGCCACCAGAGCCAGGCCCAGGCATTCAGGATCTCGACCGGCGCCTTGATGCCGCGAATGTCATTGGTATTCGCGTCTGAGCCCGGCGGAACGACGAAGGCGCTGGAGTTCGTCTTTATGAAATCACCCATGCCTGCGCCGCCTTTCCCGCGTCTCAAAGAATCGGCCCAGCGCCGCCGTGTAAGTTTCATTGGTGCGAAGCTGAATGGAATCAATCCTCGCCGAGAGGAGCAACCGGCGCAGCTCGTTCTGCGCTTTGACCTGGCGCTCCTGAAACGCCTTGCGCTTTCGTTCGTCGCCGGTGTTGATCTCCACGACTTCGCCCGTTTCCGCGTCCTTCAAGACCAGATAACCGAGCGCGGGCAATTCCTGCTCGAAACGGTCCACGATCTGAACGGCCACGACATCATGGCGGCGGTTGGCCTGCCGCAGAGTGGTGAACGAGGTCTGGGCGAGCGTCTCGGAAAGAATGACGCGGCGGCGCAGGTGAGCGGCCATCTCCGCCCGCGTGGGATGCGTCTGGCCGAGAAAATCCGAGAGGACCACCACAATCGCCCGATGCCGCGTGACGCGCATGAGAAACTCCAGCGCGGTGTTAAGGTCTGTGCCCTTGCGCCGCGGCTCATAAAATAGAATTTCCCGGATCACGCGCAACACGTGCCGCCGGCCTTTGCGGGGCGGAATGAACTTCTCCACGCCCTCGGTGAACAAAATCAGGCCGACCTTGTCGTTGTTGCGGATGGCGGAGAACGCGAGCACGGAGGCGATCTCGGCGGCGAGTTCGCGCTTGGATTGGTCCCGCGAACCGAACAACCCGGACGCGCTCATGTCCACGACGAGCATGACCGTCAATTCCCGTTCCTCGACGAATTTCTTGATGAACGGATGGTTCATCCGGGCGGTGACGTTCCAATCGATGAACCGCACTTCGTCGCCGGGCTGGTATTCGCGCACTTCGTCGAAATTCATGCCCTGGCCTTTGAAGACGCTGTGGTACTGACCGGCCAGCGTTTCGTTCACGAGGCGAATCGACCGAAGTTCGATCTGGCGGATTTTTTTCAATATCTCGCGAGGGATCATGGCTTGGAAGTCTGAATCCTGCGTAGCGCGATTCGGCTAAAACGCCGGATATGTGGGTCTGGATCATCAGCCAGTTCTTTGAGTTGAGGGAGGAACGGTGCGGCATTGGTTCCTAGGTACGCCAAGGAATAGGCGAGCGGACCTCTATTCGTAGAATGCAGAGCTTTCCCCAGTGCTTCGGTCAATCCCGCATCGTTCGGATTCCTGTTCCAAAGGGCCAAGGTCGCGACGATTCGCCACCATTCGTTTGTGTGTTGGAGCATGGCCGCCAGAGTGGGAGTCGCCGCATCCGGAGTCTCACCGCAGTGTGCCAATGCCCGTGCGGCAGCAACCCGGATTTGGTCGTCCTCGTCGTTCAGAAGTGAAACCAAAGCCGGAGTTGCTGAACGTGCCGCTTGACCAATCAATCCCAGAGACTGGATGGCTCCAAGACGGTCCCGTCGATCACTCCGAGCGATTTGCGACAAAAGCTCGACGGCATTGCTCGCCGCCGGCCCGATTAATCCAAATGCCTGGACGGCTGGAGTGCTCGCCTTTTCGTTGGCATCCGCAGCAAGCCGAATAAGCTCAGGGATGGCAGGCGCTGCGGGCGGGCCGATGAACCACAACGCCTGGGCCGCCTGGCTGCGGATGGAAGGACTGTCATCGCTCAACAAAGCGCGAATGCGTGGCACAGCCTTGGCCACCGAAGGCTTTCGAGTCGGCTGCCTGGAATCCAAGTTTAGCCGCTGCGTCGTTCCGACGTATCCAAGCATTTCCAACGCAGTCATACACCGCCAGGAGTAGTAGGATTCAGGCCGTGGGCTGCCCAAGATTCTGTCGAGGCGTTTGGGAAGCAAATTCAGCGCTAGCTGCCGAGCCTTGTCGAGGCCTGATGGATGTGGATTCAGACGACGAATCAAGAAAGGCACCGTCCGGCCCTCCATCTGGGCGAAGGCTTGGATGATGTCCGTCCGTGGAGTTGTGTCATTAAGCGCCTCCTCGAACCATTCGCGGACGGACTTCCCGCGAGAAGAAGGTTCAAGCCATCTGGGAAGCGAAGCAATCAATAGCAAACACAGCGCAAGCAGAGGGGCAACCCAAAACCATTTCTCAGACGTCCAACGGCGTTCCTCGTGCTGTCTCTGAATTCGATTTGGAATCTGGGGAATCATGCAGCCAATCTCAAATCTCAAATTTGATATTTGAAATCCGCATCACGGGACGGGCAGTTCATCGAAGATCTTCTGGATGACGGTCTCGCTTGTCTTGTCCTCGGCTTCGGCTTCGTAGGTGATCGTGACGCGGTGCCGGAGCACGTCCATGCCGATGCTCTTGACGTCTTGCGGCGTCACGTAGCCGCGGCCGCGCAGGAAGGCGAACGCTTTGGCGGCGAGCGTCAGCGAGATCGTCGCGCGCGGGGAGGCGCCCAGTTGAATGAATTCTTTCACCGCGATTTTGTAGGGCTCGGGGTCGCGCGTGGCGCAGACCAGATCGACAATGTAATCCTTCACTTTGTCGTCCACGTAGATGTCGTTGATCACGCGGCGGGCGGAGAGAATTTGCTCGGCATCGACCACGGGTTGCGCTTCGGGAATGTTCGTGGTGCGCGCCATCAATTCCAGAATCTGGCGTTCCTCGGCGCGGGAGGGATAAACGATTTTGAGCTTGAGCATGAAGCGATCGACCTGGGCTTCGGGCAGCGGATAGGTGCCTTCCTGTTCGATCGGGTTTTGCGTGGCCAGGACCAGGAAAGGCTCCTGCAAATGGAAGGTTTGTTCGCCAATGGTGACCTGTTTTTCCTGCATGGCTTCGAGCAAGGCGCTCTGGACTTTGGCCGGCGCGCGATTGATTTCGTCCGCCAGCACCAGGTTGGCAAAGATCGGGCCCTGGCGCGTCGTGAAGCTGCCGGATTGCGGATTGTAAATCTGCGTGCCGATCACGTCCGCCGGCAGCATGTCCGGCGTGAATTGCAGGCGGGAAAATTTCACGTTCAAGCACGCCGCCAGCGATTTGACGGACAGGGTTTTCGCCAACCCCGGCACGCCTTCGAGCAGAATATGGCCGTTGGCCAGCAGGCCGATCGCCAGTCGCTCCAGCAGGTATTTCTGCCCGACGATGATTTTGTTCAGTTCGTTGAAAAGAGGATGGACGAAGGCGCTCGCCCGTTGCACTTGTTCGTTGATTGCGGTGATGCCCGTATTCATGCGCGCGGGATAATAAGACGAAAGCGGCGGGTTGGACAAGTCGGCCGACAACAAAGAGCTTTCCTGCTCCGGGCGTTGCCCGTATGGTTCCGCCGCTGAAAAATCGAGCATGCGGAACGACGCTCACAGCATTCGAGAGAATCTGAGCCGGCGCGGATCGGCGTATGCCGTACTGGCCGTGTCTCTGCTTTCAACCGGAATTCTCTACTTCCAACTCCGCAGCCACGTCGAATCCCGCGATCAAAAGCGGTTCGATGACGCGGTGAGCGCCCTGTTCAACACGGCCCAACTCTACCTGGACTTCCATCTGGAAGTTTTGCGAGGCGTGCGCGGAATGTTTCTCACGAGCAAACTGGCGATTCAGGAGGAGTGGAAGAAATACTTTGCGGCGCGCAACCTGGCCGACAGCTATCCCGGCATCCTGGCGGTTGGCTTTGCCCAACGCGTGCCGGACGCGGATCGAGACCAGCACGTGTCCGCCATGCGCGCGAGGAATCCCGCTTATCGCATCAAGCCCGAAGCGAAACGGAGCGAGTACTTCCCAATCCTTTATCTCGAGGATATTCGTCAGCACGCCCACATGCCGCTGGGTTGGGACGCGTTTTCAGACCCGCAGCGCCGCCTGGCCATGGAGCGGGCCCGGGACACCGGCGAACCCGTTTCGACGGGAAAGACTTCGCTCAGCCGCGTCCGCCGGCCCCCGGAACCAGGGTTCATCGTGTACCTGCCGATCCACGGCCGACGGGGTTATTACCACCAACATGGATGGAAGGATCGTCCTCATTAACAAGGTCGCGGAGAACTTAACCGGCTGGGGGTTGAAAGCGTTGGGGCGGAAAATCATCGAGGTGTTCTTTCTGGTCGATGAACAAACCCGGGAACACGTCGAGAACCCGGTCGAACGCGTCCTGCAAACCGGAAAGGTTCTCGATCTCCCCACCGAGGCGCTTCTGCTCGCACGGGACGACGAGGAACGCGCGGTGGCCGCGCGGGCCGCGCCTATTTTCGACGCCGCCGGACAAATCAGCGGAGCGGTGCTGGTTTTTCAAGACGTGACCGAGAAACAGAAGCTGGAGGTGGAAATGGTGAAAGCGAGCCGAATCGAATCCCTCGGCTTGCTCGCCGGCGGCATCGCGCACGACTTCAACAACATCATGACCGGAATCCTCGGCAACGTTTCGCTGGCCCGCATGTTCGCTCCAGCCGAACCGGAACTGCAGGAGCGCCTGGAACAGGCGGAAAAAGCCTGCTTGCGAGCCCGGGATTTGACCCAGCAACTGCTGGCCTTCGCCAAAGGCGGCAACCTTCTCAAACGCACCGCGTCCTTGAGCGAGCTGATTGCCGCTGCTGGGCGGGGTGGGATTGGCCACGGCTTATTTGATCATCAAGAAGCACGGCGGCGTCATCCAGGTGGAATCCGAGCTGGGGGTCGGGACGCGATTCGAGGTTTATCTTCCGGTTTCGACTCATGCCCGCGCGCATCCGAAGCCGGCGTTGCTCCAGCCTCCCACCGGATCGGGCAGAATTCTGGTCATGGATGACGATGCGTCGGTTCGGGAGCTGGTCATGGCGGCTTTGAGCCGGCTCGGATACGAAGTCGAATTAGCCAGAGACGGCGCCGAAACCATCCGGAGATATTCCGAAGCGCTGGAGGCCCAACGCCCGTTTGCGGCCGTCATTCTGGATCTGACCGTGCCCGGCGCCATGGGCGCGCGCGAAGCGCTGGAGCAACTCGCGAAGATCGACCCGGACGTGAAGGCCATCGTGTCGAGCGGTTATGCGCTGGACCCGGCGATGTCGAACTTCCGCGAGCACGGCTTCAGCGTCAGCAAACCGTACCGGCTGGAAGACCTCGCCGAGGTTCTCCGCCAGGTCGTCCGCCAAGACGCGCCGTCGCCGAAAGAAGCCTAGAGAGCCGCAACCTCTCAGTTAACGCTGGTGGAGCCTCGCCCAGCCTCGCCCCACCTTCACTGAGGTGATGATTCGAGCGTCCGAAGGAAGGAAACGCAGCTACTCGAAATTGGTCCCGGCGAAATCCATTCTGTAAATCATCCCTTCGTAACCCACAACGTAAAGTTCGCCATACTTGCGGCTGTAAGCGAACACGGGCGGGGCGAAGACTTCGCTTTCCCGGCGATAGCGGTAGGAGAAACGCTCGAAACCTTCATAGACATTCCAGCCATGATTCTCGCCGCGCCGCGCCGTGGCGACTTCCTCGTATCAATCCTGGCTCACGTCTCCGACCCACAGCTCCTTGGTCAGCGGATCGAAGCTGAACCGACACGGTTCGCAGAACCCATATGCCCAGATTTCCGGCCGAAAGCCCGCGCGCCCGGCAAACGGATTATCTTCCGGGATCGAATAAGGCCTTTCGCCGTCCTCCTGATCGACATCGATCCGAAGCAGTTTTCCCAACCGGAGTTTCGGATCCTGTCCGTGGCCCTGGGGATCTTCCTGCGGGCCGGTGTCGCCCATCCCAATGTAAAGATATCCGTCCGGGCCAAACCAAACCGGGTGCTCGAACTTCACGTCCTCCGGGAGGATCGGCCGTAACGCGATGGCTTTTGCCAGCGGTTCGATTGCGGTCGGCATGCCGCGCTCTCCGGCTGCTTCAAGCTGACGAGAAACTCGATGAGGTCGGTGAATTCCTGCATCGTCAGCGCCGCGTGCAAACCTTCCGGCATCAGGGACACGTCGCTCGTGTGCTGACGTTGGATGTTCGCGGCCGCAATCCGGATCGGCTTCGCGTCCACGCCGCGCAACTCGATCCACTGAATCTCGCTTTTTGCGTCTGGCCAAGACTGACCCTGACCGGCGTGCGACCTGCTCGATCTGCTGGACAATTCAGGCAAAGCAGTCAATGGTTCGCCTCGCATGCATGCCCGGAGCCGCCGCGGATTCACCCTGATTGAACTGTTGGTTGTGATCGCGATCATTGCCATTCTGGCGGCCATGCTTTTGCCGGCGCTCGCCAGGGCGAAAGGACAGGCCCTTCGCGCCAAGTGCATCAGCAATCACAAGCAATTGTCGCTTACGTGGACGCTGTACCAGGACGATAACAACGGCGGCTTGCCCACGAATGTGCGCAACAACCCGCCGGCGGGCAGCGGATTGAACTGGGTCGAAAGCACGGTCCATGGCTCCACCCCGGGATTCATCGATACGAACGCGCTCATCGATCCCAGGCGGGCCGCCTTCGCGAATTACCTGCGAAGCATCGAGGTTTACAAGTGCCCCGCCGAGCGGACGGTTTACACGAGCGGATCGCGCCGGCTTCCGAAACTGCGGAGCTACTCGATCAACGATTACTTGAACGGCGGCCCGCAGCAGTTCGCGCCGATCCCGCCCGTGACCTTCTACAAGAAGAATTCCGAATTTGGCAAACCGGCGGAGTTGTTCGTCTTCATCGACGTGGAGCCGACGAGCATTTGCTACACGCCTTTCGAGATTCCCATTCGGAACAACCAGGATTACTTCACCGCTCCCGGCGCTTTGCATGACAAAAAGTCCGGCGTTCTCTCGTTCGCCGATGGCCACTCCGAATCGCATCGTTGGCGAACGCCCGTGCTGCGGGTGATCAACTCAACCCCCACGGGGAATCCTCACCCGGTCCGGAGCGATCCCGTGGATGTCAGTTACATCCGCCAACGCTCCCACCACCTGTCGCCTCCTTAGTGGTCCATTTCATAAATACGCTCACGTTCGCGGCAAGGGATTTTTCGGCCAGACGAGGCGCGAGCGACGAGCATATCCCGAAGTGGATCTGTAAGGAGCAAGCAACGAAGTCTGGCGAAAAA
>Ga0194128_10007294_pt1 | contig 14514 bp, 12 predicted proteins | sample TA2KigCa65mmetaG_FD_148650 | JGI IMG/M metagenome (GOLD analysis project Ga0194128, IMG submission 148650) | Freshwater microbial communities from Lake Tanganyika, Tanzania - TA2015037 Kigoma Deep Cast 65m | ecosystem: Environmental > Aquatic > Freshwater > Lake | place: Tanzania: Lake...
GCAACTCCTGTGCGCGATCTTCTTTCCGGATGCCCCGCGTGCGGATGAACTCGATTTCGATGCCCGCCTCAGTCGCCGCCCGCTCCGCGTTCTCGCGAATCCGCTCGCGGTACGGCTCGGCGAATCTTGGATAGTCGAATATCCGTACTTGTTGTTTGAACAAATACGACGTCATTCCCCCGGCGTAACAAATCCCGGGCACCGTCCCGAAGATCAGTATCCGGTCATAGCAACCCAACGCCCCCGCGATCTGCGATCCGTACCGCTCGGTCAGTGATTCAACGCCCATCCCGGCATCGTATCCGATTTCCCTCTTTGGTTCCGGCTATGCCGGGTCAGGGTGAAAATCCGCAAAGTACGCATGTGGCGAGTCTGCGCGCCGCGCCGGTACCGGCCAATGATACGATTGGGTGCGTACTTTTGGCACAGGGCGCGAAGCTGGCCGGAGGATAGTCTCCGAAAGATTGCGTCGTAGTACGAATGGGCTGCGTACTATGACGTAGGGAGATTCTTTGGAATCAATCGCTTGCGGCTATGTGGGCGAAACGCCCGCGAATGGGTTCTAGTCCTAAATCCGCGCCGATACTAGGGCGTGAGTGATCAGTGCGGAACAGTACGCAAAGGCCGTCATGTAAGAAAATTGAACCGTCGGCCAGAACCAGCCTCCGGTTTCTCGCCGGACGATGGCCGTAGTTGAGAAGCACTGCATCGCGAAAGCGAAGAAAACCAGAAGCGCGGCCGCCCCGGCCGGTGTTAGGTCCGCGCGCAGGGCTTCCTGCAGTTTGTCGGAGTCCTTGTCGGCATTCTCGATTCCATATAAGGTACCCAACGTGCCAATGATCGCTTCGCGGGCCGCGAAGGAAGCCACGATCCCGACTCCCACTTTCCAGTTAAAGCCGAGAGGCTGAATCGCGGGTTCCGCGGCATGACCGATGTGGCCCGCGTAACTATGCTCTGGGTCGGGAGGTTGACCGTTCGTTCGCGGGAAATTGGCGAGGAACCACAAGACCATCAGCACGCCGAGAATCACCGTGCCGGCGCGTTTGAGAAAGATCAATGCGCGGTCCCAGAGACGCAGGGCAAGCGAGCGGAGGCTGGGCATGCGGTAAGGCGGCAGTTCGAGAATGAACGTGCTGCGCTCGCGGCGAAGTATCGTCGAACGGAGCAATTGCGCCGTAACAATGGCGGCCAGGAACCCGATGATATAGAGGCCGAGCAGCGCCGCGGTGCGCGCGCCGATCGGACCGGCGAACGGCGCGGTTTCCGGGATGAACGCGGCGACGATCAACAGATAAACCGGCAGCCGCGCCGAGCAGGTCATGAATGGTGCGATAAGTATGGTTGCGATGCGGTCGCGGGTATTCTCGATCGTCCGCGTGGCCATTATGGCGGGCACGGCGCAGGCGTAGGCCGAAAGTAGCGGTATGAACGCTTTGCCTTGGAGTCCGACGCGGGACATCGTGCGGTCCGCGATCAGCGCCGCGCGGGCGAGATAACCCGAGTCTTCGAGTACGCCGATGAACAGGAAGAGCAACAGGATTTGCGGTAGGAAGACGACCACCGAACCGACGCCGTTCCAAACGCCGTCGATGAGAGCGCCGCGCAAGAGCCCCTCGGGAAGCAAAGGCGCGAGTGAGTTGCCGGAAGTCACGATGAGTTTTTCAACGGCGTCCATCAGCGGCTGCGCGCCCGAGAAAATGGTCTCGAAAACGGCCGCCACGACGAGGACGAAAATGAGTGGTCCGAGCCATGGGTGGAGAAAAATGCCATCGAGGCGGCGCGTCCAAACCGGCGGCGCGGGAGCGCGGTAGCCCGACTTCGTGCCGATTTGGCCGGCCCAGGTGCGGCAACCCGGGAGGTCCTGCAGCACCGGCAATTCGACTCGCTTGGTGGTGGAGTGCGGACGCGCGAGACTGCCCTCGAGAAACTGCATCACCTTCTCGACGCCGTCGCCTTTGGCGGCGCTGACAAGCGCGACTGGCGCGCCGAGTTGCGCGGCGAGCGCGGCGGTGTCGACGCTGCCGCCACGCGCGGCGAGGTCGTCCGCCATGTTCAGAACGACGAGCGTCGGAAGGCCCAGCGCGAGAACCGGAGCCGCCAGCAGCAGATGCCGATGCAAATTCGTGGCATCAAGGACGATCACGACCGAGTCGGGGCGGCCCAATTCGGTCTTGGCGCCGGTGAGGACATCGGCGGTGACGCGTTCGTCCTCCGAACGGGCGTCGAGACTGTAGACGCCAGGAAGATCGATGACAAACACCTCGCGCCCCTGCTGTGTACGAGCGCGGCCCACATGGTGTTCGACCGTGACTCCGGGAAAGTTCGCTACCTTCTGGCGCAGTCCCGTGAGGCGGTTAAAGAGCGTTGTCTTGCCCGCGTTGGGCGGACCGACTAACGCGACGTAATGCTGGCCGGCGCGAATCGAAGCGTCGACGGAGTCCGTTGCCACCGGATGGCAGGAGTCGTTGCCGGCCATGGCGCTAATCCGCGGCGGCGGCGAGGGGACGGATGCGGATCTGCGCGGCGGTTTCGGCCCGGAGTGCGATTTCGGAACCGTCGACGCGATAGATGCGGGGATCGCCGCCCGGCGCGCAGCCGGTAGCGTCTATGCGGCTGCCGGGGAAGAAACCCATCTCCATAAGGCGCCTGCGAAGCTCGTCGGCAACGTCGAGGTCTCCAAGCACCGCGTGCTGGCCGCAGCGAAGATCGGCGAGACTGGTCGGCTGGACCGATTCCAGTTTCTTGCCGCGGAGCTTGTTGAAACTCAGTTGCACTCTAGATTTAGGATAGGGCGAAGGCTTTGGCGTGTCAAGTTGCATACCGGCGGGCCGGGTTGCACGGCGCGCCTCGAATCGTGGGAGAATGATGGCCGAGGAGTTCTCTCGAAAATGAAATACACCCTGCTTGCTCTGACGTTCGCGCTTGGTTTGTCCGCCGCCGAGTACAAAGGCTGGATCAGTGACGCGCAATGTGGCGCCGGCAACGCCGGTTCCAACAAGGCTTCGCGCGACTGCGCCGAGAACTGCATCAAGGGCGGCGCCGCTCCCGTGTTCGTTACCGAGAAGGAACAGAGCGTCTATAAGGTCAACAACGCCGACCTCGCCAAAGCCCACCTGAAGGGCAAAGTGCAGATCACCGGCGAGATCAAGGGCGATACGATCCACATCGCCAAGATCGTCGACATCAAAGACTAACTACTTTCCGCCGAATAGCTCTTTCAGGCCGATTTGGCTGGAATCGCCCGAGGTCACCGAACCGTCGAGCGAATTGATGTCCATTTGCGACAGGTCGATCTTCGTCGCGAACGCGCGGCGGTGTATCTCTTTGCAGAGGGAGCGCGCCCAGTCGGTATCGTCGGGCAGTTGCGCCGCGGAAGCTTGCATCAGCACCGCGCCGTCGCGGCCGCGCAGTTGCGCGTAAGCGCGGCGCCCCGTTACGTTCACCGCCAGTTGAAAGCCACGCCCTCGATGGAAGCGCGGCGATTTTTCAAGATACGTCACGGCCTTGTTGGCCACCGGCGAATTATCGGTCGACAGCGTCACCGGGATCGACAGCTCGAGCAATCGCACCATGCCCGCATGACGTTCCATGGCGTTGCGCCACGCAACGGCCGCGCGGTCGAGTTGGCCCGATTTCTCCAGCGCGTGAGCGGCCAGCGCTTCCATGCGCGCGTGAAGTAGCGCTTCCTCTTTCGGTAAAGTCTTGCGCGCGGCGGTCAAAGCCGCAAGTCCGTTCTCCCATTCGCCGGCGGTGACAAGCGCCTCCCCGCGCGCCGCTTGCAGGTACGGCGCCTCCCGTTCCGCCGTCGGGCCCTTCCGCGCAAGCAGCAGATCGAGTTCGGCGCGCGAGAGCCCCGTGCCGATCGCGCCGTGCAGCCCCGGTCGCATCCACTCAACGACCGGCGAATCGGGCGCGTACGGCCGTAGAATCCACGGCAGACGCTTCGTCGGGACGAGCAATGCATTCAGCCGGTTGTTCGCCGACCACAGTTCCTTCTCGACCTTCGCGCGTTCCCAAGCGGCGATCGGCCAATCGGGCCAGCCGTCCCAGACCATCTCTTCGCGCAGGGCCTCGCGCTGCATGCGGAGTGTCTCCCGCCACAAATAGAGCAGACCGATTTCCGCCTGTTCCATGCTGCCGCTCGTTGTTCCGCGGCGGTCGGGCTTCGACCGGATCCGGCGCACGATGTTCAACGACGCGTCGGGGTAGCCGGCCGCGAGCAGAACGATGGCCGTCGCCTGCTGCCCATCGTTCCAACGCTGCTGCTCCAGCGTCGGATCGGAGCGCCGATCCCACGCGTGCATGCTCGAAATGGCGGAGATCGCTTCGGCGATCCGGCCCTCGGCGGTGTAGAGCAGCGATAGCGACATCCACGGATTCGAGTAGCTCGACGGATGAAAATAGCGCGTCGCGAGCAGCGTGTCGCTCTCGGCGATATCGAACTTCAGAAGTACATTGGCGACCTCCGCGCGATTGCGCACCAGAGTCGCGATGTTGATCGTGTCGCGCTCGGTCAGCTCGCCTTTCAACTGCGTGAACCATCGAAAGGCTTCCTCGTAGTTGCCCAGCGACATCTCGATCGAGCCAAGCGTATTCAGCGCGCCGCGGCGGACTTCCGGCTCCTTCGATTGCAGATACTTCAACATCAAGCGGCGCGCTTCATCGTGGCGGCCAAGCTTCATCAGGCTCCAGCCGGTGCGTTCCCCCATGTCGCCGCCGAATAGCCGCGCGTATTCATTGGCAAGCTGAATCTGCTCCTCGTGTTTTTCGGCGAGGCCGGCGACGAGAATCATCTCGAACATGATGTGCGCGTGCAGATCGGCGCCTTGCTCGGTGCCGGCCATCACACTCTTCGAGGCAAGAGTCCGCGCGCGGCCCAAGTAATACCGAGCCAGCGGCAAATTGCCCTCGCCGCGTTGCATCGCCACGCCCATCAGGTAGTTGCCCATCACCGAGTTCTTGTTCTGCCGCAGCATGCCTTCGGCGGTCTCGCGTATGCGGATGAATTTGCCGGAGTCGATGAGTTGGCGCGCTGTGGCGAGATCCATCTGCTGCGCGAACGACGCGCAAGCGGCCAGCAGCACAAAGAGGAGGCGAGCGATCATCCCCAGTTTCCGTTTTGCGGCGGAATGGGCGGAGGCGTCTGCGGCGCGGCCGGCGCGACAGCCCCTGCCATCGTCGATCGCGTCAGCACTTCAAGCGGTCCCTTCAGTCCCTCCATCACCACCGCCTTCGCGTCGCCCGCGCCCGGCGCGACAACCAGACGATGCCCAAACACGTACGGCGCCAGATACGCTATGTCCTTCGAGGTAACGTAATCACGGCCCTGCAGCAGCGCGAGCGCCTGCAGCGCGGGAATCATCAGCACCAGGCTGCGCGTCGACAGGCCCTGCAGCACTTTCTTGTGCGCCCGCAGATTGCGCGCGGCGTCAACCAAGCAGGTCTGAATCCGCGGATCGACGTGAACGTGCTCCTCCATCGCCACGCGCGCTTCGACGATCGCATCGCGCGTGACCAACGGCTCGTCCGGCGCCGACCGCCGCGCCTTCCGGGTGGCAAGCACGTCGATCTCGGCCTCGCGGCCGATGTAGTCCATGTTGATCTTGAACAAGAAGCGATCGAGCTGTGCGACAGGCAGCGGATACGTGCCGGCCAGATCGCGCGGATTCTGCGTCGCGATGACAAAGAAAAACGCATCGAGCGGGTAGGTGTGGTTGTCGACGGTAACTTGTTTCTCCGCCATCGCTTCGAGCATCGCCGACTGCACCTTCGGCGACGTGCGATTGATCTCATCCGCCAGCAAAACGTGCGCGAAAATCGGCCCCGGCCGAAACTCGAAACGGGACGACGAAACATCGAACACCGAAACGCCGGAGACATCGCTCGGCAACAGATCCGGGGTGAATTGCACGCGCCGGAACGCGGCGATGTGCTGGCCCTCGGCGTCGGTCACCGATTCGCCCAGCGCCTTGGCCAACGTCGTTTTTCCCGAACCTGGATAGTCTTCGAGCAACACGTGCCCATCGGCCAGCAACGCGACGATGATCAGGTCGATCACCTCGTCGCGCCCCTTCACAGCCGCGCGCAGACGGCGCCGCAAGACTTGCGCCGTGTCATAAGGGCCCGCCAGCGGATGGACAGCTACGGGGGCTTGCGGATACGTTGCCATGAATCTCCTTAACTCACTCTCCACCACGACAGCGGATTGGCGATGCCGATCGCGCGGCGCCACCACGGTACGGATTCGGCCGCCTTCGCCGACACCGCTTTCGTTAATTCCAAATACTTCGCGCGCGTCCACGACGGCGCGCCCGCGCCCAGCGAGTGCCGCATGTGCGCGTCGGTCAATTGCGCGAACTCGGGTGACGGCACGGCCATCGCGAACTCCTCGCGCGATGCGCCGAACGAGCGCGCCAAGCCGAGGTCGCTTAAGTTGTCGAGCGCGGCGCGATACGCCGCCACCGGCAACTGCGATTCGCTGCAGAAGCGCGGCTGCAACCGTCGCCAAACCTTCATCAAGTACAGCGCGACGATGGTCGTTGCAACCAGCGGCGCCAGCATCTTCGACAACGCCCACAGCGCTTCCAGAAACGCCTTGCGCACATCGCCATCTCCCGGCGGCGGATTCTCTTCCTTGGGTGAAGCCGGCGTATTGCGCGCCATTTCGCCGAGCATGCGCTGCAACTCCGGATCGGCTTTGTCCTGCTGCGGAGGAGTCGCGACTTTCTCCGGTGTGATATCGAGCGCCACCCAGCCAAGCCCGCGGACGTAGACCTCGGGCCACGCATGCGCATCGCCATTGCGGATCAACACCGCCGAGCCGCTGCCGCGCTGCCGCGCGTCGACCGCGTAACCGACGCTCACGCGCGCCGGCAGTCCGAGCGATCGAAACAGATACGCCGCCGAATGCGCCAGATGCACGCAATAGCCGTTGCGGTCGCCGAACAAAAACTTCTCGACGGGGTCGGATTCATCGTCGGCGCGCGGGACGTTTAAGTTGTAGGTCGTGTTCTTGTCGAGCCAGTATTTGACCGCCAGCGCCAGCGCCAGCGTGACGTTCCGCAGATGCGCCGGTAGCGCCGCGCGCGCCTCTTCGGCGATCTTGCGATACCGCGGATCTTCCGGCATCTGCGTGTAGTGCGTCCAGATTTCGGGCGTCCATTTGTCGCTGCCGGCGGCGCGCTCAAGCAGGTCGCGAAAGTCGGTATCGAGGACAATCGACTCGGCCTTATACGCGCGTTCGAAGCGTTTTGGATCGGGATTCGGCGCGGGTTCGAAGCGCGCGGCGTCGACCAGTGCGAAAGGCTTCGAGTGCGGCGTCATCAGCGCGACCGTTGTCTTCATCCGATGCGCCACGCGTTTGCGGCCGGCCTGCTGTACGGTGTCGGCGCGATCGCGCAGCGGCACGTCAACGGCCTCCGCCGGGAACGGAATGCCGACATCGGTGTCGAGCTTGCCGCTCGCGTCCCGCACCAGTCGTTTGCCGTTCCAGGTGCTCAGCGCGTCCTGGCGGAAGTAGAACGTGCCGTAGGGCGGGTTGTAGTCGTCGTGCAGATTCACGACCGCGACCGGAAAGCTCTTGCCGCCCGATCCGTTCGATGGGTTCGGGTCCTGGTTCTGATTCTGCTCCTGCTTCTGTTCTTTCTTCTTCTGATCGCTGCCGCCGCCACCGCCGCCCTGCGGCTTCTGCTTCTGCTCCTTCTCCCCATTACCCGCCGCGGCCCACGCGTTGAGCTGGCGGATCTTGCCATCCGGCAAAAACAGCAGCAGCCCGAGGATCATCGCAACGAGCAGCAGCGGATCGAAGAGCGACCGCTTCGCCGTGCGCCGGCTGACGAGCCACACAATCAGCATCCCGCCGAGAATCGCGCCTGCCATCAGGAAGAAGGGCAGCGGATCGATGTTGCGTTCGAGCAGCCAGTCGGTGACAAAGTAAGGACGATGCACGGAGCCATCGCGATGCGCCGCGAATGCGCTGGCGAAAACACCAACCAGCAGCGCGGCTTCAACCGACAAAAACGACGCGTAGCGCGAGGCCGAAATCAGCAGTGGCGCGAGCAGCAGCAGCGTGCCGATTCCCCACGAAGCGGTCTCGGTGAAGGTATAAACCGCTGGGCTGCCGAACACCTTGGCCAGCGTCGCGTTCTCGCGCATCAGATAGCCGAGTAGCGCTATGATTCCCAGCGCGCCGAGCGACATCAACCACAACCGGCCAAGGCGCACGGGCATCGCCGCCGTTCGTGTGGCCGCGTAAAAAGCCGCCGCGACGCCGCATAACGCCGCGACCGTTCCCGCCGTCGATGTAAAATCGACCGCCAACACGAGTAGCGCCGCCATCCAAACGATGACGCCGGGGATCTTCCACCATATCGATCTCTCGTGGCCCAATGCGCTAGCCTCTATCCCCAAGCATACCGTTGACGGCCCGCCCCGAGTTTCGTTCGGCGAGCATCACATCATTACCCAGGCCGCGAATCAGCGCGGCGCGCGAGCGTATTTCGGCCATCGATACGCCATCGTGCGCGGCGGGCTTTATCAGCCAGCGCACGGCGCGTTCGGTCCGCGTGCGGCTGCTATCGGCGTCGGGCAGGATCTCGGACGCGGCCGTGATCACTTGCACGCGCATCGATGTCGTCGCCACGCCTTGCTCGGCGACGGCGCGCCAGGCCGGCTCATCGTGCGGTATGAAGAGCAGGCAGAACTGATAGCCCTCGTTCTCGCACTTGGCCGCGAAGGCCGCCAGCCGCGCGGCGCGATCATCGGCACTCGCCTCGCCGCTGCGGGCGATAATCTCAAACGCCGCATCGCGGTCCTCGACGGCTTCGCGCTGCACGCCGTCGGCGGCGAAACACCAATCCTCGCCGAGAAGGCCGCGTTCGATCGCCACGCGCGCGACCGCGGCCGCGGCGTCGTCCTTCGGCGAAGTCACCAGATACGCGCAACCGCGCTTGCGTTCCGCGACACTGCGCTCGGGCGTGCGCACCATCATCTTGCCGCTGCGGGCGTAAACCTTCCACAGCACCATGCGCAGCGGATCGCCCGGCGCGTACTGCCGCATCTCGACGCGATCCCCCTTCGGTTCGGCGTAGGGATCGGAAAGATCGTCGCCCTCGGCCAGACCGGCCGGCGGCGGCATCTGCGACAACATGCCGCGATACGGCATCACGCGCAGCATTGTCTTCTCCGCGCGGCGCCAGGAAATTTCAGTCAAGCCGAATAGGTCGCGCACGGCGAAACGCCGCACGATGCGCGTAACGATACAACGCCGCGCGGGTGAGGCGAGCTCAACCAGATCGCGCCCGCCGCGCTCGAGTTCGACCCGCGCTTCGGTCTCGCCGCCGCCGTCGTTCATCCATTTCCATTCCACAACCGCGAACGGAATAAACCGCGGCGCGCGCAAGCGGAATCCGGTCGGCTGCGGAATGCCGGTGTCGAGGTCGAGTTCGCCCGGCGTGGCCGCCTTGCGCGTGCGCGGCCAGGTGATCGCGGCGGCCAACAGCGTTGTCAACAACAAGGCGGCCATTACCAATGCGCCGCCGAGGCCGAGGACCAGCAAGATGAGATCGCACGACAAAACGCCATACAGCCACGCCGCGCCGGCGAACAACGCCAGAAATGCGACGCCCATGCGCGTTAACGGAAACAGACCGATCAGCCCGCGCACCCACCACAAGAAGTACGGACGCCAAACGCGATCGCGGACAAACCGCCCCGCGCGCCGTACCGGTTGTGGCCAGCTCACTTTCATCCTTCTCCAATTCTGACGTACCATCGGTGTCTATTGGTACGATGACACGCCGCAATTTCCTCTTCTCGTCTCTCGCCGCCGCCGCGCAGCCGCGCCGCAAGCCCAATTTCATTGTCGTACTGGTCGACGACCTCGGCTGGCGCGACTGGGGTTGCTACGGGCATCCTTTTCATGAGACACCGCACATCGACCGTTTGGCCGCCGAAAGCGCAAGATTTACGCAAGCCTACGCGGCGTGTTGTGTCTGCTCGCCGACGCGCGCGTCGTTGATGACGGGCAAGTATCCGGCGCGGCTCCACATCACCGATTGGATCCCCGGCCGCCGCCAGTGGCCGGCGTCGAAACTGCTCTTCGTCGATTTCGAACAGCAGCTCCCGCTCGCCGAAACAACGCTGGCCGAAGCGTTGAAGCCGCTCGGCTACAAATCGGCGAGCGTCGGGAAGTGGCACCTCGGATCGGACGGCTTCACGCCCACCGATCAAGGCTTCGATCTCAACGTCGCCGGCGATCGGCGCGGCTCGCCGCCCGGATACTTCGGTCCGTTCAACATGACGAACCTGCAAGGCGGCACCAAGGACGACCTGCTCACCGATCGTCTCACCGTCGAAGCCGGGAAGTTCATCGAAGCCAACGCCGCCGCGCCGTTCCTCCTCTATCTGCCGCACTACACCGTGCACACGCCGATCCAGGCGCCGGCCGCGTTAACGGAAAAGTATCGCAAGAAGATCGAAGCGCTGAAGCTCGACGCCAATCCCATTTACGCGGCGATGATGGAGACGCTCGACAACTCAATCGGCGCGCTGCGAGCGAAGATCGCAAGCCTCGGCCTCGACAAAGACACGGTTTGGATCATTACGTCCGACAACGGCGGTTTGCGTTACGAGGGCAAGTCGCCGAAGCCGGTTACCGACAACTCCCCCGCGCGCAATGGCAAAGGTCATTTGTACGAGGGCGGCATCCGCGTGCCGCTGCTGATTCGCTGGCCCGGCGTAACCCGTGACGGCGCGCTGCCTTCAACGCCCGTGATCACGCCCGACCTCCACGCAACGATCCTCGATATCGCCGGCGCGGCGAAGCAACAATCCGACGGCGTGAGTCTGACGCCCATTCTGCGCGGCCGGAACATCGCCGATCGCGCCTTGTATTGGCACTATCCGCACTATTCCAATCAAGGTGGCAAGCCAAGCGGCGCCATTCGCGAGGGCGATTGGAAATTGATCGAGTTCTACGAGGACATGCGCGTCGAACTATTCAACTTAAAGGCCGATCCCAGCGAGCGTTCCAATCTGGCTTCGAAAGAGTCCTCGCGCGCCCGGCGGCTGCAAGCCAAGCTCGCGGCATGGCGGAAGTCGGTGAACGCGGCGATGCCGCAAGTCAATCCGAAGTACGATCTGGCGACCGAGGACCAGGGCCTGACGGGCGCCGAAAAACCAACTACTTCCGTTTAACGGCCTTTTTCAGATCCGGCCCAAACTCTCGAAAAATATTGCCTACCATACGGCCGAGGTAGCCGCCGCCGATCCGGTTTAGCGCGGCGCGGTTGGTGGCCACGCTGTCGGGCATCCATCGATTCTGCACGAACGCGCCGGTGGTGATCCCCATCGCCCGCGCGAACGCGAAGCGCGTCTTGCCGTCTTCATAATCGGTCACGAAGGTGCGCTTCACGGCGTTGCCGAAGCGCGCTCCGGCGCCTCCCTTGCCGAGCCGTTGATAACGCGGATTCTCTCCCCATGCCGCGCCCGTCAGTCCTTCGACGCCGTTGGTGACCGAGTTGTTGACGAGCCGCATCCCGTAGCGCTTTCCGAAGCCTTCCATCGTTCCATGCCATTCCACGGGCCGGTTGCGATACGTCCGCCAGCCCGAACTGAACGGGCCGCCGATGAGCAGGCTGCGCTTCCCGAACGTGGAGTGCGCGAACCACTTCATCCGTTCTTCCCGCGTCATCGGCGATTGCGCCAGCAGCGGCATCGCCAACAAAATACCCGCCAGGATCTTCATTCGTACTCCCTACTTTGGCAGAAACAACAGCAGTGTGGCCACAAACGCCAGCACCAAAATCGAGTTAATAAACACCTTCTCCGGCAGGATCGCCAGCAGCTTCCGGCCAGACAGCGCGCCGGCGATCACAAACGGCGACAGCGCCAGATTAAACAGCAGTGATTGCTTGCTGAATAAATCCAGGCGCATGTAGACCGGAACTTTGCTCAGGTTGACGACAAAAAAGAACCACGCGCCGGTCGCTACGAACTCTTCACGCGACAGCTTTCGCGACAAAAAGTACAAATTCATCATCGGCCCAGCCGCGTTGGCCACCATCGTCGCGAAGCCCGCCGACGTGCCGTAGAATCCCGCGTGCCGCCAGTCGGAGGGCGGCGCCTCCGTTGTCCGCCGCTGCCGCCAGAGATGAATGAGCAGCATCAAGAGGATGATTGATCCAACCACCGGACGGATAAACGAATCGGGGTACGTCAACACCACCGCGCCAACGATCATCCCCGCCACAACCCAAGGAAGCAGAGAGAACAGAGCGCCCGCCGCCGCGTGCCGGCGGAAGTAAACTACGGCGAAGCTGTCGGCCAGAATCAGCAGAGGCAACAGCCACGCCGCCGAAAGCCGCGCGTCGCCGACGGTCAGAACAAATACCGGCGCGGCCAAAATGCCGAAGCCCGGAAGGCCCGTTTTGGCTACTCCGACGCTGTAGGCGCAGAAGGCGCCGAGCAGCCATTTGTACAAAGGAAAATCGGGCATGCAACCAGAAGGCGAAAGGGAGAGTCTATCATGCAGGTATGGTTCTCTCCGCCACGGTGTTCGTGGCCGCGCAGTTTATCGCTACGCTTCAACCGAAGACAGTCGCCGCTTTCGATCATTATTTTCAGGGTGTCGAGAGCGCCATGCGCGCCCGCGCGGCGTCGGTTTCGCCGCTATCGGCGCAAGCCGAGGGTGTCACGCCGCATGCCGCGGGCAAGGACACTCCGGGCAACGGGATGATCCACGACTGGTCGGCGATAGCGTTTGTCCCCGGCGCGAAGAAGGCGCAAGCGATCGCGATTCTGGAAGGCTTCGACCGCCATCCGTCGGTGTATCCGGAAGTGCTCGAAGGCCGTGTCGACAAGCGCGACAGCGCCGGCATCGATGGCTTTCATCGCATCCGGAAGAAGAAGGTTATCGAAGTCACGCTTGAAGCGCGATATCGCGTGGAGCCGGTTAAAGCGGCGGCGAATCGTTATGCCAGCCGCTCGGTCGCGACGGAAATCGTCGAGATCGACAAGGACAAAAGCGCACGCCCGGCCACGATCACGGCTTCCTGTGGCGCTTGAACACATTCTGGATTCTCGAAGAAACGCCCAAGGGCCTATGGATGGAATGCCGCTCGGTGAGCCTCACCCGCGACACGCCGATGGGCCTCGGCTGGGCGATCAACCCGATCGTGCGCGATCTGCCAAAAGAGTCGCTGCTGGCGTTGATGGAGGCCACGAAGCGAGCGTTGCAAGCGGGGCGGTGACGGCAGTTTGGCGGAAGCCAGTGGGAGTCGAACCCACCGTGACGCATACGCGCCACACGCTGGTTTTGAAGACCAGGCCCAGCACCGGCCAAGATTGGCTTCCGCCTTCCAGCTTATCAGCCGCCCGCCAAACCCAGCGCCGTTGCGCGCGCTTTCATCGCTTCGATGCAGAAGGCGATGTGTTCGTCGAGATCGACGCCCGCTTCCGCCGCGCCGTTTATAACGTCGTCGCGGCTAACCGCCCGCGCGAACGCCTTGTCCTTTAGCTTTTTTCGCACCGACTTCACTTCGACCTCGGCGATCGACCGCCCCGGCTTCACAAATGCGCAAGCCGTCAGAAAGCCGGCGAGTTCATCGCAGGCGAACAGATACTTTTCGAGCGGCGTTTCGCGCGGCACTCCGCTGTAGTTGGCATGCGAGAGAATCGCGCGCCGGATTTCTTCGGATACGCCGCGCGCCGCCAAGATCGCTTCGCCGTGCATCGGATGTTCCGGCGCCTGCGGATGAATCTCCCAATCGAAATCGTGAAGCAGCGCGGTGACGGCCCACTTCTCTTCGTCCTCGCCGAACTTCCGCGCATAAGCAGCCAGGCACGCCTCGACCGCCAGCATGTGTTTCCGCAGCCCATCCGACTGTACGAACTCGCAGACAGTCTCCCAAGCTTGATCTCGCGTCATGTATTCCCTCTATGCTAAACTGAAATATCGAGAACGTGGGCCTGTGGCGCAGTTGGGAGCGCGCTTCCATGGCATGGAAGAGGTCAAGGGTTCGAATCCCTTCAGGTCCACCAAAACCTTTCAAACACTTACGGGCCTTGGCCCGCCAAGTTCCTCGCCTGTGGAGTCCAACTGGAGTCCAAACCCCATTTGATGCACGGGCAGCCATGGGCACCGTGTGGATTTCGATGCCTGCCCACGGTTAGGTCTTCATCCTCAACGCGATCCAATGCTTGGGCAGTGTGGGCACCGTTTTTGCGCGTGTTGTCCTCCTGAGACGACGACAATTACTTTCCCTATAAGGACGTTGCCCAATCCGCCCACACGCGCTGCAACTCCTTGGTGGCGAATCACTTTACTGTTGACGACTGAATTTCGTTCCTGATATTCAGAAGAGGTAAGCGCTGCTTCGCCCGAGAGACGGGGCGAGTAGTGCTCAAAGGGGGGAGGGGTACCAAGAATCTCTCCGACCCTTTGTACAGGACCGCGCCATAGCCGTGCGTACCTCACCGCAAGTTTTAGGGGGGGGTATCTAAACACGCCATGAA